>Ga0105239_10000110_pt1 | contig 115508 bp, 86 predicted proteins | sample KBSC44metaG_FD_92761 | JGI IMG/M metagenome (GOLD analysis project Ga0105239, IMG submission 92761) | Corn rhizosphere microbial communities from Kellogg Biological Station, Michigan, USA - KBS C4-4 metaG | ecosystem: Host-associated > Plants > Roots > Rhizosphere > Soil | place: Michigan, USA... | reverse complement strand
TCGCCTGCCGGCGAGCGAGTCACTTTCTCTTTGCTGGCCCACGCTTGCGCGCAGCGCATGCGAACGGCGAAGCCGGCCCGGAGGGCGGAGGACCTTTAGGTCCGGAGTAAAGAGAAAGTAACCCAAGAGAAATGGCCTGTGGATCAAGAGCTCTGAGCAGCATTGAGAGATACAACCGTTCGGGCCGCCTACTCGAATCGTCAGGGGACACTTCTGGCGCTTCTGAGGTACGCCGGATTGGTGCGCGAGGCGTCGTGGCGCTGAGGACTTAAAGCGCGCCCCCTCACCCTAACCCTCTCCCCCGGCGGAGCCAGGGGAGAGGGGACTGACTGAGGGGACTTCAGTGTTGCGCACTTGCGCGACCTGTTCCCTCTCCCCTGGCTTTGCCGGGGGAGAGGGTTGGGGTGAGGGGGCTGGGTGCTCGCGAAAGCCTTTCCTACCCCTAATCATCAGCGATGGATGAGCGGGAATGAGGTGAGATGTGGAGCAGCGCTTTTACTCACTCCTCACTCCTCTCCACTCACTCCCAGCGACTCACTCCTCGCCCCAACAACTCACAAGCAAAGCGGGAAGACCAACACCTCCCCGCCTCACCACCAACACCTCACGGATCGAACTTCTTCTCCACCCCAAGCAAGATCGACTGATTGTCCTTGCTCGAGTTGTCGAGGTAGTTCTGATACTCCGCGCGCAACAACCAGCCTCGGGTCATCTGCAAGGCTACGCCTGCGCCAAGCATGGTGTGATTGCGTGACTGGCCGGTCAGCGTGGCCTGGTACAACGGCCCGTTGATCAGGTCTGCATAGCGCATCGTTGCCTGGCTGGAGCCCTGCATGTCGTGGCCGAACTCGGCTCGCAGCTGCGGTGCCCAGGTGCCGTAGTCGCGCTTGGCGGTCCATTGCGCCAGGATGCCGAGCGTGGCGGTGCTGGTCTTGACCGTCTGGCGCTGGTAGTCGAGTGCGAAGATGGAATCACCGGTTTCGGTGTAACCGTCGAGCGTCGCACGCGCCAGATCCAGGCGGCCATACGGCGTGAGCAGCATGTCGTCGGTCTGATGCTGGTAGCCGATCGAGAACGAGCCGAACAACTGCTTGCCGTCGCGGCTGCCATGCACCGTGTTGCCGTTGTCGGTGACATAGCGGCGCGCGTCGAACTGCAACCACTGATAGCCGATCACCGCATCGATATACGTCTTGTCGGTGGGCTGGTAGCTGCCGTAGAAGGCGAAGTTGTAGCTGTCCACCGAACTGCGGCTACCGTGCTGGCCGATGTCCGATACGTCATGGCCATAGCCGACACCCACACCCAGCGTGAGCTTGCTGGCGACCTGCTTGTCCGCACCGAAGCTGACGCCCGAGGTAGTGAAGTCGATACCGTTGTCGCTGGTACCCGGCTGCATCTTGCCGAAGTTCACCGCACCGCCGGTCCAGAAGGCGATGTCGCCCGGCGCTGCGCCGACACCCGACGACATCGCACGCGGCGCTGCCGGCTGTGCGTCAGGAGCCACTACATAGCGCTTGTTCTGCTCGTCCATCGCGCCCTGCAAACCCGTCAGGGTGTCGGGATTGCGCAGGCTGCTGGCCGACGTCATGGTGATGCCGTTGCTGAAGCCGCCCAGACCACCACCGCCGTGCAGGCTTTCCAGACGACGCTGGAAGTTGCTGATCTGGCCGGTGGCCATACGTCGTGTGGAGTCCGCCTGTGCATCGAGCACGCCGAGCACTTCGGCATTCTTCGAAGGATCGCTGCGTGCGGTCACGCTGACCGAGATGGTGCCCGGGTCGGAGGTGGCGAAGGCATTGCTCAGCGTGTAGCTGATCTGCGCCATGCCACTGAAGGTCGGTGCCGCGGTGAACGACAGCTTGTAGCCGCCATTGGCGGACTGCACCGTCGCCGTGCCGGCATTGGCCGGAGAGACCGACACCACCTTGGCATCGGTGAACGGTCCACCATGTGCCGTGGTGGTCAGGTCCACCTGCACCGTGGTGCCGGCAATCACCGATGCGGTCAGGTTCGGCGCCACCGGACGCGCATTGACCGTGATGGTCGCGTGCGCCGGCTGCGAGGTGCCGAAGGGATTGCTCAGCGTGAAGTCGAAGCCGAACGTGCCCGAGGCATTCGGATCGGCGGTGTAGACGATATCCGTGCCCTGCACCACCGCCGTGCCCGAGGATGGCGGGTTGACCAGAGTGGCCGCGGTGAACGGTCCATTGGTCGCACCTGCCGCGCCATGGATGGTGACCGACTTGCCCGCCAGCACCGTAGCACTTTGCGCTGTCACTACCGGCACCGCACCGGGTACCACGGTAATCGTCACCGTGGCCACGCCCGAGGTACCGCCCGGACCGGTCGCGGTGTACTTCAGCGAGTCGGTACCGAAGTAATCGTGCGCCGGGGTGTAGACGATGTTGAGGCCGCTGACGGTGGCGGTGCCGTGTGCAGGTTGTTGCGTGATCGTGAGGCTGGTGATCGGGCCAGTGTCGACGCTCGTCACCGGGATCGTCGCCGAACCGTTGGCGTTGACGCTCGCCGTATCGTTCACCGCAATCGGTGTCGGCTGGTCAACGACGATCGTATAGGCCTGCGTGCCCTGGAAATTGAACTTGTCCGTCGCAGTAACCGTGACGTTGAACGAACCGGCCGCCGTTGGCGAACCGGACACCACGCCAGCCGGACTGAGCGTCAGGCCTGCCGGCATCGCGCCCGATGTCACCGCGTAGCTATAAGGCGCAGAGCCGCCGGACGCCGATACCGTGGTCGACGCGTACACCGTGCCTACCTTGCCCTGTGGCAGGGTCGACGGTGCCAGTGCGATGCCTGGCGCATTGATGGTCAACTGGTAAGTCTTTTGCGCGGTCTGCGTCGCCGCATCAGTCACCGTCACGGTGATGGGATACGTACCCGCGCTGGTTGGCGTACCCGAAATCGTACCGGCAGCCGTCATGGACAGGCCTGTCGGCAGCGCTCCGGTTTCCGTGTAGGTATAGGGCGCTGCACCGCCGGCCGAGACGAAAGTCAGCGAGTACGGTGTACCACCCGTGCCCGTAGGCAGTGGCGATGGCGTCGACAACGACACCGCGCCGCCCGGCACGACGATGGCGAACGACTGCGAGACTGTCGGTGCGGCCAGGAACGCGCCATTGCCCGCCTGGTCGGCGTGAAGGGCGCAGGTGCCTGGTGCCAGAGTGGTCAGAATGCCCGACGACGTTACCGTACAAACCGACGTCGTGGTCGAAGTGAACGACACCGACAGACCCGAGGTAGCCGACGCATTGATCTGCGGCGACGTACCGAAGTTCTGCGAACCGGGATTGCTGAAGGTGATCGTCTGCGTGCCTTGCGGCGTGACGCTGTTCGAGGCCGCAGAAGCGGCACCCGTAGTGGTGCCATTGGTCGCCGTCACGGTAAACGTGTATGCCGTGCCGTTGGTCAGGCCGGTTACCGTGACTGGACTGGCCGAACCGGTGCCGGTCAAGCCACCCGGATTGGAAGTGACGGTGTAAATGGTGATCGGCGAGCCACCGTCGCTGGCCGGTGCCGTGAACGAAACCGTCGCCTGCGTATTGCCCGCCGTGGCGGTGCCGACTGTCGGGGCGCCCGGTGCAACTGCTGCCACGGTGAAAACTTGCGTGACCGGCGTCGCCGCCAGATAGGTTCCGTTGCCTCCCTGGTTGGCCGTGATGCTGCAGCTGCCAGACGTAACGAAGGTCAATACGCCACCGGTGGTAATCGTGCAGACGCCTGTCGTCGTCGAGCTGAATGTCACCGCCAGACTTGAAGTGGCCGTTGCTGTCAGCGTCGGCGACGTGCCGAAGTTCTGCGTACCAGGGTTATTGAACGTAATTGTCTGCCCGCCTTGCGGCGTGACGCTATTGGAGGCGGTGGATGCAGGACCAGGCCCGGCCGTATTGAACGCAACCACCGTGAAGGTATAAGCCGTGCCGTCGGTCAGCCCGGTCACCACGATCGGGCTGGCACTGCCGCTGCCGGTCAATCCGCCGGGGCTGGACGTCACGGTGTAGCTGGTGATCGGCGCACCGCCGGTATTCGTCGGCGCGCTGAAGCTCACCGAGGCCTGTTCGGGTCCCGCCGTCGCACTGACACCGGTGGGTGCGCCCGGCGCTATGGCAGCCACGTGCACCGAATAGGCCTTGCTGCCGGTGAACGACTGCGCGTCGGTAGCTACCGCGGTGAAATTGAAATCGCCTGCCGTCGTCGGTGTTCCGGACAGCGTGCCGCTGGCGCCCAGAGTCATCCCCGGCGGCGTGCTGCCTGTAGCGGAGAAGGTATACGGCGCAGTGCCACCCGAGGCGGACAGCGTCTGACTATAGGCCGTACCCACCGTGGCATTGGGCAAACTGGCCGGCGACAACGTGATGGTCGGACCGGCGATGGTCAGCGTGTAATTCTGCGTCCCGACAAACGGCCCCGTTCCGGTCGTGGAATCGGTCGCAGTAACCGTGATGGGGAATGAGCCTGCCTGCGTCGTCGTTCCGCTCAACACGCCAGCACTCGTTAGCGTGATGCCTGTGGGCAGCGTGCCGGTCTCCGCATAGGTGTACGGCGCGGTACCGCCCGATGCGACGATCGTCTGGCTATATGCGGTGTTGGCGGTGCCACCGGGCAACGTAGCCGGTGCAAACGCGATCGTCGGTGCGGCGATCGTCAGCGACAGATTCGCTGTGGTCTTGGAGAACGGAGCGCCGGTGCCGGTAGAACTGTCGGCGGCTTTCACCTGGAACGTGAAGGCACCGGTGGCCGTCGGTGTACCGCTCAACGTGCCATTGGCAGCCAACGTCACGCCAGCAGGCAACGCACCCGACGCAATGGTGTAGGTATAAGGCGCAGCACCACCGCTCGCACCGGCAATCGACTGGCTGTAAGCCACACCAGCCGTGCCACCGGGCGGGTTGGCGGGCGCGTACACGATGGTCGGCGGCGACACCGTGATGGTCACTGTTGCCGGCGAAGAACTGCCCGCGCCGTTGGATGCGGTATAGGTGAAGCTATCCGGACCCGCATAGCCAGTTGTAGGCGTATAGGTGATCGACGTGCCGCTGGCGGTGGCCGTACCGTGCGTGGCCTGCGTGCCGACCGCCACCGATGTCGCCACCGGACCGCTCAGAGCAAGCGTGATCGGGTTATTGGTGCTGTCATAGTTAACTGTCGCCGAGACGGGGCCTGCCGTCGGCGGCTGGTTGGCAACAGTCAGATTGATCGTCAAGACACCGCCATTTGACGGCGTACTGCTGTCAACGGCATCGACTCTAAAAGAATAGGTTCCCAGCGTTGTCGGTGTGCCGCTAATCACACCGTTACTGCTCAGAACAAGCCCTGGTGGAGCGGTGTCGCTTGCATGCAGGGCATACGTATAAGGCGCGTTACCGCCGCTCGCCGCAAGCGTAAAGCTGTAGGGCACGGTGATAAAAGCCGTGCTTGGCTGCTGGCTGAGAACAATCGTCGGCGAACCAACCGTAAGCGAATAGCTCTTGGAGCCCGTCGCACCGACATTATCCGTCACCGAGAATGAGAGGTTGAACGTGCCGGCCTGCGTAGGCGTACCGCTAAGGGTATTGTTGCTAAAGGACATGCCGGTCGGTAGTGAACTCGCGCCCGAGGTCAATGCGAATGTGTAAGGCGCCGTGCCACCCGTCGCACTCAGGATCTGGCTATACGCCACCCCGAATGACGCTGCCGACAACGATGTCGGGGAAACAGTAATGGGGGAGACGGGCGCTGCAATATTTACACTGATCGTGAACTGATTGAGCGAATCGTCGGTAATGACAAAACTATCCGTCACTGCTGCCGCATTTAGGCCATTGCTCACATACGTGACTTGGCCAGACGAGGGAACGACCGTGTACGTACCGTAAGTCGCTGTACCCACCCCGCTGCCGGGCAATGGGTTCAACCCGGAGGAATGACACCAGAGGGTATCGATCGTAACGGTGCCACCGGATGCCAACGGCGAGGTGGACGGCGAGGAGTGTGAACTGGGGACAGTAAAGTTCGAACAGGTGCCTGCCGCCTGTACAGCTCCCGGGAATAACAGGCATAAGGAAAGTAAAAATACCCATGCGTATGGCGAACAAATCCATGCCGAGTAATGCGCCGCAATGCGCGATAAAAATGGGCGGTAATACATATCCTTAAGTCCCCTAAAATTTGCACTCGGCCGGCTGGGTGCGCGCAAACCTGCGCCGCACGCACTGACTTTCAAACCGATTGAGCTGCCACGGCCTCCCTTAAAGCCGTCCCCTTTGTTGCTCCGCCACATAGCCAATCCGGCAATGGGACAGATTCCCGACCTCCCTAAGTTGATAATCAACCCGAGAAATGGAGCGGCACATTGTGACGCCGTGCACAGATCCCTTGTCAAGCGACCTGTAAGTGAGCCAGAGTAATCAGGCACGGCGGCCGGGACCGGCCGCCCGTCTAACGGGGGGAAATCTAATGAGTAGTTTTTATCTCGGGCAGATCATGCTCACGGGGTTTAACTTTGCACCCAGGGGCTTAGCACGCTGCGACGGCCAGCTCCTGCCCATCGCCCAGCAACAGGCGCTGTTCTCCTTGCTGGGAGTGATGTACGGCGGCAATGGCACGACGAACTTCCAACTGCCGGACCTACGCGGACGAACACCGATTGGCATGGGGCCGGGCTACGACCAAGGCAGTGTCGGCGGTAGCGAGGCCGTCACCTTGCTAGCGACCCAGATACCGACCCACTCCCACACCGCCAGCTATACCAACGCGAACGGTGCGGCACGCAACCCGGCCGTCGGCTTGTATGGTGTAAACACGGCCGGCAAGAACATCTATGCCAACGCCGGCGGCAGCGACAAGCAAGTGCAGCTCAACTCCGGCGCAATCACCGGCGGAGGTTCCAGTACGCCCCATTCGAACATGCAGCCATACTCGGTGCTGAATTTCTGTATTGCCTTGAACGGCATCTTTCCTTCGCGCAATTGACCTAGGGGACAGTCATGGATCCTTTTGTTGGTGAAATCCGGCTGTTGCCATTTAATTTCGCCCCTGTGAACTGGGCCGATTGCAACGGTCAACTGATGTCCATCGCCGAGAACGAAACGCTCTTTATGCTTCTCGGTACGAACTACGGCGGCGATGGCATTAATACGTTTGCCCTGCCCGATCTTCGCGGCCGGTTACCGATGCATAATGGCCCGGCTCCAGGAGGAAGCACTTATGTGATTGGGCAGTTCGGCGGGAGTGAATCGGTGACGCTCCTGCCGGCTAATTTGCCGCCTCATACGCATCCGATGTTCGCTACCACGACGCTGGCCGATACCGTCACGCCAGGAAGCTCGGTCGAGCTTGGCCAGGTCAGTGGCGATACGATGTACGCCAACAGCTCTACGGGCGCACTTCCCGTGAATGGCCCGATGATCGGCGGCCCTGGCGGCAACCAGCCGCATGAAAACCGTATGCCCACTTTGACGCTGCGTTACTGCATCAGCCTGTACGGCATCTTTCCGTCGCAATCGTAAACATATGCCACGTCGCGCAACGATCTAAGGGGGACGCGTTATGTACAATTTTTTGGGCGAGATCCAGATTTTCGGCTTCAGTTACGCGCCGACGAACTGGGCATTCTGTGGTGGCCAGCTCATGGCCATCTCGCAAAACACCGCACTGTTTTCTCTACTCGGTACGACCTATGGTGGTGATGGCAGAGCCACCTTTGCGCTACCCAATCTGCAAGGGCAAGCTGCGTGCGCGGTGGGTCAAGGCCTCGGGCTATCTGACTATTTCCTCGGCGAAACGTTCGGCAGCACGAGTGTTACGCTGAACCCGCTGGAGATTCCCGCCCATACGCACACGGCAAATCTCTTCGCGCAGACCACTTCTGCAAACCGCTTTGCCGCACCGACTCCCAATAGCTATCCGGTCGCTCCGAACGACAGCACCCCGTTCGCCCAAAGCCAGACGGCAAATGGCGCCTTTTCGCCGAGCTTCGTAGGCCCCTACGTGGGAGGGGGTCAACCGCATAACAACCAGCAGCCCTATCTGGCTTTGAACTTCTGTATCGCACTGCAGGGTGTGTTCCCGCAACGTCCTTGATATCTGTGAATGCACAGGCACTGAGCTTCCCACCGCGACGCTTGCCGTGGCGGTGGGAGGCGCCGCTCGATGGTGCGCCAACGTTGTCGCTACGCGACGCAAAGCCTGGCGACATGCCTTACCTGCGCCAGCTTTATGCCTCCTCGCGTGCATCGGAACTGGCCTTGATGCCCTGGCCGGATACCGCCAAGCAAGCGTTCTGCGATAGCCAGTTCGAGCTGCAGCACCGCCATTACGTCACTCATTTCGCCACGGCGGATTTTCTGATCGTGTTGCATGCCGGCGTGCCGGCAGGGCGGCTGTACGTGCACGAAGCCGGTGACGAGTTGTGTCTCGTCGACATCCTGCTGGACGAGGCCATGCGTGGCCAGGGGTATGGGTCGGCGCTATTGCGCCGCCTGCAGCAAGAAGTGCGCGAGAAAGCATTGAGCGCAATGAGTCTGCAAGTATTGATCACCAATCAAGCCGCTCGACGCCTTTATGAGCGGCTTGGATTTGTCCTGGAAGGCGATGAAGGCGCCATGCATTTGCCTATGCGCTGGCGACCCTAGCCAGCCCATCGCTTAATTGAATACCGCCTGGTAGATAAACCCATCGCGATCACGCGCGATCGGCACCAGGAAAATGCCGAACTCGCCCATGCTGTCGTTGCTCACAGTGTAGATCCGCTGCGGAAACACTACCGCCGCCTCGTGGCGGAATAGCAACGAAAAAGGTTCGCGCACCAAGCCGGGCATCGGCTGATGCTGGATAGGCCTGGCCTCGACAAGAACAAACGGTGTACGGACGTTCTCGATATCGACCATAAAGGTCTCATTGAGATGGGCCGCGAACTGATCCAAACGTAGAAACTGCATTGTCTTTCCCCCTGTGTGGCGCCGAGCATGCCCAAGCTGGATGGGGCTTTCAATATGAAAATACCGGCATGATGCAGATCGCTTGAATTTGCGCTCCGCTATGGCGTCAATCAGCTTCCGACGCATGCAAAGCCTTGATGATTTCCGCTACCGCATCGCCGATACCCGTACTCGTATTGACGCTGATGCCCAGCCGCGCAACCACAAGATGCTCCGACGGAATCACGATGACGTACTGGCCCATCGCACCGCGCGCGTAAAACATATCCTTGGGCAGCTGCGGAATGCCCCAGGGCGCATCCCAGACCGGCACGCTGCCCTCGTTGACCAGATTGGTCCAGAAACCCGCGCCATAACCGGTATCCAGCGTCTGTGAATGACTGTAAGCGGCCCAGCCTTCGGGCAGGATGCGCTTGCCGTCGACCACGCCGTCGTCGAGATACAGCTGCCCGAAGCGGGCGAAATCGCGGGCGGATGCATAGACGTGGCTGGAGCCGATCGGCGTGCCAGCAAGATCGGTTTCGATGACAGCGCTGCGCATGCCTAGCGGGGCGAACAACTCCTCGTGGATAAAGCGCTCGGCCGCCACCGCATCGCGCGCACCGGCCGCATCCATGGCGATGCGCGACAGCAGCACGTAGCCGACGTTGCTGTACGCCCAGGCGGTGCCGGGCGGATGAGCGAGCGTCTGTTGCGCAGCAAAGGCTGTCATGTCGTTTTGCAGAAACCACATCCGCGCCATCGGATTGACCGGTTCGTCGGTCTCGTCGAAGGGCAGCCCACTGCTCATGCGCAACAACTGATCGATCGTCACGGCATGGCGTGGATCGCCGGGCGTGTTCCATGCCGCAACAGGTGCGGCCTGCGCCGTTGTGAGCTTTCCTTCGCGAACCAGCACGCCGATCAACGCATTCGTGATCGACTTGGACAGCGAATGCCCCCAGATCGGCGTATCGGGACCGTAGCCGGGCGCATAACGCTCGGCGATCAACTTACCGTCGTGCAATACGACCACGGCCTTGGTCAAGCGCGGCCTGGCCGGGTTGGGCTCGGCAAATGCCATGTCGAGCGCCCGGCGCATGGCCGAATCCGTGGACTCGACGAGCCCGGCGGGAAAGACAGGATCGATCGGCGACACCTTCAGTCCCGCTGCGTCGGGCACGGATACTTCGCCATGCACCAGCACACAGCCCAGGCCATCGCGATACACAGCGCGCGAGCCGAACCCGCCCAGCACCGACGTGCGCACTTCGTGCCGCTCCCGGTCCACGCGATAACGCACTGCCCATGCAATCACTCGCATCGCAGGCATCTGCTCTTCCTGGAACATCCGGTCAGGATCTACATGGGAGGTAAACACTGCAGCGCACAATGAACGGCTGACCGAATTGCTGCCGACCTGGATGGCCTCTCTCTTCGCCACGACAGTCGCGACGACCGTTGCAACGGCCAGGATGATCAGCGCCAGAAATAGGCGCTTGATGATGCGCAACAGCATGTTTATTCCCCTCGCCCCTGCCCCACCGCGGTTTTTTATGGGTCGTACTTTATACAGTTCAGTTAATCCCGTCCCCGGCGGTCGATTCCAGCAAGCTTCTTACAAATAGTGAGAAGCAATTCCGCATTTCATGGTCGAAAATAACTATAGGTTATGTCTACCGCATGCCAAGGCATTTTTAAAGTGCAAAGGAATATGCGGAAAAACGGCCCGAGTCGGGGCCTATCGTGCGTTTGAAAACCGTGCCTTTCCAGCACCCGCCTTCTGACCAAAGCGCGGGCCGGGGAAGGCTTCCCATTCGATACGATCAAGGAGCAATACCATGCAAACCCAAGACACCATCTCGAGCTGGCTGAGCCACTCGGACAATCAGAGCAACAACCCCGCTGGCCCGCTTTTCATTGCCGGCGCAGTTGCCACCGAAGCGGCACTGACCAACACCGACGCGGATATGAACATCATTACCGCGAAGACCACGATGTCCTGCGCAAACGGATGCATCTGTTGTTAAACGTTTGAGACAACGCGCAGTCCGGCCGGCTGCGCGTTGCCTTTCGCGCGGGCATCCCCGCACTTCCCGTCGTCCGGTCCGCACTTAAGCTTGTATACAAAGCCACTCCAGACCGCTTCGTACAAATAGTGAGAAGCAATTCCGGATTTCACACTCGCAAATAACTATAGGTTATGTCTACCGCATGCCAGGGCATTTTTTTAATGCAAAGGAATATGCGGCAAAACGGCCCGAGTCGGGGCCTATCGTGCGTTTGAAAACCGTGTCTTTCCAACACCCGCCTCCTGACCAAAGCGCGGGCCGGGAAAGGCTTCCCATTCGATACGATCAAGGAGTCATGCCATGCAAACCCAAGACACCATCTCGAGCTGGCTGAGCCACTCGGACAATCAGAGCGACAATCCTGCCGGCCCGCTTTTCATTGCCGGCGCGGTTGCCACCGAATCGGCACTGACCAACACGGACGCGGATATGAACATCCTCACCGCGAAGACCACCATGTCCTGCGCAAGAGGCTGCCTCTGTTGTTAAACGCCTGACGCAACGCGTAGTCCGGCCGGCTGCGCGTTGCCTTTCGTGCGGGACACTTCCAAGTTTCAGCGAGCGATTCCATGGCAGATACCCACGACGATACGGATGCCTTCGGCGACATCATTGCCTGCTTCACCGCGCCGCATCGCGACGTGTTGGCAGCCCACCTGACTGCCTGGTCGCCACAGCTGGACGATGGCGAACGCGACCTTATCGGACGCATGGCGGATGCGGCATTGCATACCCATGCACGGCTCAAGCTCAACCGCGTGCTGTTGCTCGAGTTGCATGCTGCCAAGCTGGAAGGGCTGCTGACCGCGAACGATGAAAGCGCACGCTTTGCGCAGTTCGTGGAACTGGCCTGCAAGCCGGCGTTCGTCACCCATCTGGATACGCGCTACCCCGTACTGCGCCCTCGTTTGTACCGCATGCTCGATCGGCAACGTCACGCTATCGAGGCCATGATCGAACGCTTTATCACCGACCGCGATTCGTTGACGACGTTACTCGGCAGGCCGACAGGACGGCTGCTCGCCTTGACGATGGGCGAAGGCGACCTGCATGCCGGTGGCCAGGCTGTCGCCCGCCTGACCGTGGAAGGCGGCCAGATCATGTACAAGCCGCGCTCGTTACGCATCGATCATGTGCTCGAGACCTTGCTGGCCGCGGTATTCGACGACGATCCGGATCGTATCCGCGTGCCGCCAGTGATCGATCGGGGCGATTATGGCTGGGCCGCTTTCGTCCCTCATCGCTATTGTGACGGCGACGACGAGCTTCGTGCCTTTTATCGCCGCATGGGCGACTGGCTCGGCATATTGCGCCTGGTAGGCGGCACGGACATCCATCACGAAAACCTCATCGCGGTCGGCCCCACACCGACGGTTATCGACGCGGAGAGTCTTTTCGCGCTGCTGCCTAAAGTGCCGTCGTCGCCTTACGGACATGCTCACGAATTGGCGCAGGGACTGATTCGAAGTTCGGTGCTGCGTACCGGCATCGTGCCGTTTCGCGCGCCTGCGCTGGGTTTCGATGGCGTGGATGTATCCGCTGCCGGAGCGTTGCCCGATCAACAACCCCAATTGCAGGTGCCGGTGATCGTCAATGCCGGCACCACCGAAGCGCGGCTGGATATCGTCGATATCGACGTGGAACACTCGCAAAATCATCCCGATCCGCGACCGGATGTGTCGCTGTATTGGGACCGCATCAGCGAAGGCTTTCTCGATACCAGCCGCCGACTGCGCCACCTGGACAACACCGGACAGCTTGCCGCGATGCTCAATGCCTTCGAAGGTTGCGTCGCACGCGACATCATGCGACCGACCCAGGCCTATGTGGAGCTTGGACGCATGCTGTGGCATCCGGCCTCATTGCACGACGAAGCGCCGGGCATCGAGCGTGCGCGGGACCTGTTGGCGCGCAATGCCATCGTCATGCCAATCGCACCCTCGTCGCCGAAAGCGATCGCCGCGGAAATCGACGATCTGCGCCATGGCGACATCCCGGTGTTCTCCGCACCGCTCACGCGTGAGCGCATTGATGGGGCGCTGGCCGACTGGCGCGGCATGCGCATCGACCTGGAAGAACTGACTATTCGCAGTGCGCTGGTCATCACGTCGCTTAATCAGCGTTTCGCCGCCTCCCCGGCTGCACGTGACTTCTACCCGCGCCATCCGCATAGCGACCATCTGGAAGTGCGTCGCCGCCAACTGCTTACCGACGCCACCGAACGCCTGCTACGTCTTTCGGTGCGCGGCAACGATGGCTCGGTCACCTGGATCACGCCCGAAACCTGCCAGGACGGCTGGATGGTGCAGCCGCTTCAGTCTGATGTGTATTTCGGTATGGGCGGCGTCGTGATCGCGCTGGCCGGTTATCGGCATGAAGTTCAACTGGGCCGTGCAGATCCCGTGTCCGGCCTGGACGAAACATTGGAGGGCGCACTGCAGACGCTGCAAGCGCTGGAGCGGGACAAGCCGCGGACCTTTGGCGGTTTTACCGGCTACGGTGCGCGCATCTGGACGTGGCTGACACTCTACGATCTGCTGCCGCGTGCCGCCTGGATATCGCGGGCTGCCGCCGTGGCCCAGGCGCTGGAGAACGAAGGCTTCGAGCAGGACACGCTGTTCGACATTCTCGACGGCGCGAGCGGCGTCATCGTTCCGCTGTTGCGGCTGGCCGAAATCACCGGCCAGCCTCGTTGGCTGACATTGGCAGCAAGCGCGGGCAGGCACCTGGAGAAGTCCGCGATCTTCGACGATCAGGGCCGGGCAAGCTGGATAACGGCCAATTCCGATCGCTCGATCGGCGGCTTCGCTCACGGCGCCGCCGGCATCGGATGGAGCCTGGCCAGACTGGCGCTAAGCGACGCAGGCGACGCCATCGATCGCGCTCGCTGGCAGAGCCTGGCCAAGGCGACCGAGGCGTTTCAAAGCTCGCTGTATGACCCGGTATCCGGTAACTGGTACGACCTGCGACATGGCGACAACAAGCCCGGTTATCACACCTGGTGCAACGGCAGCGTCGGTATCGGGCTGGCCGCTAGCGACCTGTATGCGCGTACGCGCGATCCGCGTCATCTGCATACCGTGCGACAGGCGCTGCGCGCTTGCGAAAGCATGTGGGGCATAACGCACACGCTTTGCCACGGTGATTTTTCGTTGTGGGAGTTCCATTCGCGCGCGACGGCGCTGGACCCGAGCGCCGCTGCACTGGACCGCGAAGCGGCCGTCGCTCAAGTGGTGTCCTCGATCGAGGAGAACCGTGGCGTGATTGGTGGTATGACCCGCGCGGCATTTACGCCGGGCCTGATGACCGGCCTGGCCGGGGCGGTGCATGGCCTCAGTCGCATGCATCCGGAATGTCGTCTTGGATCGCCGCTGTTGCTGGAAGCGTCCGCGTAATGCGGCGCCTCCGTATCTTCGACGTCGTCAGCCAAACGCCTTGGGCACGGTGAGCAGGCTGGTGAGGTTGTCGGCAACGCCCGTCTGCGCCACCTTGATGCGTACATGAGCACGGATGGGGCAAAAGCCCCCCTCACCCTAACCCTCTCCCCCGGCAAAGCCAGGGGAGAGGGGACTGACTGAGGCAGGCTTCAAAACTACGCGCTTTTGGCTCCCTCTCCCTGGCTTTGCCGGAGAAGAGGGGACTGACTGAGGCAAGCTTCAAAACTACGCGCTTTTGGCTCCCTCTCCCCTGGCTTTGCCGGGGGAGAGGGTTGGGGTGAGGGGGTGGGTGCTCGCCGGATGCCTTCCTACATCGCCGCCTACTCGCCCCCAACCTTCAGCACCAGCTTGCCGGTGCTCGTACCCTCAAACAACCGATTCAACACCGTCGGTGCATTCTCCAGCCCCTCGGCCACGGTTTCGCCCGCCTTGACCTTCCCTTCCTTGACCCAGCCAATCAAGTCCTGCACCGCTTTCTGGCTGTCACGGTAATCGAACGCCAGAAACCCCCGCACGGTAAGACGCTTGACGATGATCACGCTGTAATCGTCCGAAGGACGGCCACCGTTGGCGTAGTTGGCGATCAAACCGCACAAAGCAACGCGACCGCCATTGACCATGCGCGACATCACCGCGCGCATCACCGGGCCGCCGACGTTTTCGAAATTCACATGCACGCCATCCGGCGTGGCTTGCTTGAGCTGCTCCTTCCAGTCGTCGGCCTTGTAGTCGACGGCGGCATCGAAGCCGAGATCGTCGATCAGGTGACGACACTTGTCGGGACCACCGGCGATACCGACGACTCGCGCACCACGCAGTTTGCCGATCTGGCCGGCGATCGAACCGACCGAGCCGGCAGCAGCGGATACCACCAGGGTTTCACCCGGCTGCAGCGGCGTAATTTCGGTCAGGCCGTAATAGGCGGTGATGCCGCTGAAACCGCAGGCACCAAGCAAGGTGGGTAACGATACCGGCGGCTTGGGCGGCAGCTTGACCCAGTCCTTGGCACGCGCTTCGTCGATCACCGCATAGTCCTGCCAGCCCACCAGGCCCTGCACCAGATCGCCTTCGGCGTAGTGCGACGAACGCGAGGCGACGACCCGCCCAAGACCCAGGCCGCGCATGGTTTCGCCGATGGCTACCGGCGGCATGTACTGTGGGATGTCGCTCATCCATACGCGATTGGTCGGATCCATCGACAGATACAGCACGCGCACCAGCGCCTGACCTTCGGCAAGGTCGGGTACGGGCAGCTCGACCAGGTCGAAATTATCCTGGCGTACCAGGCCTTCGGGACGCGTTTTCAGCCGCAGCTGACGATTGACAAGCGACATGGCTAACCTCTTTGGAATCAGCTCGTTGAATTCAGATAGCGCAGGCGCCGCCGTCGACGACCAGTTCGGCGGCGGTGACGTAACGACTTTCGTCGCTGGCCAGATATAGGACGGCGTAAGCTACATCGTCAGGCTCGCCAAGACGACGCATCGGGATGCCACGTGTCAATTTGCGCGTGGCCTCCTCTTCGCCCAGGGCATCATAGAACGGCGCGACAATGCCGGTGCGTACAAACGCCGGATGTACCGAGTTGCAGCGCACATCGATCTTCTGTCGTGTGCAATCCATCGCGACCGATTTGGTCAGCATGGCCACCGCGGCCTTGGACGTGTTGTACGCCGCGTAATCCGGATCGACCTTGAAAGCCGCCAGCGAAGAGATATTGACGATCGATGCCGGCTGCGACGCGCGCAAATGCGGCAAGGCATGCTTGCAACCGAGCAGAATGCTTTCCACATTGATGCTCATGACGCGGCGCCACTCCTTCAGTTCGATCTGCTCGACCGAACCGAGCGAACCGATGCCCGCGTTGTTGACCAGTACGGACAGGCCGCCCATCGCTTTGGCGGCCTGATCGAGACACTCGATCCAGGTCGCTTCGTCGCGCACATCCTGCGCAGCGGCCCACGCCACCGTATCGCTCAGTTCGCGATTGATCTCATCGGCTACAGCCGTCACGGCATCCGCATCGATGTCGGTAAGAAAGACCTTGCCGCCATGGCGGGCGAACATGCGCGCCATCGCGGCGCCCAGGCCGCCGGCGGCGCCGGTGATAAATACTTTCTTGCCTGCGGCGCGCGGCGCTACATGGTTGTTCATGGATTCCCCCTGGCTCATACGCTCAAGTAACCACCATCCACGTTCAACACCGCACCGGTGGTGTACGAGGCGGCATCGGAGGCGAGATAGAGCACCGCGCCGGCCATTTCCGATGGCTGTGCCACGCGGCGCATCGGCACATGCGCCAGCGCCTGCTTCAGGATCGCCGGTGTATTGACCAGCACCGAGGCGAACTTGGTATCGGTCAGCCCCGGCAACAATGCATTGCAGCGCACGCCCTGCTCGGCACATTCGACCGCGAAGGCCTTGGTCATCGAGATCACGGCTGCCTTGGTGATGGAGTAGATGCCCTGCTGCACGCCCGGCACCACACCATTGACCGATGCCACGTTGACGATCGAGCCGCCGCCGTTCTTGATCATCAGCCGTGCGCCGTGCGTGGACATGTAGAAGTAGCCGCGGATATTCACGTCGACGGTTTTCTGCAGGATCGACGGCTCGGTGTCGAGAATGTGACCGAAATAGGGATTGGTCGCGGCGTTGTTGACCAGGATATCCAGGCGGCCATGGCTCGCTCCCACCTGGGCATACAGCGCTTCGATCTGTTCGAGTTCGCCGATATGACAGGCGATCGCCTCGGCCGAACCACCCTCGGCCTTGATACCGTCGACGACGGTCTGGCAATCGGCCTGGCGCCGGCTGGATACGATGACGTGCGCACCGTGCTGCGCCAGCAGGCGCGCGATATCCGCGCCGATGCCGCGACTGGCACCGGTGACGATGGCGATTTTTCCGCTGAGATCGAACGTGTTTGGGACTGTCATAGATCGCTCTTGTTGAAGTTGCATCGCCATGCCGTCCAAGGCGTCATCGCAGCGTGATCCATTCGCATGAGTTGCCATTTTCCAGATGAGGCCAGCTGTTGTACGTCACGAGGCTGGCGCCGTGCGAACCCAGGCGTAACCGTGTCATGCCGCTGTTGACCAAGGGCCAGCTCAGGTTGAAGGTTTGTTCCAGCGGCACGCCCAATAACGTACCGACGATCACGGCAATCGGGCCGCCCGACGTAAATGCCCAGATCGACGAAGCTTGTCGTTGCTGCAGCTGTGCCAACGCATCGAGTACCCGCTCGCGGAACATAGGCCAGGTGCAGCTGTAGTCGGTATCGTGCTTGCCACCGATCCAGCGATGCAGCGCGGCGACGAACAGCTCCTGAAAAGCACGCTTGGGATCGCTCTCCTGCTTCAACGCCTCACGTAATTGCCCTGCTCCGGCCAGATCCGGGCGTTGACGGGCCAGCAGTTCGTGATGATCGACTTCGTCCAGACCGTCGAGCAGCAACGGTTCGGCATCGATCTTGGCGGCGGCCAGGCAAAGCGTGGCGGTATCGCGATGACGAAGGCGCGGCCCGATCGCGACCAGATCCGGCGCCTGCCTGCACCTTGCGAGCCACGTTCCCAGCTCGCGTGACTGCTGCTCGCCGATGCCGGACAGACGGTCATAGTCTTCCGCATGAAAGCTGGCCTGGCCATGGCGGATCAACAGTAGTTCGCGCGTGACCTTAGCCATGGGCTTTTTGAATCACACGGCGACAACGTTGGCCCATGTAACGCGCGGCATCGCCGAAGCCGGCGAACTGCGGGTTGCTGGTCTGGCCCAGCGCGAAGCGACGATAAATCCGCTGGATGATCACCATCAGGCGAAACAGACCGAAGGCCTCATAGAAGCCGAAAGCCGACACATCCAGCCCACTCTTCTGGCCGTAGTACGCGATAACTTCGCGACGCGTCAGCATGCCGGGCTCATGCGTGGGTTGGCGACGGAACGACTGAAACACCGGATCGTCGTCGGCTTGCACCCAATAGGCCAGCGATCCGCCCAGGTCCATCAGCGGATCGCCGATCGTCGCCATTTCCCAATCGAGCACACCGATCACCCGCAGCGGATCATCCGGAGCGAGCACGACGTTGTCGAAACGATAGTCGTTGTGGATGACGCAGCTGGCATTGTCCCGCGAAGGCTGATTCGCCTCCAACCACGCCATCACGTCATCGCACGCATCGGCGCCCTCGGTCATGGCCTGGCGATAGCGCTCGCTCCAACCCGATACCTGACGAGCGATGTAGCCCTCGCCCTTGCCCAGGTCGTGCAGGCCCGCCTGCGTAGCATCGATGCGATGCAGCTCGATCAGACGATCGATAAAGGCTATGCACAGCTTGCGCACGCCATCGGCGTCGAGTCCGAGTTCGGCCGGCAAGTCGCGGCGCAGGATGCTGCCGCGCAAACGCTCCATCACATAGAAGTCGCTGCCGATCACCGCGGCGTCATCGCAACGCGCGAGAATCGCCGGTACATAGGGGTAGCTGCCACGCAATGCCGACATGATGCGTGCCTCGCGCAACATGTCGTGGGCCGCCTTGGCCTTGGCGCCGGCCGGCGGACGACGCAGCACCAGCTCACGGTCGGCATAGCTGATCAGATAGGTGAGATTGGATGCGCCGCCGGGAAACTGCGCCACCTCGGGCGTGCCCTCGAGGCCATCGATGTGCGCTTTGAGGAAGCTATCGATGCGCGCCACATCGAAGGCGTCTTCTTCGCGCACAGGGCGCAGCTGATCGCGAAGTTCGCTCATGCGGTTTCCTTGGGAGCCTGCCGGGCTTTCGCTTCCAGGCGCGCAACGACTGCGCGATGCACTTCGTCCGGGCCGTCCGCCAGACGCAGTACGCGCGCATAGGTGTATAGCCGTGCCAGCGGAAAATCGTCCGACAGGCCTGCCGCGCCGTGGATCTGGATGGCTGCGTCGGCGGCCTGCTGCGCCACCATCGGTACGACGACCTTGATCTGCGAAATCAGGCTGAGCGCGGCCTTGCTGCCTTGCGTGTCCAGCATCCAGGCGGTTTTCAGCGTCAGCAGGCGCGCCTGCTCGATCGCCATGCGCAGGTTGGCCACGATGTCGGCGTTGCCACCGAGTTGCAGCAGTGGCTTGCCGAAGGCGACGCGTGTCGTGGCGCGCTCAACCAGGAGCGACAGGGCACGTTCGGCCGCACCCAGTGCGCGCATGCAGTGATGCACGCGTCCGGGGCCCAGGCGACCCTGCGCAATCTCGAAACCGGCCCCTGGCGCCAGGATCACGTGATCCAGCGGCAGGCGAACGTGGTCGAAACTCATCTCGCCGTGACCGGAAGGTTCGTCGACATCATGAAACACCGGCAGCATGCGTTCGATGCGTACACCGGGATGATCGAGCGGACAGATCACCATGCTATGGCGACGATGCGGTTCGGCGCTCGCATCGCTCAGGCCCATGAAGATCACGAAGCGACAATGCGGATGCCCGGCACCGGTGGTCCACCACTTGCGCCCATCGAGCACGACTTCACTACCTTCGACGCGCGCGGTGGCCTGCATGTTCGTTGCGTCGGACGAGGCGACGTCCGGTTCGGTCATGGCGAAGCCGGAACGGATCTCGCCGCTCAGCAAGGGCGCCAGCCAGCGCTCGCGCTGCATCGGCGAGCCGTAGCGGTGCAGTACTTCCATGTTGCCACTATCGGGCGCGGCGCAATTGAAGACCTCCGGCGCAATGAACGAGTGCCCCATGATTTCGGCCAGCGACGCGTACTCGACATGGCTCAGGCCCTGCCCGTCCTTGGCGTCGGGAAGAAACAGGTTCCACAGGCCTGCCGCACGGGCGCGGGCTTTCAGCGCCTCCATCACCGGCGGCTGGCGCCATTGGCGGTGATCGGTACCGCCGACCAGTTGTTCGCGATACACCGCTTCGGCAGGCAAAACCTCGTCCTGCATGAAGCGACTTAGACGTTCGGTAAGCGCCTGGGTGCGCTCGGAAGGGGCGAAATCCACGGGAGTCTCCTTGGAATGCGTTGCAGAGTACGCCCGCGCCAGCTAATAATTGAAATGAATATGCTTTATGGATGGTTATTAATTATATGAATGGGTGCCATGGAGTGACCTCCAGGAGTAGCCGATGATCCTCCCTACTCGTCATCCCGGCGCAGGCCGGGATCCAGTGGCTTCGGTTTACGGTTTTCGCGATGGATGCAGACGGTTGTTGGCTCTCGCGATAACCGATCACAAAGTCACTGGATCCCGGCCTGCGCCGGGATGACGGTGGGAAAGATTGAGGTCATTTCGGGTCGCTCTCACAGAAAGCTCCCGATCAGAGCCCCTTCAAGGCGAAGCCCATGGAACGTGACACCCGCATCGACCTCAACCTGTTTCGCGTACTCGACGCGATCTACACCCATGGCGGGGTCAGCGCGGCGGCACGCGCGCTGCATCTGACCCAGCCGGCGGTAACGCATGCGTTGGGTCGACTGCGCGACCATCTCGACGATCCGCTGTTCGTGCGCCAGGGCAACCGCGTGGTTCCGACGGAGAAAGTGCGCGCGATGATGCCCTCGGTGCAATGGCATCTCAAAGCCCTGCTGGCGAGTACGCATACGCAGCCGAGTTTCGAACCGGCGCGGCTGGCGATGGAGTTTGTAGTCGGCTTTCGCGACATCCTTGAATCGACCGCCCTGCCCGGCCTGATGGCGCGCATCGAAAGCGAAGCGCCCGGCGTACGCATCGTCAGTCGCCGCGTCGCGGCCGACGATGTGGAACGTGAACTGGCCACCGGCACACTGGACCTGGCCGTCGATCGGCCACTGCGCGCAGGGCCCGCCATTGCGCGCCAGCATCTGCTGGATGAGTCGCTCGCGGTAGTGATGCGTCGCAAGCATCCGCTAAGCGCGTTGCTGCGCCGTTCCGACTACCTCGCTGCCGAACACATCACCGTCTCGCCACTGGGCGAATCGAACGCACTCGATACCTTGCTCGGACAGAACGGGATGTTTCGACAGGTCCGGCTGGTCTGCCAGCACTATTTCTCCGCCTGCCAGATCGTTGCAGGCAGCGATCTGCTGTTGACCCTGCCGCAATCCTATGCGGCGCACGTCGCCAGCCTGCTGCCGATCGCCATTCATCCACTGCCGATCCGGCTCAAGACCTTTCCGATTCTTGCCTATTGGCACAGTTCGAAAGACAACGACCCCGCGCATGCCTGGTTTCGCGAGCAAATGACCACCGCGATCGCGCAGGCACTGGGGCCGCACGGTTCCTGACGAACAGCCGCTCAGGCGGTCCTGGGTTTCGCCGCCGACTTGCGTTTGCCCGCACGCGCCTGTTCGGTCATCTGTACGGCGTGCGCATTCATGATGGCGCCGATCAACCCCGGAAAGCGTTGCTCGATTTCCTTGCAACGCGTGGTGTTGTGCATTTCCACGCCGTGGCGCTCGCTGCGGATGAGCCCGGCTTCGCGCAAGGCACGAAAATGCTGGGATAACGTGGACTTGGGAATCGTCTTGTCGCTGACCTGCGAGAAGTTCGTGCAGTTGAAGGCACAGCCCGCGTTGGCCATCTGCGCATAGATCGCCACGCGCACGGGATCGGACAGGACGTGAAGGATGCCCTCTACGGTGATGTCTTCGATCGATGGATGGATCAACGGTCTCATACGGTCATTTTAGCCCCCCTTGACTCTTAGTTCCATAGTTCATATGTTGCGAACTATAGGATTTCAGAACCCCACTTCTTTCCGTCCCACCTCCCGTCAAGGAACAGTCCATGAGCAAGCTCGCAGGTAAAGTCGCCGTCGTCACCGGCGCATCCAAGGGCATTGGCGCCGCCATTGCCAAGTCGCTGGCCGCCGAAGGCGCGTCAGTGGTTGTGAACTACGCTTCCAGCAAGGCCGGCGCCGATACCGTCGTCGCGGCCATCACCGCCGCCGGCGGCAAGGCCGTTGCCGTCAAGGGCGACGTCTCCAAGGCAGCCGACGCACAGGGTCTGGCCGATGCCGCGGTCAAGCAGTTCGGCCGCCTCGATATCCTGGTGAACAACTCGGGCGTGTACGAATTCGCCCCGCTGGAAGAGATCACCGAAGATCACTACCACAAGCAGTTCAACGTCAACGTGCTCGGCCTGCTGCTGACCACGCAGGCGGCCGCCAAGCATATGACCGAAGGCGGCAGCGTGATCAACATCGGCTCGCTGGTCAGCCGCCTGTTCCCGGTGGGCAGCTCGGTCTATACCGCCACCAAGGGCGCGGTCGACGCCATCACCGGCGTACTCGCGCAGGAACTGGGCCCGCGCAAAATCCGCGTCAACGCGCTGAACCCCGGCATGGTGGAAACCGAAGGCACCCACGCCGCCGGCTTTATCGGTTCGGACTTCAACACGCACGCCGTGGCGCAGACTCCGCTGGGCCGCATCGGCCAGCCCGATGACATTGCCTCGATCGCCGTCTTCCTGGCCTCGAGCGATTCGTTCTGGCTGACCGGCGAAAAGCTGTATGCCGGCGGTGGCATGCGCTAAATCGTAAAGTGATGACATCCGGCCGCACCTCTGCGGCCGGATGTACGATAGTGCGTCGTCGTTCCCTCATTCGCCGATGCACATCGAGGAAGCCGTCATGTCGCGTTATCTTCGTGTCACCTCTACCGTCATCGTTTTTGCAGCACTTGTCCTCAGCCTGCCTGACTTCGCACAAGACGCCGCGAAAGCCGATGGCCCCCAACCCAAACGCAGCATCCTCGATCGCCACGATCAGAGCGGTGTGCCCGGCAAAGAAATCGTGATCGGTACGGCGGAATTGCCTGCCGGCACCGTGATCGGCTGGCATACCCATGATGGCGACGAATCGGGTTACGTGCTCAAAGGCGACCTGGTGTTGAAGACACAGGGCAAGCCCGACCAGGTACTCAAGGCCGGCGATCATTTCTTCAATCCACGTGGCGCCGTGCATAGTCTGGCTGCCGCACCCGGCAGCCAGGGCGGCACCGCGGTGTCGACCTGGATCATCGACAAGGGCAAGCCGATCGCCGAACCGGTGAAGCTGCCCTGACCCCGTGCCGCCTGGTGACGGCAGCGGATAAGATCGGCGCACCGCTTCCCATCTTTGGATGAGTCATGCCGATCGCACGCCTGCGCCATGCTGCTTACCTGTTCGTTCTGGCGTCGAGCCTGTTCGGCGCGTCGTTGCACGCCCAAGTAGCAGCCGCTGTTTCTGACAAGACAATCAGCGTCGTCGTCGATGGAAAAACAACGACGCTGGATCACGCAGCTTTTGCCGGCATGCCTCGCGTCACCGTTACCGCAGCGGCACACAACGACCCGCCGAGCCAATGGCAAGGCGTGGCGCTGCAGGATGTACTCGGTCACGCGGCACTTCCGACCGGTGAAGCATTGCGCGGGCGCGCGATGGCTCGCTTCGTGCGCGTTACCGCATCGGATGGCTATCAGGTGATCTTCAGCGTCGCCGAGCTCGACCCCGCCTTCGGCGATCTGCGTGTCATCGTTGCCGACAGCAAGGATGGCCAGTCGCTGGGCAAGGATGGCCCGTATCGACTGATCGTGCCGAACGACAAGCGCCCGGCGCGCTGGGAGCGCAATGTGCGGTCGATCGAACTGGTCGATGCTTCGACGCGACCAGATAGGTGATGTTGTGGCGAGATGATCGCGACTGAAGTCGCTCCTACAAACTCAGGCAGGCACAGCTAGCTTGTAGGAGCGACTTCAGTCGCGACCGACAAACCCGAGATTCGCAATTTATTTCGAATCAGCAACGAAACAGCAAGAAAATACGCCTCGGCAATGTGAACGTTTAGCCGTCTAAATTCACACGCTCGCGCACTGTTTCAACATTGCAACACTTATCTTGCGCATTCGAATTGCCAAAGCCCTAGACGCCGTCATTGACACCGGCGCATGATCGTTTGCCCCGACTTCATGTTCGGGCGTATGGGTGCGTTCGCGAATTTGCATCGACAAATTTGCGCAAGCACAGGGGAAGACTAGCGAGCATCGCACACGGTCTCGCGCCACTTGGGAGGTGGACTTAGAAAGTACATCGCGCCACACCAAACATCACAGGGGGCCTCGCTTTTTTCATTGGATTTCCAAGGAGTGAGTCATGAGAAACGAGCTTGTGATAGCTGTATCGATCGCTGCGGCCCTGGCCGCGTTGCCGGTGATCGGTATGGCACAGACTTCGGTATCGCAGAACGCCGCGCTTGCCGATATCGATACGTCCGAAGCAGCACGCGTCACGCAGACCGTAGACAGCCGCGCCATCACGGCCGTGGCCAATTCGCATCTAGCCTTTATCGCCGCAGCGAAGCCCACCGCGGTTGTCGCCGACTCCACCCCGATGAACCATATGCAGCTGGTGCTCAAGCGCAGCGCAAAACGCGCCGCCGCACTCGATGCCCTGGTGACCGCACAGCACGACCCGACCTCGAAAAAATTCCATCAATGGATCACGCCACAACAGTTCGGCAACCGCTTCGGCGTAAGTGACGCGGACATCGCCGCGGTGACCTCGTGGCTGACCAGCCAGGGCTTTACCGTCAACGGTGTCTACGCCAACAAGATGCAAATCGACTTCAACGGTACGGCCGGTGCGGTCAAGCGCGCCTTCCACACGCAGGAAAGCCGGTACACGATCAACAACGAAAGCCACATCGCCAACGGCAACGACATCAGCGTGCCCACGGCATTGAAAGACGTGGTGACGGGCGTGGCCGGGCTTAACGATATCCATCCCAAGGCACAGCACGTGCAGGAGAAGCTGGCGCAGTTCAACGCATCGTCGCAGAAATTCAAGGTGCAGGAGCCGGTAGCCACAGCCGCCAGCAGGCAGCTCAAGTCGCAAGTCAGTCCGGATGCGGTGACCTTTACCGATGGTTCGCGCGGCTTCTCGCCGTCGGACCTGGCCAAGATGTACGGCGTGGATACGCTGCACACCGCCGGCACCACGGGCAAGGGCATCACCATCGCACTGGTCGAAGACGAATCGATGGTGCCGACCGACTGGGACAACTTCGTCTCGCAGTTCCAGCTGGGCAGCTACGGCGGCACGTTTGCGCAGATCCAGCCGCAGGCGACCGGGTTTACCAACTGCATCGATCCGAATATCGCCTTCCCGGGCGAAGACGGACTCGAAACCGTGCTCGATGCGGAATGGTCGACCGCCATGGCACCGGGCGCCAACATCGTGGTGGCCAGTTGCGACGATTCCAACAGCAGCAACTTCTTCGGCGGCGTATTCACCGCGGCAACCAACCTGATCAACGGCACCTCACGGCCGAACGTGATCAGCGCCAGCTACGGCTACGGTGAAGGCTTTACCGACACCGCCAGCAAGACGGCCATCGATCTGATGTGGGCACAGGCGGATGCCGAAGGTATCTCGGTGTTCGTTTCCAGCGGCGACTCGGGCTCCAACCCGAGCTTCAACGGCAGCATCATCAATGGTGTGGGTCTGGATGCCAACGCGTTCGGTACGTCGCCCAATGTCACCGTCGTCGGTGGCACGGACACGGCCGACGTGCTCGACGGCACCACCAAGAAGTACTTCAACTCCACCTTCAGCGCTGACTACGGTTCGGCCAAGTCGTACGTACCGGAGATTCCGTGGAACGAATCCTGCGGCAACGACGTCGCGGCGCAATCGCTGGGACTCGCCAACGGGCTGGCTTTCTGCAAGCAATATCTGATCTACGATCCGGAAGGCCTCTATGCCACTTCCGAGGCCGGCAGCGGTGGCCCTTCATCGATCAATGCCAAACCTGTCTGGCAGCGACTGGTGAAAGGCGCGGCCAAGGATCAGTCGCGTGACGTACCGGATGTCTCCCTGTTTGCCGGCTCGTATGGCGGCTACTCCTGGGTGATCATCTGCACCGATGCGTATCCCTGCGTGCCGAACTTTACCTCGCCGGTGTATCTGGAAGGCGGCACCTCGCTTTCTTCGCCGATGTTCGCGGGTATCCAGGCATTGATCGACCAGGGGCTGTCGGACAAGGGGCTGTCGCCGAACCAGGGCAATGCCGCACCGACGCTCTATGTACTGGCCGCGCAGGAGTACGGCGGTCCGACCGGTGCTTCACCCGATACCCTGGCCAAGTGCAGTGCCGATAATGGTACCAAGGGTACGGCCAAGTGCGTGTTCCACAACGTCACGCGCGGCGGCATCTCGACCCAGTGCATCCAGATCCAGGCGTTCGATCAGGTCACCGACGACTGCTACTTCTACGGTTCGCTGAAGAACTTCGAGGGTTTCTATGGCCCGACCCAGATCGGTCTGACCTCGACCAAGCCCAACAAGTACAACGCCAATACCGTGGCTTACAACGCACAGCCGGGCTGGAGCTTCGCGGCCGGCCTGGGTTCGGTCAACGGCGCGAACCTGCTCAGTGCGTGGAAGAAGTTCGTCAACGCGCCGAACTAATCAAAGTAAGAAGTTGCGTTTCAGCAGTGTGCTCAGGACCCCGGCAGGAAACTGCCGGGGTTTTTTCATCCCGACGGAGTCGCCACATTTTTCCGACCCAGGTAAAGTATTGTTTACGATACTTTCATTATTAATTGTATAGTATTCGATACATGAATGCTCTGCCCCTGATCCGGCTAGGCGAGTCCCTACGGGATATGCGAACCCGGCGCGCCTTGACTCAAGCCAACCTGGCCCAGTTGGCCGGAGTGACTCGCCTGAAAGTCATCCAGGCTGAACGCGGAGATCCTAGCGTCTCACTCCGGACCTATGCCGCCATCGCTCAGGCACTGGGCGCGGAACTGACGCTTGTGCCGAAGCGGCGCCCCACACTGGAAGAAGCCAAGGAGTTCTTTGGGGATGGCGAGTAAAGCGATCGAGCATCTGGCGGTGTCTACGCCACAGGGCCACAGCGGCACCCTGACGTACGACAACGGCTATTTCTTCCAGTACGACCCCGGTATGAATCCGGAGGCGGAAATCGCCCTCAACATGCCTTACCGGGCGGAACAGTTCCGCAGCCATGCGCTCTTTCCCATTTTCGAGATGAACCTCCCTGAAGGCTATGTGCTGGAGGAACTTCGTAACCGCTTTGCAAAGGCGACCCAGTTCGATCCCATGCTGCTGTTGGCCATGACCGGCAGGAGTGCGGCGGTAGGTCGGGTTTCGGTCCATAGCCCAGACATGCCCGGAGACCGTGACGGCGATCAGGGGGTCAAGCTGGACACCATCCTCACTTGGAGCGGCGCCGAGGATCTCTTTCAGGCGCTATCGGAGCGATACCTGACCCGCACGGGCATGTCGGGCATTCAGCCCAAGGTACTCGTACCCGAGCATGTGTCGGACGCCGTCTACGGCAAGGCATCGATGACAACGTCAGACCTTATCGTCAAGAGTGCCGGCGAGAAATTCCCGGGCCTCGCGGTCAACGAATTCATCTGCATGAGCATCGCCCGGGAAGCGGGCGTACCCGTGCCAGAGTTCTACCTGTCGGAGAATCGCAAACTATTTGTGATGCGACGCTTCGATCGGACACCCGACGGCGCCTCGATCGGTTTTGAAGACATGGCGTCGTTGATGGGTAAGCCCGCAGCCGATAAATATCGCGGCAATTATGCGCAGATTGCCCGGGCGATTGACGCCTACTGCGCTCCGGAGCGGATCGCCGCAGCCAAGGCGCAGCTCTTCGATCAGGTCGCGTTGTCGGCCATGCTCGGAAACGGCGATGCTCATCTGAAAAACTTTGGCCTGCTCTATTCGCATCCTCTGGCCAATGACGCGCGGATGGCGCCGGCGTATGACATCGTGAACACCACCTGCTATATCCCGGAGGACCAGCTGGCCCTCTCGCTCAATGGCTCCAGGAGTCTGTTCCTGGCCCGGACGGAGATCATCCCGTTTGCGCAAGTCTGCCATGTCGCCGATCCGGTAACGCGTATCGGGCAACTTATTCGCGCCGCCGAAACCGTCATGTATATCCATCAGGAGCTGCTAGACGACGACCCGGCGCTACAGGCATCCATCCGCAACGGTATCGATCTTTTTACGGCATCGTACGAGCAGATGAAAACGATTCGCCCTTGACGGCTGCACAGCGCTGTTCGACACGCCCGGCCGGGTTCGGTCAACGGCGCGAACCTGCTCAATGCGTGGAAGAAGTTCGTCAACGCGCCGAACTAAGTTGAGTTTCACCAGTGTGCTCAAGACCCCTGGCCGTGTTCCTGCCAGGGGTTTCCTGTTTCTGCGTATTGCGAAATGCGCATGACTGGTTAAAACGTTCGTTCGCGATTATCAAGAAAAGCTAAATCAACCCAGAGAACGCACGCTGCTTAAATGCCTTGCCCGCCCTCGCGTTACATCGTTTTCGTGAGCTGCAAATGGGTGAGACGGTCCGCGACCTGACCTGCGAGCTATGAAGAATTTGCGCTGGCGGGCGCCCAAGCACAAATCGGGCCAAACAGCCAAAAACACGAAATTTTCGCAAAAGTCTTCCCTGTCACGTGATCTGGGTATCATTTTCGCCATGCAACACGCAGTGTAAGAGTTGCTACAGGGCAAGCGCCTCGACGGCGCGCTTCACAGGCAGGGGTGGGGGGCTTTACAGGGGACGCGCGACAGCGTGCATCAGCAGTAGTCGGACATCGAAACGAGTTTTAAAGAATGCGCGGTCCAGCGCGCACTTGGGATGTGTGTGTCGTTTCTACGCATCCTTGAGTTATAGCGATCATCGGCTCGGTGTTTTCCGCGCGCATTTGCGCGCGGACGCGTTTTCCCCCTGAAAGTTTCATCTGCTCAAGCCACACGACCAAGGCGTCGCGCGCGCGTACGCCTGTTATTTGCATTGCACTTAAATACAGGACGCGTTGAGCCATGAACCACATCTATCGGCTGTGCTGGAACCGCTCGCTCTCCCAGTGGGTTCCCGCTTCGGAGCTGGCACAGAGCAAGCGCGGCGGCATGTCGCGCGGCAATGTCGTCGGACATCGCGTAATGCTGCTGTCGCTGCTGTCGGCATCGCTGGGCATGACGGGACTGGCGCATGCAGGCAACGCGCCGACCGGCGGCCAGATCGTGTCGGGCTCCGGCCAGATCCAGCAATCGGGCAACACCACCACGATTGCACAGAACAGCAAGGTGCTGTCGCTGAACTGGCAAAGCTTCGACGTGGGCGCCGATCAGACGGTGAACTTCCTGCAGCCGGGCGCCAGCTCGATCGCGGTCAACCGCATTCTCGGCAATACCGCGAGCGAGATCTTCGGCCACTTGAATGCCAACGGCCAGGTCTGGCTGATCAATCCGAACGGCGTGCTGTTCGGCCAGGGCGCGCAGGTCAACGTAGGTGGCATCGTCGCCTCGACGCTGGATCTCGATGACAGCACACTCGGCTCCAACACCGTGCGCTTCAGCGGCGACGGCAAGGGCAAGGTGATCAATCAGGGCAGCATCACCACCGCCAACGGCGGTTATGCAGCCCTGATCGGCAACCAGGTATCGAACCAGGGCGTGATCCGCGCGCAGCTCGGTACGGTGGCGCTCGGCGGCGGCAGCGCCGTCACGCTGACGTTCGGCGACAACCATCTGCTGCATCTGGCGGTGGACAAGAGCACGCTGAACAACCTGGCGGAGAACCGCCAGCTGATCGTCGCCGACGGTGGCCAGGTACTGATGACCGCCGGCGCGCGCGACTCGCTGCTGGCCAGTGCGGTCAACAATACCGGCACGGTGCAGGCGCGCAGCGTCGAAAACCACGATGGCGTGATCACCCTGCTCGGCGGCATGGAAGCAGGCACGGTCAATGTCGGCGGCACGCTCGATGCGAGCGCCCCGAACGGCGGCAACGGCGGCCAGATCGAAACCTCCGCGGCCAACTTCAAGCTGGCAACGGACGCAAAGATCACCGCCTCCGCACCGACCGGCAAGGCAGGTACCTGGCTGGTCGATCCGACCGATCTGACCATCGACACCAACGCGGCCAACACGATTTCCAGCACGCTCAACGGCGGCACCAATGTCGTCGAGCAGACGACGTCGAGCGGCGCCAGCGGCGTCGGCGTGCAGTCGGCGGGTAACGGCGATATCAACGTCAACGCGGCGATCAGCTGGAACAATGCCGCCGCCACGCTGGAGCTGGACGCGTTCCACGACATCAATGTCAACGCGACCATCAACGGCAGCGGCGGGATCGTGATGAACGCGACCTCCGGCACGCTGACCGTCGGCAATACCGGTGGCCTGTCGGCCGGTACGGGCGCCACGCTCAACGCCAGCAAGTTCACCAACAACGCCGGCGCCAACGCGCTGGGTGCGAAGTGGAACCTGTTCACCGCCAACCCGGCCAGCAACGTGCTGGGCGGCATCACGCCGAATTTCATCCAGTACGGCACCAGCGTGGGTGGCACGTTGCAGGGCAGCGGCAATGGTTTGATCTACAGCACTGCCGCCTCACTGCAGGTCACCGGCCTGACCGGTACGGTGAGCAAGGTCTACGACAACACCAACGCCGCCAGCTTCAACGGCAGCAACTTCGTCACCAGCGGCCTGCTCAATGGCGACAAGATCGCCTCGGCCAGCGGCGGCAGCTACGCGTCGGTCAACGTCGCCAGCGGCATTTCGGTGACCTCGCCCGGTGCGATCGGCAACTTCGTCATCACCGACAGCAGCGGCAGCATTCCCGTGTTCGGCTACACGCTGGGCAGCTCGCCAGTGACCGCAGCCGTCGGCCAGATCACGCCTGCAACACTGACCGCCAGCATCGTCGGCACGCCGACCAAGACCTACGACGGCACTACCACCGCCACACTGGGCAGCGGCAACTACGTGATCAGCGGCCTGGTCGGCGGACAGACGATCACCGTCAACCAGCCCAACTCGGTTGGCTATGCCAGCGCAGAGGCCGGCGCCGAGCTGATCACCGCCGGCTTCAAGGACACCAACTTCATCGCCGGCATCGGCACGCAGCTGTCCAACTACATCCTGCCGACCGTCGCTACGGGCGCCGGCATGATCAACCCGGCAAATGTGCTGCTGTCGGGCATCCTGGCCGACAGCAAGGTCTATGACGGCAGCACGCTGGCCGGCCTGGATATCAGCAACCAGCACCTGTTCGGCATCATCGCCGGCGACACCGGCAACGTGTCGCTGGTGCAGGGCGTCGGCAACTTCGCTTCGGCCAACGCAGGCAACAACCTGGCCGTGACGCTCACCGGTTTCTCGCTGAGCGGCGCCAAGGCGAATGACTACAACCTGGTCCTGCCCACTACCCTGACCGCGAATATCACGCCCAAGGCGCTGACCATCAGCGGCGTGACCGGAACCAACCGCAACTACGACGCGACCACCAACGACGCGCTCGGCACCGGCACGGCCGCGCTGCAAGGCTTGATTGCAGGCGATGCGGGCACAGTGAGCCTGGATAGCAGCGGCGCGACCGGCACCTTTGCCTCGCCCAATGTCGGCAACGGTATCGCGGTCACCGCCAGCGGCTTCGGACTGACCGGCGGCGGCGCGGGCAACTACACGCTGACGCAGCCCACCGGGCTGTTCGCCAACATCACGCCGGCACCGTTGACGATCACCTTGATCGGCAACCCGACCAAGACCTACAACGGCACCACCACCGCCGATACCACGGCCGCCAACTGGCAGATCGTCGGTTGGCAGGGTGGCCAGAGCGCGACGCTGGACCAGGTCTCCACGGCCAACTACGCCGGCCCCGACGCCGGCAACAACATCGGCTTGACCGCAACGTTGGAAGCTTCCGACTTCCACACGGCCAGCGGCACGCTGATGTCCAACTACACCTTCACCCCCACGGTGACGGGTACCGGAACGATCGCCCAGGCACCGCTGACGATCGGCATCATCAACAACCCGACCAAGGTCTACGACGGTACCGATGTAGCCACGCTCAACGCGGGCAACTTCCAGATCAACGGTTTCCTGCAAGGCCAGGGCGCGACGGTCAACCAGACCGCCGGTACCTATGCCGATCCTAACGTAGGCCAGTGGAACGTCACCGCGTTACTCAGCGCGGCGAACCTGGTCGCCAACGGCGGCACCAATCTCAACAACTATTCGATTCCGAGCGTAGCCACCGGCACGGGTCAGATCACGCCCGTACCGGTCGCGGGGCTGATCATCGCCGGCCTGGTCGGCGCATCGAAAACCTATGACGGGCTGAACACCATCAGCCTGCTGCCGGCCAATTTCTCCTTCACCGGTCTGCTGAACGGCGACACGGTGTCGATGAACTTTGCCAATCTCACCGGCATCTTCGGTTCGAAGAACGTCGGCACGCAGTCGCTCACCGCCAACTTCGGCACCGGCGACCTGAGCGTGAACTCGGCCCACCCCGAGGACTACACCCTGCCGACGCAGGCGTTCGGTACCGGCATCATCAATCCGGCCGTGCTGACCGCGCGCATCATCGGTAACCCGACCAAGGTTTACGACGGCACCACCAAGATTTCACTGGCCCCGGGCAACTACGAGCTGGACGGCCTCGTCGCCGGCGAAAGCGGCACCATCACGCCGTCCGCTCAGGTCGACTTCGCCAGCAAGAACGCGGGCAACTGGAACATCGTGGCGCTGTTGGCGACCACCTCGTTCACGCCTGGCGCCGGTACGGATTTCTCCAACTACGTCCTGCCGACCCAAGCCCAAGGCATGGGCACGATCCAGCAAGCACCGCTGTTCATCACCGGCGTGAGCGCGCAGAACAAGGTCTACGACACCACCGACACGGCCACGCTCAATGTCGGCGGCGCACAGATGCAGGGCCTGGTGGCCGCGGACGTGGGCGACGTCACGCTCAATACCGCGAACACCGGCCATTTCGCCACCGCGAACGCCGGCACCGGTATTGCCGTTACGCCCGGCACATTCTCGCTCTCGGGTAGCGAGGCGGCCAACTACAGCCTGCAACCGTTGACCGGCCTGATCGCCAATATCACGCCGGCACCGCTGAGCGTCTCGGGCATCAGCATCGATCCGAGCAAGGTCTACGACGGCACCACCGATGTAGCTATCCACGGTACCGCCGCGCTCAACGGCCTGCTTGGCGGCGACGCGACTTCGGTGCAGCTGGTCACGACCGATGCCGATGCCAATACGCGCACCGCCGATGTCGGCAACAATCTGGCGGTGCTGTTCGGCGGCTACTCGCTGACCGGCACGCTGGCCGGCAACTATGCGTTGAGCCAGCCGGCGTCGAGCACGATCAACATCACGCCGCGCCCGCTGAGCGCGTCGATCATCGGCAACCCGACCAAGGCTTACGACGGCAGCACCTCGACCACGCTGACCGCGGCCAACTACGAGCTCGACGGCTTCGTCGCCGGCCAGGGTGCCACCGTGCCGCAGTCGGCTACCGCCAACTATGTCACCCAGAACGCCGGCACCGGCATCACGGTCAATTCGACCCTGGTGGTATCCGACTTCGTCGCGGGTGCGGGCACCAACCTGGCCAACTACATCCTGCCGACGGCCGCTACCGGCACCGGCACGATCACCAAGGCCATCATCAACCTGACCGCGACGCGCATCTACGACGGCACGGCTGCCGCCAATGCCTCGCTGTTCGCGCCGGGCGGCACGGTTGCCGGCGTCGATGGCGAAGTGATCAAGCTCACCGGCTCGGCGAACGTGGTGGACAAGAACGTCGGCAATCAGAAAGCCTTTGCCGACTTCGGCACGCTGGCCCTGGTCGACAATGGCACCACGCTGGCCTCGAACTACACCCTGGTCGGCGGCATCGACTGGGTGACGATCACGCCGCGCGCGCTGACCGCCACCTTCGGTGCGGACGACAAGACGTATGACGGCAATGCCAATGCGGTGCTGACCGGTGCTGCACTGGAAACGGCCAATGGCAATCGCGGCCTCGTCGCCGGTGATCTGGTGACGTTGAACAACAGTGCCGCTGGCAGCTTCAGCGACAAGAACGCCGGCACCAACAAGACCGTCACCGGCAACATGACGATCTCCGGCAACGACGCCGGCAACTACGTGTTCACCCAGGGCACCGCCCTGGCCGACATTACGCAGAAGCACATCACGGTCGGTGCCACCGGCCACGACAAGGAATACGACGGCACGACGACGGCCCAGGTCGACCTCAATGGCGTCGGCGTGGTCGGCGGCGACAACGTCAGCTTCAATGACAGCGCGGCCAACTTCGCCAGCAAGAACGTCGGCAACAACATCGGCATCTCGGTCACCGGCATCACCGCCTCCGGCGGCGACGCATCCAACTACGTGCTGGACAATACGACGGCCGCAACCCAGGCCAACATCACGCCGCGCGAGATCCACCTGACCGGTTCGCGCGTGTACGACGCATTGACCGATGCCAACGCGGCCGTATTTATGAGCGGTGGCCAGCTCGCCACCGGCATCGCCGGCGAGACCCTGGTGGTCACCGGCGCCGGCAGCCTCGCCGACAAGAACGTGGGCAACAACAAGGCCGTGGCCCTCGGCAGCCTGGCTCTGGGCGACGGCACCAACGGTGGCCTGTCCAGCAACTACGTGCTGGACGATGCCAAGCTGACCGTGACCAAGGCGCAGCTCAATGCCGACTTCACCGCCGATAGCAGGGTCTACGACGGCACCACCCACGCCACCATCCATGTCTCCTCGCTCAATGGCGTGCTGGGCAGCGACGACGTCACGCTCAATGATCAGGTCGACGGCCACTTCGGCGACAAGAACGTCGGCAACGGCAAGACCGTTACGGACGACATCACGGTGCAAGGCGGTGATTCCGGCAATTACACCTTCGTGCACGGCACCGCTACGGCCAATATCACGCCGCTGGCGATCACCGTGACCGCTACCGGTACCAATCGCGCCTATAACGGTTTGACCCACGACAACGTCAGTTTGACCGCCAATGGCCTGGTCGGCGGCGACAGCTTGACCTTCACCGCCGGCGCTTCGGATTTCGCCGATGCCAACGTCGCCAACGGCAAGACAGTGGCGGTCACCGGTATCAGCACCAGCAGCGCCGGCGCCAGCAACTACACGTTCAACACCAGCACGACGACCACCGCCAACGTCACGCCGTTCATCATCAACTTGAGCGGCACACGCGTCTACGACGGCCTGACCGATGTCAGCTCATCGCTGTTCGGCGCAGGCGGCGTACTCACCGGTGTCAACGGCGAGACGCTGACCCTCAGCGGCAACTCCAATGTGGCCGACAAGAACGTGGCCAACGGCAAGGTGTTCGACGGTGCCGGCGACATGTCGCTGGGCGGCCGCAACGGCTCGCTGGCCAGCAACTACGCGATCGGCACGTCGACGCTGAATATCACGCCGCTGGCGATCACCGTGGGCGCGACCGGCTCGAACAAGGTCTACGACGGCAACAACGTGGCCGGTGTGACTCTGGCCGGCACCGGCATCCTGGCTGGCGACACGATCGGCTTCAACGACAGTAGTGCCACCTACAGCGACAAGAATGTCGCCAACGGCAAGACCATCACGGTGACCGGCATTACCGCCAACGGCGCCGACGCCGGCAACTACAGCTTCAACAATGCCACCACGACCACCGGCGATATCACCCCGCTGGCGATCACCGGCGTGATCACCGCCGACAACAAGGTGTACGACGCCGGCCTCGGCGCCACCACCCACGGCACGCTGACCGGCGTGCTGGCTGGTGACAATGTCACCTTCGATACCAGCGGCCAGTTCGGCGACAAGAACGTGGCCAACGGCAAGACGGTCACGGTCGCCGGTACGCTCGATGGCGGCGATGCGGGTAACTACACCTTCACGTCCAACACCACCACGACCGCCAACATCACACCGCTGACGATCGTTGTCGGTGCCACCGCCAACAACAAGGTCTACGACGGCAACAACGCGGCCGTCACCGCACTCGGCAGCACCGGCATCCTGGCCGGCGATACGGTGAACTTCAGCGGCGACCCGGGCACCTTCAGTGACAAGAATGTCGCCAACGGCAAGACCGTCACCGTCGACGGCATCGTTGCCAGCGGCACCGACGCGGGCAACTACACCTTCAACAACACTGCCACCACGACGGCCAACATCACGCCGCTGGCGGTCACTGTCGGCATTACCGCCAACAACAAGGTCTACGACGGCAACAATGCGGCCGTTATCGCATCGCTGGGCAGTGCGGGCGTCCTTGCCGGCGATACGGTGAGCTTCAGCGGCGACCCGGGCACCTTCAGCGACAAGAATGTCGCCAACGGCAAGACCGTCACCGTCGATGGCATCGTTGCCGGTGGCGCCGATGCGGGCAACTACACCTTCAACAACACCGCTACCACCACCGCCAACATCACCCCGCTGGCGATCACGGTGGGTGCGACCGCCAACAACAAGATCTACGACGGCACCACCGCGGCCACCGCCACGGTGGGCAGCAACGGTGTGCTGGCCGGCGACACGGTGGACTTCACCGCCGGCTCGGCGGCTTTCGGTGACAAGAACGTCGCCAACGGCAAGACCGTGACGGTCGACGGCATCACCGCCACGGGCACCGATGCAGGCAACTACACCTTCAACACCGATACCACCACCACGGCCAATATCACCCCGCTGGCGATTACCGGCACGATCGTCGCCGGCAACAAGGTGTACGACGGCAATACCAACGCCAGCGTGAGCGGCAGCCTCAACGGTGTGATCGCGGGCGACCAGGTCGGCATCGTCAGCAGCGGCAATTTCCAGGACAAGAACGCCGGCAACGGCAAGACCGTCGACGTGAACGGCAACTTGAACGGTGGCGACGCGGGCAACTACACCCTGACGACCAACACCACGACCACCGCCAACATCACCCCGGTCGTACTCGACCTCACCGGCACGCGCACCTACGACGGCACCACCGGTGCAGCCGGCAACCTGTTCGGCAACAACGGCGTGCTCACCGGTGTGAATGGCGAAACACTCACGTTGACCGGCACGGGTACGGTGTCCGACAAGAACGTCGGTTCGCAGAAAGCCTTCGCCAATGGCGGCCTGAGCGGCTTCACCCTGACCGGCAACGGTTCGGCACTGGGCAGCAACTACACGCTCGCCGGCGGTACCGACTGGCTGACGATCACGCCCGCCACGTTGACGGTGATCGGCACGCAGACCACCAATCGCGTTTATGACGGCACCCGTACCGATGCGCTGAGCGGTTCGATGCTGTCGGGCCTGTTCGGCAACGACGATGTCACGCTGGGCAATACCGCGACCGGCCTGTTCGATACCAAGAATGTCGGTAACGACAAGACGGTGACCACTGCGATGACCATCAGCGGTGGCGATATGGGCAACTACATCCTGGTTCAGCCGACCGGCCTCATCGCCGATGTGACGCCGCGCCCGGTGACCATTACCGCGACCGGCACCGACAAGATGTTCGACGGCAACACCAAGGACAAGGTCACACTGAGCAGCAACGGCGTGCTGGGCGGCGACCAGGTGAGCTTCGCCGAGACCGGTGCCAACTTCAGCGATCCCAACGTGGGCAACGGCAAGACCGTTACCGTCACCGGTATCGCCGGCTCGGGCGCGGATGCGGGCAACTATGTCGTCGTCGATCCGACCACGACCACGACCGCAAACATCACCGGTGCCCAGGCTTCCGCCTTTGGCGTCGACGACGGCCTGCTTGCGCAGCTGCAAGGCGCGGTTGGGCCTTCGGCGATCGCCACGCCTTACGGCGTCGCCGATCAGGACGTCGTGGGCTCGTTCACCGGCAACCAGAAAAAAGAGCACCGTCCGAACGAACGTAACCGTGCACGCACCGACTTCAACTCCGGGCTCGCGCTCAAGGTGGTCGATGGCGGCGTGCAGATGCCAGTGAATGCGATGCCATGAGCCATTCACCGATGACGTCCCGCGCCAAGCGCCCCTCGCATCCATTGAGCCTTAGAACGAACCTTATGAACCCGAAGTCCAAACCCGCACCGCGTCTTACCCTGCTCTGCTCCATGCTGTCGCTCGGCTTGTGGAGCACCGCAGCGCATGCGCAGGTCGCCGTGCCGCAGACGCCGCTGCCGAGCAGCGGTCAGCTGTTGCAGCAAGTACCCCAACCGATTACCTCGCCGTCATCGGACCTCGACCTGAAGATGCAGCGCCCGCAGCGCCAGCGTGCGCAGGATACGCAGCCGTTCCTGGTGCGCTCGATCGAGATCAGCGGCAACACCTTACTGCCGACCGACCAGCTGCATGCGCTGGTCGCCGGCGGCGAAGGCAAGCAGCTCAGCCTGAACGACCTCGACGACCTGGCCGACAAGATCAGCACGGCCTATCAGCACGCCGGCTACCCGCTGACACGCGCCTATGTGCCGGCGCAAACGCTGCGCGACGGCACGGTACGCATTGCTGTGGTGGAAGCGCGCTATGGCAAGGTCGTGTTGCAGAACGACAGCGCCGTATCCAACGGTCCGCTCAACGCGACCTTGTCGCCGCTGCAGCCCGGCCAGCCGGTGAGCAACTATCAGCTGGAGCGCAGCCTGCTGTTGTTGTCGGATATCCCGGGTGCGCTGACCGGTTCGGTCGTGCGTCCCGGCGACGAGCCCGGCACCTCCGACCTGCTGGTCAATGTCGCCTCCGCGCCGCGTTACACCGGCACGGTGGGCCTGGATGATTTCGGCAACAGCTATACCGGCCGCGCACGCCTGGGCGGCAACTTCGATATCAACGGCCTGCTGCACCAGGGCGACCTGCTCGACTTCAGTGCGCTCACTTCCGGCGGCGGCATGAATTATTTCCAGGCCGGCTACCGCTATCTGCTCAATGGCCAGGGCACCACCCTGCGCGCCGCGGTATCCACGCTGCACTATCACCTGGAGAACGGACTGGAACCGCTGGACGCGCACGGTTCGGCGCTGGTCGGCAGCCTGACTTTGTCGCAACCGTTCGTCCGCAACACCGCTTTCAATCTTTACGGTCAGATCGAGTTCGATCACAAGCTGTTGAAGGACGATATCGAAGCGGCCTTCGTCGATACCGATCGCCATGCCAACGTGTGGGTGGGGACGTTGGCCGGCGATCAGCGCGATTCTACCGGCATCACCAATTTCAATATCAGCGGTTCGTACGGCAAGATCACCTACACAAATCTCCTGTCCGAATTTATCGACGCGCTGACCGCGCGCACCGCCGGCACGTATACCAAGTTCAGCGGCTCGATCTCGCGCCTGCAGCAGCTGGACCCGAACAACGCCTTCTACTTCGGCTATACCGCGCAGTGGTCGAACAAGAATCTCGATACCTCCGAGCAGTTCTACCTTGGCGGCCCGAACACCGTGCGTGGTTACGACGTGGGTGCACTGGCCGGCTCGCAGGGCAACCTGTTCACCGTCGAATACCGCCACGACTTCTCACTACCGACGGTGCCGGGCCGTTGGCAGGTCGCCTTGTTTGCCGACACCGGTCGCGTGCAGGTGTACAAGAATCCGTTTATCGATGGCGTCAACAGCGGTCGCGTCAGCAGCGCCGGTATCGGCCTGCACTGGGCTGCCACGGACAACTGGGTCGTCAACGCCAGCGCCTCCAAGCCGATCGGCAACACGCCGGAACTGCTGGGCAACAATCCCAACACCAAGACGCGGTTCTGGGTGCAGGTGCAGAAAGCGTTCTACTAAGTCGCGCTGTACCACGCGGCACATCGAGAGCCGGCAACGAAAGTTGCCGGCTTTTTTATGCCGTGTGCGAGTGGATATACCCGGCCACCCCTTAGTGCCTCGAATGACCTGCGTCTTCATCGTCGCCCCGGCGAAGGCCGGGGCCCAGCGTCTTCAACACGCTAGAGCGTAAGGCACTGGGTCCCGGCGTTCGCCGGGACGACGGGTAGGAGAAGTTTTAGAAAACTCTGCTCACTGCATTCAGTGCCCTAGTCACTAACAGTCAGCGGACATCACGATAAATCATTGATAGTGAAACTTTTTTTCTTATCTCGACGAAATAAACCTGACGCTCATACGTCAGACACACAACGACAGCGCCATGCCGGCGCGGCGTTACCCACATTCGAAGAGATAGGAGAACCATCATGCGTAGCTTCACTTCCATCGTCTCGCGCCCGGCCGTCCTTTTTGTCGGCGTCGCCCTGGCCTTTGCCGCCGCTTCGGCCAGCGCTGCCACGATCAAGCCCACCTCGATCAAGAACATCGTGCTGGTGCATGGTGCCTTCGTGGATGGCTCGGGCTGGCGCCCGGTGTACGACATCCTGACGCGCGACGGTTACAAGGTGACCCTGGTGCAGGAGCCGCTGACCTCGGTAGCGGATGATGTGCAGGCGACCAAGCGCGTGCTCGATACGATCGACGGCCCAGTCGTGCTGGTCGGCCATAGCTATGGCGGCACCATCGTCACCGAAGCGGGCGTCGATCCGAAGGTGAAGGCCCTGGTGTATATCGCGGCGCATGCGCCGGATGCCGGCGAGACCGAGGTCGGCAACGGCCAGCGCTTTCCCGCGCTTGCACAGAAGCCTCTGAAGACGCCTGATGGTTTTCTGTATCTCGCCCCTGCCCGCTTCTATCAGGATTTCGCGGCTGATCTGCCGCAGAAGCAGGCCGAGTTCGAAGCGCAATCGCAGATGCTGACCGCGGCGAAGGTATTTTCCACGCCGGTGCAGAACGTGGCCTGGAAGACCAAGCCGAGCTGGTACATGGTGGCGCAGAGCGATCGCATCATCAGCCCGGATCTGGAGCGCATGTACGCCAAGCGCGCCGGCAGTCACACCGTGGAAGCCAAGGGCGCCAGCCACTCGGTCTACGAATCGCAACCCAAGGAAGTGGCCAAGCTGATTGAAGAAGCCGCCAACGGCACGGATCCGGCCGAGGCCAATGCTAGCGGCGGTTCGTCGCCGACGCCGCCGGATGCCTGGGCTTTGAATACGGCGGTGTATGAGCAGTGATTGGAGAGGAGTCACGCCTGCGGCGCTGTAAACAGTAAATGGTCAATGGAAAGAGCACGCATGCGTGCTCTTCCTGTTCACTGTTTACCATTTACAGCGCCGCGAGGCGCGACTTCCTGCCCTCAGGCAATGGTCGGTGTGATGCCGCCATCCGCACGCAACGCCGCACCATTGGTGGCCGACGACAGCGGGCTGGCAACGTAGGCGACGAGGCTGGCGATTTCTTCGGCCTCGATCATGCGCTGGATCAATGAGGTCGGGCGCTCCTTGGCAAAGAATTCTTTCTCGATGACGTCCGGCTTGGCGTTGGGATCGCTGGCCACGCTCTTCATGAAATCGACGATACCTTCCGAGCGTGTCGTACCCGGCAGCACGGTGTTCACGGTGACGTTGCCGCCCTTGGTCAGCGCGGCCATGCCGCGCGAGATCGCCAACTGCGCGGTCTTGGTCATGCCGTAGTGGATCATGTCCGGCGGTACCATCAAGCCCGATTCGCTGGCGATAAAGATCACCCTGCCCCAATTGCGCGCAAGCATGCCCGGAAAGTAACGCTGCGACAGACGCGCACCGCTGAGCACGTTTACTTCGAAAAAACGGCGCCAATCGTCGTCCGTAATTTTCTCGAACGGCTTGGATTCGTAGATACCCAGGTTGTTGACCAGGATGTCGACGTCGGGTTGCGCCTTGAGCAGGATGTCCGCGCCTTCGGCGCTGACCGGGTCGGCCACGATACCGCGTACGTTTGCACCGCCGGATGCGCGGATATCGGCCAGGGCCTGATCGAGCTTGGCCTGGTTGCGACCGCTGATGATCACTTCGGCGCCTTCCTGCGCCAGCTTGCGCGCGATTTCCAGACCGATGCCGGCGGTCGAGCCGGTGACGAGTGCGGTCTTGCCGTTGAGCTTGAGGTCCATGATGTATCTCTCTATGAAAGGAGTTCGGTCAGTCCCACACCGGCGCAAGACCGGGCGGGCTGACGATGCGGCCGTCTTTGCGCGCCAATGCGCGAATCGCCGTCATCTCGGAGTCGGAAAGTTCGAAGTCGAAGATCTCCGCGTTGCTCGCCGCACGTTCCTCGCTCACTGTCTTGGAAAGCGCCATCACGCCGTCGTGCTGGATCAGCCAGCGCAACACGACCTGCACAACGCTCTTGCCATGGCTGGCAGCGATGCTCTTTAGCACCACGTCATCGAAGACCTTGCCATCGGCCATCGCGTAATACGCCGTCACACTCATGCGGGCACGGCGAGCGGCTTCATGGACGATCGTCTGATCGATATAGGGATGCCACTCGACCTGGTTGGTAACCAGCGGTGTTTTGCTCAATCCCTCAGCCTCGGCCATCAACGCGGTGGAAAAATTGCTGACGCCGATATGCCGTGTCTTGCCGGCCGCTTGCACGGCATTCAAGGCCTCGATCTGCTCGGCCAGCGGTACCTTGTCGTTGGGCCAGTGCAGCAGAAGCAGGTCGACATGATCGGTCCTGAGCTTACGCAGGCTTTCGTCGACCGAGCGCAGAAAAGCATCGTGACGATAGTTATCGACCCATACCTTCGTGGTGAGGAACACTTCGCTGCGCGGTACGCCCGATTGCGCGATGCCCTCGCCCACTTCGGCCTCGTTGCCGTAAATCTGCGCCGTATCGATATGGCGATAACCCAGCTTGAGCACCGCCGGCAGCATGCGCAGCACGTCCGCGCCGGGCATGCGGAAGGTGCCGAAGCCGAGCGCCGGAATCGATGCGCCGTTGGCCTGGACGATTTTCATGGGCAAGTCCTTCTTGAAGAGATGCCGACAAGCTTAGCCATGGCATTCAGCGCTTAGAATCCTGTCGTGATTCGCATTACTTTGTCATTGAATGACATAATTGGCTCATGAGCGATCAACGTGCCTGGGAAATGCGGGTTTTCCTGCAAGTGGCCCACACCGGCAGCTTCAGCGGCGCCGGGCGGGTGGTGAACATGACGCCGTCGTCCACCGCCAAGCTGATCACCCGGATCGAGCAACGGCTCGGCGTGCGCCTGGTCGAACGCTCGACCCGACGACTGCGCCTTACCGCCGAAGGCGAGCTCTACCGTGAGCGTGCCGAGGCGCTGCTTGGCGAATTGGATAGTCTCGATGCCGAGGTGGCGGGCGAAGCACGCTCGCCGGCCGGGTTGATCCGCATCAATGTGTCGGTGCCTTTCGGGCGGCACGCCTTGCTGCCGCTATTGCCGGCTTTCAGTGCGGCCTTCCCCGCAGTGCGTCTGGATCTCACCGTGACCGACGATGTGGTCGATCTCTATGCGGCGCAGGCGGACATTGCCTTCCGTATCGGTCCACTCAGCGATTCGGGGCTGCTTGCGGTGAGTCTGGGCCAGACGCGTCGACGCATCGTGGCCTCACCTGCGTATCTCGCTGCGCACGGCACACCCAGACAGGCGGCCGACCTCGAACGACACAACTGCCTGGGCTTCAACTTTCGCCGTGCCGCCAGCGTGTGGCCACTGCGTAGCGGTGGGCGGCTGGTGGATCGCGAAGTACACGGATCGGTGGTCGCCAATAACGGCGAAACCGTGCGGCATCTGGCCGTGCTCGGCATGGGACTGGCACGGCTAGGCGAGTTTCATGTGCGCGAGGATCTACGTGCGGGGCGATTGGTCACGGTGCTGGATGATGTGATCGCCGACAGCGAATCGATTCATGCGCTTTATCTTGGGAGCAAGCGCGCGCCACGGCGGATCAGGGCGTTTCTGGATTTCATGACGCCGAGGTTGCGGGAGTTTTTGGCTGAGCCGACGGGAGCTTGAAACCAGGCTCGCTTCGCATCGCTTCTTGCGCCCCCTCACCCCACCCTCTCCCCCGGCAAAGCCAGGGGAGAGGGAGTCAACTGAGGTGACCTCGATGTTTCGCAGTTGCGCAACTTAGCTCCCTCTCCCCTGGCTTTGCCGGGGGAGAGGGCTGGGGTGAGGGGGGGCTTTTCACGCTGCACCATCATCCGCACCCTCGTCACATCGGCAAGCGCTTCTTCGTCAACCTAGGAAGAGGCCGAAACAAAGAACGTGACCATGCACCCCAACCACTGGCTCGCCGAACAGTTCGAAACCCACCGCCGTCACCTGCATGCAGTCGCATTCCGCATGCTCGGCTCCAACAACGAAGCCGACGATGCGGTACAAGACGCATGGCTGCGTATCAGCCGCACCGACACGAGCACGGTCGACAATCTCGGCGGCTGGCTGACCACCGTGGTCGCACGCATCGCACTGGACATGTTGCGCTCGCGCAAAGCGCGGCAGGAAGAGCCACTTTCCACGCAACTCGACGACGCAGTCGATGCAGGCAATCCCGAACACGAGGCGATTCTGGCCGATTCGGTTGGCCCCGCCTTGATGGCTGTGCTCGACACGCTGGCGCCGGCCGAACGCATCGCCTTTGTATTGCATGACATGTTCGGCATGTCGTTTGAGGACATCGCGCCGATCGTCGACCGCAACGCGGCCGCGGCGCGCCAGCTCGCCAGCCGCGGCCGCCGACGCATACAGGGCGCCACGGCACATGACGAGAGCGATCTGGAACGCCGACGGCATATCGTTGCTGCCTTTTTCGAGGCTTCGCGCAACGGCAAGTTCGATGCCTTGCTAGCCCTGCTCGACCCGGATGTGGTGCTCAGGGCCGATGCCGTCGCTGTCGCTACCAGCCTGGCGCGGCAGAACGAAGGCGCGCCGTTGGTGGCGTCGGAAATGCGTGGCGCGCGCAGCATAGCCGACACCTTCTCGGGCCGCGCACGGACCGCTCGTCTGGCCATGATCGATGGCGCACCCGGTGCGGCCTGGGTCCCGGACGGCACGGCTCGGGCCGTATTCGTGTTCCGCATCGAGCATGAGCGAATCGTACAGATCGAGCTGATTGCCGATCCGGAACATATTGGTCGATTGAAACTCGAATGGTTGACGCCGTAATCGATCGCGACGCATCGGCAACGATACAATCGCCGCATGAAGACCTCCGCTTATCGCAGCCCCGGCCGATGGGCATGCCTGCTGGCGCTGGCCTGGCTCGCCGGCTGCGCCCAGGCGCCAACACACAACCCGCTCGCGCAATGGGTGCCATCGCCAAATCACGACGTCCGCCGACCGGTGCTGATCGTGCTGCACGCCACCGAGCAACGATCGGCGCAGGCCAGCCTGGAAACGCTGCGCACGCGCAATAGCGGTGGACCGGTCAGCGCGCATTATCTGATTGGCAGCGACGGCACGATCTATCAGCTGGTTGCCGACGAACAACGCGCCTGGCATGCCGGGGCAGGGCGCTGGGGCACGATTACCGACGTCAACTCCGCATCGCTCGGTATCGAGCTGGACAACGATGCGCAATCGCCGTACACCGCCGCGCAGATCGACAGCCTGCTACGGCTGCTCAACGATCTCACCGTGCGCTGGCGCGTTCCGCGTACACAGATAATCGGCCATGAAGACCTCGCGCCGGACCGCAAGAACGATCCAGGCGTGCTGTTCCCGTGGCAGCAGCTTGCCAATGCGGGTTTCGGCCTGTGGCCGACGCTGCCGTTGATCGATCCGCCGGAGGGATTCGATCCTTGGATGGCACTGAGCGCGATCGGCTATCCGCTGGATCATCGCGATGCAGTAGTTCGCGCCTTTCATCGCCATTTTCGCGGCATCGACGGCGATGCGCTCGATGCACAGGATCTGCGTCTGCTTTATGCCTTGTCGCGCCAGCTCAATGGAGAGTCCACGGCAGCGCCATGAGCGACGAAGTTGGCTATCCGCAGTTTGCCTCGCGCGGACGTGCTTATGTCTACGTCTTACCGTGTTGCGACGAAGATCTGCTGAAGCTTGGCTTTTCGCGTGATCCATTCACCCGCTTTCATACGCTGCACCGTCGCTTCTACGAATTCTTCGATCTCGACCGCGGCCTGTTGATCGAGGTCGATCGCGTTGCCGATGCGCGTCGCATCGAACGACGCTTTATCGACACATGGATCGAAAACCGCGCGCCTGCGCCATTGGTCGTACGCGAGGCCGCGGCGGGCTACACCGAGTGGTATCGCGGTATCTACCCAGAGATCACCGCACTTGCGCAGCAGCTTGCCGAGGATGCGGGCCACACGCTGCATCGACCGCTAAGGCCGTGGCTGCGTTCGTTGCTGGAGGAACGCAGCGACTGGCTCTACGAGGGCAGCGCGAGCCTGCTCGAACAGGTGGAGTACGAACGTTTTCACGGCGATCCGCAACAGCCCTTGCAGCGCGCTTTGTTGGATGTTCTGGACATGTGCCGAAGTATCGGCCTGCCGCTGGAACGACGGATACCCGACCGCGTGTTGCAGTGGTACGTATATGGCGACCATCAGGTGCGACGATAGCTCCAACTCACCCAGCCTGCGGAGATGGCTTCGCGTGTGGGACAGCGGCAGTTCTGCAATGCCTCGCGTACTTCCGGGTTTCCGGGTCACATTCGGCTGCGCTTCGGACTTAACCCCCTACGCCGCGCATTGCGTTTATCATCACTACACAACGCGAGAGGGGACGTCATGAAGGGATGGTCATGGTGTGCGGCTGTCATGGTTTTGGGTATGTCCGTGAGCTGCTGGGCGCAAACGCAAGGCGATACCACGGCAGCGCCGCGGAGCGCGGCTTCGCATAAAGAATCCACGCAGGATGACGAAGAACTGAAAAAGGTTCTCGATGGCGTGAAGTTGATCGAGGCACACCAGCCACAACAAGCCATCGATGGACCGCTTACCGAGGCGGTCGACTATTACGAGCACGCATTCGCCAGCAGTAAGGACGTGCTGTATTCGCCTCGAGGGCCCAAGGACACATTGTTCTATCTGCTCGATGCGGCTCAGCACCCCGGACCTAGCGGCAAGGCCATTGCGGTGGGCAGAGCCTGGGCCATGGCCTATTGGGCACGCGGCTATGCCTATGGCGAATTGGGGCAGTTCGAGAAAAGCCGCGACGAACTGCAAAAAGCAATCAAGCTCGCGCCCAAAGATAGCCAGTACAACGGTGAGCTAGGCTTTGCCTATCAGCATCTGCGCGACTGGAACAGCTCGCTGGCCGCCTTCAAGCTGACCGAAGAGTATGCCGACCTTACCTTCGATGCCCCAGCGGATATCGCAAGCATGAAATGTCGCGGTTTGCGCGGACAGGGCTACGACCTAGTCGAACTGCATCGGCTCGATGAAGCCGAGCAGAAATACCGTGCCTGCCTGCATCTCGTTCCAGACGACCAGAAGTCGTTGCAGGAGCTGGGTTATGTGCGCCAGCAGTTGCAGAGGCAGGGCAGGCAACAGACATCTCCCTGATCGTGCCAAGAGCGCCGTCGGCATTCGGCGGCGCGACGGCTGTTCAGCGGGAAGCCCTGGCCGTAGCGAGATGTTCGCGCAGCAGATCGATAAATACGCGCGCGCGTTGCGGCATGAAGCGACTTGCCGGAAACACCGCATGGATGCCGCCGCCCGGCAACTGCCATGTCGGCAGCAAACGGATCAGTCGACCGGCGGCAACATCGTCGGCGACCGCAAAATCCGGCATTACCATCATGCCGGCGCCAGCCATGACCGCGGCCTTGACCACCAGGGCGATATTCGCCGACATCGGGGATTCGAAAGCGATCGTACGCGTCGCGCCCTTGGCGCCGGTAAACGTCCAGGTCGACGGACGCTGCAAGGCCGACATAGCCACCAGCGGCAGTTTCGCGACATCCTCCGGCCGCTTGGGGCGCCGACCATCCAGCCAGGCCGGCGTCGCCACCAACCAGTGCGCGTAGCTATCCACCCGCACCGCGCGCAAGCGGGAGTCGGACAGATTGCCGACGCGGATCGCCACGTCGATACCTTCGGCAATCAGGTCGAACAGACGATCGCCGGTCAGCAATTCCACGCGCAGTTCCGGGTGGGTCTCGCGCATCCGCACCAGCAGCGGCGTAAGAATGGTGGCTGCATAGTCGACGGGCGCGGTGATACGCAGGGTCCCGCGTAGCGCCGTGGTGTCTTCGCCGGCGGCCTGTACCGCGGCTTCGGCGTCACGGATCAATATCCGGCTGGCTTCATAGAAGGCCTCGCCGGCATCGGTCAGCGCAATGCGACGGGTCGTGCGGACCAGCAGGTTCGCGCCGACCTCGACCTCAAGCCGCTTGATATGCGTGCTGACCATCGTCTTGACCATCCCCAGGCGCGTCGCCGCCGCGGTAAACGAACCCGATTCGACGACCGCCACGAAGACCACGATGCGATTGAGATTGACCGACGCCAGTGGGCTACCCATGGGGATTGTCCATTATGGATGGCTAGTGAAAACGTGATTATCCGTCTTATCGCCAGCCTCCGCGAGGCCTAGGATGCCGGGTGTGGGGCATCTCCAACTCGAAGGAAATCACTATGAAAATCGCCATTCTCGGCGCAAACGGCAACGTCGGCACGCGGCTGGTTGCCGAGGCGCTGCGGCGCGGTCACCACGTCACTGCCGTCGCCCGCCGCGCCGGCAACCAGGCCGACACCGCACAGCTGACGCATATCGCCGCCGATATCAAGGATCCGTCCTTGCCGGCCAAGCTGCGTGGTCATGACGCCATCATCAGCTCGATCCACTTTACCCAGGCTTCGTCGGACGACCTGCTTGCGCTGGTACGCGCTTCGGGCGTGAAGCGGTATCTCGTGGTCGGCGGCGCGGGCAGCCTGGAAGTCGCGCCTGGCAAGTTGCTGGTCGACGGGGCGGATTTCCCCGCCATCTATCTCGACGAGGCCCGCGCCGGCAAGAACTTCCTTGACGTGTTGCGTGGCGTTGCCGACCTGGACTGGACCTTTCTCAGCCCGTCCGCCTTGTTCGTTGCCGGCGAGCGCACCGGGCATTTCCGTGTGGGCGCCGATACGTTGCTGGTGGGTGCCGATGGCAAGAGCTGGGTTTCGTTCGAGGACTATGCGATTGCCATGCTCGACGAGATTGAGAAGCCCGCGCATATCCGGCAGCGTTTTACCGTCGGTTATTGATGGAAGGTGTGCGGTCGCGACTGAAGTCGCTCCTACAAGATAGCAATGCTTTCCCAAGTTTGTAGGAGCGACTTCAGTCGCGACCGTCCCGCCACAATAATCACCTTGGCTCAGGGCGCCTTCGGCGTAGGCGCAGCAGCAACGTCCTGCAACGCCTCCACCTGAATCCGCAACACAACATCCATCTTGAAACCGTAATCCTTACCGGCAGCCATGCCGAAGTCGTCGCGCTTGATGGTGGCCAGCGCATCCGCACCGCAGACCTCGCGCTTGAACATGGGATGCGGCATGCACTTGAATCCGTCGATGTTCAGGACCAGCGGCTTGCTCACGCCATGCAGGGCCAAGCTGCCGGCGGCACGCGTTGGCGCGCCATGGACAAAGCCTTCAAGCCGCCCCTTGAAGACCGCTTGCGGATACTTGTTCGTTTCGAGCAGATCCTTACCTACCGCCCAGGTATTGAGCTTATCCTGTCCGAAATCGATGCTGCCCGCATCGACAGCGATCTCGACGCTACCCGTCCCCGCGGCCTTGTCCAGCGTTACCTTGCCCGTGGTCTTGTTGAACTTGCCACGCCAGGTCGACAAGCCGCCAAAATGATCGGCCTCGAAGCTGGGGTAGGTGTGATCGGGGTCGATCGTATAGCTGACTTCGTTTGCCCGACCCAGGCCGCTATTGGCAAGCATGGCGAGCGAAAACATTCCCAGCGCGAAACTGGCGGTGCGGCTTCCTGAAAGCATGGTCATTCTCCGGTGAGTAATGCGTGGCCCCATGGCCCGCGCTTACCTGTACGACGAATGGCCATGACTCCGATCGACATGGGAAGTGGAAATTTTTCGCGTCCGCCAACGCGGCGATACCACATGGCCATCCGGTGCACATGGCCAAAGCCGCCCAGCAGATCGACAACGCAACCATCGATTTGCCGAACAAGGTCATCGCTCGCCTTAAAAAAAAGACCTGGCCGCACGCTACGCCGGCCAGGTGGTCCCAGTCGATAAGCGGTGGACGGCGTCAGTGCTTGCCCACCGCGCTATGCTGCGAATACATCGCGTGCCAATGGCCGTCGACGTAGATAAAGATATCCGCGGATTTGACTCCGTTTTGCGGACCCAGCTGCGGGTCGTAGAAGGTCACGATCGCGCTGTTCTGATGCATGGCTACGGCTTCGCCATAAGGATGCGCCTTGATGTACGCATCGATCTCCTGCATGCCCTTGTCCGAGCCTTTGTTCTTCGCCGCATGCTCGACGATGGTCGACTTCGATATCGCCTTGCCGTCGGCGTTGACCGAGCGGTAGTCGGGCGCGAGCATCGACTCGAGAAAATCGGTATCGCCGGTGCCTTCGGCACGTGTCCAGTGCTGCTCGACGGCACGCACGCCGGCCTCGGTCATGGCCGACTCCTCGTCCTTGCTGCCCTGTATGCCATCGGCGTAAACCACCGACCAGCCCAGCGCCGCCGCGGAAAACAGCATCAGCGCGAAGCGGCAGGAAACACAATCGCGATAGATCGACATGGCAACTCCGGACGCATCGTTGGGGGACGCGAGAAGCTTGCCCATGAAAATGAGCCCGTGCAGTCGATTTGTGACAAGCGGGATCGTGCCGGTGACCGGCGGCGCGATAGTCGCGGCGGGCGGTTAGCGCAAACCCAGCGCGGCGCGTGCGCCGTCGCGAAAACGACGACTGAGCGGCAAGCGGGTACCGTCGCGCAGCACCACTTCGGCGTCACCGTGAAAGAGTGGATGGATCTCGCTCACCCGATCCAGGTTGACCACGGTACCGCGGTGGATACGCAAAAAGCGCGACGGATCGAGTTGTCCGTGCAGCTGCTGCAAGGTCTGCCGATGCAGGATGGCCTCGCCGGCGGCGTGCAGGCGAACATAGTTGCCTTCGGCGGCAATCCAGTCGATATCGCCCACGCGAAGTACCCGCAAGGCTTCGCCCACGCGCACGCTCAGGCGCTCCACCGAAGGCGGCGCGGCGAACAGAGGCTGGCGCGGAGCCTGATGATCAACGGCAAGGCGGCGCCACTGGCGTGTAACGCGATCCATGCTGCGGTCGAATCGTTCCTGATCGATCGGCTTGAGCACATAGTCGAATGCACCGGCATCGAAGGCCTTCAACGCGTGCGCATCGAATGCGGTAGCAAACACCACCAGCGGCAGGGTATCGGGCTGCAGTCGCTGCATCAGTTCGAAGCTGTCCATCCCTGGCATGCGGATGTCCAGAAACACCAGATCGGGCTGCAGCTGCGCAATCGCCAGCATGGCCTCATCCGCGCTGCCGCATTCGCCGACCACATCCACCGCATGCGCGGCCAACGCCTGACGAAGTGCAAGACGCGCCAGCATTTCATCGTCCACCAGCAGGCAGCGGATGCGTTCGGTGCTCATGCCACGCTGGCCTCATAGGGAATACGTACTTCCACCCGCGTACCGCCACCGGGACGCGCCAATAACGAAAGCCTGCCAGCGAGTGCATCCAGGCGGGCACGGGTGTTGCCCAGACCAATGCCTTCGCGCATGTCGCGATCGGGCAAGCCGCGGCCGTTGTCTTCCACCGTCATGCACAGTTCGCCGCCCTCGCGCCTTGCCTCGATAAGCAGACTACCGCCACCGGAAAGTGGCAACAGACCGTGTTGCAACGCGTTTTCCACCAAAGGCTGCAGGATCAGGTGAGGCACGGCCGCATCGAGCGTATCGTCCGCCACCTGCCACTGTGTTTCCAGTCGGTTGTGAAAACGCATGCGCTGGATCGCCAGATAGGATTCAAGCGACTGCAGTTCACGCGCCAATGGCACGGACTGGCGCTGATCGGCTTCCAACGTCAGGCGCAAAAAGTCGCTCAGGCGCGCGATCATCGTGCGCGCCGTGGCTGGATCGGATAGCGCCAACGCCGAAATCGCGTTGAGCGTATTGAACAGAAAGTGCGGTTGCAGCTGCATGCGCAACGCGTGCAACTGTGCCTGCGCCAGCTGCCCTTCAAGCTGCGCGCTGCGCAGGCGCTCGCTCTTGAGACGGCGCTGAAAGTCCGATCCGCGCAATACGGCCAGCACGACCCAGTAGGTAATCAGGTCCAGGTGAAATTGATAAACGAACTCGACCCGGAACAGCTTGCTCAACGAGTTGATCGCCGACGGGTCATTGCCGTGCATCTGCCAATACAACAGCAGCAAGACCATCGTATGCAACGCCGCCGTCGCCAGGCCAAGCGGAATATGCACCGTAAAGAAGCGAGCCCAACCGCGCCGGGAAGCCACCTTGCCCAACCAGGCAATCCACGGCGTCAGCAGCATCCAGCTCCAGAAATCCGGAAAATTCCAGGCCAGCGTCCGCTGCCAGGACCGCACCTCGCCCTCGCCCATGGCAGCGAGCTGCATGGCCACCGAACTGGTCAGGGCCAGCAAGGTCCAGAAGCCGAACGCGATCATCACGCCGCGCCAGAATGCGCGGCGGTTGTCGGTGACTTCGAGGGGGGAGGCAACGGACGACATGCTTTGGGTCGGGTTGTGGGGTGCGGATTAGCATGGCGCAAAGTTGGGGAGCGCGCATGTATCGGGGGGCATGGTCGCGTTCCGGGCGAGGAGTGAGTGATGAGGAGTGAGGAGTGAGGAGTGAGTAAAAGCGTATCCAGGCTCACCGGCACGTCTGTTTTGGCAAGCTATGCGAAGCGAGCGGTCAGCTCTTGGGCCCCCTCGGGAGCCGAGTGAGGTTTGGACGATAAGGCTCGAAAAGTGCATCTACAGGACAGGGACACTCCCGGATCGAGCCCAAGACAGGCTTGCACACACGGGCAAGCTCCGGGCCTATAGGGATGTACTCATGGCGCGTCCCTGCTAGAAATGCACGACATGCCTTAATGAGCATCCATCGCTTCGCCTTCCTCCCCTTCGGTATCGCTCGTCCACTTGGTCAGGTTGTCGCGCAAGCGTTGCATCAACCGTTCCGATTCGTCCGGCCTTACGTCCTCAGCGATCGCGTCGTCAAAGGCCTGTTTGGCCAAGTGGCAGGCTTTATCCGGGGTATTAAGGATGTCGTAATAGAATTGCGAGAAATTCACGGCTAGATAAAGTCTTTGCGGGTCGGATGGATTTAGTTCGAGTTTTGCCTGATTGAAAGCGTCTTGATAGGATTTTTGTGCCTCGCCCGCAGGCGCTTGACGGTTATTTCCCTCTATCAGCGCGAGAAAAGCATACGCATTTCCTGAGATTGTGCGAAAGAAAACCGAACCCTTGGTTTTGGCACTTAATTCCGTTTGATCTTTTGCCACCGGCAATATTTTTGTTTCCAGAACCGACCTGGAGTCCGCTTCGATTTTTTCACGCTCCGACTTGTATTGCTGTTGCTTTTGTTCCGATCCTTCTGCTTTTGCCTCAGCTGAAGCTGCTTCGCTCCATAGCTTTTGGCGCGCCTGAATATAGTTTTCTACGGCAAGGCCAAACAGATCTCTCTCTTCTTTGCTAAACGCCTGCTTAGGAGTGAGCGTCTGAATCAAGTCCAGCATCTCATCATATTGGGTAGCCGGATTCGCCTGCTTCAGCTTGTCAACTATTTCCGATCTGGAAAGTGCCATGACATGATCCTCGTTCAACGTGTTTAGCAGCCAAAGGTTCTGCAACATCGAGGTGTTTAGATCGAGGTATAACTACTAAAGATGCCAACCGGCGGGATCTGGAGCTTGGGTGCGATGGGACTTCTGCTTTAAAGCCCAGTGCTTAGCTGCGAAAGGGCTCTGAAGCGCCCAAATAATGGGCCACAATTGATCCTACCTCAGATATAGACCTGCGGTTTTTACTCTCCATACCGTATTAGGTCTGTGAAAGTAACTCGCACCTTATGAGCACCTTGAAGATCCATTGCAGGTCGCATTTGCACTGCGCTGCCTGCCCCGTTACCGGAACGCGATGAACGCCTGCTATTCGTCGGAAACGTCAGTCAGACACGGCTTGCGGGGTTTAATCGCATCCCATAACTGCGCCAAGCCGGAACGCATAACCAGAGCGATGAATGGTTTGGTGACAACCAGATACCGAAGCCACTGGGTCCAGGCCTACGCCGGGATAACGAGGTTTTAAGACAGAGGTAAGCCACGCCGGGGTTGGCGGAAAACAAAAAGGCGCCTCGGTCTCCCGAGGCGCCCTCATCCATCAAATTACAAACTCATATCACCGACCCAGATCGCTCAGGAACCGCTTCGTATACTGCAACGCAGTCGTCGACGGCACCGAGTTACACGTCGGCGAGGCGGTGCTCTGCGAGCACGGCGTATCGCGATCGAGCGACCAGAAGTGCACGCCGGCCAAGCCATTGGAAATCGCCCAGCTGACCATGGTGTCGGTATTGGCGATCGAGAACAGCTCCGCCGAGTTGTCGTTCACACCGATCATCGGCGTCAGCTCGATATGGCTGGCCGCGATGCCGTAGGTGTGTTCGAGGTTCTTGGCCGCCTGGATGGCGGACTGGCCCATATCGCATACACCGCCGCTCACCACGCAGATACCCGAGCCGGCTGCGCCGTAGTCCATCACCATCAGGTTGATGGTGTAGTTGCTCAGACTCGATGCCTTGACCGCGCGCACCACCATGTCGCCCAGCGAGTTCACGCCGCCGAAGCTGCCGTCCGATGCTGCCAACGTGGCAATCGTGAACGAGAAACGCAGGCTCGGATGCTGGCTTTGCGCATATACAGCCGCGCTGACCAGGTTGTTGATCGTGGTCTGGCTCTGGCCGCCTTCGATATCGAAGTCGATACCGACCATATGGCCCGTGTAGTAGCGCGACAGGAACGAAGCCATGCCAGAGGTGCTGCCGCAGGTGAAGACGCCGGCGGCACCGCCGGTCGACACCACGTAGCTCAGGCCCGCGCTGTCGAGTGCGCCGATGTTCGCGCTGGCGAAACTCGCACCCGGTACGCCACCCCAGTTTTCGCTGCCGCATTCGCCGGTGGCAAAGGCCAGGGTGATCGCGCCGAGGTTGGACACGTGCGAAAGCAGGCTGTTGCTGCCCACGATCGGAATCGCCGAGCCGGTCGCGGCGGCGGTCTGCATGGTGTTGGTGTTCCAGTTGAGGTTCACCGTGACGTCCTTGTACGGACTGAACAGCATGCTGCTACCACCGGTCGGCGGCGGCGGGGGAGGCGGCGGCGGGGGAGGAGGTGTACCGCCACCGCCGCTTCCACCGGAACACGCACCCTGGGAAGTCCACGGCTGACCCGAACCACTGCCGCCGTTATTGGTTGCCGGGTCGTTGCCCTGGGTCCACCAATTGGCTTTGTAATTGATGCCGTTTTCGCTGGCTGTATTGCCGGCGGTGTAAACCTGCGATGCACTCCAGGCTGCGGCACACGCAGGTGCGCTTTGCGCTTCAACCGTTTGTACAGGCGCTACGGCCATCAGGCCGATCGCCATGGCCGCCCCCACTGAACTGCTCAGTGCCCCCAGGACCAAACGTGACACAACGGATCGCTTCTCGGACATGTCTGTCTCCAGCAGATGAATCGGAGTGACGGAACTCCCCCTTGATGCCCCGGCGACATTGGAACGGTCACCCCGAAACGTTCCACGCATAGCCGGTTTTCTTCGTTCAGAGCGCTGCTGTGATAGCCCTGCGTGACAACGTTGTCTAGCGAAATATCTATAAATTATTTTGACTCGCGTCAAAATGCCAATTGCATCACAGGTTGACGGGAAAGCATAAAGGTTTTGTCTAAAATTAGATCGTTCTATTCTCGCGCCGCAGCATAAAAAGGCTTGTTTTGTGGGCTATGCCGCCGTTATCGCCTTTTGTAATAACCGAAGAGATAATTCGCATGAAAATGCGCTGTTTCTCCTTGCCGTCGATTATCTGGCCGAATGACGCTCGAATCTGCTCCCAAGAGAAATGTCTCGCTTTGTCCTGCTCCGAGTCATGCCTGACAACGTTGTCCATCGGACAAATGGACGTTCCGAGCACGCCCGGAACGTCCACGCTCAACGGGTCAATCCGGAGTCAGCGGCCGAGCTGCCGCAGAAATCGGCGGGTGTAGTCCAACGAAGCCGTACCCGGTAGCGAGCTGCATATCGGCGATGCCGTGCTCTGGCCGTCCTTGCACGGCGTATCCCGATCGAGCGACCAGTGGTGCAGTCCGGCCAGTCCTTCGCTCATCGCGAATGCGACTACCGTGTCGACATCCCGAAGCGAGAACACTTCACTGGCGACGTCGTTGACCGCGATCATCGGGGTCAGCTCCAGCTTGTCGAATGGAATGCCATAGACCTGTTTGACGTTTTGCGCCGCCTGGATCGCAGAACGGCCCATGTCGCACAGCCCGTTATTCACCACGCAAATGGAGGGACTGGCCTGGCTGCCGTAATCCATCACCATCAGGTTGATGGTGTAGTTGCGTAGACCCGACGCCTGCACCGCTCGAATCACCGCATCGCCCTTGGCATTGACGCTGGCCTGGCTACCGTCCGATGCAGCAAGCGTCGCCACGGTAAAGGAGAGGCGCAGATCCGGATGCAGGCTTTCGGCGTACTTGGCCGATCGCACCAGCGCGTTGATCTGATCCAGCGACTGCCCCGCCTCGATATCGAAGTCCAGGCCCACCATGTGCGGCGTCATATAGCGGCCAAGAAACCTGGCCATGCCATCGGTGCTCGAACAGGTGAAAGCACCCGCGGCACCACCTGTCGAAACGACGTAATCCAGACCGGCGCGATCAAGCGCGGCGATGTTGGCATCGGCAAAACGCGAAGCGGATATACCGCCCCAATTTTCGTTACCGCACTCGCCGGTGGCAAAGGCAAGGGTGATCGCCCCCAGGTTGCGCTGGTGGTCCGCGAACAGGCTGCCTGCGCCGATAACGGGAATCGTGTTGCCGGTTGCACCCGTGCGCATCACGTTCGTATTCCAGTCCAGGTTGATCGTGACGTCCTTGTAGGGACTGAACAGCATGCCTGAAGGGCGCGGCGGTGGCGGTGGCGGGTTGGGATTTTCGCCACCATCACCCGAACACGCGCCCAGCGATGTCCATGGCCGCCCAGAACCGACTGGGCCGTGGTTGGCACGCGGATCATCGCCCTGAGTCCACCAGTTGGCCTTGTAGTTGACCTTGTCCTGGCTGACCGTCGAGCCGCCGGTGTAGATGGATCCGGCATTCCATTCGGCGGCGCAAGGCGCCACCTGCTGCGCCTTTGCATCTTGCACCGGTATCAGCACCAACCATGCTGTCGCAGCCATGCAGCCTGCAAGGCTACCTAACCATGTACCAGACAACGGAAACATCCTGTGTTTCGACATGCGCAATCTCCTCGACGTTGATCTCAAATCCGTTTGCTTCGCACGGCACAAGCAATCGCTGTCGCTATCGTTCCGGCACAAGCCAGATCAGTGATAGTCCGCTGCGGCAGCCTCATCCATAGGCATAACCTGCAAAAGACTGTCCGCTAGGCTTATTTGTCGATGGTTGCTTTCGCGATGTCGTTGTCGGCGCCCGCCCAACCACCGCCCAAGGCCCGGAATGTCGCGACCGCGGCACGCGCGTCATCGGCGTGCGTCTGCGCCAGACGATCACGTGAACTGAGCAACTGCCGGTCTTCATCCAGGACTTCGAGCAGGCTGATCGCGCCGCCTTTATAGGCATCCTCGGCGCTGGCTCGTGCGCGCTGGTGAGCGGCAACTTCCTTGGTCAGGGTGTCTTGCTCGTTTTCCAGTTCGCTCATCGTAACAATGGCGTTCTCGACGTCTTCCGTTGCACGCAGCATGGACTGGCGATAATTCGCCAACGCTTCGGCCTGCGCACCGCGCGCCTGACCTACTTCGGCATCGACACGGCCAAAATCGAACAGGCGCCAATGCAGGCCAATCAGGCCTTGCGGCTGAAACGAATCGGAGTCGAACAACTTGCCGCTGTGCAGGCTCTCGAAACCGAGCAGGCCGCCCAGGGAAAGCTTGGGGTAGTACTCGGCAAGCGCCTCGCCGATGCGCGCATTCGATGCCGCCAGACGACGTTCGGCGGCGATGACGTCGGGACGGCGCCGCAGCAACGATGCCGGCCCACTATCGGCGGTGATGGCCGGCACCGCATACGCGACCGGTTGCTCAAGCAAGCCTTTGGCGTAGCTACCGGGCTGCGCACCCATCAAGACGTCCAGACGATTGAGTTGACGCTCGCGTTCGGTCCGCAAGGGCGGCAAGGTCGCTTGTGCCTGCTGCATCAACGCCTCGGCCTGCGCTACTTCGCGATCGGTGCCGACGCCACCGGCGAGGCGCACGCGTACCAGGTCGAGCAGTTTCTTTTCCGTGTCGACCTGTTGCTCGGCCAGAGCAATACGTTCCTGTGCGCCACGCACCTTGAAATAAGCGTCGGCGACCTCGGCGGCGACCGATACGCGCACGCTGACACCGCTGGCTTCCGCAGCCTGATACTCGGCCTGCGCCGCTTGCGCTCCACGCTTGAGACCGCCCGCGAGATCGAGTTCCCAGCTGGCGCCAACGCCAATGTCTTCCTGCGTCTGGGTGCGCTTGTAACCAGGAAACGTACTGGCGACTTCGCCGAGCGCGCTGTTCAGCGATTGATACTCGCGCGCAACCTGCGCATCCAGTGCGCCCTGCGGCAAACGTTGAGCTTCGGCTCCGTGCGCAGCGGCGCGCGCCTGCTCGATGCGCGCCATCGCGGCCGCGACGTCCAGGTTCTGCGCCACCGTGCGTTCGACGATCTGCTGCAGCACCGGGTCGTTGAACCCTTGCCACCATGTGTCGAGTACTGCTACCGGACGGTCGGCATTGTGTTGTTGCCACTGCTCAGCATGTGCATAGCTACCTTCGACGATGGGCTGCGGTCGCACATAGTCCGGGCCGACGGTGCAGGCTACCAGGCTGGCGGTCAGCAAGGCTGGTATGAGCACGCGCCGCGCAAGCGCGCTTGCGGTGGACGTCGTTGCTACAAAAGTACGGGTGTGTCGGCTCATGGCGGTTGCCTTCGATAATCGATCAATGTGCATCGGCCGATGGCGTCGGTGGTGCTACCACCTTGCGCATCAGCGGCACCATGGCGGTGGCGATGACGAAGCACACACCGATCGCGAGAAAGGCATCGGCATAGGTTTGTGTCTGTGCTTCGCGCATCACCAGCGCGCCCAGTTGCTGGACCGCGGCCGAACCGGCCTGTGCCGCGTGATCCAGATTGCGACTGACCTGGACGAGCCAGTCGTTCATCGGCTCGTTGGCCGTGGTCATGTGTTCGGCCAGGCGTTGGAAATGCAGATTGGTGCGGTCGTTGAGAATGGTGGCGCAAGCGGCAATACCGATCGCGCCACCGAGATTGCGCATCAGGTTGAACAGCCCAGAGGCCAGTTTCAATCGTGCTGGCGGCAAGCCGCCCAAGGTGAGCGTGACTACCGGCGGCACGGACAGTTGTTGCGCCATACCGCGCAATGCCTGCGGCAGCAGCAATTCGTGCGCGCCCCAATCGTGGGTGATCGGACTGAAATCCCACATCGACAACGCGAACAATGCCAGGCCCACCATCATGATCCAGCGCAGGTCGAAGCGATTGGCCAGAAAGGCATACAACGGAATCGTCATGATCTGGAACACACCGGTCGAGAACACCGCCTCGCCGATCTGTAGGGCGCTGTAGCCGCGCACGTGACCGAGAAACAACGGCGTCAGATAGATCGTCGCGAATAGACCGATGCCGGTGACAAAGGAAAAGAAGCAGCCGAGCGCGAAATTGCGATCGCGCAAGGCACGCAAGTCGACGACCGGATGGGCGAAGGTCAAGCTGCGCACGACGAAGCCCACGCCGGCTAGGCCGGACAGCCAGGCGGTGGTGAGCATGGTGCGATCGCTGAACCAGTTCCAGCGCGGGCCTTCTTCCAGCGTGTATTCGAGGCACCCCAGAAACACTGCCAGCAACAGCATGCCGATGTAATCCGCGCCACGCAGCAGCGAGAAATCGGCTTCATCGACGTTCACCAGCAACGGCACGGCGATGGTGACGAACAGGCCAGGTACCAGATTGATGAAGAACAGCCAGTGCCACGAATAGTGATCGGTGATCCACCCACCCAAAGTCGGCCCCAATGTAGGTGCCAACGAAGCAATCGCTCCGATGGTCGCTGCCGCCACGACGCGCTGCTTGCCGCTGAAAAACATGAAGGCGGTGGTGAATACCATCGGGATCATCGAACCCCCGATGAAACCCTGCAGCGCGCGGAAGATGATCATGCTGTTGATGTCCCACGCCGCGCCGCACAGCAGGCTGGTCAGCGTGAAGCCCGCGGCGGAGACACAGAACAACCAGCGCGTCGACATCACCCGCGCCAACCAGCCCGACAGCGGAATCACGACGATTTCAGCGATCAGATAACTGGTCTGCACCCAGGCCGTATCGTCCACGCCGGCCGACAGGCCGCCACCGATATCGCGCAAAGATGCGGAGACGATCTGGATATCCAGTAGCGCGATAAACATGCCCACGCACATGCTGGCGAAGGCAAAGACTTTCTGTCCCGTCGACATGTCGGCGGGGGATTGCACATGCGACATGACGGCGTTCTCTAGGTGATCAGTGCGCGCTGGCCTGCGTATCGATATCCGCGGTAACGGACAGCCCCGGGCGCAGTTCGCCCAACGTGGCATCGCGCTCGTCGAGCAGTACGCGCACCGGTACGCGCTGGACGATCTTGGTGAAGTTGCCGGTGGCGTTTTCCGGCGGCAGCACGCTGAACTGCGCGCCGGTGGCCGGCGCCAGGCTGCCGAGGCGACCGTGGAACTCACGTCCCGGCAGCACGTCGGCGCGGATCGTGACCGGCTGGCCCGGTTTCATATGCGCCAGCTGGTCTTCCTTGAAGTTCGCGTCGATCCATAGGCCGCGCGATGGCACGACCGCAAGCAGGGGCGAGCCGGCTTCGACGAAGGCACCCAGGCGCACGCGGCGGTTGCCGATGCTGCCATCGACGGGCGCACGCAAGGTGGTATAGCCCAGGTTCAATTGCGCCAGTTGCCGCTCGGCCTCGGCCTGCATCAGCGCTGCACGTGCCTGCTGCTTCTGGGTGGTGATCACATCGAGCTGACGTTGCGCGGCAGCAAAGGCTGCCTGTGCTTTTTCGGTGTCCGCGCGTGCGGTCTTGAATACGGCATCGGCGCGTTGCGCGCTTTCGACCGACACCGCGGCGCGGCTGGACAGGTCGCGATAACGTGCCTGGTCGTCACGTGCGCGGACACTTTCAGCTTGTGCCGCATCGATGCCGGCATGCGCCTGATCGATCACCGCGCGCTGCAGATGTTCGTTCGCGTCCAGGTTGGCCAGCAAGGCCTGCTGCGCGGCGACTGCGCCTTCGGCTTTCTGCAGCGCGGCGCGGTAATCGCGGTCGTCGATCTGCGCAAGAAGGTCGCCGGCATGAACCATCTGGTTATCGGTGACGGCGACCTGGGTGATGTAACCGGACACCTTGGGGCTGATCGCGGTGATATCCGCACCGACGTAAGCGTCATCGGTGCTTTCGATAAAGCGCCCGACCGTCCACCAACGCGCACCCCACACGGCAACCGCTATACCGGCAGCGATGCCTACGACGAGCAGCGCATGACGCTTGCCCAGGCGACGGGCAGGCACATCGGTAACAGCGACTGGAGCGACGGCGCTCATGCTTGCGCTCCCTGCTTCGCCGAACGAGCCGCAGCGCGACGTTCGGCGCTCAACGCCATGCGTTGCCGCATGCGCTCGCTGGCGGCGGGGCCGGCGCGCACGACGTGGTGCTCGCTGGTAATCGCATCGCCGGTGAGAGGGTCGGTGAGAATCGGCTCGACCATATGCCCATCGCGTTCATCGGCAAGAAAGATGGCCAACCCTTCAGGTGCGAAATGCTTGTTGCCCCAGGTCAGCAAGGCCAGCATCACCGGGCGGAAATCACGGCCGCGTTCGGTCAGCACGTATTCGTAGCGAACCGGCTTGGTCTGGTACGGACGGCGCTCCATCAAGCCGCCTTCCACCAGGCCGTTCAAACGACGGGTCAGCATGTTGGGGGCGATGCCCAGACTCTTTTCGAACTCATCGAAACGGGTCATCCCGTAATAGGCGTCGCGAAGAATGAGGATGCTCCACCATTCGCCGACGCGCTCGAGACTGCGCGCGATCGGGCATGGCATTTCAGCGAAATTGGTTTTTTTCATGGCGCGCGGGCCTGGTTACTATCAAGATGCAAGTGACGATACGCCGGTAACTTCCGTTATGCAAGTTACTCTTCCTATCCCTGGAGCCAGCTGGGTTTTGTAGGAGCGGCTTCAGCCGCGACCCACGGTTGCGTCACGGCTGGTCGCGACTGAAGTCGCTCCTACAAAGGAACCGTCGCCTCCGTCCAATAGATGACTGACCACTCAGTCTTATGTATGATCGCCGCCCATGGCCCGTCCCAAGAGCGAAGACAAACGCAATGCCATCATGGCCGCTGCCATCCGCGTAATTGCAGCGCAGGGGCTTGCCGCGCCCACGGCCACCATCGCCAAGGAAGCCGGCGTCGCGAACGGATCGCTGTTCAATTACTTCGAGACCAAGGCCGATCTGGTCAATCAGCTGTATCTGGAGCTGAAGCTGGAAGTGATGGCGGCGGCGCTTGACGGCCTGCCCACGCGGGGCACGCTCCGGGAGCAGGCGTTCCACGTCTGGCACGGCTGGATGCAATGGGCAGTCGACAACCCCGACAAGCGCCGGGCACTCGCCTTGCTCGGCGTCAGCGATGAAATCACGCCGGCCTATCGTGAAAAAGGACACCAGGCAGCCGCCGGTATTGCCCAGATTCTGGAACGGGTGCGGGCGAACGGTCCGATGCGCGACCAGCCGATGCCGTTTTTCATGGCGCTGGCCGAATCGCTTTCCTGCGCCACGATGGACTACATGATCGAACACCCGGAGCAGGCCGATCAGCATTCCCGCGCGGGCTTCGAAGCGCTATGGCGCGCCATGTGCTGATTTTTTTGCGCGAATAAATGACTGGCTAGACAGACATCATTGGAGAACATCATGGCAAAAACGGTTCTGGTCACCGGCGGCACGGGATTCGTTGCCGGCTGGTGCATCGTCGAGTTGCTCAAGCGTGGCTATGACGTGCGCACCACGGTGCGTGCGCCAGCGAAAGAAGCATCGGTACGCAAGGCGGTGGCGTCGGTCATCGATCCCGGCAACGCGCTGAGTTTCTTTATCGCCGACCTGACCAAGGACGAGGGCTGGGATGCGGCAGTGGCCGGCTGCGATTACGTACTGCATGTGGCTTCGCCCCTGGGCGGCGACGCGCCGCGCGATCCGAATGCATTGATTGCGCCCGCGCGCGACGGCACCTTGCGTGTATTGCGTGCCGCATGTTCCGCCCATGTCGAACGCGTGGTAATCACCTCGTCGACGGCGGCGTGCGCCCCGGCACCGGCAAGCCCCGACAGCATCAATGACGAAACGATGTGGACCGATCCGAACGCACGCGGCCTAGTGCCGTACCGGCAGTCGAAAGTTCTGGCCGAGCGTGCGGCGTGGGACTTCATGAAGACACAAACCGGGCACACCACCCTCACCACCGTGTTGCCGAGCGCGATTCTCGGCCCGGTCCTGAGCACGGAAAATCTGGGTTCGGTGCAACTGGTGTCGCGCATGCTCAACGGCAAGATGCCGGGCACACCGAATTTCGGTTTCAATATCGTCGACGTACGTGACGTCGCCGAGGTGCATATCCGCGCCATGACCTCGCCAGAGGCCGCGGGACAACGGCTGATCGCAACCAGCAGTTTTATGTGGATGGCCGAAGTCGCCGCTACCTTGCGCGGCGCATTAGGTGAACGTGCCAGCAAGGTGCCGACGCGGCGCCTGCCGGACTTCGTGTTGCGTCTGGCGTCGATATTCGATCATGCGGCGCGCCAGGTGACGCCAAGCCTTGGGCACAAGCACACCTTCGTGTCGACCAAGGCGCAACGGATGTTGGAATGGACGCCGCGGAAGGCTACGGATGCGGTAGTCGATTGTGGGGAGAGCTTGCTTGCCAATGGCTTCAAGGTGTGAAGTTGCCACTTGTTTTTGTAGAAGCAGCTTCAGGGAGCCTTTTAAAAAACCTCTCCTGTTCGTCATCCCGGCGAAGGCCGGGATCCATTCCTCAGTTGTCGCTTGTCAGGAAGCCTGTGGCAAGCATCTGCGCTGAGGAATGGATTCCGGCCTTCGCCGGAATGACGATAGGGAAAACTGAAGTTATTCGAGGTTCGCTGAAGTCGCTTCTACAAAGATCGGAATTACACTTTCGAGTCTGATTTCGACGAAATTGTTTAGACGTCCAAATTTGTTACAGTTCAACACGCATGTGACGAGTACGTTCACGGCCGATCCGTGATCGCACTAACGTTCTTATGGCGCGATGCAATGACACGCTTCGTGCTCCTCCCATGCGAAGCACGCGAATGACTATCCGAATCTCAGGCGGCCTTTATCGCCTCGCTCTAGGCTTGTGCCTCACTCTGACCGCCAGCAGCGTCATCGCCACAAGCACGCTCTCACCCTGGATCGGTACCTGGGGCGTGGCACAGTTGAACAATGGCAACGCCAACTACAATGGCAAGACGTTGCGCCAGGTCGTGCATACCAGCATTGCCGGCAGCTCGGTGCGTGTGCAGATCTCCAACGAGTTCAGCGATCAGCCGCTGTCGATTACCGATGTGCATGTGGCGCTGCGCAGTTCCGGCTCGTCCACGCAAGCCGGCAGCGATCGCCAGCTTACTTTCAACGGTCAGCCGGGTGTCGTGGTGCCAGTAGGTCAACGCGTGAGCAGCGACGGTATCGACTTCAACGTGCCGGCCTTGAGCGATGTGACGGTCAGCTTCTACGTCAACGGCAACACCAATGTCATCACCGGCCATTCCTTCAGCAATCAGGACAAATACGTAGCCGATGGCGATGTCAGCGCAGCGACATCGATCCAGGCGCAGACCAATGGCGACTATGCATTCCTGGCCAACCTCGACGTACAGAGCGCATCGGCGCAGGGCACGCTGGTGACCTTCGGCGCGTCGATTACCGATGGCTACGATTCCAGCTACAACGCGAACAAGCGCTGGCCAAACGATCTGGCGACACGCTTCAACAGTGCCGGGCAGCAGGTGGGTATCGTCAACGTGGGCATCAGCGGCAATAACCTGCTGCAGGATGGCTCGGGGCAGAGCGGCGTTCATCGCTTTGCGCGCGACGTGCTGTCGCAGCCGGGCGTACGCTGGGTGATTTTTTCCGATGATCCGATCAACGACCTGGGGTCGGGCAACCCGCAGGCGACGTTTGCCAATCTCAGCAACGCCATCGAGGGTCTGATCGGTCAGGCGCATGCGCAAGGCATCCGCTTCTATTGCTCGACATTGACGCCGTTCGAAGGATCGGGCGGTTGGACGGCCGATCGGGAAGTGACCCGCGAGCAGCTCAATGACTGGGTGAAGTCCAGCGCCAGCGGTTGCGATGGGGTGATCGACCAGGACACGGCAACGCACGATCCCTCCGCGCCGACCAGATACTTGCCCGCTTACGATGCTGGCGATCATCTGCATCCGAACGATACCGGCTATCAGGCGATTGCCAATGCGGTGAACCTTGCGTTGTTTGCGCCGGCAACGTTGCCGGTCATCGCCACACCGACCGGCTGCGGCACGATCGGTACCGGCGAAGGCATCGTGCCTGGGCAGACGGTCACTTCATGCGATGGCGGCTACGTGCTCAATATGCAGCTCGATGGCAATCTTGTGCTCTACAAGAGCAACGGCACACCGCTGTGGGCGAGCAATACGGTCAACCAGCCGGCAGCGCAGGCGGACCTGACTGCCGACGGCAACTTCGTCGTGCTTGGCGCGCTGGGCAATGTGCTGTGGCAGTCGGGTTCGGGCGGGCAAACGGCAGCGCGTCTATTCGTGCAGGGTGACGGCAATATGGTGATCTATAACAACGACGGGCCGGTGTGGAGTACGGGGACGGCGGGGGAGTAGAAGTAACACCCTCACTAAGAGCCCTCCCTACTCGTCATCCCGGCGTAGGCCGGGATCCAGTGGCTTTGTGCTCGGTTATCGCGGAAGCGACCAAGCATTTGCTCTAACGCGAAAGCCGAAAACCGAAGTCACTGGATCCCGGCCTGCGCCGGGATGACGAGTAGGAAGTTATTCGGATTACCTGCACAAGCAAATTCAATCAACCATTCACGCCATAACGCGCAGCCGACTTGTTCTTCGACAGATTCGGCAACAACGCCGTACGCGCATCCACCAGACGCTGCCAATCACCGGCATCAGGCAACGCAGGAATGGTGACCAGTTCGCCCTGGTCGAAACCGGCCAGCGATGCATCGACCATATCGTCCGTTTCCATCACGATTTCCGCCGGCAGACTTTCCAGCGTGGTGCCGCCCTGCTTGCCCCAGATCTCGGTGCGCGTCGCGCCCGGCAGTACCACCTGCACCTGCACGCCCGCGCCATTCGTTTCCTGCGCCAGTGCCTGACTGAAGTGCAGCAGATACGCCTTGGTGCCGCCGTAGACCGTATTGCCCGGCTGCACCATCTGCGACATCACCGAGGCAATATTGATGATCGCGCCCTTGCCGCGTGCCAGCAGGCCCGGCAGCACGGCCCGCGCCAGACGGGTCGGCGCAGTGATGTTGAGTTCGATTTCGCGCTGGAAGGCTGCGATGTCGGTCTGTGCGAATGGGGCCAACGTCGCGGTACCGGCGTTATTGACCAGCATCGTGATGCTCGCGTCCTCGCGCAGCAGCTTTTCGACCTTGGCGATGTCCTGCGCATCGATCAGGTCGGCCTGCAGGGTCTGCACGCGAACGCCATCGCGCGCACTCAACTCAGTGGCCAGTTTCTTCAGCGCATCGACGCGGCGCGCCACCAGGATCAGGTCATAGCCACGCTTGGCCAGACGGTCGGCATAGACGGCGCCGATACCGGACGATGCGCCGGTAATCAGTGCGGTACCCAGGGATGCTTGCTTGCTCATGATGGACTCCAGATAGGGGAAGGAAAGGGCGGAAAGAATGTGGATGATGAACATCATCTAAGCTACGCCCACAAAATCTGGATGTCAACTAACATCTTTTGGCGACAATAGGGCTATGATGGCCACCGCACTTCCTTAGCAGTGAGGCCGTCATGGGCCATTCCCGCGCCGACAAAGCCCAAACCCACGAGCGCCTGGTCGAGGCTGCTGCCACGCGGTTTCGCGAAAAGGGCCTCGATGGCATCAGCTTGGCCGACCTGATGAAGGAGCTGGGGCTGACGCATGGCGGCTTCTACAAGCACTTCGCGTCGCGCGATGCACTGGTGGCCGAAGCGGTGGAATATGCCTATACGGAAGGCGAGCGCACCGTCGCCGGGCTCGTCGATGACCAGGGGCAGTTCGATCTGGCCCGCTACGTCGATTTCTACCTGAGTGACTCGCACCGCGATGCGCCCGGCAGCGGTTGCGCGATTTCCGCGCTTTCGGCCGATATTTCACGCCGTGACGAAGACACCCGGTCGCGTTACCGCCAGCAACTGGATGGCATATTCACCCGCATCGGCGCGTCGTTTCCCGGCGACAAGGCCGAGCAGCGCAAGCAGGCCATCGCCCTGATGACGCGCATGTATGGCGCCATCCTGATTGCCCGCGGCGCGGGCAATTCGGAGCTCTCGAACGAGATCCTCCAGACCGTGCGCGAACAACTCTACGCCGCCCTTCCCAATCAAGCCTGAGCCCGCTTTTACGCTCCCAAACGGCCGTTTTGCAGTAGCTGACCGATCAGCGATGCGAGCTGCAAAAACGGCTTGATCGCGTTGCGGCGCTGCAGCGAAAATAATCGGCCGTTGCGCAACAGGCGCCCACGCGCGCCGATTGCAACGTTTTGCGATGCATCATTTTCATTTCGCATTGCGTGCTATGCATAAACTGCATATCTGAAACTTTCTTCATCTTGTTGTTAGCGCACGATGACGTCGCGAGGATCGTGACCCAAGCCGCACTTTGATAGCGGAACAGTCACGGGGAATGTTTCATGAGTTATCGCAGCGGCATCGCCTGCCTCTTGCTTTGTATCGCCGGATGGACCCAGTTCGTAGCCGCGCAGGACGCCACTCCCAGTTCAATCCAATCGACGGCGACGGCCGACACTCAACAGGCAGACACGAATTTTATCCAGCGCTGGAAAGACGATGGCGTTTCGTTGCGCTTCGTCTGGGCCAATGACTGGCTCGCCAGCGTGAAGGGCGGCGAGCGCACCGGCCAGACCAACGGCGGCGGCGCGGTCGGCGGTGCGGACCTGGATATGTTCAAGCTCGCCGGCATCGACGGTGCCAAGATCCATATCACCTTCGCGCGTTACTACGGCCATTCGATCTCCGCGACCGACATCGGCATTACTCAGAAGATTCAGGGCTACTGGTATCCCAAGCGCCAGTGGCAGCTCGGCCAGCTGACCTGGGAACAGGCCTTCGACGACAATCATTTCAACTTTCTGTTCGGCCGCGTCAATGCGACATGGCAGTTCGCGCGCTCGACCTATGGCTGCCGTTTCGTCAGCGCACCCGATTGCCCCTTCCAGCTCACCAACACCACCGGCGGCTTCTCCGGCTTCCCGTACGTGAACTGGGGCGGACGCATTCGCTACCAGACCGATGCGCATTATTTTTCGATCGGCGCTTTCGAGATCAATCCCGATCGCCGCAACAACAATGGCATCAACTGGGGCATCGAGAACTCCACCGGTGTGATGGTGCCGGTCGAGTTCGGTCACGTCACCTCGTTCGCCAACGATCCGTATCCGCATACCTTCAAGGTGGGCGGCTGGTACAACTCCGCCGATTACACCGATCCGGAACTCAATACCCGCGGCGTATCGAAGACCTTGTTCGGCGGTGCGTTCCGCACTTACGACGGCGGCCGCTACGGCGTGTATGCGTTGGGCGACAAGGTGGTCTGGAAACCGGACCCGAACAGCAACACGCGCAATCTCGCCTTGTTCGGCTCGGTGACCGCGCCGCTGGACAGTACGGAAATTTATACGCTGCAATCGACCGCGGGCTTCGTGTGGACCGGTCCGTTTGCCAGCCGCGCCACCGATTCGCTGAATCTCCAGGCGACCTGGTTCAAGTTCGCCAAGCGTCAGGTGCAGTTCGAAGACGACCTGCTTCGCAAGATCAAACAGCCCGGTAGTTTCTCGCGTAACGAAACCATGCTCGAACTCAACTACACCTATAAGCTGTTCCCGCTGCTGAGTATCGTGCCCAATGTTCAATACATCGTGCATCCGGATATCTTGGGAAACACGGTGGACGTAACGCATGTATCGGCCAATGCGCTGGTATGGGGTGTACGCGTGATGTTCAACTTCGGTGGGCCAGGTAGTCAGTAACGTTGCCGAACACTCAAATCTGTGACCGACAAGGAACGAGTCAAACGCTCGTTTCTTGTTTTTTCGCTCATACTCCCCGCTATAGCGGTCGTCTCGCGGCGAGGTATTCGTGGATCTGAAACACCTGCAGAGCTTCATTCGCATTGTTGAGTTCGGCAGCCTTACTCGCGCTGCCGCTACGTTGAACGTCTCGCAGTCGCTGCTGAGCCGGCAGGTGCGCCAGCTTGAAATCGAACTGGGCACGCATCTCCTGCAACGCAACGGCCGTGGTGTCACGGCCACCGATGCCGGTCGGCAATTGCTGGAACATGGCCGCGGCATCCTGCGCCAGGTAGAGGTGGCACGACAGCAGTTGGGCTACGCACGCGGACCACAAGGCGGCAAGGTCGTCGTTGGTTTTCCACCGAGTGTCGGCGCGTTGCTGACGGTCGATCTGGTAACGCACTTTCGCTCCAACTATCCGTTGGCGTCGATCAGCGTCGTCGAAGCCTTGAGCACCAGCCTGCTGGAGTGGTTGCAGCTGGGTCGTCTCGATTGCGCGCTCCTGTACAACCCACCGGTCAATGCCAACGTGCATTACCGCCATGTGCATTCGGAAACGCTCTATCTGGTCGGCAGCGCACACAGCGGCATTCCATTGCCCGACAAGGTGCCGCTTGCCACATTAGGCAGCTATCCGCTGATCATTCCCTCGCACCTGCACTCCGTGCGCCAGCTGGTCGAGGCCGATGCCGCCAAGCATGGCGTGCCGCTGGACATCGTGGTCGAGATCGATTCGATTCGCGCGTTGCTCGATCTGGTCGAGCGCGGGGTCGGGTATGGGGTGCTTTCGCGCAATGCGGTGTTGTCGCGGGCGCCTGGGCATAGTTTGCGTGCGGTGCCGATTGTGCAGCCGAATATCGAGACGCGGCTGGTGGTTGCTACGCCTACGCAGCGGCCGGTCAGTACGATTACCGAGCGAGCGATCGGGATGATCGACGACGCGATCGGGCGCGGGCTGCTGGATCCTGTGATCGAGGAGTGAGTGAAGAGGAGTGAGGAGTGAGAGAAAGCAGGCTCTTGCTCTCTCTTACTCCTCACTCCTCTTCACTCACTCCTCGCTCCTCGCCCTTTGCTGCGATGCACAAAACGCAACACTCACCCTGAGAGTTGCAAATAACGCATATCAGAAACCCAGCCCATCGCGTTGTTCAGCTGCGTCCTGCCGTCCACCATCAGCCCCGAAAAGCTAAGTCGGACGATGCACGATGGCGTACGAAATTCCCTGCTGGTTTATGCGTGGCGGCACCTCGAAGGGGCCGTTTTTCCGCGCCCAGGATTTGCCGGGCGATATCGCCACGCGCGACAACGTCATCATGGACGTGCTGGGCACGCCCGATCCGCGCCAGATCGACGGTCTTGGCGGCGCGACTTCGCTGACCAGCAAGGCAGGGATTCTGTCGATCCCGACCGACGGCGAGGCCGATCTCGATTTTCTGTTTGCCCAGGTCGGCACGGCTGAAGCTACCGTCGATACCACGCCCAATTGCGGCAACATGCTGGCCGCCGCGCTGCCTGCCGCTATCGAAGCGGGCATGTTGCGCGGCGATAACGGGCGTACGACGCGCCGCGTGCGCACGCTCAATACCGGCGTGATCGCCGAGATCACGATCGACACGCCCGACGGCCGCCCGCTTTATGACGGCGATGCGCATATCGACGGCGTACCCAAGCCGGCAGCGCCGGTGTCCTGCGGATTCCTGGAAACCGAAGGCGCGGTCTGCGGCGCGTTGCTGCCTACCGGCAACGCGCAGGACGAGATCGACGGCGTGGCCGTAACGATGATCGACAACGGTATGCCGGTGTTGCTGATACAGGCGACGGATGTGGGCATCACCGGTTACGAGTCGCGCGAGAAGCTCGATGCGGACACCTCGCTGAAGGCGCGCATCGAAGCGATTCGTCTCAAGGCCGGCCCGTTGATGAACCTCGGCGACGTCAGCAAAAAGCCTATCCCCAAGGTCACCTTGGTGGCACCGCCGCGCGACGGGGGCTCGATTTGCACACGTACATTTATTCCGCACGATTGCCATGCCGCGATCGGCGTACTCGGCGCGGTCACGGTCGCCACGGCGGCGGTGATGAAAGGTTCGGTCGCTTTCGATCTCGCCCAGGGCAGCAGCGGCGCTACGCGCATCCTGTCGATCGAACACCCTAGCGGCGAATTCAGCGTCGAACTCGGCTTCGATGGCGAGCGCGTCGTACGCGCTGCCCTGTTGCGCACCGCGCGTTTGCTGATGCGCGGCAGCGTACCGATTTCCCCCTCGGTCTGGCGCGGTCCCAACGCCTGATCCGCGTATTACTTCCAAGGAGCTTTCCATGTCCGACACCCGCAAAACCGCGCTGGTGGTCAGCGCTCACTCCGCCGATTTCGTGTGGCGCGCCGGCGGTGCCATCGCCCTGCATGCCAGCAAGGGTTGGCATGTACATATCGTCTGCCTGTCGTTCGGCGAGCGCGGCGAATCGGCCAAGCTATGGAAGAAGCCGGGTATGACGCTGGAGCAGGTCAAGAAGGATCGTCAGCGCGAAGCCGAAGAGGCCGCGGCCATTCTTGGTGCCACGGTCGAGTTTCTCGATATCGGCGACTACCCGATGCGCGCCGATCTGGACGTGGTGTTCAAGCTCGCCGCGGTCTATCGCAAGCTGCGCCCGGCATTCGTGCTCAGCCATTCGCTGAAAGACCCGTACAACTTCGATCATCCGCTGGCCACGCACGTGGCACAGGAAGCCCGCGTGGTCGCGCAGGCACACGGCCATGAGCCGCAGGTGCCGGTGATCGGCGCGCCGCCGGTGTTCCTGTTCGAGCCGCACCAGCCCGAGCAGTGCGAATGGAAACCGGAGCTGTTCCTCGACATCACGCCGGTGTGGGAAAAGAAGAAGGCCGCGTTCGAAACCATGCAGGCGCAGGAACACCTGTGGGAGTACTACACCCGCGTGGGTTTGCAACGCGGCGCGCAGGCATCGCGCAATTCGGATTTCAAGATCACCTACGCCGAAGCTTTCCAGCGCGTGTTCCCGCACGTCACCCAGGACACGCTGGCATGATCGGGCCGGATCTGATCGGCGTCGTGGTGCGCCAGCGTCCGACGATCAGTACGCAGCACGCAGACAGGCTGGCCACGCTCGGCGTGGCTACCGTGCACGAAGCGCAGGGCCGGATCGGTCTGCTGCGTCCCACTGTCCACCCGATTCAACAGGGCACGTCGATCGCCGGTGCGGCAGTGACGGTGCTGGCACAACCGGGCGATAACTGGATGCTGCACGTCGCGGTCGAGCAATGCCGCCCGGGCGACATCCTGGTCGTGGCGTGCACCACCGACAATACCGACGGCATGTTCGGCGATCTGCTCGCCACTTCGCTGATGGCGCGTGGCGTCAAGGGCCTGATCATCGATGCCGGCGTGCGCGATACCGCCGAACTGCGCGCGATGGGTTTCCCGGTCTGGGCCAAGGCCGTGCACGCACGCGGCACGGTGAAGGCGACGCTGGGTTCGGTAAACGTTCCGGTGGTGGTAGCAGGGCAGGCGATCCTGCCCGGCGATGCGATCGTCGCCGATGACGACGGTGTCGTCGTGGTGGCCAACGCCAGTGTCGACAAGGCGATCGAGCTGGGCGAGAAACGCGTCGCCAACGAGACGTCGAAGCGCGAGCGTCTTGCCGCCGGCGAACTCGGCCTCGATATCTACACCATGCGCCCGGAGCTGGAAAAGCTCGGGCTGCGCTATCTCGACGAACTTCCCAAGGCTTGAGCTCCCGATGAAATCCTGTCTGCCTCCGGACCCGAATCCCACCAAGCCCTTGCAGCGTCTGCCTGCGCTCGCATGCGACGCGCATTGCCATGTGTTCGGGCCGGCCGATCGCTTTCCTTATGCGGACGATCGCAGCTATACGCCGCCCGATGCGCCCTTCGAACACCTGGTCGCCCTGCACGACTTTCTCGGTTTCGAGCGCGGCGTAATCGTGCAGGCGAGCTGCCACGGCACCGACAACACCGCCATGATCGACGCGATCGGCCGCGGCAATGGCCGCTATCGCGGCATCGCCATCGTCGACGACCATATCGACGGCAAGGGCCTCGATACGCTGCATGAAGGCGGCGTGCGCGGCGTGCGCTTCAACTTCGTCAAGCATCTGGGCGGCGCCCCCGACATGGGCGTGTTCAATCGCGTGCTCGAACGCATCGAGACCATGGGCTGGCACGTCGTGCTGCATCTGGATGCCACCGATATCGTCGAGCTGCAGGACGTGCTCAGGCGCATCCGCGTGCCCTTCGTGATCGACCATATGGGCCGTGTGCGCGCGCAGGATGGCCTGGAACAGGAGCCGTTTCGCCTGCTGGTGCAGTTAATGCGCGACAATCCGCTGGCCTGGGTCAAGGTTTGCGGCGCGGAACGCGTCTCCGCCGGCAAGCGGCCCTTCGAGGATGCGATCCCCTATGCGCAGACCCTGATCGAAACGGCGCCCGATCGCGTCTTGTGGGGCACGGACTTCCCGCATCCGAATATCTCCAAGGATATGCCCAACGACGGCGGCCTGGTCGACCTGATGTTCCGTTTCTGCCCCGACGAAGGCCTGAGACAGAAGCTGCTGGTCGACAATCCCGCCCGACTCTACGATTTCGGCTAAGCGCCGGGATCGGAGGCTTCTGTATGACACAAGCACCTGTCACCACCGTTCCGGACAAACTCGTCAAACCGCGTCAGCCGTTCTACCGCAAGTTGTATGTGCAGGTGCTGATCGCGGTGGTTATCGGCGTGATCCTGGGCTATCTCTCGCCGAGCTATGCGGTTGCCATGAAACCGCTGGGCGACGCGTTCATCGCGCTGATCAAGATGGTGATCGGGCCGATCATCTTCTGCACGGTGGTGACCGGCATCGCCGGCATGCGCGATATGCGTAAGGTCGGCCGCGTCGGCGGCAAGGCCTTGCTGTATTTCGAAGTCATCTCGTCGATAGCGCTGGTGATCGGCCTGGTCGGTGGGCTGATCTTTCAGCCGGGCGTGGGTTTCAATGTCGATCCGTCGACGCTGAAGGCCGGCGAGATCGCCTCGTTGACGGCGCAGGGCCATAACATCGAGTCGATCGATTTCCTGCTCAGCATCATCCCGACCACCTTCGTCAACGCGTTCGCCAAGGGTGACGTACTGTCGATCCTGCTGGTCTCGGTACTGTTCGGCTGCGCGCTGGCGTCCATCGGCGAGCGCGGCAAGCCGGTGTTCGACTTTATCGAAAGCGCCGCGCAGGTGTTCTTCAAGATCGTCCACTACGTCACCGCGGTGTCCTCGATCGGCGCCTTCGGCGCGATCGCCTTCACCATCGGCAAGTACGGCGTGGTGTCGCTGGTGCCGCTGCTGAAGCTGATTGGCAGCTTCTACCTGATGTGCGTGCTGTTCGTGGTGATCGTGCTGGGGCTGGTGGCCCGGCTGGCGGGCTTCAGCATCATCAAGTTCGTCTCCTACATCAAGGACGAGCTGCTGATCGTGCTCGGAACGAGCTCATCCGAGGCGGTGCTAGCGCCGCTGATGCGCAAGATGGAGCTCGCCGGCTGTCCGAAACAAACGGTTGGTCTAGTCGTCCCGACGGGTTATTCGTTCAACCTGGACGGCACCAACATGTACCTGACCATGGCGATCCTGTTTATCGCCCAGGCCTTGAACGTGCACCTGACGCTGTCGCAGATGATCACCGTCGCCATCGTCGGCATGCTCACCTCCAAGGGCGCCAGCGGCGTCGCCGGTGCGGCCCTGGTGATGCTGGCATCCACGCTGACCGTGGTGCCGGTGGTCCCGGTCGCGGGCATGGTGCTGATCCTCGGTATCCACCGCTTTCTCGGCACCGGCCTGGCGATGACCAACCTGGTCGGCAACGGCGTGGCGGCCGTGCTGGTATCGGCGTGGGAACGTGAGCTCGACCGTGACCGGCTCAAGCACGTGCTCGATCACCATAACGATTAATCCCTGCTCACCCCACAGCTCCCGAAGAACCCCCTAAGCTTGTAGGAGCGACTTCAGTCGCGACCCACGATCATGTCATGGCCTGTCGCGGCTAAAGCCGCTCCTACAAGCTAGGGGGCTTTCTCGGTGCGCCTGAAGAAAAATCCCCCGCGGATGGAATGCTCTGGAAGGTGAGCATGGGGATGTGGGGAAGGGGCATCCGCGGGGGTGCTGGAAGCTGTGCGCCTGTCGACATTTCGAGGCCCTGCGCACAGGCTAGGCATCTCGTTGGGTTCCATCCATAGCCACTTTTTCTATAGTCCATAGGGCCAATGCGATGGGGAAGGCGCCAGGTGTATCTAGAACTCGACGGTCAGGGTCCACAGTACGCACAACTTACCCGCGCCATGAAGGGCGCGATTCTCAATGGGCGGCTAGGTGCCGGCTCGCGTCTGCCACCCACGCGGGTACTGGCGCGCGAGCTGGAACTCTCGCGCATTACCGTCCTGGCCGCCTATGAGCAACTGCGCGCCGAAGGCTTTATCGAGGGCCGGGTCGGCTCGGGCAGCTATGTCGCCCATCTGCAGACCAAAGCTCCAGCCAGGCCTGTAGCGAGTGCGACCGAGATAGCGGCACCTTCACGCTTCGCCCGGCGCGCACGCACGGTACTCGACCGCATGATCGCCGTGCAGCACCGGGGTCTGCGCTACAACCTGCAGTTCGGCAATCCGCAGATCAACCCGCTCCTCAACGACATCTGGGCACGCGAACTGGCCCGCGCGGCCACCTACACCTCGCTCGACGTCGCCCGTTCGCAGGGTTACGAGCCCTTGCGCGTCCAGGTAGCCGACTACCTGGGACGACGCCGTGGCCTCAACGTGTCACCCGACGACGTTCTGATCGTCAGCGGCAGCCAGCAGGCGTTCTCGCTGACCGCGCGCGTATTGATCGACGAAGGCGATAGCGTCGTGCTGGAAGAGCCCACTTACTTCGGAGCACGTCATGTGTTCGGTACCTACGGCGCCAAGTTGCATCCGGTGCGTACCGACGACGACGGCCTGGTCTGCGAGGAACTGCCCAAGCAGGCACCGGAGCTGATCTGCGTGACACCATCGCACCAATTCCCGGGCGGCTCGGTGATGTCGCTGCAGCGCCGCCTGGATCTGCTGCACTACGCCGCCACCAGACGCTGCTGGGTGCTGGAAGACGATTACGACGGCGAGTTCCGCTACGACACGCATCCGCTCGCGGCGATGCGTTCGCTCGACCAGCACGATCGGGTGATCTATGTCGGCACCTTTTCCAAGGTGATGTTCGGTGGCCTGCGTTTGGCCTACATGGTGTTGCCGCAGGCACTGCGCGAAGACTTCATCAATGCGAAGTACATGGACGATTTCTCCTGCGCAGCGATCGAGCAGGCGGCGCTGGCGCATTTCATGGAAAGCGGGGGTTTCGAGCGTCATCTGCGTCGTGCAACCAAGGAACTGCGTGCGCGGCGCGAGGCGGTGCTGGAGGGGCTACGCCAACATGCGGGCGATCGTGTGGACATCGTCGATTCACCAGCCGGTATCCACACCGTCGTGTGGCTGCGTGGCTATAGCCATGAGTTGGCAGCCGAGTTGGTCGACTATGCACATGATCGCGGGCTGGGGCTTTATCCGATCGCGCCGCATTACTTCAAGGCGCCGCCGCGTCCGGGACTATTGCTTGGTTTTTGCGGTTTGCCGGTCAACGCGCTGGAAGAGGCGATGCAGTTGTTCGGGCGTTGTCTGGATGCATTCGAATCGCGTCGTAACGCCTAGAACGCAAAGCGCCATGCCGACATGGCATGGCGCTTTGTCATTCGCAAAACCGATCAGTCGATCTTGCTGGCCGCCGCGATGATCACATTCGCTACCGCGGCCGGCTGCTTGAGCATCGCCACATGGCTGGTATTGACGTGCGTCACTTGGGCGCCGATCTGCTTGCCCATGGCCGCCTCGAAGCGCGGATCGATCATGTGATCCTGGTCGGCCACGATGTACCACGATGGCTTGTTGTGCCAAGCGGCCGTGGTCACCTTGTCGGCGATGGCACTACCGGCCCACGGTCCCTGGGTGGCTGCGACCACGCGCGCTTCTTGCGGCGGCAGGTCCTGCGCGAAGTCCTGCAAGACGGTGGCCGTGGGCAAGGTCATGAAGCCGGCCGAATCTTTTTGCAACACGCTGGCCCAAGCGGGTGCCGGCTTGTCCTTGAGCATGTCGGCGATCGACTGGCCGCTATCGGGCGCAAAGGCTGCGACGTACACCAGCCCCTTCACCTTATCGTCGTTACCGGCCTGCGAAATCACCACGCCGCCCCAGGAATGGCCGACCAGGATCACCGGCCCATCGAGCTTTTCGATCACACGCTTGGTAGCAGCCACATCGTCACCCAGCGAGCTGAGCGGATTCTGCACGGCTACGACATGCAGCCCGCGCTTTTCCAGCAATGGGATCACCTTCTGCCAGCTGGACCCGTCGGCAAAAGCGCCATGGACCAGCACGACATTCTTGCCGGCCAGGTCGCCCTTGGCTTCGGCGGCATGGGCTTGGGAAAACAGCGCGGCCAGCGCCAGCGTGATGGTCAAGCCGCTTTTTTTCAGTGCGTTCATCGGTAGGGCCTCGTAGCAGGGTTGGGAGCCACAGCATGGCCGCCGGCCCTACCGCGCGGTATCGGTTGAACACCCGACCCCGCCCGACCCGTCGCGCCTTATAGTGCGCGGCTATGGATCAGCCCGCCCCCGACATCCGCAGCTTCGACGCCGTCAAGGCGTTGGCCTTTATCGGCGACCTGAGCATGGGTCAGCCGACCGATCACTCGATACGCACGGCATGGCTTGCGCTACAGCTGGCAAACGCGGCCGGCTTTGATAACGACAGCCGCCATGCCGTGACCGAGGCGTCGCTGCTGCGCTGGTCCGGCTGTACCGCCAATGCGAGCGGCTTTGCGCAGGTGCTGGGCGACGATGTCGGCGGCCGCGAAGCGATGCTGGCGGCCCAGCCCGGCTGGGCGGTGCCATTGGATGCGCATGGTGGCATCGAGGTCGCCGTCACCCCGCTGGTACAGATCCATTGTGAAGTGTCCGGCGAGGTCGCGAGCATGCTCAAGCTTGCGCCCGGCACCGAACTCGCGTTGCGCCATATCTTCGAAACCTTCGATGGCCATGGGCTGCCCGGTCACCTCGACCACGATGCGATCCCGGCGCCTGTTCCGGTGATTGCACTGGCCGGGGATCTGGAAATCTTCCATCGCACCTATGGCCTGGAGCGGGCATTGAGCGTGATCGCTCAGCGTGCGGATGCGCGTTATCCCAAAGCACTGGCCGAACCGTTGTCACAGATGGCGGCAACCTGGCTGTCGCAACTGGATCGACTATCGCCCGCGCAGCTCGACGATGCCTTGTTGACACCGGCCATGCGCGAGACCGCCGCACCCGAACTGATCGCCGACGTCATCGACCTCAAGCTTCCATGGATGACCGGTTATTCGCGCAGTTGCGCCGCCACCGCTGCCGCCTGCTGCGAACGCTTAGGTGTGGGCACGGAGATCCGCAACCGGGTCTATCTCGCTGCGCTGATCCACGGCCTGGGCCGCGCCGCGGTGCCGAACGTTATCTGGAACACGCCTGGCGCGCTGTCTTCTTCGTCTTGGGAAAAGTTGCGTCTCGTGCCGTACTGGGCGTCTCGTGCCGGCAAGCAGTCCAGTGCGCTGGAACGTGCCTCGGAGCTGGCGTCATATGCATACGAGCGGCTGGATGGCTCGGGTTACTTTCGCGGTCTCGGGAGTCAGGCCATTGGGTTGGAGGCGCGTGTGATCGCCGCTTCGTTGGCGTCGGTGGCGTTGCGTTCGGCGCGTCCCTGGCGAGCGGCGTTTTCCCCTGCAGCGGCAACGGCGTTGTTGCGCGAAGAGGCGGGGCAAGGGCGCTTCGATGTCGATGTCGTCGAGGCGTTGGTGTCATCGAGTCCACAGCAAGGGCAGCGTTATCGGGTAAGCGATATACGGCTGTCTTCGCGTGAGATGGATGTGTTGCGGTCGATCAGTCGCGGTGCCAGCAACAAGGAGGCGGCGCGGGAGTTGGCGCTTAGTCCCAGTACTGTTGGGACGCATGTGGAGAGTATTTTTCGGAAGTTGGGGTGTTCTACGCGGGCGGCGGCTACGTTGAAGGGGGCTTCGCTTGGATTTTTGTGATTTTTGTTTGCGCGTGGTCGTTGGCCTGAGGACTTAGAGCCCCCCTCACCCTGACCCTCTCCCCCGGTGAAACCAGGGGAGAGGGGACTGACTGAGGTGACCTCAGTGTTACGTACCTGCGCACCTTGCTCCCTCTTCCCTGGCTTTGCCGGGGGAGAGGGTTGGGGTGAGAGGGGCTCTTGTGGGAGACGCTCAGTCTTTCAATGCAACTTCTGCAACCAATCCCCCAGCTGCTTCAACACCTGACTGCGCGCCGGCTCCGCCTCGTTGAACAGCTCGTGATAAAGCGTATCGAAGAAGCGCGTGGTCAGTTGCCTCGTTGCCCACGCACCGCTGGCGAAATCGCGGCTGCCTGCTGGGTCGACCAGCTCGTCGCTGCCGGCTACCAGCAGCAAGGTGGGTGTCTTCAGTTGCGAGGCGTCGGCAATCGATGCCGCACCGGCACGGAAAATAAAATCGGCGAGTCTGGGTGTAATCCAGCCGTGTCGCAACGGATCTTCGCGATAGGCCGTAACGGTTTGAGGCTCGTGCGACAGCTTGTCGAACGGCAAGCCGTTGGGCAGTGGCAGGTTAGGCAGGCCCCGCGTCAGGAAATGCGCCACGTGCTGCATGAAACGGGATTCATGCGTGCGTAGCGCGGGAGAGGACAGCAGCATCGCGGGCGGCTTGATGCGGCCGTCCAGTACGGTGCGCACGGCGACCAGGCCGCCCATGCTGTGACCCAGCAGGAACGGCTTGTTTGGCTGGGTGGAGGCGTAGTCGTCATAGACCTCGGCCAGATCCCGCAGCAGATCGTCGCCATGCTTGATCGCGCCACGCGGTCCGGCTGTCAGGCCGTGGCCGCGCTGGTCGTAGCAGCGCACGGCGTAGCCGCGCAGATGCAGCCACTGCGCCAGCCTGGCGTAACGCCCACTATGTTCGCCCAGGCCGTGCACCAGCAAGATCGAGCCGCGCGGGCTCGGGTGTGGCCAGTCGCGCACGTACAGAACCTGTCCGTCGGCCATCGTCAGTGTGGTTTGGGTTTCGCTGACGAACTCGCCGGGATAATTCACTGCGCCTCTCGCCTTGGGTCCATGCGTCCGGGCGAGTTTAACGTGAGGGGGCGTGTACTGCATCGGTCCACGGCCCCGGGCTTTGGCCGTGGACCGATGCGCGGGGCTTACAGCTCGGTCTTGAATTCCACGCCGATCACGCGCGGATCGTTGACGAAGGCGGTGCGGTTGTCGAAGTCGATCGCACCGATGATCTGGCGGCGGTTGGTGATGTTGCGGCCGTACAGCGCCACTTCCTGCTTGCCGTAGTTCCAGTTGTAGCCCAGGCGCAGGCCACCCTCGAGCAGCGGCTTGCCGCGGAACTCGGCCGAGTCGTACAGGAAGAAATTGACTTCGCTGCGATAGTTCCAGTCGGTGTAGATGAAGAACTCGCCGCTGTTGCCGTACGGGATGCCATAGCGCGCGGTGACCGTGCCGATCCACTTGGGCGCATTGGGCAGCGAGTTGCCGTCGATCAGCGCATTGCCCTGGGCATTGAGCGGATCGAGGACCGTGCAGCCCGCGCCACAGATCGCCACCGACAGATCCTTGTCCTTGAGTTCGGTGTGGTTGTAGCTGCCGCCGGCGGTGACGATGAAGTTGGGCGTGAGGTAGCCTTCCAGGTCGAACTCGGCGCCGTAGCCTTCGGTCTTGCGCGCGTTGATCAGGCGCGTGGTGTTGATGTCGCCGCCCACCGCGGTGAGCTGCTCGTTATGCATGGTGTACGAGTACACGTCCGCGTTCAGGCGGATGCGGTTGTTCCAGCTGGTGCTCTTCAGGCCCAGCTCGTAGCTGGTGATCGTCTCGGGCTTGGCCTGCGAGATGGTGTCGGCGAACAGCACGCGGCCCTGCACGCTCGGTGCGCGGAAGCCGTTGGCGATACGCGCGTAGACATTGACGTTGGGGCTCAGCGTCCAGGTACCGGTAAGGTCGCCGCTCCAGCGTGCGTCATGCGGCGAAGCGGCCAGGCTCAGCGGGCCGCCGCCGATCGGCGAGAGGAAACGATCTACATGGTAATCACGCGAATCGTGCGACCAGCGCGCGCCGGCGCGGATGTCGAAGTCGTCGTTGATCTTGTAATCGGTCGAGCCGAACAGCGCCCAGGCCGTGGTGCGCTGCTTCTGCACGGCGAAGCCATCCAACGCGTGATTGTTCAACGTGTTGTAGTCGTAGTTGGCGATCGCGATGTCTTCGTTGAAGTAGTACGTGCCGACCTGCCAGTTCCACTGGTCCTGCGGATTGCTGGCCAGGCGGAATTCCTGCGTGATCTGGCGATCGTGCGGCAGCGCATCGGCGGTCTCGGACGGGAACGCCGTCACCCACTGCTGCTGCGCCGGCGTCTTGGCCACGGCGATACCGCCGTCGACGTCGCCCAGGCTGTACATCGTGGCGCGTTCCAGACCGGTGATCGAGGTGAAGGTGTAGTCGCCGATATTCCAGTTCAGGTGCAGGTTGCTGCCCCAGGTGAACAGGTGCTGGCGGTTGCGGCCGTCCTGGGTGACCTGGTCGCGGTCAAAGCCGGGTACGAAGGTGTCGCTGCCCAGTTCGATCGCGTTGCCGCGGTTGACCGTGGCCGAGCCGTCGAGCCAGCGTGCGTGCACGTTGATCAGCGCACTGAAGTCGCCGTCTTCGTACAGCGCTTGCGCGCGCACGGCGCGGTCGTTATAGCCGCCCAACGCGTCCTTCTTGCCGGTGTAGTTGTTGTCGATCCAGCCATCGCGGTGCTGCGCCAGCGCCGAGACGCGGCCGGACCAGTGCGAGCTCAGCGCGCCGCCGAGAGCCGCCTCGACGTTAGCGGTGCCGAGCGAACCATACGAAGCCTTGGCATAGCCGGTCGTTTCCTGGCTGGGCTTTTTCGAATCGAACTTGATCACGCCGGCCGGCGAGTTGCGGCCGAACAGCGAACCCTGCGGACCGCGCAGCACTTCGACCTGTTCCAGATCGAACAGCGGGAAGCCTTTGAGGATCGGGTTTTCCTGCACGATGTCGTCGTACACCATCGACACGGGCTGCGAACCGTTGAGGTCGAAGTCGCTATTGCCCAGGCCGCGGATGTAGAAGCGCGGGAAAATGCGACCGTACGAGGTTTCCGCATAGACGCTGGGCGCACGCGAAGCGAGCTGAAGCACGCCATCGCCGGCTTCGCCGAATGCCTCGAGCTTGTCGGGAGTGAGCACCGTGAGCGAGATCGGCACCTTCTGCAGGTTCTCAACGCGCTTTTCGGCGGTGACGTTGATCGTCTGCAGTTCGGTGGCTTTGGTCGACGGCTGCGTGGGGGCAGCATCTTGCGCGACAACGGCCGGTGCCGCGAAGGCGGTGGCAATGGACAGCGCGAGCACGGCATAACGCGGCGAGCGGGCGACGGACATGGCTTGTAGTTCCCCGAAAAAGTGTGGATTGGCGACCCGCGGCTTACTCCGATGGCGCCGCGGTGACACGCTATTGTCACATGTTCCTGCGGCAGTGCAGCGTAACCTTTCACGAAGGCTTTGCTTATGCGTTGCCGCCCCCATTTATGATCGGACCACCCGCCAACCCTTCTGGCGGACCTAAGTCCATGCCCTTACTCGAATTTCATCCCGCCGTCGCCAGCTGGTTCAGCAGCGTGTTCCCGGCCCCCACGGCCGCGCAGACGGCTGCCTGGCCCTCGATCCGAAGCGGCCGCGACACCCTGGTGGCCGCGCCGACCGGCTCGGGCAAGACCCTGACCGCCTTCCTGGCTGCCATCGACGGCCTGGTGCGCGAGGGCGTGGCTAACGGTGGCACGCTGGCGGACGCCACGACCGTGGTCTACGTCTCGCCGCTGAAAGCGCTGTCCAACGACATCCGCATCAATCTGGAGGCACCGCTGGAAGGCATTCGTGCGGAGCTGGAGAAACTCGGCTTGCCCGATGTCGTCATCCGCACCGCTGTGCGCACCGGCGACACGCCGCAGGCCGAGCGCACGCTGATGCGCAAGCAGTCGCCGCATATCCTGGTGACCACGCCCGAATCGCTGTACATCCTGCTCGGCTCCGAATCGGGCCGCAGCATGCTGAGCGATACGCGGACGGTGATCGTCGACGAAATTCACGCGTTGGCCGGCAGTAAGCGTGGATCGCATCTCGCCTTGTCGCTGGAACGGCTGGAATCGCTCTGCCAAAGGCCGCTGTTGCGCATCGGCCTGTCCGCCACGCAGAAACCGATCGAGGAAGTCGCTCGGTTCCTGACCGGCGCTTCGCACGACAATTGCCATATCGTCGATGTCGGCCACACGCGTGAGCGCGACCTGGCGATTGCCGTGCCGCCGGTGCCGCTCGAAGCGGTGATGTCCAACGATGCCTGGGAACTGATCTACAACCAGGTCGCCAACCTGGTCGAGGAACACCGCACCACCCTGGTCTTCGTCAATACGCGACGCATGGCCGAGCGCGTGGCGCGGCATCTGTCCGAACGCCTGGGCAAGGCAATCGTCGCCGCGCATCACGGCAGTCTGGCCAAGGAACAACGCCTCGATGCCGAACAACGGTTGAAACGCGGCGACCTGAAAGTGCTGGTGGCCACCGCATCGCTGGAGCTGGGTATCGATATCGGCGATGTCGACCTGGTCTGCCAGCTGCAATCGCCGCGCTCCATCGCAGCGCTTCTGCAACGCGCGGGGCGTTCCGGCCACGCGGTCAATGGCACGCCCAAGGCGCGCCTGTTTCCGACCAGTCGCGACGACCTGATTGAATGCACGGCCCTGCTCGACTGCGTACGGCGCGGCGAGCTCGATGCGCTGTTCGTCCCACCCGCACCGCTGGACGTACTGGCGCAGCAGATCGTTGCCGAAGTCGCCGCGCAGGAATGGAACGAAGATGCGCTGTTCGACCTGGTGCGCCGCGCCCATCCCTACCGTGAACTGACGCGTGCGCAGTTCGACGAAACCATCCGTATGCTTGCCGATGGTTTCACTACGCGACGCGGTGCGCGTGCGGCATATATTCATCGCGACGCCGTGCACCGCCAGCTGCGCGCACGGCGAGGCGCTCGCCTTACCGCCATTACCTCCGGCGGCGCCATCCCCGACACCGCCGACTACCTGGTGGTGCTCGAACCGCAGGCGACGGTGATCGGCAGCGTGCACGAAGACTTTGCCGTGGAAAGCCTTGCCGGCGATATCTTTCAGCTCGGCAATACCAGCTATCGCATCCTGCGCGTCGAGCGCGACCGCCTGCGCGTGGAAGACGCGCATGGCGTGCCGCCGAGCATTCCGTTCTGGCTGGGCGAGGCTCCGGGGCGTAGCGACGAGTTGTCGCTTGGCGTATCGCGCCTGCGTGAGGAGATAGGCACGCAACTCGACGAAGGCGGCCTGCCGCAAGCATTGAAATGGCTGACTGAAACGCTGGGCATGAACGCGGCAGCCGCCCAGCAGCTTGCCGATTACCTGGCCAAGGCCCAACTCGCCCTGGGCGTGTTGCCGACACAGCACACGCTCGTGTTCGAGCGATTCTTCGACGAATCGGGCGGCACCCAGCTGGTGATCCACACGCCGTATGGCAGTCGCATCAATCGTGCCTGGGGCCTGGCGCTGCGCAAGCGCTTCTGTCGTCAGTTCAATTTCGAATTGCAGGCGGCGGCGACGGAAGACGCGATCGTGCTCTCGTTGTCGACCAGCCACAGCTTTCCGCTCGAAGAAGTCGCACGCTATCTGCATTCCAATACCGCCGAGCATGTGCTGGTCCAGGCATTGCTCGACGCGCCGCTATTCCCCGTGCGCTGGCGTTGGAATGCCACCACTTCGCTGGCCCTGCCGCGCTTCCAGGGTGGCCGCAAAGTGCCGCCGCAGTTGCAGCGCATGAAGAGCGAGGATCTGCTGGCGACGGTGTTTCCCGATCAGGTCGCCTGCCTCGAAAACATCGTCGGCGAGCGGCAGATTCCCGATCACCCGCTGGTCAACCAGACCATGTACGACTGCCTGCGCGAGGCGATGGATGTCGACGGCCTGTTGCATATCCTGCGCGGTCTCGAAGGCGGCTCGATTCGGGTGGTCGCACGCGACCTTACGGCACCTAGCCCACTGGCCAGCGAGGTGCTCACTGCAGCGCCGTATGCCTATCTCGACGATGCGCCGCTGGAGGAACGCCGCACGCTTGCCGTGCAGTCGCGTCGTAGCGGCGAGATCGAAGATGCCGGCGATCTGGCCAAGCTCGATCCGGAAGCGATTGCTGCGGTACGCGGCGAAGCATGGCCACAGGTACGCAGCGCGGATGAAATGCATGAAGCCTTGAGTGTGCTGGGTTTCGTCAGCGACGATGAGGCACAAGAGAGCCAAGGTTGGGATAGCTATCTGCAAGCGTTGGCGAAGCACCACCGCGCTACCGCGCTTACACCAAAGCTGGCACGCAGATCGGTCTGGATCGCTGCTGAAAAGCTGCCGATGTGGCAGGCAGTGCATGGCGATGCCAGCATCGACCCACCCATCGAAGCCCCCGCCGAATACGCTGCGCAAGCGTGGACGCGCGAGGATGCGCTGCTGGAACTGGTGCGCGGTCGTCTGGTCGGCCTGGGTCCCATCGACGCTGCAAGCCTCGCCGAGTCGCTGCAGGTCGAACGCAGCGACATCGAGCATGCCTTGATCCGACTGCAATCGGAAGGCTACGTGATCCAGGGACATTTCAGCCCCGGTGCCCGGGATGTGCAATGGTGCGAACGCCATCTGCTGGCGCGCATTCATCGCTACACCATCGGCCGCCTGCGCCGCGAAATCGAACCGGTGAGTCGCCGCCAGCTGATGCGCTTCCTGTTCCAGTGGCAGCACGTGGCGCCCGATGCACGACTGAACGGTCCTGACGCACTGCCGGCCGTCATCAACCAGCTCGAAGGATTCGAAGCCGCGGCCGGTGCGTGGGAAACCGAGTTGCTGCCCACGCGCATCGACGACTACGCCATTCAATGGCTCGACGAACAATGCCGCGCGGGCCGTGTCGTCTGGAATCGGCTGCGCACGGGCGGTGGTAGCAACGGACCGGTTCGGGCCACACCGATCGTGCTGTTACCACGGCGAAGTCTGGCGACATGGAGCTCCATCGCCGCGAACACGCAGTCACAGGAGACGTTGTTGTCCTCGCGTGCGCAAGCCGTTGCCGACGCCCTGGCCGCCCAGGGTGCGTTGTTCTTCGACGAGCTTATGGACTCCACGCATCTGCTACGTACCGAGCTGGAAGATGCACTGGGCGAGCTGGTGTCCGCTGGCCGTGTCAGTGCCGACAGTTTCGCCGGTCTGCGTGCGTTGTTGCTGCCTGCGGCCAAGCGCGAAGCGCCACGACATCGGCGTGTGCGACGCCATATGCTGAGCGGCATCGAAGACGCCGGTCGCTGGTCGTTGGTGCGGCAGCCTGCCGCTACCGGAAAACACGATCCGGACACCATCGAGCACATCGCGCGTTCCTTGCTGCGTCGATACGGCGTAGTGTTCTGGAAGCTGCTCGAACGCGAGGCCTCATGGTTGCCGACATGGCGCGAACTGCTGCGCGTGTATCACCGACTTGAGGCGCGCGGTGAAATCCGTGGTGGACGTTTCGTCGAGGGTCTGGTTGGCGAGCAATTCGCGCTGCCTGAAGCCATCCCGCAGTTGCGCGCGGCCAGCAAGCGCGAGAACAACGGCGAGCTGGTGGTCCTGAGCGGTTGCGATCCGCTCAACCTGGTCGGCACCGTGCTCAGCGGCGACAAGCTGCCCGCCGTGATCGGCACGCGCGTGCTTTACGAGGATGGCGTGGCGGTGGCGGCGCTGGTGGCGAATAAGCCGCAATGGCTGGTGGAGAGCGATACCCGTCAGCAACAGCTATGGCGCAATGCCCTGTTGCGCCGTCCCGGTTACGAAACGGCGACGTTCGAGAGTCTGGCTGCCGGTCACTCGCTATGATCGGCGATATAGATCAACAGGCCGTCGCGCTCGCGAAACTCGCTGCGGCCGTTTAAAGCCATGCTCTGGCCGGCGCGGATGCCGTTGGGCAGGTCGATGCCGAAGGTGCCTTCGAAGAAGACCTTTACGTAGGCCGTACCTTCGAATTCGCGGTATTCGGTGATCGTCTGGTGTCGCGCGGAGAACAGATGCCGGGAGCTTTCGGCGAGATGGCGCAATTCGTCGATGCCCAGGGTGCGGACGCTCAGCGTATTGGCGGTGTAGTTTTCGAAGACGACTTCGCGGTGCATGGTGGTGAGCATGGCGTCGACGTCCTTGCGGTTGTAGGCGTCGAGGTAGCGGTCGATGAGCTGGCGCATGGGGGAATGTCTTTTGGGGGCTTACGGTAATAGTAGCTTGAGAGTCTAGAGCCCCCTCACCCCAGCCCTCTCCCCCGGCAGAGCCAGGGGAGAGGGAGTAAAACCACGCACCGCTGAAAACTTGCCTCAGTCAGCCCCCTCTCCCCTGGCTTCGCCGGGGGAGAGGGCTGGGGTGAGGGGGCCGGGCGCTCACGGAACGCTCAGCGCTTCACGTTATCCGTCTCACCAATAAACTTGGCCACAGTGTCATGCAGCATCTTCAACGAATCCTGGTTCGCGTAAACCATATGCCCGGACGGATACCACGCATAGGTGATATTGGCCTGCAGCGCATCGGGAATCGGCAGATGATGCATTTCATAATCGGCAGCGAAATACGGTGTAGCCAGGTCGTAATAGCCGCCGTTCAAAAGCACTTTCAAGTTCGGATTGGTCTTCATCGCCGTGGCCAGGTCCGGCATCACATTGGTCGACTGCTGCAAGGCCTCGCCCTCGACACCGGGGGCCTTGTGCGCAAAATCCCAGTGGTCGACGTCGGCGAATAGACGGTAGTTCATGTTCTCGCCGAACTTGAGCTGCTTGCGCACATAGTCGTTGAATGCGGCGACGTACGCCGAACTGATCGATGACGACTGCGGATCGTATTCCGAATCCTTGGCCATCGGATCGAGCGACGGTCCCGAGAAACGGCTGTCCAGGCGACCGGTGGTCAGGCCGCCATCGTTCTGCAACTGGTGCTCGAACATGCCGCCGGTCACGCGCAGGTTGGCGCGCAGCAGATAGTCGGTCGACAGGCCGGTGTACTGATGCAGCTTCTGGGCGACGGCCTGCTTGCGATCGGCATCCAGGCGCGAGCCGGCCATCAATGCCTGCGCATAGTCACCGATCGCGAACTGCTCGACCTCGCGCAGGAACGGCTCGAGCTGCGCCGGCTGCTGCGGCAGCTTATGGTGGTAGTACGCCGTCGCGGCGAAGGTTGGCAGCGCGGTGATGTACGGCGCATCCACGCCCGGATTGAACTGCGGGCCGTCGATGCTGTTGTCAAAGCTCAGGATCTGCGAAAGCAGGATCACGCCGTTGAGGTCGACGCTATCTTCGTTTTCCAGAATGTTGGAGACCACCGCCGAACGCGTGGTGCCGTAACTCTCGCCGAATAGATATTTCGGGGAGTTCCAACGACCGTAGCGGGACAGGAACTGGGTAATGAACTGGGCGAAGGCATGGCCGTCGCCGTCGACGCTGTAGGTGTTCTTGCGTCGATCCTTCATTTGCTCGTCGCGTTTGCCTTTGTCGTCGTCATTGGCAATGAGACGACTGAAGCCCGCACCGGGTGCATCGATAAACACCAGATCCGATGCATCGAGCAGGCTGTAGTCGTTGTTGACCAGACCATAGGGTGCCGCCGGCGTATGGCTGTCGTCGCTGGTGACGACGCGCTTGGGGCCGAAGGCACCCATATGCAGCCACACCGTCGCCGAACCGGGTCCGCCGTTATAGATAAACGTGATCGGCCGCTTGCCCGCTTCGACACCTTTCTTGAAATAGGCGGTGTAGAACATGCTGATCTGCGGCTCGTCTTCCTTGTCGCCGTTGCCGTGCAGGACCAGCGTGCCGGCGACGGCCTTGTAGTCGACGCGTTTACCTTCGACGCTGACCGAGCCCTCGCTCTCGGACGACTGCGGCTTGATCAGCGCCGCTTCGGCCTTGTCGTCAGGCTTGTCCTTCTTGTCCTTGTCGTCATGCTCTTTTGCGTGGACGGCCGAGCACAGCATGAGAGCGGTAAGGGCGGCGGCGAGAGGCAGCTTGCGCATCGTGGGCGTTCCTGGATGACGGCGGGGATAGTCCAGAGTACGAATACCGCAAGCCAGCTTTCCCACCCCAGAAGTCATGCCTGTGCGGCATAGCCCAGTACACCGATGGCAACGAGCGCGAGCAGGAGACCCAGGACATTGATGCGGCGCAGCCGTTCGCCGAACCCCAGGCTGCCGACCAGGGCACCGAGCAGCACCACGCCGAGGTTCATGCTGGCAAACACCAGCGCAGGATGTTGCGCCAGCGCCTGATGGGCGCGCACGTAGAAAACGATATTGCCGAAGTTGACCAGCCCCAGGATCAGGCCGCCGACCGCGTCGCGCACGCTTGGGCGCGTCTGTCCTTGTACGCAGCGCCACAGGAAGATCGCCATGGCCACCACGAAAGAAAGCACGAAGGCCGCCAGAAGCGACGTGGCAAACGGTATGCCCGCCTGCGCCACCAGTTTCAACAGGACGTCGATCGCGCCAAACCCCGCGAACACAGCCACCGGCCAGTACCAGCCGCCGCCCTGCGCGGCGGATGGTTGTTCGCCACGCCACAACATGCACAGCAAGGCGATGAAACCCAACGCCAGCCCTGCCAGCTTGATTGCGGTCGGCTGCTCGCCGAACAGCAAAAACGCCGCCAGCAACGAGATAAGCAGGGACAGGCGTTGCGCGGTATCGGTGCGTACGATGCCGGCGTTGCGCACCGAGGCGGCCAGCGCCATGAAGATCGTCGGCAGCAGGACGCCCAACCCGACCATGCCGATCCAGGGAACATGCGGTCCCTTCAAGGCATCAAGCGATGGCCGGAAGATCCAGACCGTCAGCGCGCTGGTAGCGACATAGTTCCAGGCAATCGCCTGCCCGACATCGAACCCGCGTCGCCGTGCCAGCTTGAGCATCACCGATACCCAGACGCTGCATAGAACGCTCAATAAAACGTAGATCATGAATCGCGCGCCAAAAAAGATGCCTAAGGATACGACGATGCTCAGTGCGCGAAGCGTTCGCGATAGCGGGCGGGGCTCAATTGCAGTGACCGACGAAAGTGATGCCGCAACGTATCGGCACTGCCGAAGCCGCAGGCGTCGGCAATCTGCTCGACCGCCAGGTCACTACCTTCCAGCATCTCCCGCGCACGCGCCAGGCGCTCTTGCGTCAGCCATTGCTTGGGCGAATGCCCGGTTGCTTCCTCGAAGCGACGCAGCAGCGTGCGTTCGCTCATGCGCGCACGTTCGGCAAGCTCGGACAGTGCGAGGGGCTGGTCCAGATGCCGGCGCATCCATTCCAGTAGCTTGCCCAGTGCAGCGCCCTGTTCGGGAAGCGGCGACGGAATGAACTGGGCTTGTCCTCCATCGCGATGCGTCGGCACCACCGCCCGGCGTGCCACCTGGTTGGCGATGCGCGGGCCGTAGTCGCGCCGGATCAAGTGCAAGGAGAGATCGATCGCCGCCGCGCTACCTGCCGACGTGAGCAATTGGCCCTCATCGACATACAGCACGTCCGGCTCGATCCGCACGCGCGGATAGCGCGCAGCCAGGGCATCGGCGTAACGCCAATGCGTGCTGGCACGGCGGCCATCGAGCAACCCGGTGGCCGCCAACACAAACACGCCCGAACAGAACGACAGCAACCTCGCACCACGCGCATGCGCAGCACGGAGCGCGTCGATCAGGCGCCCTGGCGGCGTCGCGTCGGCACCGCGCCAACCCGGCACGATGATCGTGCCGGCCTGCTCCAATCCGTCCAGGCTGGCCTCAGCACGCAATTGCAGGCCACCGGCAGCGCGCATGCTGCCGCGATCGACCGCATAAGAGCCGAAGCTATACCAGTCGTCGAACTCCGGTCGGGCCAGCCCGAACATTTCCACGGCAATGCCGTACTCGAAACTGCACAAACCGTCGTACACCAACGCGGCGACGCGGCGGTTGGCAGGCCCATTGGCGGGGCGGGAACGTTTTGGCGGTTTCTTCATGGTGGCTGGCATTCTTGCCAATGTCCGCAAGTGACGCCAGTGCCCAAACTGCAACGCATCGCCACCCGGAGTTGCATCATGCCAACCGTCGTTCAACGTGTTTCCCCCGCACCCAGCCAGCAGGCACTGACCCATTTTGAGGCCCGCCTTACGTTCGAAACCGATTGCGCGGATGTGTACTACGCGACCCACCATGAGCAGAAGGACTTCATTCTGCTCGACGTGCGCACACCCACCCTGTACGCCGCCGGGCATGTACCTGGTGCGCTGAATATGCCGACGCGCACGATCAGCGAGCAACGATTGGCCGAGTATCCGGCCGACACCTTGTTCGTGGTGTATTGCGCCGGGCCTCACTGTAACGGCGCCAACAAGGCTGCGATAAAACTGGCGCAGCTTGGTCGGCCGGTGAAGGAGATGATCGGCGGGTTGACCGGCTGGATCGACGAGGGCTTTGGCCTGGCGCGCGGCGCATGATCGAGTGGACGATTCGGCCCGCCGCACCGGCGGACATCGCCGCGCTGCTGCCGCTGATGGCCGAACACGCCGCGTTCGAGCGCCTGGATTATCTGCAGCAAGCACGACTGGACATGCTACCGGCGGCGCTTGTGACGACACCGCCCCGACTGTACCTGTGGCTCGCCCAGGTCGATGACGCGATCGTCGGATACGCCAGCGCCACGCTGGATTTTTCCACACTCGACCGCGCTACCTACCTGCATATGGACTGCCTGTTCGTACGGACCGGCTGGCGCGGCCATGGCATCGGTCGTGGGCTATGGCATCGACTCAGGGATTTCGCGTATGCCCGCGGCTGCCTGAGCATGCAGTGGCAGACGCCGGACTGGAACGAGGACGCGGCACGCTTCTATCGCAGACTGGGCGCGAAGGAATGGCTCAAGCGACGCTATACACTAAGGCTCGACGCCGGTCAGTGAGCCGTGCGTCGCCACCGGAGGCGCGTCGTGCTCGAACTTCGTCCCACCTGCGAACACTGCAACAAAGCCCTGCCGCCGGAATCCTCCGACGCGATGATCTGTTCGTTCGAATGCACGTTCTGCCATAGCTGCGTCGAACTGCTGCACAACGTCTGCCCGAACTGCGGTGGCGGATTTACGCCCCGACCGGTACGGCCGGCGCACGATTGGCACGGGCCGTATCTGGGGAAGTATCCGGCCACCAGAAAGGTCACGCACCAGCCGGTGGATCTGGTGGCGCATGCGCAGCTGGTGGCGGAAGTGGAAGACATTCCGCCGGAAAGGCGGTAGTCGAAAGGGTGTCCGTTTTTGTGGCGCGGCGTCGGTGGATCTAGAAAAACCTCTATCTCTCCTCTCGTCATCCCGGCGCAGGCCGGGATCCAGTGACTTTGTGGTCGGTTATCGCGAGAGTTAACAAGCATCTGCTCTATCGCGAAAACCAGAAACCGAAGCCACTGGATCCCGGCCTGCGCCGGGATGACGGCTAGGAGTTTTTTTCGAGACTACCTTCAGGCACGACCCTTTGGACGCCACCGCATCTCCCCCTGGATAAACATCCAGGCGCTGACGGCACTCAATAAAGCGAGCGCCGCACAGATCAGCATCACCCAGCGAAACCCGGCAACAAAGGACAGGCTTATGACGCGCTGCACCTCGCCCACAGTGGCAGCCGGATAACCCTCGGGCACCACGATCCCCGCCAGCTTCTGCTGCTGCGCCATGACCGAAGACGCCAGATCCGCTGGCACCTGCAACGAAGCGAGGCCGGCGCTCAAGCTGGCGTTGAACGCCTGGGTCAGGACGACACCGAACAGCGCAATAGCCAATAGCGCAGCGACACGCGATACCGCGTTATTGATGCCCGAAGCGGTACCGGCCAGCTCGGTGCCGAATGCGTTCATCACCATCGTGGTCAAGGGCGCCACCGTAATGCTCATACCCAGTCCAAGCACGCAGATGGCGGGAAAGAACATCGTCCAGTAGTTGCTGTCGATCGTCGGCCGGGTAAACAACGCAAACCCGATCGCGGCTATGACCGGGCCGGTGACCAGCGGCAACTTGGGGCCAAATACATCGACGAGCGTCCCCGCCCAACGGGACAAGGTAAACATGATGGCAATGAAAGGCAGAAACGCCGCTCCCGCCGCTGTCGCGCTGTATCCCTGCACCTGGATCAGGTCGAGCGGGAGAAAGAACAGGCTACCGCCGAGTGCGGCATAGAGCAGGAGAGTGAGTATGTTCGCGCCGGTAAAGTTGCGGTCGCGAAACAATCCCAACGGCAACATCGGCGCGGCGCCGCGCGCTTCCACGCGAACGAACAGCAGTAGCGCAACGATACCGATCGCCGTTGCCGCCCAGATCGGTGTCGCCGACCAACCTCGAGACGGCGCCTCGATGAGCGCAAACACGATACCCGCCAGTCCAATCGTAGCCAGACTGGCGCCAATCACGTCGATGCGACTGCGGCTGGCGGCACCCTGGCTCTCGGGGACTTTCGTCATGCAGATCAGCAGCAATACGAACCCGACGGGAACATTCACCAGAAAGGCCCAGGTCCATGAGTAGTGATCGACCAGAAAGCCGCCGATCACCGGCCCGATCGCAGCGGTGATGCCGCTGAAGGCGGACCATGTACCGATCGCCGCGCCGCGTTCCGATTGCGGAAACGTCGCGCTGATCAAGGCAAGGCTACCCGGCACCAGGAGTGCGGCGCCTATGCCCTGGACGGCTCTTGCCGCAATGAGAAATTCAACCGCGCTCGACAGCGAACAACCGATCGAGGCCAGCGTGAACAGGCCGATGCCGATCATGAAGATGCGCCTGCGGCCGAAGCGATCGCCAAGCACGCCGCCTACCAACAGAAACGATGCCAGGAACAGCGCATACGACTCCATGATCCACTGAGCGTCCGACACCGTCGCGCCCATCTCTCTTTGAATGGACGGAAGCGCAACGTTGACCACGGTGCCGTCAATGAAGGCCAGGCTGGAGCCGAGGACCGCCGCGACCAGGGTCCATCGCCGCGAAGGTGCGGCACACGGCTTTGCCGCTTCGCCAGCCAGGATGACACCATTGTCGCAGGGAGGTTTTCCGATCTGGCTCATGACATGCACCACGTGTGATCGACCGGGTGGAGATTACTCCGTGGCGACTGCGTGACGGGCAAGTCTGTAAAATCGGGGAATGAAAGCGGAAGATCTACAGCGATTGGTGACTGTCACGATGCCTTATGGCAAATATCAGGGCCGGCTGATTGGCGACTTGCCGGGCCCGTATCTGGCGTGGTTCTCCCGCAAGGGGTTTCCGCCCGGTGACCTGGGAAATCTGCTTGCGCTGGCTTTCGAGCTTGATCACAACGGGTTGAGGTCGCTGCTCGATCCGTTGCGGAAACGGCGGTAAGGAAGGTTTGCAGAGGTTGTGGTCGCGACTGAAGTCGCTCCTACAAGCTAGCAAGGCTTTCCCTAGTTTGTAGGAGCGACTTCAGTCGCGACCATCCCACCTCAGGCCTTCCGCAACGCCGCAGCCTCGCGCGCCAGCAACTCGATACCCGCCCAGTCGCCACTCTTGAGCTTGTCCGCCGGGGTCAGCCACGAGCCGCCCACGCAAAGCACGTTCGGCAGTGAGAGAAAATCCTGCGCATTGCTCAGGCTGATGCCGCCGGTGGGACAAAAACGAATCTGCGGCAGCGGACTGGCCCAGGCGCCAAGCAGCTTGGCGCCACCGGCCGGCACGGCCGGGAAGAATTTCAGGAACCGATAGCCGCGCTCGAGCAAGGTCATCGCTTCGGACGCGGTAGCCGCACCCGGCAGCAACGGCAGCGCGGAATCGTCGGCCGCATCGAGCAGAAGCGGCGACACTCCCGGCGATACGGCAAAACGCGCGCCAGCCTGCTCGGCGGCTTTCAGATCTTTCTCGCTCAGCACCGTGCCGACTCCGATCACCGCGCCTTCGACCTCGGCGGCAATCGCGCGAATCGCGTCGAGCGCCGCCGGCGTGCGCAGCGTTACCTCGATTGCCGGAATACCGCCGGCAACCAGCGCGCGCGCCATCGGCACGGCCGCCTTGGCGTCGTCGATGATCACCACCGGAATCACCGCGGCCAGACGCATGGTGGTTTCGACCTGGGCCTGCTTGGTTTCGATCGCGTTGCTCACAGTTAACTCCATCAAAGTTTAGACAACGCCCGCGCCGAGATCGGCCGTGGTGGACGCCTGGCGGAACAGCGCGAACAGCTCGCGGCCCATCCCGACATGATGTTTGGAGAGGTCGGACGTCGCCGGCATGCGCGCGGCGAACTCGGATGGTTCGATCAACACATCGACCGTGCCGGCCACGGCGTCGAGACGGATCATGTCGCCATCGCGAATCTTGGCGATACTGCCGCCGGCCGCTGCTTCGGGAGTGACATGAATCGCCGCAGGCACACGCCCCGAAGCGCCCGACATGCGGCCATCGGTCAGCAGGGCGATGCGATGGCCGCGATCCTGCAATACCGACAAGGTCGGTGTGAGCTTGTGCAGCTCGGGCATGCCGATCGCCTGTGGTCCCTGGAAACGCACGACCGCGATGAAATCGCGATTGAGCTCGCCACGCTCGAAGGCGCGGCGCACCTCATCCTGGTCGTCGAACACCACGGCCGGCGCCTCGATGATCTGGCGATCGTCCGGCACCGACGACACCTTGATCACCGCGCGACCGATATTGCCTTCGAGCATGCGCAGGCCACCGTCGGCACGGAACGGTTCGGACGCCTGACGCAGCACGCCGCGATTGCCGCTTTCCTTCGACACCGGCTTCCAGTGCAGCTTGCCGGCGTTGTCGAGTTCGGGGATCTGCGTATAGCCGTCCATACCGGTGCCGAACACGGTACGCACGTCGGCATGCATCAGGCCGGCGCCGAGCAACTGATCGATCAGGAAGCCCATGCCGCCGGCGTCGTGGAACTGATTGACGTCGGCGTAACCGTTCGGATAAACCCGCGCCAGCAGCGGAATCACCGAGGACAAAGCATCGAAATCGTCCCAGCGCAGTTCCACGCCCGCGGCACGCGCGATAGCGACCAGATGCAGCAAGTGATTGGTCGAGCCGCCGGTAGCGTGCAAACCGATCACGCCGTTGATCACGGCTTTCTCATCGACGATGTGACCGATCGGCAAGTGCTGCTCGCCCGGCTGGCTCAACGCGGCAACGCGGCGCACGGCTTCGGCCGTAAGCGCGTCGCGCAGCGGCGTATCGGGTGCGACGAAGCTCGAGCCGGGCAGATGCAGGCCCATGATCTCCATCAGCATCTGATTGGAGTTGGCCGTGCCGTAGAAAGTACAGGTGCCGGGCGCATGATAGGCCGCCGCTTCCGCTTCCAGCAGTTCGGCACGGCCGGCCTTGCCTTCGGCAAACGCCTGGCGCACCTTGGACTTCTGCTCGTTGGTAATGCCGCTGGGCATCGGGCCGGACGGAATAAAGATGCCCGGCAGATGACCAAAGCTCAACGCACCGATCAACAAACCCGGCACGATCTTGTCGCAGATGCCCAGATACACCGTGCCATCGAACATGTCGTGCGACAGCGAGACCGCGGTGGCCATCGCGATCAGGTCGCGCGAGAACAGCGACATCTCCATGCCGGGACGGCCTTGCGTCACGCCATCGCACATCGCCGGCACGCCACCGGCGACCTGCGCGGTCACACCGGCCTGACGCGCCACTTCGCGAATGAATGCCGGATAGCGTTCGTACGGCTGGTGCGCGGATAGCATGTCGTTATAGGCATTGATGATGCCCAGGTTCGGCGTGCGGCCCGCGCGCAGCGCCGCCTTGTCGTGCGGTTCGCAGGCCGCGAAGCCGTGCGCGAGATTGCCGCACGACAGCCGTTCGCGATGCGTGCCGCCTTCGCCGCCGGCCGCCGCGATCTTGGCCAGATACCGTTCGCGACTGGCACGGCTGCGCTCGCGCAGGCGCTCGGTCACTTCGGCGATTACGGGATGCAGACTGCTCATGCTGACGATCCAATTCATTCAATAAGGTGTAGGAAACGCGGGCCTTGCGGACCGATGCCCGTTGCGACTGCGCCCGTCGATGTTCAGGCCCGGCTTACGGGCACCAGTAAACCGCGATCGGCGTCCGCTGCTGGGTAAGCACGGCACGCACCGGATAATCGGCGCCTTTGCCGGTACCTGCGCGAGCCTCGTTCAACACCTCGCGCTTGGCGTCGCCTTCGATATGCAGATACAGCGCATGCGTATCGAGCAGGGCAGGCAGGCTGAACGTGATGCGCGGCTCTTCGGCACCCTTGGCACGCATCGGTACGACCAGCAGACCGCTCTTGAGATCCAGTGCTTCGCTCAAACGATCGCCACCGGGAAAGAACGACGCGGTATGGCCGTCGCCACCCATGCCAAGGATGACCACGTCGAACGGAAACGGCAGCGAGGCCACGCGTGCTTTCACCGCCGGCAGCCCGGCTTCCGGTGTCGGCGCGTTGGCGTACAAGGGGATGAACTGTGCGGCCGACGCTTCGTGTTGCAGCAACATCGACTTCACCAGACGCGCATTCGAGCGCTCGCTCGATTCGGGCACCCAGCGCTCATCCACCAGGGTTATCGATACCTTGGCCCAATCCAGCTTCTGTCGCGACAGCTGCTCGAAGAAATGCTTGGGCGTACTGCCACCCGACACGGCCAGCAAGGCTTGACCACGCGTAGCGATGGCTTCGCGCAACTGTTCGGCGACACGCTCGGAAAAGGCCTTCGCCAGCGCGTAGCAATCGGTAAAGCTGTGGTCGGTGATATTCAACGTATCGGGCATGACGCGGCTGTTCAAACGTTTAGCTACGGAAAAGCGAGAGACGGCACCCACGTTCTACGGTCGGTGCCATCCAGTGTAGGCAGGCCGATGCAACGTGCCGGTGAAGCCGAGGGAAACTCCACCGGCACGCGCCTCGACCTTATTCTTCGTCTTCGCTGTCTTCGTTCCAGGTGCGGCCGTCGCGCTCGATCAGCGCCACGGCAGCGCTCGGTCCCCAGGTGCCGGCCTGATAGGCGCGCGGCGCTTCGCCGCTGGCCGCCCAGGCCGCAAGGATCGGATCGGCCCAGCGCCACGCGGCAACCACTTCGTCGCTGCGCATGAACAAGGTCGGGTTGCCGCGCACCACGTCCAGCAGCAATCGCTCATAGGCGTCGGGCTGCTGTACGCCAAACGCTTCGGCAAAACTCATGTCCAGCGGCACGTGACGCAGACGCAGGCCGCCTGGACCCGGATGCTTGATGGTCAGCCACAGCTTCACGCCTTCGTCGGGCTGCAGGCGCAGCACCAAGCGGTTCTGCGCAAGCGTTCCAGCAGACGCATCGAAGATCGAATGCGGCACGTGCTTGAACGCCACCACGATTTCCGACAGACGTGCCGGCAAGCGCTTGCCGGTACGCAGATAGAACGGTACGCCGGCCCAGCGCCAGTTGGCGATTTCGGCCTTGATGGCGACAAAGGTTTCGGTATTGGACTTCTTGCCCTCGCCGAGTTCTTCGACATAGCCGGGCACGCTCTTGCCTTCAGAGGCGCCGGCGCGGTACTGGCCGCGCACGGTGAGCTGCGCCGCGTTGCTGCTGTCGATGTGCTTGAGCGCGTTGAGCACCTTCAGCTTCTCGTCGCGCAAGGCATTGGGCGCCAGCGAACCGGGCGGCTCCATCGCGACCATGCAAAGCAACTGCAGGATGTGGTTCTGCACCATGTCGCGCAGCGCGCCGGAGTGGTCGTAATACGAGCCACGACGGCCCACGCCCAGTGTTTCGGACACGGTGATCTGCACGTGGTCGATATGCTCGGCGTTCCACAGCGGCTCGAACAGCGCATTGCCGAAACGCAACGCCAGCAGATTCTGTACCGTTTCCTTGCCGAGGTAATGATCGATGCGGAAGGTCTGCGATTCGTCGAACACGCGCGCGACGTCTTCGTTGATCTCGTTGGCGCTGGCCAGGTCGTGACCGATCGGTTTTTCCAGCACCACGCGCGACTTGCCCTTGTTGAGCTCGTAGGCACCCAGGCGGTTGCAGATGTGGGTAAAGAGTTCGGGCGAGGTGGACAGGTAGAACACGCGGATGTGATCGGCCTGTTCGGCGATCAGCTGCGCAAAATCGTCCCAGCCCTCGTTCTTCTTGGCGTCGAGCGAGCGGTAGTGGACCTGCTTGAGAAAGGTGTCGATCTTCTGCTTGTCGCCGCCACCTTCGATCAAGGCTTTTTGCAGCGTGTCGCGGTAACCGGCGTCGTCGGTCGCCTCGCGGGCGATGCCGATGATGCGGCTCTCGGACGGGATCTGGCCGTCCAGGAAGCGGTGGAACATGGCGGGAATGAGCTTGCGCAGGGCCAGGTCGCCCGTGCCGCCGAAAATCACCAGGTCGAATGGGTCGACCGGAGGGGAAGCCGTCACTTCGAAATCCTCGATGCGATGCTTGGCCGTAGCCGGGTGCCACGGCCGGACGCGGCTGATCGTACCAGTGAAATACCAGATGGTGCTAGGCGTTTTCACGCGATAAATCGCCGGCCCAGGCCGCTCGGCTGGCCAAGCCGGAGCTGGTATCCGCCGTCAACGGCATGAAAGCGCGCCAGTTGCCCTAGTGGTATGGTCATTGGTATCGTGTGCAACATGGAAACCGCCCTGGCTACCGAATACCGCCGTCTTTGCGACGACCCGGCAACCAACCAGCCGCTGGCCTATCTGCGCCTGCGCCGGGCGATTCGCAACATCGTCGAACACCGCGATATCGAACCGGGGCAGGCGTTGCCCAGCGAGCGCGATCTGTCGCGCGTACTGAACCTGTCGCGCGTGACGGTACGCAAGGCGATCGCCGGCCTGGTCGAAGAAGGCCTGCTGACCCAGCGACACGGTGCCGGCACCTTTGTCGCCGAGCGCATCGTCAAGCCGATGTCGCGCCTGACCAGTTTTACCGAAGACTTGCGCGCACGCGGTCTGCATCCGCGCTCGGAGTTCTTCGAACGCAGCATCGGCGAAGTCACGCCGGAAGAATCGATGGCGTTGAACCTGTCGCCCGGGGTGCTGGTGGTGCGCCTGCATCGCGTGCGCTACGCGGTGGACGAACCGCTGGCGATCGAGCGCAGCGTCGTGCCGGCCAGCGTGCTGCCCGACCCGATGATCGTGCACGACTCGCTGTACGAAGCGCTGGAGAAATCCGGCAGTCGCCCGCGTCGCGCCCTGCAGCGCCTGCGTGCGGTGTCGCTGGGTGCGCAGCAGGCGCGCCTGCTGCATGTCGCCACCGGCAGTGCCGGTCTCAATATCGAGCGCCGCGGCTTTCTCGACGACGGACGCGTGGTGGAGTTCACCACGTCCTGGTATCGGGGCGACATCTATGACTTTGTCGCGGAATTGCAGACCGACTGAGGCGATTCTTTTTTGTAGGAGCGACTTCAGTCGCGACAGGCCGTGGTGTAACCGCTGTGGCTCGCTGATGCGTCACGGTTGGTCGCGACTGAAGTCGCTCCTACAAACTCAGGTTAAGCCTCGGCCAAAAAAAACCGCCGGAGGGCCGGCGGCTAAACTTGGGGAGTCGCGCCGGAAATCCTTCCGGCGCGCTTTGTACTGATTACAGCGAGAAGTCGTAACGTGCCTGCAGCTGCACGTAACGCGGCGCCTGGAAGCTGATCGGACGGTTGTAGACCGGATCGGGCACGCCGACGTCGGTTTCGCCCAGATCCTGGCGGCTCAGCTCGCGCTGGCTGTTGAGCACGTTGAAGACATTGGCTTCCAACGTCAGGTTGTCACCTGCCCAATGCGGCTTGTACTGGGCGCTCAGATCCAGCTGATAGGACCAGGGCGTACGGCCGCGCGAACCACGCGTTGCGATCTTGCCATCGCAATAGAAGTAAGCCTCGCCGTAGTTGATCGGATCGCCCGGGGCGACACCGATGCAGTTACGCGGACGTCCCGAGAAGACAGCGACGTTCGCGCCAACCAGCCATTCCGCACTCGCCTGGTACCAGCCATAGGCCTTCAACTGGTGACGACGATCGTTCGGCAGCGGACCGTTGGCACCGAACATCAGTTCCGGCGCGTCCCAGTCCTGCGTCACCGACGGATCGGCCTGACCGATATCGGACTTCAGCAGACCTTCGGAGTTACCGAAGCTGTGCGAAAGCACGTACTCGACCTTGCCGTACCACTTGTCGGAGAACTGATGCTCCAGGTACATGTCCAAAGCGAGGTACTTGCGCTTCAGATCCGGGAAGCCCAGATCGGCCTTGGTCAACTTGAACTCGCGGAAGTCGCCGTTGCCGGTGACGTCCACCAGGAAGTTGTTGCCCTTGCCCGGGTTGAACAGGTAGCAACCGTTGAGTACCGCGTTGCTCATGTCGATGTTGTTACGCGCGGCGTACGCCTCGAACGGACGCGTATCGCACATGTCGTCGATGATGTTCTTCAGGTTGCGATAGATCGCTTTCGCACCGAAGGTCCAGTTGGTCGCCAGCTGCTTGTCGAAACCGAGGATGTATTCGTCCTGGTAGTACGCGCCCAGGCCCTTGGCCGCCACCGTGCGCGGATCGGGCGTGGTGCCGTCGGCAGCATTGAGGTAACGCACTTGACCGTACGGTACGAAATTGACCGGACGACCTTCCGCGTCGACGCCCGTAAAGGTGCCGTACTGGCTGCTATAGGTCGAGGCCGAAGCGCCGCGAATAGCGACGTTGGACGGCACGGCCAGGTGATAGCGACCGGCATTGGCGTAGACCTTCAACGAGGAGTCGCCGAACACGTCCCAGGTCACACCCAGGCGCGGGGCCAGCTGATGGCGCTGCTTGGCGTACGAATCGCCACCGCCGTTGAAGTTGTTGAACTGCTCGTTACGCAGGCCGATGTATGCCAGCCAGCGATCGGTGACCTGCCAGTGGTCTTCGACGAACTGCGCTTCCTGTTCCACCTTGACGTTGGCGGCGGCCTTGAATACGCGGTAGTCGACGTAGTTCAGCGTGCCTGCCGGGAACTGGATGTCCGGACGACCGGCAATCTGCCCGCTCGCCGGAGCCAGCGTGTAGATGTAGCGCTCGTTCGACTCGTAGGAGGTACCCGAATACGACTCGAGCGTCTGGTTATCCAGACCGGCGCGCAGGTCATGGCTACCCAGGCGGTATTCGACGTCGAAGCGCCAGCCGTGGGTCTTGTCTTCCGCACCCGGTGCCAGCAGGTTGCCGATCAGATAGCACGCCGGCGGACGCACCAGGGTGCCACTGCCGTTGTTGTACTGACCGCTGACGATCGGGCAAGCGCCGCCGCCGGCCGAAGTCGGCAACTGCTGGTGCTCCGACTTGCTCCGACCGTACAACGCATTGACGGTCAGGTTGTCGGTGATGTAGCCGGTGTACTTGCCGATGTAGAAGTCACCGCCGGGCTGGTAGTTCGTATTGGTGCCGACCGAGTAGTTCTTCAGGTCCACCGAGCCACGCTTCACGCCTTCGCCGCGCGGGTTGTAGCTGTAGGCGTAAATCTGGTCGGTCTCGTCGGTCTTGTCCGAGAAACCCGTCAATTCCAGGATATGGCTGTCGGTGATGTTCCAGTCGATCTTGGCCAACCAGCGCGGCGATTTCACGCTGTAGTAGGAGACCTGCTGCGCGGTAGCGGTACCGACCGTCTTGCCTTCCTGCTTGGTGAAGTCACCGGTCAAGTACATGAACAGCTTGTCCTTGATCAGCGGACCGCTGATATAGGCGCCGTACTCGGTGGTCCACGACTTGTTCTCGTTGCGATACTGGAACAACGAATTGTCGGAAGGCTGGATGATGTTGCGCGGATCGGAGCGCAGGAACTTGGGAATCCACAGCGCCATGACGCCGGCCTTCCACTCGTTCGTACCGCGCTTGGTGATGATGTTCACCACGCCGCCGGTCGAGCGGCCGTATTCGGCGCCGTAACCGCCGGTGTACACCTGCTGCTGATCGATCGCATCGAACGGCAACTGCGCCAGACCGACGTTGGTCAATGCGTTGGTGACCGAGAAACCGTTGACGTAGTACTGGTTTTCCGCGGCGGACGCGCCGCCGAACGAGGCCACGTTGCCGTAACGCGAGTCGCCCAGCACCGTACCCGGTGCCAGCAATGCGGCGGCCGTGACGTTGCGAGCCACCGGCACCTTTTGCAGCACTTCGGATGTCAGCACGGTACGCGAGTCGACCGACGATACGTCGATGGCCGGCAACGCGTTGGCAACGACCTGGATGCCTTCGAGGTTCTGCGCACCAGCTGCGCTGGCGGCGGCGAAGCTCACATCGGTACCGGTACCGACCTGGACCTGCACGTCGTTACGCGAGTCGATCGTCGCGCCGTCCTTGATCAGGCTGACCTTGTAGCGGCCGATAGGCAGCGACGAGGCACGGTAACGGCCACTCTGGTCGACGGAAATATCGCGGACCAGACCGGTGTCGATGTTTTCAAGATGCACCGTGCCGCCCGGAGCGGAATCGGCATGGCCGAAGATCACGCCGGATGCATTGGACTGCGCATGGACGAGGCCGGACAGGCTCATCGTCAGGGCGGCCGCTAAAGCGGTCTGACGCCACAGAGACGTCCGCCCGAAAATTCGGTTCTTACTCATTCAAGTGCTCTCCCCAAAAAAACGATTCAGATGTGGGCACAGTCATGCCCAAGAGCTCATCGCTGGACTTCGAGTTGTTCCCGTATGCGAGCGGCCCACATCGCTGTGGAGAGACATCCCCATGCCAAACACCCGTTCGCAAGCTTTCGCGATTTGCTTGCCGAACATAGGGGCAAGAACTTGCATGCGTCAACATAAATTTTATGAATTTCGCACCTTTAAGCGACAATCGCACCGCGACTTTTCTTATAATTCTTGTTATTTCAACTATTTATGATAATCACGCGTATCAGCAACTACCTGCGCCAGCCATCGGCTTAACGCAATTTTATGCTGAATGCTTTCACCAGAAACTGCACTGTCAATCACACAACCGCGGAGAATGCGGGTGTGCCGCACGAGCGACAGGAGCGGCCAAATGGCAGGGCGAACGGTGTACCGGCCCCCTACTAGCAGCACATTCGTTCGATCACGCACGGCCATACAGTCGCGCCCATGAATCTCTTTGCACCCTTTATCCGCCGTCCGGTCGGCACGTCCCTGCTTGCCCTCGGGCTGACGCTCGCTGGCATCTGGGCGTATCTCTTACTGGGTGTCGCGGCATTGCCCTCGATGGAATTCCCGGGCATGTCGGTCTACGCCGAGGTGCCCGGCGCCAATGCGCAGACCATGGCCTCGACCGTGGCCGCCCCGCTGGAGCGCCACCTGGGCCGCATCCCCGGGATCAAGGAGATGCATTCGGAGAGCAACGACGGCTCCACCTCGGTCCGGCTGATTTTCAACTACGGCCGCTCCACCGATGTGCTCGCCCGCGACGTACAGGCGGCGATCAATGCCGCCGCGCCGGATCTGCCGTCGAGCCTCACGATTCCCCCTCGCTACTTCAAGTTCGATACCGCCAATATCCCGGTGCTGCTGCTGTCGCTGACCTCCAACAGCATGCCGCCGGACAAGCTCTACGACATGACCGACAGCCTGATCACGCCTGCCATTGCGCAGATCCCCGGCGTCGCCCAGGTACGCGTGATCGGTGGCCGACCCAAGGCCGTGCGCGTCGAGCTGGACAACAACGCCTTGGCATCGATGAGCCTGACCTCGCTCGATGTGCGCAATGCACTGATGGCCGCCAACGTCATCTCGCCGCAGGGCACGCTGACGGACGGTCGCACCCAGCTCACCTTGTCCGCGAACGATGCGCTGAAGGAGCCGGCCGATTTCGCCAATATTCTGGTTGCCACCCGCAACGGCCGGCCGGTGCGCCTTTCGGATGTAGCCAAGGTCACCAGCGGCCAGCAGGACGAGTACCAGGCCGCCTGGTTCAATGGCCATCGCTCGGTCAGCGTACGCATTACCAAGCGCCCGGAAGCCAACGCCGTGGCCACCGCCGACGCGATTCGCGCCAAGCTACCGGAGTTTCGCTCCTGGCTACCGGCCGACCTGGTCATTACGCCGATCTTCGACCTCACCCAGACCACCAAATCCGCACTGCACGAAGTGCAGGTGGCACTGCTGATCAGCGTGGCGATGGTGGCACTGGTGATGCTCGTGTTCCTGCGCCGCATGCGTCCCACCCTGATCGCGATGATCAGCGTGCCGCTGTCGCTGGCCGGCGCCTTCACGGTGATGTGGGCACTGGGCTACACGCTCAACACGCTTTCGCTTATCGCCCTGGTGTTATGCATCGGTTTCGTGGTCGACGACGCCATCGTGGTGATCGAGAACATCGTGCGCCACCTGGAAAACGGCCAACCGCCCTTGACGGCCGCCTTGAACGGCGTCCGCGAGATCGGCTTTACGGTGATTTCGATCACCCTGTCGCTGATCGCGATCTTCGCGCCGCTGCTGTTCGGCAATAACCAGCTGACCCAGCTGATGCGCGAGTTCTCGGTCACGTTGACCGCGGCGGTGGTGATTTCCGCGATTGTCTCGTTGACCCTGACACCGGCACTGTGCGGCCGCCTGCTCAAGCACGAAGCTGCGGATGTACGGCAGGGCCGGCTCGACCACGCCTTCGAACGCTTCGACCGCGGCATGCACGACGTCTACGCGCGTGCGCTGGACTGGGCGATGCGCCATCGCCGGCTGATGCGCTGGCAGCCGGCGATCCTGCTGGTGCTGACGCTGGGCATGGGTTTTGGCATCGTCACGCTCTACGGCTTCAACTTCATGCCCGAAGAAGACATCGGCATGATCCAGGGCGATATCCGCGCCGACGCGAATATTTCGCCCACGCTGATGGCCGAACGCGCGCAACGCGCCGCCGCCATCATGCAGGCCGATCCGGCCGTGCAGGACGTCACCACCTTTCTGGGCAGCGACAACGCCGGCGGCGCGGTGGGCAACGAAGCGACGATGTTCATCGACCTGAAACCGCGCGGCAACGAGCCTGGCCAGCGGCGCGAGTCGATCAAGGAGGTGATGGCGCGCCTGTCCAAGCAATACGACGCCCTGCCGGAGCTGCGCGTATCGCTCAATTCGATCGGTTTTTTCAACAATGGCGGCGACAGCAATCGCGGCAGCCAGAGCTTCCAGTTGATCAGCAGCAATAACATCGACCTGCAACCGTGGGTGCTGAAGGTAGCCAAGCAGTTGCGCACGATGAAGGAGTTCCGCGACGTCACGACGGACTACGACAGCATCGACAAACAGCAGATGCTCAAGGTCGACCGCGCCGCCGCCGGACGCCTGCAGCTGGGCATGGGCATGGTCGATTCGGCGCTGTACAACGCGTTCGGCCAGAACCAGGTATCGATCATCTACTCGGACATCAACCAGTACTGGGTAGTGCTGACGTCGGCGGCGGAGCGTTCGCTCAGCCCCGACACCCTGCTCAATACCTACGTGCGCAACGCGGCCGGGCAGATGTTCCCACTCTCGGCGGTGGCGCATATCGAGCCGAATATCACACCTTCGTTCGTGATCCATACGAACCAGCTCGAGGCGGCGCAGGTTTACTACAACACCGCGCCCGGCCTGGCCCAGGACAAGGTCATGCGACTGATCGAAAGCGTGGTGGCGAACGCGCAGCTTCCCGCGGGCATACAGATCGGCTACACCGGCGATGCCCAGAACCTGCAAGAGACGCGCTCGAACGGTTGGGTCCTGCTGATCGGTGCCATCCTGGCCATGTACATCGTGCTGGGCATTCTTTATGAGAGCCTTGGGCATCCGTTGACGATCATTTCCACCCTGCCTGCCGCCGGTGCCGGCGCCTTTCTGGCCATGCTGGTCACCGGCACACCGTTGTCGCTGATGGCGATCATCGCCTTGCTGATGTTGATCGGCGTGGTGAAGAAGAACGCGATCCTGATGGTGGACTTCGCGCTGGTGGCGCAACGCGAACGCGGGCTGTCCGCGCCCGATGCGATCCGCGAGGCGGCGCTGGTGCGTTTTCGCCCGATTACCATGACGACGCTGGTGGCGATGGGCGCGGCGCTGCCCCTGGCGATCGGTTTCGGCGTGGGGTCGGAGATGCGCCAGCCGTTGGGTATCGCGATTGTCGGCGGCCTGCTGGTGTCGCAGTTGCTGACGTTGTTGAGTACGCCCGCGATTTATCTGTGGAATCACGATCGGAAGCTGCGCAAGGCGGTGCGCAGGGAGCGGCGGGAGGCGCGGCGGCGGCTGAAGGCTGGGGGGTTGGGGGCTGCTCACTCTTGAGGTTGTTGTGCTGAGGGCTTAAAGCCCCCCCCTCACCCCAACCCTCTCCCCCGGCAAAGCCAGGGGAGAGGGAGCAAAAAGCACGTAGCTTTGAATCTTGCCTCAGTCAGCCCCCTCTCCCCTGGCTTTGCCGGGGGAGAGGGTTGGGGTGAGGGGGCCGGGTGCTCGCGGGAACGTACCCCAACAACCCGCCCCTGCCTTTCGGCACGGCCGGACTTAAGGCACATTTCTCCATTCACGATTGAACCGATCATCATCGGGCCGTTCAAAGCGTGGGGCGTTGCGACGCCACGTGCACCGAAAAGTGCTGGAACGCACTTTATCTACACATCGCGGGGGATCCGTTTGAATATCTTTGCGCCACTGATACGCCGACCGGTTGGTACTTCGCTGCTGGCGATCGGACTGCTGCTGGCCGGCATCTGGGCCTATCGCCTGCTGGGTGTGGCCGCATTGCCCACGCTGGAATTTCCCGGTGTGTTCGTGGTGGCGCAAATGCCAGGGGCGAGCGCACAAACGATGGCGTCGACGGTGCTCGCGCCGCTCGAGCGCCACCTTGGACGCATTCCCGGCATCGAGGATATGTACGGCAACGCCTCGGAAGGCTCGGCCACCGTCCAGGTACGCTTTACCTTGGGCCGCAGCGCCGACAAGGCCGCGCGTGACGTGCAGGCAGCGATCAACGCCGCTGCCACCGACTTGCCCACGGGCATGCCCAGTCTGCCGCAGTACTTCAAATTCGATACCTCGCAGATTCCGATCCTGCTGGTGGCGCTGCGCTCCACGTCCTTACCGCCCGACAAGCTCTACGACCTGACCGACACCCTGCTCAAGCCTGCCGTTGCACAGATCGACGGTGTGGCGCAGGTGCAGGTATTCGGCGGCACGCCGCATGCGGTGCGTATCGAGCTGGACGTCAATGCGCTGGCCAACAAGGGCCTCACGGCCAATGACGTGGCCAATGCGTTGAGTGCCGCCAACGTCACGTCGCCGCAAGGCACGCTGAGCGACGGGCGCACGCAGACTACGCTGGTGGCCAACGATTCGATCCATTCACCGGAAGATTTCGCGCAGATCGTCATTGCGACCAAGAAGAACGTACCGGTACGCCTGTCGGACGTCGCGCGGATCAGCAGCGGTCAACAGGATATCTACCAGGCCGCGTGGTTCAACGATGGCCGCACGGTGGCGATGCAGATCAGCAAGCGCCCGGAAGCCAATGCCGTGGCAACAGTGGAGGAAATCCGCGCCAAGCTGCCGGGGTTCAAGCAATGGATGCCCGCCGATGTGGTCATTACGCCGATCTTCGACCTGACCCAGACGACCAAGTCGGCGCTGCACGAAGTGCAGACGGCGCTGATGATTTCGATCGGCATGGTGGCGCTGGTGATGTTCGTGTTCCTGCGCCAGATGCGCCCGACCATGATCGCCATGATCAGCGTGCCGCTGTCATTGGCCGGCGCCTTTGTGGTGATGTGGATCCTGGGCTACACGCTCAACACCTTGTCGCTGGTGGCGCTGGTGTTGTGTATCGGCTTCGTGGTCGACGATGCCATCGTGGTGATCGAGAACATCGTGCGCCATATGGAAAACGGCCAGCCACCGCTGGTGGCTTCACTGACCGGCGTGCGGGAAATCGGCTTTACGGTGATCTCGATTACCCTGTCGCTGATCGCGGTGTTCGCGCCGATGCTGTTCGGCAACAACATGATCGTGATGCTGCTGCGCGAGTTCTCGGTCACGCTGACCGCGGCAGTGGTGATTTCCGCGCTGGTGTCGCTGACGCTGACCCCGGCGTTCTGCGGTTATTTTCTGAAGCTCGAAAAGGATCGGGCCAAGCCGCCGGGCCGTATCGAGCGAGCGCTGGAACGCTTCGATCGCGGCCTGCACCATGCCTACGAACGCGCGCTGGACTGGGCGATGCGCCATCGGCGCATCATGCGCTGGCAGCCGGCACTGTTGCTGGTGCTGACCGTCGTGCTCGGCATCGCCGTGGTCAAGACCGCCGGCGGTACGTTCATGCCTGAAGAAGACATCGGCATGCTGCAGGGCGATATCCGCGCCGATACCAATATTTCGCCGGCGTTGATGTCACAACGCGCCCAGGCCGTAGCCGAGATCATGCGCAAGGACCCTGCGGTACTGGACGTATTGACCAGCCTCGGCGGCAACGACGGCACCAGTGCGGTCGGCAACTCCGGCACCATGTTCGTTGACTTGAAGCCGCTGGGCAAAGGCCCGAACGACCGCAAGGACAGCGCCAAGGTGGTGATGGACCGCCTGTCCAAGCAGTACGACCGGATGCCCAACGTTCGTGTATCACTGAGTCCGGTGCAGTTCCTGGGCGGCGGCGGCAGCGGCGATCGTGGCGGCTCGTACGAATTCCAGTTGATCAGTACCAACGGCGACGATCTGCAACCCTGGACGCTGAAAATGGTGCGCTACATGCGCACGCTCAAGGACATGCGCGACGTGGGCAGCAACTTTGACCAGGTCGGCAAGCAGCAGATGATCAAGGTAGACCGCGAAGCCGCCGGTCGACTGCAGGTAGGCATGGGCATGCTCGACTCCGCCCTGTACGACTCGTTCGGCCAGCGTCAGGTATCGATCATCTATTCGGACATCAACCAGTACTGGGTGGTGCTGACCTCGTCCAATGCCGAATCGCTCAGTCCCGATACCCTGCTCAACCTGCGCGTGCGCAATGCGGCCGGACAGATGATTCCGTTCTCGGCCATCGCCAGGATCGCGCCCGATATCAGCCCGATGGGCATCCGCCATCACAATCAGCTGGAAGCCTCGACCATCACGTACAACCTGGCACCCGGTGTCTCGCAGGATCGGGGCATCGCGCTGGTGAACCAGGCGGTGATCGCGGCCAATCTGCCGGTGGGCGTCCATGTGGAGTTCACCGGCCAGAACCAGCGCCTGCAACAGGCACAGAACAGCGGCTGGATCCTGCTCGGTGCATCGATCGTGGCGATGTATATCGTGCTCGGTATTCTCTACGAAAGCCTCGGTCATCCCCTGACGATTCTTTCGACGCTTCCCGCGGCCGGTGCCGGCGCGTTCCTGGCGATGCTGGTCACACAGACGCAGCTATCGGTCATGGCGATCATCGCCATCCTGATGTTGATCGGTATCGTCAAGAAGAACGCCATCCTGATGGTGGACTTTGCCCTGGTTGCACAACGCGAACGTGGATTACCCGCACCCGATGCGATCCGCGAAGCGGCCCTCGTGCGTTTCAGGCCGATCACCATGACCACGTTGGTGGCGATGGGCGCCGCGCTTCCGCTGGCGATCGGTTTTGGCGTCGGTTCGGAGATGCGCCAGCCGTTGGGTATCGCCATCGTCGGCGGCTTGCTGGTATCGCAGTTGCTGACTCTGCTCAGCACCCCGGCGATTTATCTTTGGAACTACGATCGCAAACAACGCAAGGAAGCCCGGCGTCTTCGCCGTGCCGCAAGGCGGGCGTTGAAGCTGAGCAATCAGAACGCGTGATCCTGGGGCTTTGCAGGAGCGGCTTCGATAGCGACATCCGGTTATGTCACGGCTTGTCGCGACTGAAGTCGCTCCTACAAACTAGGAAAGGCGTTGCTATCTTGTAGGAGCGACTTCAGTCGCGACCCACGAATTAGTCAGAACGGCTAGTCCCTGGGCATGCGCGCAGCAAACAACGCTACCTTGCCGTGCTGCTGGAGCTGCACATCGCCAAAGTGCTTTTGCAAACCATCGCGCAACGCCTCGAGCGTATCCTGGCGATTCCCGAAGATGCCTTTCTTGTTATAGACATCCATCAGCTTGCGACCCAAACCGTTGTGCCCGGCGGCATCGCCCAGGATCGTCGCTCCGTAAAGCACGCCGTCATCGGCCAAATGCACTTTCAAATGTTCGAAGACGCGCGATTTCTCGACCATCGTGCCGGGCAGGCAGTGCAGCAGGTAGAACAGTGCGATCGAGTCGTACTTGTTGTCGCCTAGCCCGGTCGTCGGTTGCAGTACGTCCTGCACGACGACTTTGGTATCGGCCCGGCCCAGGCGTTGCGCCGCGGCATGCAGGCTGTTCGGATTGAGATCCAGCAAGGTGATCTGCCGTCCGGCGTCGAAGCCGGCATTGGCAAGGTAATAGCCCGTACCCACGCCGACATCCAGATGCCGCTGGCCGGCATGCTGGCGATAGAACGGCAACAGTACACGACGGGTAGGGCATTGCCAGGCGTAGCTGTTGGAAACGCCCAGGACCCAGGCGTCGTAGAGTTTCAGTACCAGTGGGGAATAGACGGCGGCGCCGGCTTGGGGATCGAGTGCGTCGGGGGCGGACATGGGGAGAGGGAATCCAGCAGGAAAGCGAGTTATTCGAATGCATATCTTCGCAGATTGCCTATGCGCGGAGCCTGGATACGCGCACAAAAAAGGACGCCCTCGGCGCCCTCTTTGCTGTTTGTAATGCCGGGTTTATTCGGTCATCTGGGCCGGTGCAGGCTGCGTCGGCACCGGTGGCAAGCCGCCGGGCTTCGACTGTTGCACCAGCATGTGCGCATGACGCCAGCCGCCCCAGCGGTAGTAGCCGATCGCCAGCAGCATCGACAACAACGAACCGAGCGGAAAGCTCCACCAGATCGCATCGGCGCCCATGCTCGGCATCAAGCCCAATGCGAATGGCGGACGCACCATCCACATCGTGATGGTCAGGATGATCAGCGGCGGCCATACCGCGCCGGTCGAGCGCACCACGCCAAAGAGTACAAACGTCACGCCAAAGAACAGGAACGACCACACCACGATCGCATTGAGATGCTCGGCCAGTCCCAGGGCCACGCTGTCGCCTGGCAGGAATAGATTCAAGGCCGGCTCGTTGAACAGGTAGATGATCCCGACCAGCGTCCCACCGAGCAGAAAGTTGTAGATCACACCGGTGATGGCGATGCGGCTGACACGATCCCACAAGCGTGCACCGACGTTCTGCGCCGCCATCGAAGACACTGCCGCACCGATCGCCATGGCCGGCATCTGCGCATAGTTCCACAGCTGAGTGGCAGCGCCGTAGGCCGCGGTGGTTTGCGAGCCGAAGCCGTTGACCAGACGCATCATCAGGATCGCCGACGAGGAAATCACGATCATCTGCAGACCCATCGGCAGGCCCTTGAAGATCAGCGCACGCAAAATCGCCAGATCGGGTTTGAAGAAACCCAGCTCCGCCCGGGTGATGCGCAAAAAATACTTGCGCGCATACAGGGTACCGAGCAGGGCGAACAACGCCACCGTCTGCGCGATCAGCGTGGCGGTGGCCGAGCCGGCAATACCCATCTTGGGAAACGGGCCCACGCCGAAGATCAGCACCGGGTTCAACACCACGTCGAGTACGACCGACAGACCCATGAACAGGAACGGCGTGCGCGAATCACCGGCGCCACGCAGCGTCATCATCATGAAGTTGTAGAAATACATCGACGGCAACGCAAGAAAAATAATGCGCAGATAAGGCACCGCATACGGCAATGCATCCGCCGGCGTGCCCATGGCGCGCAGCAGGCCCGGCGTGAACACATAGCTCAACGCGGCGATGACCACCGAGATCACCAGGAAGAACCCCGCGCTGGTGCCGACCACGCGCTTGGCTTCGCGCACATTGCGAGCCCCCAGGCTCTGGCCGACCAGGATGGTGCAGGCCATGCTGACGCCGAACACGGCGCTGAGCAGCAGGAACAGGATCAGCGTGGCATTGCTGGTGGCGGTCAATGCGGACTCGCCCAGGTAGTGGCCGATCCACATCGCGTTGACCGATGCGTTGAGCGATTGCAGCACCGTGCTGCCGAGAATCGGCAAGGCAAACAGCAGCAGGGTTTTGGCGATCGGACCTTCGGTCAGCAAAGGCCGGCGCGCGTGAGGGGACGACATGAATGCAGTTTCGCTCTAAAGGAAAAGATGGATAAGGCTTGCGTCGAACTTACGAAGCGGCGCTTTCGTCCCAGGCGATCGCAGCCAGCTTGCGCAGATGATCGCGCACATCGACCGGCCATGGGGAAATGAGTGTATCGAACCGCTCGATCTCGCCGCGCCAGAACGCTCGCGAGGCTTCTTCGTAACCGGCAAAATCGCCGGCCATGGTGCGCATGAAACGGTCCGCCGCTTCGCCCGCTTGCCGCGCGCGCAGCTTCGCGCCACCATGACGCATCGCGTCTTCGATCAGGCGTCGCAATACGGCAGAAGCACCGCCCGGCTGCTCGGCCAACCAGTCCCAATGACGCGGTAGCAAGGTGACCTCGCGCGCGGTAACGCCGAGTTTCGGACGCCCCGGGCCGCGGCTTGCCTTGCCCTCGTCGAGGCGGGCCAGCACATCGTCCGTGCTGCCGCGAAAATCGATCTCGACCTGGTGTGCACTGGCGTCGTCGAAAATCAGCACAGGTTCGTCCGATCGCGCATCGACGACACGCTTGGTGGCCAGAGCGACCTCGGCCAGGGAGCCCGAAGCAATCCGGCGAGAACCGACGAACGCGGTGCAGGTAGGGATGGTGCTCATAATTTTACCCGGTCAAAATTATTGACGAATAATACCCGGGTAATTTCGCAAGTCAATGCCGGACGAGCGTTCGAGAAATGCAACACAGAGTCCTTGAATTCAGCGCCGAAAGCTTCACTTAACGACAACCCGTTTTAATAAACTATTAAGTACACAAAAAGCTCTTCAAGCGAAGGATTTTTCAAATGCGTTCCTCGACTTTTGTCCGCAGTGCTGTAGCGCTCGCTCTCCTGGGCATGGCCCTTCCCGCCGCCGCCGCGCGTCTGGAAATCCAGGGCGGTCGCAGTTACATGGACAGTTACGGCACAAACGTCGGCTTTGGCGAACTGATCCTGGACGACCGCCAGCTCGGCCATAGCAATTTCACCTGGGCCGGCGATTTCTCGCTCGGCTACATCAACGGCCGCGACGTCGCCCGCTATCGCTACACCAAGTTCGGCACCACCAACGACGTGAAGTTGGCGGCCGGCGGCGTGCGCTTCCAGTACGGCGACGACGACGATTGGTACCACGGCTTTTTCTGGGCGCCCCAGGTCGCGGTCTTGAGCGGCAAGACGGTGGCTCTCAGCAGCACCGGCGAGTTCGTCAACACCGTGGGCTACCAGTTCAAGCATTGGAGCCTGCAGGTGCGGCATATTTCCAATGGCGGCATCCACGATCCGAACCGTGGCGAGACCATGGCGCTGGTGGGTCTGGCGTTCAATCTGTAAGCGTCGCTTTGCGACGCGCATAAAAAACGGCCCTGGTGGGCCGTTTTTTATGCGTCAGGTCGGCCGCTGGGCGGCCTGTGAGGAGTTAGGAGTTAGGAGTTAGGAGTTAGGAGTTAGGAGTTAGGAGTTAGGAGTTAGGAGTTAGGAGTTAGGAGTTAGGAGTTAGGAGTTAGGAGTTAGGAGTTAGGAGTTAGGAGTTAGGA
>Ga0105239_10000106_pt1 | contig 117256 bp, 88 predicted proteins | sample KBSC44metaG_FD_92761 | JGI IMG/M metagenome (GOLD analysis project Ga0105239, IMG submission 92761) | Corn rhizosphere microbial communities from Kellogg Biological Station, Michigan, USA - KBS C4-4 metaG | ecosystem: Host-associated > Plants > Roots > Rhizosphere > Soil | place: Michigan, USA... | reverse complement strand
TCTTGAATCCACATCGCACACGGTATTAACCAGGCAATTTGGCTGTTTGGCAAATGTGGTACACATACTGCCGCCACGGCCGTTGAGCCCGATAATAGCTACGTGAATACGATCATTGGCGCCTATTATACGGTTATAGCTTTTTGCGGTAAAGCCAAAAGTTTTGCCGCCTAAAGCCAGGCCGCCGGTAGTAATTGCTACTTTTTTAATGAACTCTCTTCTCTTCTCCATGAGTAATACAATATGGGTTTATAGTATGTTGGTTTGGAAAATAAAGTTACAATTATTTAACTACCACGGTTAAAAATTGGCGGCGTGTTTTGTAATAATTTGAATACGAAAATGTAATAAACAATTGTCATTTCAAATGGCATTGAGGTTAATTTCGGGTCTGATTTACAACCCCATACCAGTAAGAGGGTTTACACAGCATACCTTTCGTATCATTGCTTATCATAATCCTCCGAAGTCGGACAGTTGGGTAATGTTTTTCAGTTCTTGACTCGTTACTTTACATCAAGTGTGCGGTTTTGATACATTAACAGTATGCTGACTTATCTTAAAGATATGATAATCAGAAAATTATATCAGTGGAATGAATTTTATACGGATTGATTCGTACGGATATTAACCCTGATCATTACAGCCATGATAAAAAACAATTTTAAAATCGCCTGGAGAAACCTCGTCAAAAACAAATTTTCATCGGCCATTAACATTGGCGGGCTTGCTATTGGTATGGCTGTTACTATGCTGATCGGTTTGTGGATTTTTGATGAGCTTTCATTTAACAAATACTTTAAAAATTATAACAGCATTGGCCAGGTAATGATCCGGCATAAGGATATTGACGGGTTGGACGTTAACAAATCCATGGCTATTCCGTTAGGGACTGATTTGCGCATCAATTTTAAGGATGATTTAAAAACCACTGTCCTGTCAACACGTACAGAGGACCATATTATTTCCTCCGGCGAAGAAAAGTTTACACAATCGGGCAGGTACATGCAACCCGAAATGCCGGATATGTTCAGCTTAACTATGCTGAAAGGCAGCAGCCGGTCCGCGTTAACCGACCCGCATTCCGTTATATTGTCGCAATCACTGGCTAAAACTTTGTTTGGGGATAGCGACCCCATGAACAAACTGTTAAAGATAGATGATAAACTGAATGTAAAAGTAACCGGTGTTTACCAGGATTTTCCGGGGAATACCGAGTTCAACGATGTTAAGTTTATTGCTCCCTGGGATTTGATGAAGTCTTTAAATAGCTGGTACCCCAGCCGCGAGACAGACTGGAACGACAACGGTATTGTTATCTATGCCCAACTAACCGAAAAACAATCATTCGAAAGTGTATCGGCCAAAATTAAAAATGAAAAGTTCAATCATATAAATAAGAAACAACAAATAACGGATAACCCTGCCGTTTTTTTACAGCCCATGAGCAACTGGCACCTGTATAACAAATTTGAACACGGGGTAAGCACGGCCAGTCCACAACTACAATTTGTTTGGCTTTATGGCATTATAGGTATTTTTGTGCTGCTGCTGGCCTGCATCAACTTTATGAATTTAAGCACCGCCCGATCTGAGAAAAGGGCTAAAGAAGTTGGCATCCGTAAGGCGATAGGTTCATTGCGTTCGCAGTTGATCAGCCAGTTTTTCAGCGAATCGTTGCTGGTTTCGTTGTTTGCTCTCGCGGCCTCGTTAGTATTGGTACAGCTAAGCTTGCCCTGGTTTAACCAGGTGGCCGATAAACAAATAACTATTTTGTGGGCCAAACCGGTGTTTTGGCTGGCGTGCATGGGCTTTACCTTATTTACAGGGCTGGTTGCGGGTAGCTACCCGGCTTTGTATTTGTCCTCATTTAAGCCGGTAAAGGTATTGACGGGTACCTTTAAAGCCGGGCGTTTGGCCGCTATTCCGCGAAAGGTTTTGGTAGTTGTTCAGTTTACCGTATCTATAACGCTTATTATTGGCACCATTATCGTGTACCGCCAGGTCTTATTTTCAAAAAGCCGCCCGGTTGGCTACAGCCGCGAAGGGTTGGTTTACATTAATATGCAAACCAGCGATATTCACACACATTTCGATGCGTTCAGGGAGGACCTGCTGAAAACGGGCGTAGTTGCCAATGCTGCTGAATCTAATGGCACTATAAACGAGCTGTGGTCAAACAATGGCGGTTTTAGCTGGAAAGACAAAGACCCAACCCTCAGTGATAAAATATATTTCGGCACCATCGGTGTAACGCCTGAATTTGGTAAAACCGCAGGCTGGCAATTTACCGATGGCCGGGATTTTTCGCGCACTATGGCAGGTGCCGACTCAAATGCTTATGTGATCAATGAGGCTGCAGTAAAATACATGGGTTTGAAAAATGCGGTTGGCGAAACCATTCAACGTGATGGCAAAAATTTCAGGATAATAGGCGTCATCAAAGATGTGCTAATGGAATCGCCGTATAAACCGGTTACACCAACCGTTTTCTTTTTGGGCACGTGGAATCATGCAACTGTTAATATCAAAATAAACCCGCACAGCAATACCGGCGATGCCCTCGGCAAAATTGAATCAGTATTCAAAAAATACGCTCCTACAATGCCGTTCGATTACAAATTTGCAGATACTGACTACGCCAAAAAATTTGCTGCAGAGGATCGTATTGGCAAGCTTGCCGGTTGTTTTGCGGGGTTGACCATCCTAATCAGTTGCATTGGGTTATTTGGGCTGGCCTCGTTTGTGGCCGAACAGCGTACAAAAGAAGTAGGTATCCGCAAAGTGCTGGGCGCATCAGTGACAAACTTATGGAGCATGCTGTCAAAAGATTTTGTGGCATTGGTGGTGGTGTCAAGCATTGTAGCTATACCAATAGCTTATTATTTGCTGCACCAATGGCTACAGCAATATGAATACCGCACCAATATTTCATGGTGGATATTTGCCGCAGCAGCGGGCGGGGCAATGATAGTTACCCTGTTAACGGTGAGTTTCCAGGCAATAAAAGCGGCTGTCGCTAACCCGGTAAGGAGTTTAAGGAGCGAATAATAAACAGTGGGTAACCCATCTTTAGTCCTGTTTTAGGTCGAAGTTACGCTTCGCTAAACTTCAACCAGTGAGGGATTACAAATGCCCTATAAACCTGGTCCGGGATTACAAATCTTGAGTGTTCGAAGATGGAAAGCAAAGCGACGGGCTGTGCGATTCCCTCCCAATGGGAGGGTGTAGGGAGGGGTTTAATGAAGCGTATAAACCCCTCCCTGCCATTACACATAGCATCCGCACCCCTCCCGTGGGGAGGGAATATATAGCTAATAAATCTTTCGAACACTCAAGATTACAAATCCGAACTACAAGAAAACCCGGGCCAGCAGATTATACACCTATCATCGCCAACCCAATGCGGGCGCAACATGCTCCAAAATAGCGGATAGCACATGGACATTGTAATCAACGCCCAAAGTGTTCGGTATCGTCAGCAGCAAGGTATCCGCTTCCTGTATCGCTTCGTCCTTGGCCAATTCTTTGATCAGCTGATCAGGTTCGGCGGCATAGCTCTTTCCAAACACCGCCCTTTTATCAGCCTCGATGTAACCAAAACTGTCCGCTGCTTTTCCTTGCTGCCCAAAATAATACCTGTCCTGCTCAGTTACCAGTGCAAAAATGGAGCGGCTTACCGAAACCCTGGGTTCGCGCCGGTGCCCGGCCTTTTTCCAGGCCCCTTTATATAGCCTGATCTGTTCTGCCTGCTGGATATGAAAAGGTTTACCGCTTTCGTCAAACTTCAGGGTAGAACTTTGCAGGTTCATGCCCTGCTCGGCCGCCCAAATCGCAGTCGCATTAGAACCGGCTCCCCACCAGATGCGTTCCCGCAGTCCGTCCGAATGCGGTTCAAGCCGTAACAAGCCCGGCGGATTAGGGAACATTGGGTAAGGATTAGGTTGGGCAAATCCGGCACCGCTTAATTTATCCAGGAATGCCAAAGCTTTTTGCCGACCCATATCCGCATCGGTTTCTCCCCCGGCAGGTTCATAACCGAAATAGCGCCAGCCCTCAATAACTTGCTCCGGCGAACCCCGGCTGATGCCTAATTGTAAGCGCCCGCCAGAGATCAGATCGGCAGCGCCGGCATCTTCCACCATATACATTGGGTTTTCATAACGCATATCAATTACGCCGGTACCGATCTCTATTTTGCCGGTCTTGGCGCCGATAGCCGAAAGCAACGGAAACGGTGAGGCCAACTGGCGCGCAAAATGATGAACCCGGAAATAGGCACCGTCTAAGCCAATTTCTTCGGCGGCAACAGCCAGGTCGATAGATTGCAGCAGGGTATCACCTGCGGTACGGGTTTGATACGAGGGATGATCAGACCAATGCCCGAATGATAAAAATCCTATTTTCTTCATCAAGTGCTCAATGTTTAATAGCAAATGTAAACATCCTCCTTCACTGGTCGAAGTTTAATGAAATGTAACTTCGTCCTGTAATGCAGCAAGCATTCTGCTTGCGAGGTACATCTTGTAAAGCAAGTTGAAAACTTGCCTATTTTAGGTTGAAGTTACGCTGCGCTAAACTTAAACCAGTGAGGAGATAAATATCGTGCAACCTCAGGGTCTCCGTTGGATTTAAGTTAACCCATAAAATTCCCCGACTTGCAAAAGGTCGAATTCACCAATCGTTCCTATGGAACGAGACTAAATCGTGTGCTATTTCCTACCGACCAAACGTCCCGATGGGACGAAAAAAGTGCTTTTTAGCGTGCCATAGGTACGCCTGGTCGGTAGAAATGAATATCAAACATCCTTTTACGTTCCATCGGAACGTTTGGTGGTATTGCAGATGGTATGTACCACTTGTTTTAACCGAGAGATTTTGTGGGTGAACTTAAACCGTTGGCAGACCCTGAGGGGACAGAAAGTGTGTTCAATGTTTTTTGAACACACTTGTTTAACGATAATCATTATTTTGTTAGTAAGGAAGATTGCTTAAATACACCGAAAGTATGGAGGGCAGGGCAAGCGTTACCCTTTGTAATTCGCAACCTTACATATTTGGCTGCGATGGCCGGAAACCTGATAATGCGCTTATGACCTATGCTTTGTTTATTCGTTGCTTCGGGAATGCTTTTCCAGTCGTTTCCATTATCAGAGTATTCGACTGTCCATTCAGTTATGCGATGCCCCAGTTCAATAACCTCCTGGATCATTAAGCAATCGAAGGTGCTTGCCGACTTCATTTTGAAAGTAATTTCATCGGTGTGCGACTGATCTTTTGCGGCATAATAAGAATCGGGGTTATTATCAACTAAATTCGCTGCATTATAAATGCCGCCCCTGCCGTTTTTTGCTTTTATGTTTGCACCAGTTAAAAGATTGCGTTGAAATGTTTCATCAATGATATGGCGCAGCTGAGCAACATTGGCAGAGTCGGTATGATGAATCAACCCCCTTCTATCAGGAGCTAAATTGAGCAATAAAACGCTGTTATGGCCGACAGTATTGCAATAGATATCCCAAAGTTGTTGTGGCGTTTTTACGTTCTTGTTTTCCTCCGGATGGTAAAACCAACTTGGGCGGATAGATACATCGGTTTCAGCCGGGATATAGGCGTCGCCGTCTACTTGCCCTTCATTTAATTCTTTAATATGGGCCGCTTCTTCTTTAATAGAAACAGAATCGATTGTTGACCAACAGGGATCTCCGGCCCGGCCCGACTCATTTCCTACCCAGCGCACATCAGCAAAGCGGTAAGAGTTTTTGGTGCCGAAGATAACACAGTTTGTTGCAGGGAACGTACTATCTTTGCCCATTCGGTATAAACAGGTGTTGTTAGCTCGTCGGCTCCGGCACCATCCCACCAGGTTTCCCAAATTGGGCCATAGTTAGTTAAGAGCTCTTTTAACTGGTTGGCATAATGACTTTGATAGTTTGCTATGCTATAAATTGGAGAAAGATGTTCGTGCCTGTCGTGCGGGCCTAAATAGATGGCCGCTTTAAGCCCTGTAGCTTTCAAAGCATCGGTAAATTCTTTCACCAGATCGCCTTTTCCATTGCGCCAGGGGCTATTCTTTACCGAATAATCTGTATAAGCGCTGGGCCAGTTACAGAAACCATCTGCATGTTTTGCTACTAATATTCCTGTAGATATCCCGGCCGACTTTAGTGTTTGGGCCCATTGTTTGCAATCTAAGGCACTTGGGTTAAATATCGCTGTGCTTGCTTTACCATCCCCTTCATTTACATTGTCTTCAAATGTATTGATACCAAAATGGAAAAAAGCAATGATCTCGCGATCATACCATTCTTTTTGCCGGGCATTTGGCGTAGGGCCATATGGCTTTGGAGCCTGCGCCCAAACCTGGAAAGTACTTATAGTTAGAAAGATTAATGTAATAAATTTACTCGATTTCATGTTTGTGATTTTCTTAATAGTTAGGGGTTATTTTCTATATGAAATACTGTACTGCCATTTCATTTCTTGCTTTCATTTTTAAATCCTGGTTTATAAAGGCTCACATAGTCCTTCACTGGTCGAAGTTTAGCGACAGCGTAACTTCGACCTAAAATGTAGCAAGCATTCTGCTTGCGAGGTATATCCTGCACCAAATTGAAAATTCCTGCATTTTTTTGACGGAAAATGACGGATATGTGTCGGCGATTGCATTTTTTTAGCGCAATATGACACCTTTTTTGTCAGCAAGAACTAAGTGCCAAAATGATCCACTTTGTCCAAAAGACAACTAATTTGCAATCAACTGGCTATCAATTAAATAATCAAATATTACAGCTAAAACCACAGACGAATAAGTTGATCCATTTTGTTTCACTGCTTTTTCGTAAATAATTTACTATCAATTATTTAGCTCAAAATCTTGTTTCACTTGTTTCATCTGTTTCACACTTTCGTGAAACAAACACTACAATGACACCCCTCTTTTCCACGGGATGAAATCGTCCTGGCCCAACTGTACAGATTTTGGCTGTACTACGCCACTGGCTACATCGATCACATAGTTCAGGATCCGCTCGCCGGCTTGCTCTATGGTTTCGGTGCCTTCAACAATGGTCCCGCAGTTAATATCGATAATATCAGGCATGCGCTGAAAAATGCGCGTATTGGTTGACAGCTTGATAACCGGGGTAATAGGGTTGCCGGTTGGCGTGCCCAGCCCGGTGGTAAACAATACAATGTTAGCGCCCGAGCCAACTTCGGCCGTAGTGCTTTCTACATCGCTGCCCGGGGTGCATAATAGGTTCAGTCCCGGTTTGGTCACCTTCTCGGGGTAATCCAGCACTGCAGTAACAGGCGAGTTACCCGCCTTCTTAGCTGCCCCTGCCGATTTAATGGCATCGGTAATTAAGCCGTCCTTTATATTGCCGGGTGATGGGTTGGCGTAAAAGCCTGAGCCATCTGCCTCGGCGCGCGCGTTGTAGGTGCGCATCAGGTGCATGAACTTCTGGGCAGTATCCACGTCGACACAACGGTCGCTCAATTCCTGTTCGACGCCGCAAAGTTCAGGGAACTCGGCCAGGATCACGCTGCCGCCCAGGCTCACCAACACGTCGGACACATAGCCCAACGCAGGGTTTGCAGAGATGCCCGAAAAGCCGTCAGAACCGCCACACTCCAGCCCGATACAGATCTTGGTGATAGGCGCGGGCGTCCGCTCAAGTTTATTGGCCTCGATAAGGCCGGCAAAGGTTTGCTTTAAAGCCTCCTGCATCAGGGTGCTTTCCTTGCCTATTTTTTGCTGCTCAAGCATGATCAGCGGTTTGCTGAAATTAGGGTCGCGTTTCCTGATCTCGGTTTCAAGGATGCTGGCCTGCGCGTGTTGGCAGCCCAGGCTTAAAACCGTAGCACCCGCAACGTTGGGATGGGTAATGTAGCCGGCCAACAGTCCGCATAAAGCGTCTGAATCCGACTTGGTGCCACCGCAGCCCATGTCGTGCGTTAAAAACTTAATGCCGTCAATGTTTTCAAACAGCTTCTTCGATCCTTTTTCTGCCGATTCCATTTGCAGGTCGGCGTTCAAAATCGACTCGACCGTGTTACCTGCATTGTACAGATCGATCAGGCTGTCCACCTCGTTCTCATAGGTCTTGGCCTTGCGGAAACCCAGTTTTTCAACCAGCGCGTCCTTCAATACCATAATGTTCCGGTTCTCGCAAAACACCAGCGGGATAACCAGCCAGTAATTAGCAGTACCTACCGAGCCATCTTGCCTGTGATAGCCTAAAAAGGTACGGCCTGCGAACTTATCCACCTCGGGCTTGTGCCAGTTTAGTTTGCGCTCGCCCAGTTTAAAGTCGCTGGCGGCATGGTGTATGTTGTCAACTGTTATAGCGCTTCCTTTAGCAATAGGCTTGTTTGTTTTGCCTACCAATACGCCATACATATAGATCTCCTGGTCGGTGCCCAGGTCGGTCATGGTAAACTTATGTTTGGCGGCTACGTCGGTAACCAGCGTAATGTTATCGCCGTCAAAAGCAATGGTTGTCCCCGCAGGGAGATCCTGGAGGGCAACCAATACGTTATCATGCGGGTGAATTCTTAAAACAGTTTCTTTCTTGTCGGACATTATATCAATTGATGTTTTGTTTAACGATTAACCTTATTGCAGCGTAAGCTCAACAACAGGGATCTCATAAGGTGGTTTTCTTTTTGGCAAAGTTACAACCAAATCTGCATTATTTGTTTTATTAGCGATCTCTGAATGATCATTTAAAAACTGCACATATTTAACCTTGCCTGCATAGCCCGACAATGTTAGAACACCATCGGCAGGGTAAGTGAACAAGTGCACATACAGCTTTTTGGTTTTTGGGTTGTAGGTTAACCTATCGCCCTCTGGCACGGCAAAGCTGTCTGGCGCGTAAGTACAGTTGTAAATAGACAAATTGTTGGCATGCATCCAGTATGACATGCTGTCTAAAGCGCTATTTGCACGGTAATCAAACTCGCCACGGGCGGTTGGGCCCACATTAAGGATCAGGTTACCGCCATTGGCTACTGATGTGATCAGCAGGTCAAGCAGTTGACGGTGTGTTTTCCAGGTATTCTCATCGCGGTAATATCCCCATGAACCTGAAAACGTCTGGCAGGTTTCCCAGGTATGGCCGCGGTATTTCTCCAACTCTTTCGGGCTAACCTGCTCCGGCGTTTCAAAATCGGCACCATCTTTATACTCTTCCAGGTTAAGGCGGTTATCTACTATAATGCCCGGCTGTAGTTTCCTGATCAGCTTTAACAGCTCGACAGATCCCCAATCATCTTTGCCTTTTCCTTTACCTTTTTCTTTGTTAGGGAATGAAAAGTCAAGCCATAAAATATCTATTTTACCGTAATTGGTTAATAGCTCGGTGATCTGGTTACGCATGTACTGACGGTACTTGGCCATATCACGGCCTTTATTTAACTGGGCGTAGTGCTCTTTGCTTTTGTCCTTTTGCATCAGCGGGTGGATCTCGTCCATCACATAATCAGGATGGTGCCAGTCAAGCAGCGAGTAATAAAATCCAACCTTTAACCCTTGCGCCCTGAAAGCATTTACATACTCTTTTACAAGGTCGCGTTTGGCCTGGGTGTTCGGTGCTTTATAATCAGTGTACTTCGAGTCGAACAAACAAAAGCCCTCATGGTGTTTGGTGGTTAATACCGCATATTTCATACCGGCCGCTTTAGCCTCTTTGGCCCATTTTTGCGGCTCGAACAGATCCGGGTTAAACGCATCAAAGTATTTTTGATACTCTTCGTTGCTTAAAGCTTCGTTGTGTTTTACCCATTCGTGCCTTGCAGCGCCCGAGTAAAGGCCCCAGTGTATAAACATGCCGAAACGGCTGTCGGTCCACCATGCCATGCGTTGCTGCTTCTGGGCGTCGGTTTCGTTCCCTATCATTTTCTGGGCCTTGGCAGCCGAGAAACATAGCAGAAACATTAATAATGCTAATTGTAATTTTCCTGATCTCATATGGTTATATATTTTGGTTATCCGCCATAAATAATTTGATGGCTTTATAATTCGGTTATATCAAAGAAAGCAGAATAAGCGCTAAAAAAAATTTGCGTTATTGTCTAAATATTAATCAATTTTGGCATATTAAAATATTAAACACTAATTTTAAGAATAAATTAGATAATATTAAAATCTCAAATGAAACCGCAGTTACTCAAAGTATCTAATGACCTGGTACACTCCTTCAGTTCAAGACAGGACAAGGTGCCCTATGTGAATAATCACTGGCATTACCATCCGGAGGTTGAGCTGATCTATTTCAGGCAGGGAAATGGTACGCGATTTATTGGCGACAGTATACAACATTTTCAGTCGGGCGATGTGTACCTGTTAGGTGCTAACCTGCCCCATTACTGGCGGTTTGATAATATTTATTTTGAGGACGAAGCCAATAACCACGCTGACGTAAGTGTGATACACTTCTGCGAGAATTTTTGGGGCGATGGCTTTTTACATCTGCCCGAAAATACGGCCATCCGCAATATATTAGAGAAAGCGAAACATGGCATCGAGGTTACCGGGAATGAGCGGTTGGCACTAGGTAAGTTAATTGAAACCATTGTTTATGCCGAGGGCCCTAAAAAGATCATGCTGCTAATGGAGGCCCTGATGAAGATTGGCGGCTCAAAACAGATCAAAGTGATCTCATCCATAGGCTCGCGCGTCGATTTTGCATCGTCAGAGAACGACCGCATCAATGCCATTTACAATTACTCGATAGCCAACTTTAAACGTAAGATCCAGATAGAAGAAATGGCCGAGGTGGCCAACATCAGCCCAAACTCTTTTTGCCGTTACTTTAAATCGCGTACGCGTAAAACCTATTCGCAATTTATAAATGAGATAAGGGTTGGTCACGCCTGCAAGCTGCTTATCGAAAATAAAATGAACCTGAAGCAGATCTGCTACGAGAGCGGCTTTCATAATTTTACCAGCTTTCATAAATACTTTAAAAGCATCACCGGCAAAAGCCCTTTAATTTATCAGAAGACGGTTTTTAAATAAGTCGTGGTTTACTTCTTGTCCCGCTCAGCCTCTTCTTTTTTAACCTGAAGACGTTCCAGGTTTACATCAACTTTTATCAGGGCGAAAATAGCCATGTAAAAATTGGCAATCCAAACTACAGAAAATCCCGCCAAAACATAGCCGCGCCAATCGTCCATTAAAAATTTATAACCGGTAAACACCAGCATCAATATGGTTACATAATGACTGAAGCAATACTCGCACGTAAAAACGTAAAAGAACTTGCGGGCCAATATCGTTTTACTTTCTTTGCTTGCCTTTACGCAAAAATCGCGTGGTTCTCGGAAAATTTCCTCGTGCGTAACCGTCCAGGCTATGCAGGCAACGGGGATAGCGACTAAAAACAGCCAGGCAACCTGGGTACACAATGGCATCATAAAATTTATTTAACGATTTGAGTACAATTGGGATGGGATATGGTTTTGGCCTCACCCTAAATCCCTCTCCAAAGGAGAGGGACTTCAATACAATATTTACAATTTAGTAAAGTAAAAACACCTCGTTTTGGAAAATGGTTATTTGCTTAATAAGCTGTACTTTCGGGTAATGTCAGCCAACTTAATTATTGATAGCATTACCCGTCATATACAGCTTTCGGCTGATGAGCAACAGCATTTTTTATCATTGTTGAAATCAAAAGCCTTTAAGCGCAAACAATATATTTTGCAGGATGGGCAGGTTTGCAAATATTCGACCTTTGTGACCAGCGGCTGCCTGCGGGGCTTTACGGTAGACCAGAACGGCTTTGAACACGTACTTAACTTTGCGCCTGTTGGCTGGTGGATAGCGGATATGTACAGCCTGCTTACCCAAAAGCCGGGTATTTTAAACATCGAAGCGTTGGAAGATACCGAGGTGTTATTGCTATCAAAAACCGACCAGGAAAAACTCTATCATGACGTACCGAAGTTTGAGCGCTTCTTCAGGATAATTACCGAGAACTCGCTGGTTTCTTTTCAGCAGCGGCTGATAGATAATTTAAGCCTCACGGCCGAGGAGCGCTACCATAACTTTTGCAGGCGCTACCCTACCCTAATTTATAGTTTGCCTAAAAAGCAGATCGCATCTTACATTGGCGTTACTCCTGAATTTTTTAGCCGCATGCAGCATAAAATGCTGGTGAAAGACAAGAAGTAATTTCTTGACCTACATTAAGTTTTGACAGCTACCGGTACCGTAGATTTGTACTATGTCACAAATAGTATATCACGCAGCAAATACCCGCGGCAAGGCCGATCTGGGTTGGCTAAAAAGTTACCATACTTTCAGTTTCGGTAGTTATTACAACCCCGGACGGATGAATTTTGGCGCGTTACGGGTTCTAAATGACGATACCGTAGCAGGCGGCAAAGGCTTTGGCGAGCACCCGCACGATAATATGGAGATCATTTCCATACCCTTGAAAGGTGGGTTAAAACACCAGGACAGCATGGATAACGTGGCTGTGATCAGCGATGGCGATATCCAGGTAATGAGCGCAGGTACCGGTATTTTTCACCAGGAGCATAACGATGATCAACACGAAGCCGTACAGTTTTTACAGATCTGGGTTTACCCGAACGTATTGAACGTGGAGCCAAGATATGACCAACTAACGCTGAATAAAGCCGACAGGCATAATAAATTGCAACAGGTGCTATCGCCAAATAAAGACGATGCCGGTGTTTGGATCTACCAGAACGCCTGGTTCCATTTGGGTGATTTTGATAAAGGCCTTAATACCGAATACGAATTAAAAGCAAAAGGCAACGGCGTGTATGTTTTTGTTTTAAGCGGATCGATAAAAATTGACGGCCAAATTTTAAATACCCGCGATGGCTTTGGCATTTGGGATATAGATAAATTCAACATAGAGGTATTAGAAAACGCTGAATTTTTATTGATGGAAGTACCTATGTCTTTCTAAAACATGGAAAAAGTTGAAATACTGGCGGTTGGCAAGCACCCGGAGATTATGAAAACCATTCTAAGGCTGATAAACTCCAGGCCCGAATGGAACGGCACCATAGCCTATTCGGCAGATGAGGCTCTTACCAATAGCCAGACAATTGCCTTTAATGTTGTGCTGCTGTGCGCAGGATTAGACGAGGCTGAAGCACGACAAATAAGGGCGCATTTTAAAGTACCCATAGTACAGCATTATGGTGGTGGTAGCGGGTTGTTATATGCGGAAGTTTACCAGGCGTTGGGGGTTTAGAAAGCTATTTAAAACCCCATGCCCGGTAAAGCGTTAATGCTTTACCGGGCATCCGGTTCTTAATTAATAGTTACCGGCTGGTTTAACTTTAAACTACCATCGCCAATACCGCCGTTGGTATCTATCCCCGAAATTTTAATGGTGTACTTGTCTTTTATGTCTGATGTGTAAAATGAAACCCTGGCTTTTCCGTTTTGATCGGTATAAATATTGGGTTGCCAATAAAGTGTAGACCGGTAATCAGGCATTTTAATAGTTGACACAACATTATACTTAGGGCTGTAAAACTGCTGCGGATATAATATAGGTAACGGGCGGTAGGTTACTGTACTTGTTTTAGGCGACTTGTACCAACCGTTGCCATTAATGGTGGTTATAATAATCCACGGGCAATCAGGGTATCCCTTTGCTTTTAATCTTTGACGTAATGGCATGCTTTCTATTACTTCCAACCCGCTTAATGTAGCGATCTTGAACTCGCTCACTTCTTCTATCAGTTCCTCAACCGAATAGGGATCATCAATAGATATGGGCAGATCGCTTCCATCTATTTTTACCATGCAACCCTCACCATTAATTTTCATGGTTGCATAGCCGTCTTTATCGTTTTCAAATCCATCTTTTTTTGGTTTTGGCGCTTTTTGCCTTACCAGGTTTCCGTAGCTATCCCTGTTACTTTCGTCATTGGCAATTCTAAAGCCGGGTACTTTTTGTTTCAGCAGCTCATACAGGTTAATAGTTGCTGATTCCCTGATATCCTTTGCAGTATAGGCGTAATCAGATTCGCCCGCTCCCAAAGGATTGTATGTATTCTTGATTATGGTTTTTGCCTTGATGTTTACTTGTTTTAACACCCTGCCGGTAAGTTTTATTTCAGCATCATCTGCCGACTGTGCTTTTCTTTTAGCCAGGTTTATCTCGGAGGTATCGACGTTGACATACCAGGGATTTTGTGATCCTCTTAAACTTTCGGGTACCCTGGGCGGTTTAAATTTATTAACGGTGATGGCGCCAAATGACATTTTTTTCCCGCTCTTATTATTGGCCTGTATAAAAAATGAGCCAGAGTCAATTTGGGGCAGGTTTTTAAATGTATAAATGCCCTTTTCGTCGCTATTCGCGGTTGCAATAAAGTTGGGTTTTTGTGACGATATCAATACCTGCGCGTTAGCAACCGGCTTATTGAATACATTTGATACCAGGCCGGTTATTTTAAACTCTTTTTCGACTTCAAATTTTACCGGTTTAGCCGGTGCGAAAACATCTTTCCAGTCATAGCCGGTCCAGCCCTGGGTAAGCATCAGGTTATCCAGCGCCTGCCATGCATCTTTGTCTTTCCGGTTAATATAATACCCCGGCGATTCGATATGCCCTTTCAGTTCTGAATTAATGAGCAGGCTTGCAGCTATCCCATTGTTATCTAAACTATCCGGCTTCAGCTGCGAATCGTCAGTTACGGCTAAAGAAAAATCCCCCTGCACCGGGATGCCGCTTTTGTCTTTTACTTCGATCTCCAATCCAACACTGTCACGTTTTTGGAAGTCGGTTTTGTTCGGCGTGATCTTAATGCTTAGCCCATCATGGTTATCAATAAATACTGCCCGCTCATTTAACGGCCGTTTGCCTTTAAAGAAGGTAAACCTTGCGATACCTGTCGGAAATAATTTTTTGTCGATAATAAGATCCGCCTGGCTCAACTCCACCTTTTGCGAATAATAGATTACACCCCTCGACGTCCCGATCAGGTAACAGGCGCTATCGGCTTTCAAATTTTTTAACCCGGCCAATGATATTTTTATTTCGCCGCTCTTTTCGGGGTTATCAACATGCATAACCGTTCCGGTTGCATTTATTGACGGAAACTGAAGATTTTTGACGATTGTTGCATTTATCCTGGCGCTATATGTCTCATTTGCAACAGGTGTAAACTCAAACGACCCCATGCCTTTATAAAGCGTTGTAAACCGCGCCACTTCGCTGCCTTTACTATCATATACCCCGCCCGTTACGGGTGTAGAGGTTCCGTCCTGGCCAATGGCCTTAAAACCCACTACCGATTTCAAACCGGCAACCAACTTACCGCCCTCGGGTAAAAACTGGAGATCGATCTTTTTATCCAGGTTAAGGTTTAAAGGTATCCGCAGCGGGTTTGGGTTATCATCTTTTTCAAGCGGGGTTATAGCGACAATTAACAATCCCGTTTTGGCTTTTTTGTTAAGTTCCTGGCTAAATTTAAGGCTGCCGTCAATACCCGTCTGCATAATTTCTTTGTAGATATAGTGCTCACTTCTGTACATTGAATCCCGGCTCTCAAATATTTTAACCTCCATTTTGTGTATAGCTACAGGGCTGCTAAGCTTATCAGACCGGTTTAGTTTTATATCTACCTGTAGCTGATCTTTATCGCCCATGGGCTTAATTACAGCTTCTGATTTTACCAGCCAGGCGGCCTGGGTTGGTAAATCCAGGTAAAACCTTTGCGTGAAATAAGCATCGTCGCCAAAATTTTGCATCCAATTGGTGTAGGCACGCAAGGTATACCCCCCTGCATGAAAAATTTTCTTGGGTAAAGGTATCTGCCCCCAACCCAATCCGTCTTTTATAGGGATACTTATGCGCCTGGCAACCACCACTGTATCGTCAATAATATCAACATATAACAATTTGCTTAATTTAGAGGGGGTTAGCGTCGCTCCGTCCAACAGGTAACTTTTAAACCATAAAGTATCGCCGATATTATAATAAGGTTTATCGGTATGTAAGTAAACCTTCTCCATTGGCAGGCGCTTGTTCAGGCTGTCCAACGGTGCAGTAATTAGTGATAACCCTTTATCAGCAGATGCCGGTACAGGTGCGGTAGGCCCGCTTACTGAAGCCATTTGGTTACCATCAACTGTATAATGGAACACCTGCCTACCCAACTCGCCCGCGGCATTAATGCCTTCTACCACCACGCGGTAAGTTCCCGGGCCGTCGGCATTGAAGAAGTTAAACGTGGTTTTGCCGTTAGCGTCGGTTTTCAGGTATGGGTTCCAGTAAACGGTAGTGCGCAGGTCGGGTAATTTGGCAGCATTACCCGGATGGTCATAACGTGGCGAATAAAACTCGCGTACCCTGTTGAAACCCTTAGGGATAATATTGGCAATGTTGGGGTTATATTGCCTGCGTGTAGTTCCCAACTTGGTTAAGATCAGCACATATCCTGCACTATTGTCATTAGCCCCGCGCAAAAAATTAAGCATTGCCTGGTTGGTTCTTACCATCTCTATCTTTGCCACGTCCTCAGGTTGGACACTTCCTTCCAGTATTTCTGAGATCTCGTCGGGGTTGGTTATCTTCCTTCCGTCAAGAATAAGTGCTAACGAGCCTCCCGACCGCAGATCTTTTATTGTGGTGTAACCCAGATTAGATGTTACATTTACCCCTGGTAGCCGGGCCTGTAGCGCCATTGCCAATGTGGTATAATCCTGAGCGTCGGGAATAGTAATAACCTGATCGGCCGATTCCTCCGGTATTTTGAACATACCCTGCGGAGTAATACCATCACTAACTTTTATCTTTTTGGCTTTGATCCGCACTTCTCTTAGCCTGTGCACCCTATCCAGCTGCCCTGTTTGTTCATAAATATCATCTTCTTTTTTACCTGTTTCGAGATAGGTTTTAAGGGTAGCGGCAATATTGGTGCTTACATCAGGATAGTTAGGGTTTTTGTTCATCTTTAACTTAGGTATGCTGTCTAAGATTATGATCGCTTTATCACTATTCTTGGCGGTCCTGGCCTGTACGGCAAACTTGATACTGTCGGTCATGAAGATGCCGTCGAAGCTGAACCTACCATTTGCATCGGAAGTAGTGCCCTTTGTAACACCTGCTTTTACAGACATAAGCACCACATTGGCATTTGCCAAAGGTTTATTGCCCAGCGTTGTTACCGTACCAGATATGTTCACACCCAACCCTTCAACCGGGAAAGTGGGTTTAACGCTTACGGTATTATCCAGTGATTTCCATTCAAACCGGCGGTAACCTTGTGTCAGCATTAAATTGTCCAATGCCTTGTCTGTCTCATCATCTTCTTTGGTAAAATAGTAATTGGGCTTTTCGATATAACCTTTGATATCCGAGGTTAACAGGATATTAGAAAAGATAGTGCTCTCGGCACTTTCATCAACCGGCACTTTGCTTTCATCGGTCACCGCGACAGAGAAATTACCGAATGTAGGTTTGCCTTTGCTGTCTTTGGCTTCCAAATCCATCAGCACGTGCTCCTTGCTGCTATAAGTGGCTTTTGCAGTTTTGATATCCAGCCGCATTTTATCATTGCTCCTTATAAAAGCGATGCGTTCGTTCAAAGGTTCATTATTGCTGCTGAAAAGTGTAAACTGTGCTATGCCGCCCGGGAATGACTTTTTCTCTAACCAGATGGATGTTAAAGCGCTGCTGATCTTAACAGGAGCAGCAAAAACCGTTTCCCCACTGCTGTGGGCAATGAGGTTTATCGTGCTGTTCAGCTTATTTGCCGAAGCATGGATCCTGACCAATACGCTGTCTTTGTTAGGCTGATAAACACTCAACACGTAACCTTCGTCGGCTGCTTTTGGCAGGGCGATAGCTTTGGTAGTACCATCAGCAAAAGTAATATTGGCGGTATAACTTTTTCCGGCCTGCGCTTTTAAAGTGAAACTGCCCATGCCGGCATGTAATGTTTCAATGGCAGCTACTTCGTTATTATCGTTATCGGTTATCTTACCTTTAATGGCTGTTCCCAACCCGTCAATGCCTACGGCTTTAAAAGCCACCCTTGATGCGATACCGTTAACCAAACTGCCGCTTTCAGGAAAGAACTGAACATCGGTTTGCAGCAAGCCGGCCTTGATCGGGAAATCACGGATCACGGGGTATTTATCTGTTCCCTGGATACTGGTATGAATATAAGAGCCGCTTAAGTCTGCATGCTTATCATTGCTGATCTTTACCGGTACATTACCTAATTGATCTGTTTTTACATTTTGCGACCATACCGCTTTCTTACCGATCATGATATTATATCGTACATCCCGGTTTGCAAGGGGCTTGCCCTGGTCGTCGGTATAGTTGAGCACGGCGGTCAGTACCGGCTTGCCCGATTCGTCTTTATACCCGTAATCAGCTTTGGTAACGATGTTATGGCTCAGCAGGTCGCCTACGGTAAAGGTACGGTCAAAGAAATATTCGGGCCCGGCGTTGCGCATCCATTGCGTATAGGCGCGGATGCGGTAGCTGCCTTCTTTAAGTTCATCGCTTAAAATAAAATCACCCATCACCATACCCGAGGTTACCGGCAGCTTTAACGATCTGACTAATGAATCCTGCTCGGTGATCAGGTCGACATAGACGGCTCCGCTTAACGCGGACAACTGGTGCCTGCTGCCGATGGTTAAATACCCTTTGAACCAGATAGTATCGCCCAGCGCATAGTAAGGCTTATCCATGTGCAGGTAAACCTTTTCCTGCGGGATCGAATCGGTCCATCTTTGCAGGGTGGTTACCAGCTTATCAACAGGGTCATCCCCACGGGGGATAAAAGCAAATAATATTAAAACTGAAAATAACAGGCAGAGTTTGACAGGTAAGGTAATTACTGTTTTCATGTGTAGATAGGTTAGGTTGAGACTTAGGGTAGTTCTAAGTTAACAATAGTTTTTTATATTATATAACTACCGGTCTATATTTAATAAAATGCAATTTGGATATTAGTTTTCAATTATTTGATTATCAATTAAATAATTAAGTTTTACAGTTAAAAATCCAGACGAATAAGTTGATTCATTTTGTTTCACTGGTTTTTAGCAAAAAACTTATTTACAAGTAGTTAACTCAAAATCTTGTTTCACTTGTTTCATTTGTTTCACACTTTCGTGAAACAAACATGCCTTATTTTTTCAAATATTTCATCGCCTCTTTCGCTACGATCTGCCCTGAAATGATAGCCGGCGGCACACCCGGGCCGGGTACGGTTAATTGACCGGTATATAACAGGTTTTCGACGTGTTTGTTCCGCATGGCGGGTTTAAAAAACGCGGTTTGTCCAAGGGTATTTGCCAACCCGTAGGCGTTACCTTTAAAAGAATGGTAATCGGCTTTAAAGTCATTGAGGGCATAACTTCTTTTGACGATGATACTATCCCTGATATCTTCACCGGTGATCGCTTCAAACCGTGATAGCATCAGCTCAAAGTATTGCTCCCTGATCTGGTCTTTATCCGCTAACCCTGTCGCCACAGGCATCAGGAAGAACAGGTTCTCGCAACCATCAGGTGCTACGGTGCTGTCGGTCTTAGACGGGCAGCACACATAAAACAGCGGTTTGTCCGGCCATTTAGGCGATGTATAAATGTCTTTGGCATGCTGCTCAAAATCGGTATCAAAAAACAGGTTATGGTGCTGTATGCCCTTCACCTTTTTATTCAGCCCGATATAAAACAACAGGCTTGACGGCGACATCGCTCGGCTGTCCCAATACTTTTTGGTGTAATTACGGTAAGGCTCGTCAAGCAGGTGTTGGTCTACATGCTCATAATCTGCACCGGCAATTACCACGTCGGCGCTGATATTGCCATTGTTGGTTTTAACCTGATCTACCTGCTTACCTATAACCTCAATTTTAGTCACTTCGGTGTTCCGTTTTATCTCAACACCCAGGCTTTCGGCAAGGCTTACCATGGCTTGTACAATTTGGTTCATACCGCCCATGGGGTACCAGGTACCCAGTACCAGGTCGGCATAGTTCATGAGGCTGTACATGGCAGGCGTGTTCTGTGGTGCCGCGCCTAAAAACAACACCGGGAACTCCAGCAATTGCCTAAGCTTCGGATTTTTAAAATGGCTGTACACATGCTTACGCATACTGCTCAGTAGCTGCATGTTCAGGCTCTTCCGGATCATGTTAAGATCGATAAACTCGCCAATAGTATGCGACGGGCGGAATACGTATTCGCCCATACCTACTTTATATTTATATTCAGCCTGCTTTAAAAATTTATCCAGTTGGGCGCTGCTGCCGGGTTCGATTACTTCAAAGACTATTGAGAGTTCGGGTCTCTCTTCGGGTACATCTAACAAATCATCCTTACCAAAATAAATGCGGTAGCCTGGGTCAAGCCTTTTCAGGTCGTAATAATCAGAAGGCTTTTTACCAAACAGGGCGAAGAAATTCTCAAATACATCTGGCATCCAATACCAGCTGGGGCCCATATCAAACGTAAAGCCATCCTGCTGCCATACCCTTGCCCTACCGCCGGGCTGGTCGTTTTTTTCGAGCACGGTAACTTTATACCCCTCCTTTGTCAAAACACAGGCTGCCGACAAGCCGGCGAAGCCGCTGCCGATAACCACAATATGTTTTTGAGCGCCCATAATTTTAACGGCCTAAAGTAAGCAAATTGTTTTGCGGGCGGGTTGAAATATGTACTTTTGAAGCCCAGCGCACACGTGAGACAATGGATCTGTATGATGAAGCCTGTTTTGAATGCAGTAAATTAATAACCACTAAATACAGCACTTCATTCAGCAAAGGTATTAAGGCATTTAGTAAGCAATTCAGGTATCCTGTTTATGCTATTTATGGTTTTGTACGCTATGCGGATGAAATTGTCGATACCTTTCATAACCATGACAAGGCCCTGCTGATCAACGATTTTAAACAGGATACGTTTAAAGCCATCAACCAGAAGATCAGCCTCAACCCTATCCTGCATTCGTTCCAGATCGTGGTAAATGAATACCATATTGACCATCAACTGATAGCAGAATTTCTACGATCAATGGAAATGGATCTTGAAAACAAGGTTTATAATGACGAGAATTATCAGACCTATATCCATGGCTCGGCAGGCGTTATCGGCCTGATGTGCCTGCAGGTATTTTGCAAGGGCGATAATAAAATGTACAAGCGCTTAGAACCAATGGCGCTGAGCCTGGGCTATGCTTTCCAGAAGATCAATTTTTTGCGCGATATTAAAGCCGATTATGAAGATCGCGGTCGCACTTATTTCCCCGGCGTCAATTTTAAGAGCTTTACGCAACAGGACAAACAAACCATTGAAGTCGAGATACAACGTGACTTTGATGCCGGCCTTGAAGGGATAAAACTTTTACCTCGCGGCGTTAAATTAGGGGTTTATACCGCCTATAGTTATTATTTGCAGCTATTTAAAAAGATCCAGCGCATGCCGGTAGATGAGATTTTAAACCGACGGGTTCGCATTTCAAACTCAAGTAAAGCGGCTTTGTACGCTAAAGCTTTGGCCAAACATAGTTTAAAGAAATAATCAGTAATGAACGATCTGCCTGTATATACCAAATCACAACTGGCCCTGCGCAACGGGCAGGACAAGCCCGAGGTTTGGATAGCTTATAAAGGGCTGATCTATGATGTTACGCGCAGCCGCCTTTGGCGCAACGGCAAGCACTACGAGCACTGGGCCGGCCAGGACCTTACCCACGAGTTAGGTGACGCCCCGCATGATGAATGGGTATTTCAGAATTTTGAAGCGATAGGCAAACTACTATAACCGTCAAGCAATAAAAAAAGCTCTCAAAATAAATTGAAAGCCTTTTCTTTATCAGCGTTATAATTTCTAACCTTTCGACGTGTTGGCGGCCGCGTAATCAGCCCAAAGCTGGTCAAACGTTTTGCCGGTTAAATCTTTAATGGTATTGTCGGAATAATTATGTGCACGTAACGCGGCATCAAGTTTTATTACTAAACCGGGTTTTACATATTTCTCGACCCATAGAAAAAAACGCGCGGTTATGCGATAACTGTTGGTATAGCTTTGGGTGCTTTTAAATTTAGGCAGGAACCATTTAGCGCCTACATTATCAACACCGAAAACGGCACGGGCATAATCAGCTATACCTTCGGTAAGCCATCCCGGGCCATTGCTGTCGCCATAGTCTTGTACAATATGCATTACCTCGTGGGTAACCACATCCAGGTCTGTTGGTTTTCTTAACATCCATGCCGGGTTAAAAGTCACCACGCCGTTACCTGTAGCAGCTACGCCATCATATCCAGGGTCAATAACAAAGGTTACTTTATTTAAGGTGTTTTTATTAAAGGTTTCTGCTTCGGCAGGATACACCAGGAAAAAAGCATCTACCATGCGTTGTTTAACCGCATTGCCTTCTTTTGCAAAAGTGGCGTCTTTATTAATGAAAATAAGCGTGTAAGCTTTGCGGCTTATCGAGTCGTGCGTGAGGGTGTAGGTATTTCGTGTTATGGTGTCAGTAGTTACCTGGGCATTTGCCTGCAAGCCGGCACACAAGCCGATAATCAATAATAGTTTTTTCATTAATCGATGTTTAAGATAAAGTCATTTCAGTACGACATGCCCAAATATCGGTTATTTTGGGTAACTCACCAATAACGGTTCAGGTGTAATCAGAACATTTTACGCCGTTTACCCAGCGTTTTTCATTTTTAATGCGATGATGCAATAAACAGGGTTTCAAAACATAATTTAAACCGAAAAATATGAAAATCTTAGGTTGTATGTCATTCGCGCTTTTTCTTCTGATGGTATTGATAGAAGGATGTCAAAAGGCACAATTAGTTTCAGTGGTCGCCGGGCAACTGGTGGCCAGTAAAACCACCGTAAAATTCAATGAGCCCGATACACTCATTCTGATCGGCGCAGAAAACGACTCGGTAAAATGGAGCATAACGCCTTCGGGGTCCAACGCTACGTATAAAAACACTAATAAAGCTGTTGTTGTTTTTTTAAAGGCCGGTATTTATACAGTAAGCGCGACAGCGCCCGGCCAAGCGCCACTTACTAAAACGATTACAGTATTAAATGAAAACTTTTACCCTCCTGCACCAGCAGACCCAACGCCTCCGGCTGATCCTTTTCCTTTATTTACCCATGTTCCAATTACTAATGACAATATTGTCATTACCCCGCATTATTATAAAATGCCAACCAGCGATTCGACCTATTTTATACTGACGGCTCAAACCGGCAAAACTTACCCGTGCGGTAATAGTAGTCTCAATATAAGTCAATCTCAAACTAACAATAACTATATTGTTAACATTGTTGATATCATACAGCCTGGCAATGCCAATTGTGCGCTACCTAACACTCAACTTAAAGGGTCGATATATTTCATTCCTATCGTGGCCTCGCCAATCGTCTTGGGTACCACTTATCCACTAACTGTAACTGTGGGCAGTACTACCTATACAGGCGTTATTACGTTTAATAAAACTTATATGGATATTGTTTGGAATTATACTTACGGTGTTATTATGTCATCAACACACGTAACGCTTTAGCCGGAAAAGTCGTTAGTAAAATACAGGAGTTAGTGTTCGATCTTTACCGAACTCCCGTATATTTAAAAATATTTTTTTTCCGACCCAACGTTTGTCACATTCCCTGCGAAGAGCTGTTTAAGTGCATTCCAGGATAAATTTGAATGAATCTATCTAAACACCAGGCCGGGCAATTGGCCAAAGGCTGTATGAATAATGACCGAACGGCACAAGAGGCTTTATACAAGCTGTTTTATGCCGATATGCTACGGGTATGCCATAACTATTTGCCCGATAAGGAACTGGCGAAAGAGGCGTTTAATTCAGGCTTTTTAAAGGTTTTTCAATCCATTAAAAATTTTGATGCGGAAAAAGGTGAGTTAGGGGGATGGATCCGCAAGATCATGATATTTTCTGCTATTGATCTTTGCCGCAAGGAATTGAAATTTACCTCGCTTACACTGGTTGAAAAAGATCATGGAGATGACCTTTTTATTGAGGCATCGGCATTGGAAAAACTTTATTTTGAAGATATACTATCAAAAATACGTACGCTGCCTTATGCCACTCAAACGGTTTTTAACCTGTATGAAATGGATGGCTTTACTCATAAAGAAATAGCTGAGCAATTGAATATCAGTGAGGGAACTTCGCGCTGGCATTTAGCAGAGGCCAAGAAAAAATTAAGAATGTTGTTAGAAAACCCTGCCATAAGCAATAGCACAACAGAAAGGAGTGACAAAGCCGTATGAGTAACCGAAATCAATACTTAAAGCTTTGGCAGCAAAAACGCAATGACTTGCAGGTTGATATGGACCCGCAGGCAGATTGGTCTGCTATGCAGCACCTGTTAGATCAGCAATTGCCAGTTGTAAATCCTAATACAAATAATACAAACCCGGACGGCAATTTAGTTAAGCAGCTGTCGCATTTTGCTAAATTTAAACTGATATATATTGCAGCCGCATTGATCACATTGGCGACTATCACTTATTTGGTTATTCAACATCGCGCAGCAACAAAAAATAATAAACCTGCAAAAAACGAGGTAAGAGCAGATAGTATTTTACAAAAAAATCAGCAAACAGATAGCACACGTAATGAAATACCAGTAAGTAAAGCCTCTGAAAACAATGGTGTTTCTGATAAAAATATCGGCAATAAAAATAGCAGTAGGCCTCTTGACTCAGTAGCATCTGTAAATCCTGTCAATGGGTCTGTAAATAATTTAAGCAAATCGGGATTAGGTACTAATAAATCATCTGGGTTGTTGTTATCAACCAATAAAATAAAAGGTAGCTTAGTATTAAAAGGCAATAAAACCAATAGCCATATAAAATCAAACAACAATATTAACAAACGTAGAGACTTTAATAGCAACAACGCTAAACTATTAGCTAACCAAAGCAAGCAAGTTAGTGGCACAAATCGAGTAGTTGTTAATAGCCAAAATATCAGCCAGGTTGTAAATGATAATTTGCCACGGACTAATATTATTATATCGCAATCATGGTCAGTGCCATTTGTTTTTTATGGGAATGATAATTTGCTGGTTAATAATTACACCACGGCAGGAATAGCCGATGTTGCGAAATCAATAAAAACAAAAAACCGGATCGGCCAATCCTTGATTACTAAAACACCAAAGATTAAAACTCACACATCATTTAACTTAGACTGGGGCTTTTTAGCAGGTGTTAGTATCCCCGGCAGCTTCACATCTAAAAATCAAAACAAAAATTTTTATGGCAGCCTGCCAATTGATGCTTACACCGGTTTATTTGCAACCTATAACATTAGCAATAAATGGGCCGTTGATATGCAGGTAAAACTACTTATACCTAATAAAGCCAACGAAACTTATAACCACGTTTATACAACTAAAGGAGATACCGGCCAAATGCTGCAACACTCCTTTAAGATTACTGATTCGCGCAAAATATATTCGGCACAGATACCGGTACATTTAGTTTATAATGTGACTCCTGCTATCAGTGTAAAAGCTGGACCGGTTATAAACCTGCCGATAAAGTTTATCGGGCTAAGTACAGTTAGTGCAATAGGCACCTTTAAAGACACGGTAGGTTATATCAATAGGCTTATTGATACTGTAAATTCTGTAAACTTTGAAAAGAAAGTTACTGTGGGTGTATCAGGCGGAATTGGCTATAATTATAAACGTATAAAGCTTGAGGCTACTTATTACTACAATCCACAACCAATTAAAATAAGTACACCATTGCGCAGTTATACCAATAGCACCAACAATTTGCAAATAACTATTGGTTTTAAATTAAACAAAACCAAACACTAAATATTTGACCCTATTTTATCGCATGAAAACAAGAAAGGCAGAAGTTTCTTTCCGCCTTTCTTATTTTTTATACTACGTTTTAATTATACAATCTCAAACGAGGACAGGTTAACAAACTCCTGGATACGTTCTGTAATTTCTGCCTGGGTAATATTTTTTATCCTTTCTGTACCGAATTTCTCAACGCAGAACGATGCCAATGCCGAACCGAAAATGATGGCATTCTTCATGTTATGAAAGTTTACGCTATCCCCCTTCGCCATATACCCAATAAATCCGCCGGCGAAGGTATCGCCTGCACCGGTTGGGTCGAACACTTCGGCCAGCGGTAATGCAGGTGCCGAAAAGATCTTATCCTCATGGAAAAGCAACGCACCATGCTCGCCTTTTTTAATGATCAGGTATTTAGGCCCCATAGTCAGGATCTTACGTGCGGCTTTAACCAGCGAATACTCGCCTGATAGCTGGCGTGCCTCGGCGTCATTAATAGTTAATACGTCTATGAGCTTAATGGTTTCCAACAGGTCATCCATTGCAATGTCCATCCAGAAGTTCATAGTGTCCATTACAATTAATTTAGGGCGGTTTTTAAGCCTCTTGATAACCGTTTGCTGTACTTGTGGGGTAAGATTACCCAGCATCAGGTATTGGCAGTCCTGGTAGCTGTCAGGGATGATAGGGTCAAAATCAGCCAGTACGTTCAACTCGGTTGCCAGCGTATCCCGGCTATTCATGTCATTATGGTATTTACCGCTCCAAAAAAACGACTTCTCCCCCTTCTTAATTTGTAAACCTTCGGTATCAATACCATGGTGGTTAAAGTCGGCTATCTCTGTTTGGGGGAAGTCATCGCCTACCACAGCAACAATTTTTACCTTGTCATAAAAGTAAGAAGCGGCCAAACCTGCATAGGTTGCAGCACCGCCAACAATTTTATCTGTCTTACCAAAAGGTGTTTCAATAGCGTCAAACGCCACAGTACCAATAACTAATAAACTCATTTAATATTTTTTATAATTTTTTTTTGACAAATATTGTGAAATTAGCTCAGAAATCATACTTTTGCACACTCCAAACCGGAAAATGATTCCTGAGTAGCTCAGCCGGTTAGAGCATCTGACTGTTAATCAGAGGGTCGCTGGTTCGAGCCCAGCCTCAGGAGCCTCACTGGGCAAGCGAAAAAAATTTTCGTTTGCCCTTTGTTTTTTAACACCTAACTTGCTGTTAATCTGATAGATAAGTTGATACAAAAAGGCCACTTTAATGTTTCGATGTTTTAAATCTTCAAAGCGGAATTTTTCGGGGAACATCGAAACAATTATCTCTTTTTGAATGTCAGGCTCTGATTGCCAGTAGATTACGTCAATAAGGGTCAATTTCTCAATAGCCCTGTCCAAAACCTCGATTACATCCGAAACCGTCATCACGTTCAGCGGAATATCAGCCAGTTTAGCTTCCAATACGGCTATCTTGCTTTCGCAGTCTGTCTTGATCGTTTTATAATCCGTCCCGTCTATATCGCTGGACAATAACAATTCACGTGCTTTGGTAATACGGTCGTTCAAGTCCGAAATCTCTTTAATATACTGGCTTTTACCATTTTTTTCGTTTTGGGTTGCATCAACGAATGTGTCTATAATCGCCGTTTTGAAATCATCTACCGACTCCCGCCTTAATACATATCGCTGCAATTCTTCAATAAAGAGTTCGTTAACTATTTCCGCTTTCTGCCGGTAACCACAGGCTGAGCAGCAATGATAATAATAGTAATAGGCATTATTTCGACCGCGCGAAGCGCTCCCGCATAAGATGCGGGTACATTGGGAGCATTTAATAAGCCCCTTTAATGGCAACATTTTGGAGGACACGATAGGGACTTTGATCTTGCGCACTTTCCCATTCAATATATCCTGTATCTCATAAAACAGGCTCTCGGAAATAATCGCATCATGCAGACCTTTGACTGTATGCGCCTTTTCATCTTTATATTTTTCAATAAATATTCTGCCACAATATACCGGGTTACGGATTGCCTGAAGAAAGCGATTTTTGTTACAGGCCAAACCCATCGCTTTTGCCCGGAGGAAAATCTGGCTGCTGGAATATTTGGCTTGTGCAATTTCATGGAAAGCCCATTTCATGATGCGGGCTTGCAAATCATTTGGGGCAATATACTTTTTACCATCCGGTGCGCTAAGATTAACATAACCGACAGGGGCTTTTGAAGTCCAGCGCCCCTCTTTCCTCGCCCTTCTTAGCCCATAAAAAGTATTCAGCGCCCTGCGGTCGTTCTCTATTTCCGGTGCGGTCAGGTAAATCGCCAGCATCATTTTATTTTCAGGCACGGACATATCCAAGGGCTGCTCAATGGCCTGCGGCTCAACACCCAGGCCTTTCAGCGAACTGATCATTTGATAGGCGTCCGGTGCGTTACGACTGAAACGATCCCATTTGGTAAACAGTACCAAGTGGGTTCTATTTCGGAACTTTCTCAGGTAGGCCAATAGCTTTTGCCATTCAGGTCTTATAAAGGTTTTGGCGGAGTGATCTTCAAAAATAACCTTACGGACACCGATCTTATTAATCTCACAATACCGGGTCAATACTTCCTCCTGGCTTCTTTGGGAATAACCTTTATCTGCCTGTTCATCCGTGCTTACACGTATATATAAATCTGCAATTTTCATTATAAAAAGTTCTGTTTCACAACCAATTTCGCTAAAAAGTATAGCAAATCCAAATATTGCTCAGCCTCTTTCTCAGTTAGTTTGATGCCTTGTTTATCGAATTTTGCTATCACCATTTGGGGCGTTAAACTTCGCTTTCCTTTATTTAATGGGTTCATAATCCTAAGTCTTTTTAGCCCAATTTCTTTTTTAAAAAAGAGCTAAAAACCCATATAGGATAAATAAGTGGTTCTCCGTCCACTCACACCTGTTACAATCCCATCAGCGCATCCGATTTGAAAATTTTACTACTATTTGTCCCATATGGGATAAGCGGAATTCTAAAAATCCAAAATTTGATTTTGACAATAAAGAATATGGAGGTACAAAATCATCATTCCCGACGGCGTAGCCGCGGGGATTTCACCAGGTCAGCGGCCAGCTTGCTGGCCGCATTTGAGTTTTAAGAGCGTCCGATTTTTCATAGAAAAATTGGAGCAAGCGGATACCGAAGCCATATTAGGCGATAAAATCGGGCGGGATTATGAAGTAGTGCAGAACATTGAGCAATTCGCTTTTTTTGATAGCATTGTAGAAAATTACGGCGGTTTGCACTATGAAAGTGCGGGAAGCCTGGCTTTCGGACAAGTCACCTATATTACCGCCAAACTGCCCGAGCATATCAGGGTAGGCAAAAATGACCTGATAGAAAATTATTTATTTCTCACATCAACCCATGACGGAACAGGCAGTATTACTATCGCCTTTACTCCCGTAAGGATTTATTGCGCCAATACCTTAAATGCCGCCCTTAACAATTGCAGTAACGCCATTAAAATAAGGCATACCGCCAGTGCAGCCGAAAAACTTAAATCAACGCATAAAATGTTAGGGTTGACCAACCAGCTAACTACCGAGTTGGAAGCCATTTTTAACCGCTGGGCAAGGGTTCGCATTACCGACCCGGAGTTAAAACGGCTGATACAGTTGGCTATGGCACGGAACCGTGAAACTTACGAATTATTGAAAACAGGCAGAGAGAGTGAATTAAGCAGTCAATTCAACAACACGGTTAGCGCCATTTTGGACTATTCGCTTACCAGCCCGACACAGCAGGAAACTACCACAAAAGGAACGCTGTTTGGCTTTTATAATTCGGTAACGGGATATTACCAAAATGTACGCAATTACAGCGACAACGAAACCAAATTTAAATCCATTATGGCGGGTACGGGGCTACAACGCAACCAATCGGCTTTTGACCTCTGCGGCGAATTTACCAAGCACGATAACAGTGCGCTACTGCTTAATTAATCCATACAGGGGGTGGATAGCCCCCTGTTATTTTATCAACTATTTTTAAATGTAAACATTATGAAACCGATAGATCAGTTAATGAATATTGATAAGGCAAAAATCATATTCGACTTATTTAAAAATGAAATCCCCGCATTTTTAGAATATACCCAAGCCATTGCGGGTAAGGTTGCCCGCGACAAAGAGGAACTATTAGCAAACTGGACAAATCCGTTTTTGAGCTTCCACCAATGGCTAAGCCTTTCGGAACAGGTTTCGGGCATCATAAAACGACATCAAAAAAGTATCGTTAAAAGCAGTAATGTATTTTCCGAAGAACTTTTTGGAGGCTATTTAGCCTTATTTACCAATCATTGCTTAGAGCAGTATGGCACTTATAAAGCGCAGTCGCCAAAATTCCTACAGGCAATTAGTTTGTTTTATTTACCCATCCAACCCATCGGGAACAGGAGTTATAATCATCTCGTATTGGAACTGCATGGCGGCCCCGAATATGCCGCCATTGTTACGGACGAGGGCGGCAACAATCGTGTTTTTGAGAACCGTGAAGATGCAGAGGCGGAAGCAGCAGAATGTCAAGATGGAATGGTGGTTGATTTATAAGCGATATAAAGTACCGAAACAGTGCGGAATAACATAAGCCGTTCATCTCAAAATAACGCCTCATAACCCTTTATTTAGCCTTAAAAGAGGGGTTATGAGGCGTTGTTTTGCCCGGCCTTAAGTGCCTTTTAAATCCTGAAAAGTGCCTTATATTGAGACAGTACAGGTTTATAATGACGAAATCTGTTGTTAAACTTTGTTAAGTTATCGCTATTTATTCGTCCGGATATTCATTTTCATGGTAATAAATTGCCTGTTCGTTTTTAAACCATCCGAAATGTTTTATAGCTTTTTCCAGATAACGCTTACCTTCCTCCGTTGTTCCTTCTGCTGTATAAAAACCAAATTTCCACTGTTTCATGTTGTCAGTGGCCGCTAAAAGAATAAGTTCGCTTTCCTTATAGCCGCTTTTATAGGCATATATAGGTAACGCTATCTGAACAACCTCGTCAACATCTTTTTCAGGTACATTTGGGGGATAATAGATTAATAAGTGCCCTATACCATTATAGGAAACGTATCGCCTGGCAAAAATTTCTTCTCCTGTATTTTCATATTTGGCAATTAAGCTGAACAGGCTTTTAGCTAACATCCGTCTTTCAAATCGCGACAGGTTCATTAATTCTTTAGCCAGAAATTCACCATTGGGCAATTTTAATACGTCATTTTTAACAAGTTCATCAATAAAATAACTTGCTTTATCCGCTTCTTTTTTACGTTGTAACGCTTTGCTTGCGATATATTTATCCCAGGCCCCATTCAAATTCACCTCTATTTCCTTGATCTGGTTTGAAGCAAAATCAATTGGAAAGCTTCGGGCATTGGTAACAAATTCCGCAAGAATATCTTTCTCTTGACAATTAATAGTTAAAATTTTGTCAGCACTTAATAGCTTCTCTCGTTCCTTTAGATATTCGACCAAATCCTTAACGGTATCAAGTTCATAGATGATAGCTTTAAAAGTATCTTTGTTGAATATACTGACAAACCCCTTGTCATTCAGATTTTCGCCTAAACTGTAATACTCAAATTGTTCGCCAACGTTAATTGTTATCCTGAACACCTGGTTATAATTTTCCGGTTTGAACAATTCTGGTTCTCTGTCAGGATGCTGTATATAAATCTCCCTGTCGCTTTTGAATAGTTTTCTGAAAGCACCATTTAGTTGATTAGTGGATTTTTCTATTACCTTTTTTTTGTACCGGTCATAGTTGCCTTCGTAATGATGGTTTTTAACGGAGATAATAATAGCAATATCACGGAATAGAATTAACAAGTCACAAATTTCCTTACCATCGCCGTTTATGTCTCTGGGATTAGGATAGCACCAATATTTAAAATAAGTATTGTAAGCCAGTTCGTTTACAAACGCCTCTCCTTCATTACCTTTATCATTACTATTGTCCATATTTGTAAATATACGCCGAACAGCTTACAGTGGCTGGATTTTAAACTTTGTAAATTCATATTAATGGCATTTAATGACAGGCCCCAATTAGATCAATATTCCATAAACAGCGAGCAATCCTCAATTAAATTGTTCCAATTTATGAATCAGGGGACTGGTTTTATTTGCCGTCCCGAGGTACCCGATAAGGGCTGTGATTACGATGTGGAACTTGTTGACTTGGGAACCGATGTATCGAACTGGCGGTTTGCATTACAACTTAAAAGCATCGAAAATCCGGATTGGGTTGCAAACAATCAATACATTTCCTATTCCTTTGAAACGTCGAGGCTGGGTTACCTCATCCGGCGGATGCCGGCAATGGGTATTGTGGTGCTCTATGATGTAAATACCGGACGTATTTATTATGATTATGTCGATCGTATTTATGAAAGACTAATGGAGGATAAAGGGTCCGACGATTGGAAGTTGCAGGATACGGTTAAAATAAGAGTGCCGGGGAGTAATGAATTTGATAAAGTAACAGTAAGTCAAATGCATGAAACTTTCATTAACCGGTTCAAACAAGCCGAAAAAATGCAACTATCCCATGGCTCAAAATACGATTTGCCGGCAATAAGCTTTTCCAAGACATTTTCATATGATTTTAGTAACCTTGATCATATCAAGAAGCTTTTAAAAGAAATGGGTATGACATTGCTTTTTCGGCTGGATTTGCAGTTTGTATATTCTTTAATTGCTGAAGTTCCCTATGATCAAATCATAAATGATATTGATTTACTGATTTTAGCTGCTGTTGCCTATTGCGAGGCCGGAAAATATGCTGATTCAAACATCTTTATTATTCGGCTCGACAAGAAGTATACGCTGCCAGAAAAGGATAAACAAGTGATAGAGTTTATCAGACTAAAAAATCAATTGAGTTTAGGAGTAATCACTGATGAACAATATTTAGAAAAGGCCAAAAGCATGTTAAGCTTTGTTGATGGAGCAACAAATAAGGTAACGCTGAGGCTAAATATTCTTTATTACGAATTAATAAAAGTAAAAGGGCTGCAAACGATGCCCATAAATTTGGAAAAAGAAATTCAGGATGTTTTTGCCGCTATAGAAAGCCTAAACTGTGAGGATAACTTAAAATGTTTATTAAAAATATGGAATGCGGAAAATCTATCCCTTTGGATAAGCCACTTCAGGAATGAGGAGTTTTTTGAAGTTGGAATGCGTGAAACTTTTGGAAAACAATTCTCCTTAGAAGAAAAGAAAGAACGTGCGCTTAGAATGATCCACTTGCATTCTCTGTTCTATAATATTATCAATGACTTAGATAAAGCGTCAAAGCTGCTTAACGATAAGCTTTTATTTGCGTATGTAGTGAGTGTTCATTTAAATTTCGCGGTACAAATGGAAATTCAACTGATATCACACGATACGCCGGAGAGAGTAAAAGAGCCTAATCATGAAGCCGTTTTTCTAAACAAGATCAACCTGGCTGGTACAGCATATAATGAGTTTTTAAGCGCAAACCGTTTCAAGGATGCTTACTTAATTCTAAAATCGCAGTTAGAATTATTACACCTCTCTAGGGAAAAGTATCATTATACCGATAATTTTGATTTAGAAGAACTATTGCAAATTAAAAGCCAGATGGAAAAATATTTGGAATATGAGGACGCGCCCTTAGCTATTCCTGACCTGTTAGCCCGCAAAAAACAACACCTGAATGCTCCACCATCCGAGCAGCCGATGGCTTACGTGATCGGGCTGGATGACGAGCAACTGGATAACCTGGCTTTTAAAATAGTAGCTTCGGGAAAATATCCATTCGCGAAACAAAATTGTGTTAGCCATGAGCTAAAAGCTTACAGACTATTTTATGAAAGATGTAATAATGAAAATATAGAGTTGTTTCAGGTTGTCAATCCAAACCCTCTTATGGCATATACGCAGGAAATTAGATTTTTTTTAAGAAATAAATTAACCAGATTGCAGTCTATCCCTAACTCAAACATGCATCAGTTACTTGAATCATGGGGTTTGTAAGGTTGAAAAGCTTATATTAAAATGAAACCGCCACCCACTTGCTACATGTGTAATGAGCCAGCTATCTCAAGGGAGCATGTTCCGCCGTTATGCCTGTTCCCGGAAGAAAAAGACATTCCTAATTTTAATTTCAGAAAAAACTTAATTACTGTTCCGTCATGTGAACAACATAATGGAAAGAAGTCTAAGGAAGACGAGTATTTAATGGCTGGTTTAGCAGGAGTGGTTGGTAATAATTATCTGGGTTTATATCATACATGTACTAAAGTTAAACGAGGGTTGGAAAAAAGTGGCGTCAACTATGAAAATCTGGTGCTTACCAATCCTAGAAAAATGAACGTCGAACTTAATGACGGAAAAGAACACGAAGTCTTTTTAGGATTAGTTGATAACCAACGTTTAGAAAATTGCTTTAAACATATTGCTTTTGGATTATATTACCACGAGTTTAAGAAAGCCTTTGTCGGTGAACACGTAATTGTCATAGATTTTGTAAATGATTTTGACCCGAATTATCAAAATCATAAAGCTGCAATAAAGGACGTTTTTGATTCACAATCAGCAAACTGGAAAATAAAAGGCGCAAATCCTGAAGTGTTTGAATATCAGTTTGGTGAACCTGATCAGCATGGCATTGCGTTAAAAATGACCTTTTACGGAGGCTCAAATGTTTATGTCGCTTTTAAGGAATCACAATAAAGCCGGAACGTTATAAGGCTTGAAAACTCCTTAAAAGTGATCTGAAATTATGATCGGTTTAAAGCACAGTTTGTTAGGGAAAATTTGACTACCAAGCCGAACTAGACAAAGCGAAAAAGTAACCCGAAAAGACCAATGGCAAAACTATTACCGCATTTATTAGGGCAGAATCTAAAATACTTACAGCTTTACCCTGCAAGCATTCAGCTTCGATAAAGTTTTTTAAAGAAAAAACTTTAATTAAATTTTGTTTTCTTTAAAAAGAAATTTTAGATTTACAATCAACAAGCAAGCACTCCATGGTTGCTTTGATATCTAAACCTAAAAATTAAAAAATGCAGAATTGAAAAGAATCTAAAATTTAAAAAACTGGTTGTTTCGAACTTCTGGTTTTTTGACAATTTATTAAACCTTAACCTGACCTAAATCACTATGCTCATCTCAATATTTTTATCGCCATTTTAACTTAGTCATCAACGCAATATGTTATATACTTGCGACCTAAGTCTTATTTAAAATTCGCAGTTTCGTATCTCCCATTTCCAATATATAAGAAATGTGGCAAGACTCCTTACTGCCCAAATTTATTAAAATCCACTTTTAAGATTAGCGAGACCTATTAATTCAATTTTTGGCACAACGCTATAATCTCCGGTCTTATTTAGACATGCCACATATCAATAGATAACAACAGCAAACCTTATCATTAACTATAAATTAATAAAAATGCATCTTTTAAAATTAAAAACTCACTTTTTTTCAGCCACCCTGGCAATGGGCTTGTCTTGCTTATTTTTTTCCTGTCAACAAAAAAAAACCGAATCATCTGAATTCAAAGATGTTACCAGAAGAACTATTGAGGTAAAACTGGATGACACTACAAGCAAGTTTCCCTCAGAAGTTATGCAAAGTATTGATTACATTCCTCTTGAAACCACCCGGGAAAGTCAATTTTCGCAAGTTTCAAAGCTTGAATTACTTGATAAGTATTTTGTCATATTCGATAAAACATCAAACGCTATTTATTTTTTCCTGAAAGACGGCAAATTCAGTCATAAAATAAGTAACCAAGGACTGGATCCCGAAAAGTCTTTTAAAAATATCAGTAACTTCTTTATAGATCGTGAAAATCAGCGTATTGTAATTCGGGACAATAAGCGTCTTAAATTGATTTATTATAATTATGAGGGGAAAAAAACAAACGAAAAGGATTGGCCTTTTGATCTGAAAGATTTTAACAGCCTGGGCAAAAGTCAATTCTTTTATATGGCCTATTTAAAGGAAGTTGATTCAAGCTATCTGGTCAATAAAGACCATTTTTTCAAAAATTTATTAATTGGAGATACCACTTTTAAAATTGAAAAATCCTATTTTAAATATAATCCGCACGTAACTTACCCCAGTGATTTGTACAATGTCAATAATGTGTTTTATACGACAGGTTCGTCGATGTCATTTTGCGATCCTTACCAATACGATATAGCCAAATTTTCTAATGGTTCGGAACCTAAGCCAGAAAAAATATTTCATGTAGCTTTTGACCAAGACAATAAGCTGCCTGACGACTATTTATACTCAATTTCGCTTAAAGATAACAGACGGAACTATTTACGAACAAATCCCAATAAAATATGGGCCTGTACAGAAGTTTATACACCAAATAATGAAATGTTGATCTTTAATCTCTCATCAATTAAGAAATTGCATAACATATTTGTATATGATCTTAAATCCAACCGGTATTTCCGCTTAGAAAATTTATATAGCACAGATAAGTTAAGCTATATGCTACCCCTATATGGATTAGGTATAGATGGTGCCGACGACCAGTTTGTATATAGTGATATTACATCTGACCATATGTATAAAGCCTTAAATCTTGTAGGAAAAAGCAAACATATCAATGAAAATCCTGCTTTAAAAAAGTTTTTTGAGGAATCTAATAATTTATCTAATCCAGTGATTACGAGAATAAAGTTTAAACCCTTTTAAGCATCAGCGGCAACGCCATCGTAAACAAATTGCCGACGAACCTTTGCCTTTTGCATAAGTCAAATATATCAGGAGGTAATATGATCTGCCAACCCAAACTTTCACATATAAATTCAAATTAAAAATTACATTATGAAAATTAAAAAAATAATTCTTGGATGCGCCTTAACTGCAGCCTTAACATTAGTTATCATGTTGAATCAAAATCGGGCATCTGCTCAAGCTACCAATCCAGTCGGGGTTAGCTGTAACTTGATCGTGGTCCCTGAAACACATGCTGTTATAGACAACACTTCGCTCGCCTCCTGCGGTAATTGTATTGTTTATACAATCAAAGCAGGATGGAAACCATCAGACGGTATAGGTGCCAAATACGAAAGATCCACTGTTTCAGCTAATGGTACTGAGATCACTTGCAAAAGTGCGCCACTTAACGTAAACACATGCAACGCAACTGCCATAAACGGATCTGCAAATTGTCCTCCACCTCCGGCAGATTTATTAGGCAGCACAGGTACAGGTACAGGTACAGGTACAAGCTCACACTAATCAAATAATTAAATTACCTAAAAATTAGGGTTGGGTTTTAGGTAATTTAATTGAATTTAACATCTTTTGGCTATGACAAATATTAGCTCTTTCAAAATAGTCTACACTTGTGTAATGGTTGCCGTAATCGCTGCCGCTTATTCAAGATTAAACCTCCTGGGGTTTGCAAATGTTGATGACCCGTGGGCGCTATTGAAAAATCCGTTGGTGACTAATTTTTCTTTTAACAGAGATTATTTGAAAACCTTGGCAATCAGCTTTAATGATCTCCAATATTCACCCTTAAACACCCTTTATTTTGCTTTGATTTATAAGATAAACGGATTTGATCCCTATTACTATCATCTGTTTTCGCTGCTGGTGCATTTTGCAAACACTTTACTCGTGTTATTATTGTCACAGGAAATCCTCAAATTATTCAAAATTGACAACTATCAATTAATTGCTTACTTAACGGCGTTGTTTTGGTCGATAAGTCCGATAAATGTTGAAGCTGTAGCATGGATCTCAGCCTCTAAGGTAGTACTCACAACCTGTTTTATACTACTTTGCTCTTTAAACTTTATAAGAATCATGACGACGAACTCAAGGATGGCATACGTCTATTGTGTCTTAGCGTATATCATGGCTTTTCTATGTAAAGAACAAGCTATCGTTTTGCCTTTCATGCTTGGAAGTTTGCTTTTTTGTCACAAGCATTTAGCTAAAGAAATCACGATTAAAAAGGGATTTTACTACCTGTTTACTATTTTCCTGGTTTTGCTGATCGTATTCGCCATTATTACGCTGAATGCCAACAGCACTAAAAAAGGCGTCCTTGTCGCCAGTTACCCTTTATATCAGCGTATCATTCTGATATGCTACAGCCTATTCTTTTACCTGTTAAGCCTGATCGTTCCGGCCGGACTACATTTTCACTATCCGTTTCCCATGATGCCTGGACAAGCCTTACCACCGCTTTATTATATTTTCCCTGTTTTAATGATTGTAGTGATTGTGCTGGGATATAAATACTTGAAAAAGGTACGAAGTAATTCATTTTATTTTTTTTGTGCGCTCGCTTTTTTAATCAATATCGGCCTGTGTCTGCATCTTGTACCCATGTCACGGCCTGCATTAATGGCTGACAGGTATATGTACATACCATCCATTTTTATTCTGCTTGCATTATGCTCATTTGTTATAAATTTCATTTATAACAATATGCCGGCTAAGACGCAAAGGCTAATTTTAGCGCTCTCCCTAATTTATTTATTTGTGTTAGTGGGATACGCTAATGTGTTGGTTTATAACTGGACTAAAATATATTTACAACGATCAATATGAAAAATAATACAACCAAAGTCCTGCTGGGACTAATTATCCTGCTTACAATGACAACCCTACTGGGACTTAGAAAACAAAGTTATTCTGTTCCGTTAGCACCTGAAGCTGCACAGTTAACATTAGGCGACAATAATATGGATTTGAAAAAACTTTTTTTTGACCGGTATACTTCGTTGATTGTTAGTACGGACGGAAAAAAAATCGACCCTGCGCTGCCGCTATTAGATACTAACTTGAATATCCATAAACTTATCAGTTTGACTAAAAATAAAAGTGTTTTGGTTTTCAGGTATTCGTTTAAGGATTGTGATCAATGTGTGGGCGCAATTTTAAAAACGATTAACAAACAATTTAAAGGCATTGACAAATCGCATATTATTTTAATTACAGATTCCTATTCCAATAAGGATTTTGTTTTAAAAGCGAGATATACCGATGCCCGGATTCCACTTTACAGCGCCCCTGAGGGGGGACTCGGGCTTCCGGCAGAAAACCGAAACCTGCCCTTTTTCTTTATTTTGGGTAACGACCATAAAGTAGAAAAGATGTTCCTGCCTTTCAAAGAATTGCCAGACCAAACCGAAGAGTATTTAACATACTGCAAGCAATATTTAAACAATAATTAATAAATTGCCTAATACATTATTATCTATATGAAAAGAAAATTATTTATTGCAGTTTTCAGCCTGTTTTTCTGCTCTTTTTGTTATGCACAATCAAAGGGAGATACCGATTATTCACCAGTTACTTTACGACTGAATCTGGGGGAAGCGAATGGGGCATCGGAAAAGGATGTATTTGACGAAGTAAGTTTCATTCCTTTGGAAACAAATTCCAATAGCTTATTTGGTCGCATTTCCCAGTTAGAAGTTACTGACGACTATTTTATCATATTAGACGGAGACACTAATTCTATCCTCTTCTTTAATAAATCAGGAAAATTTCGCAACAAAATAAAGGGGGGGAATAAAAGTGTCAATCCCAGAAAAATCATATCTAAATTTATTATAAACAGGTATAAAAAAGAGATCTTATTTAAAACCCTGGCCAATGACTTTTATTACGTTTATGATTTCAATTGCGTAAAAAAAGAAACGATTGCAATTCAGAATAGCAAATTTAGTAACAATATGGAATTTTTGTCAAAAGAGAACTTTGTGGCAAGTAACAATTATGGTCATACCGGCGATTCTGTCAAAAGCTTTCTTTCATTTTTCAAAAATAATGATAACTATTCCACATCCCTGCCTTATACGAATAACGACTATCTGAACGGCGATGTGCGGAGCAGCTCCGGGAATAGTGATCCTTTTTATTTTTATGGCAATGACACCACCTTATTTTATACTAAACCCTATGACTATAATATTTATGCCGTTTCATCAAAAAGCACAAAAGTTGCCTATCACTTAGTTTTCACAATGGATAACGCCTTGCCTGCGAATTTTCTAAAAGATTCCGTTTATTCCGGCAAGAGAGTGAAATTTTTACAGGATCATCCGGAAATGGTGTTTGCAATAAGTAATTGTTATAAACTCGGCAATAAGCTACTGTTTAAGGCAAACAATTCAGATAACAATTTCAAGACAAATTATATGTATGATGTAAAGGCAGCTAACCTAGTGTCATTTGATAAAATTACTCCGGATGAATTATCCTATTATTTACCTATAGCTTACGACGGGCTTGACTATCGTAATAATGGATTAGCTGCATGTGAAGGAGGATATGTTTACACTGACATTTCTGCAATGGACCTCCTGAATAGTTTTTACGATACCAAAAACAAGAGAGCTGAAATAAGTGGGGATCTTGCGGGCTTCTTCAAAAGAAATGACAAACAAAGCAACCCCGTTATCATAAAGCTTCACTTGAAAAACTAAACCGGGTTACTGTATCATATTACTTATTTTTTCTGCTTTGAGAGTTTTTATCGTTTTACTTATATTGTTAAACTGTTATTGTTTGGTTACCCGCGCACAAAGTAACAAAGCAGCTAAAACCGGTGATCTGCTGGGCGTTGTCAGGGATTCGGTTCATAATTATGCTTTACAAACTGCGACGGTTGCAATTTATAAAAAGAGTGATTCGACCCTTATCAATTATCAGTTAACAAATAATTTCGGGGAATTTCATTTCATCAAGCTGCCCTTAGATACCGTTTTAGTGATTAAGTCCAGTTTCCTTGGATACAAAACCGCTTCACATGATTTCCTGATACCATCGTCGAAAGGATCGCTTGATTTAAAAAACATTAATTTGGGAAGGCTGGAAAACACACTGCATGAAGTAATCATTAAAGCCACTTCACCACCGGTGAGAATGAATGGAGATACTTTGGAATTCAACGCACAGGCCTTCAAATTAGACACGAATGCGGTAGTTGAAGATTTATTAAAAAAGCTCCCCGGGGTGGAAGTATGGGGCGATGGCGTAATAACCATAAACGGTAAAACAGTAAGTAAGGTTTTGGTTGAAGGAAAAGAGTTTTTCGGAGGCAATACAAAAACAGCTATTGAAAATCTTCCCAAAAACAGTGTTAGTAAAATACAGGTCTATAACGAGAATAAAGCAGATCTTCTCAATACCAGAACAGATCTTAATATCGTGTTGAAAAAAAACAAAAAAGATGGTTTATTCGGCAAAGTTGAAGGAGGATACGGATCCGACAAAAAATATGATAATAATGGAATGGTCAATTATTTTGACCCTGAAAATCAATTTAGTATAGCCGGTTCCTTAAATAACGTCAATAAAACCGCCGGCTCTGTGAGTGATTTATTTAGCTATACATCCTATAAAGGAGAAGGGGTGGGAAATGCTTATGCGTCTGATTTTGATAAAAAGGGCATTAATAACTTTAAATCCATAGGATTTGCGGCGGAACATTCTCCTGATAAGAGCCAATCATTAAAGGTGAATTACTTTAGAAACGATCTTCAAAGTACGCTAGCTCAAAACACATTAACTACTTCTTCATTGACAGAAAATTCTGTTATCAAACAGACAAGTGACAATATTACCAATCAAAGCGGTTATAATCAGAATGGAAGCATAAATTTCACTAGCGCAACAGCATACAGTGATTATTACTTAGAAGGTAATTTTAACACCACAGATCAAAACAAAAACGATAAGGTAGCCGAAGTAACAAGTAATTCCGGTTCAGGCGGCACAGCACATTACTTGTCCAGCAATAAAAGTAACTACACGGAGAACCAAACTATCTTAAAAGCAGGTTATCATAGCGACGTATATGCCAGGCTTAATCATCAACCTTTACTGGCATTTAATTTAGACTATGCGTTTACTGCGTTTAATGATGCGAATGGCTCAACCAGAACTTCCGAAACCCGGGATGAACAGCAAAATTTGATAAATTCCTTTAATCGCAAGTATAACGATCAAAACAATAGAAAGAAACATACGCTAAGTTTTAGTAAAGACAACATTTTGGGCGCAGGTTTATCAACGATATTAAATGTTTCAGTTTTGAATAACCTTGAAATTAACCAAAATCACAAAAGCTATCAGACCAACGATTTTAATAATGTGCTTGGGGTGTATTTAAAAAATGACACGTTAAGCTACCTCGGTAAATATGAGATTGTTGATGAGCGCCCCGCGTTAAGATTAAAGAAGTCTTTCATTAGAAGTTTGTCAAATAGATTTTCAAAAATATTGACCATAGAGTTCACTGGCCGGGCTCAATATTATAGTCAAAAAAATTCATCAACCTTAAATTTTCAAAACTTCAATCGAAACTACACGGAATTTATACCATCTTCGAGTATTTCATACAGGGACCAAAAAATGCAAAAGTATGACAATATATATAGCTTAAGTTATAACGCCGGACTTACCTATCCTGACATCGATCAGTTAGTTCCAATTGTTGATCCGGCCAATGGTTTTTATTTAAATGTTGGAAATATTCGATTAAGGCCGTCACACAAACAGGAATTCAGTTTTGATTTCAGTCACACCAATAATAACGCAATGCCATTCATTTATAATGTGAGTGTTAAAGTTGGAAAAGTAAAAGATTATTTGGCAGACAGCACTTTATATGATAATCTGGGCCGGGTAATTCATTATACGGTTAATGTTAATCAGCAGAAATATGGTACTGTTGCTACCAATTTATTAAAAAGCTATAAGCTTCAATCAAACCTGATCCAATTTTCGTATCGTGGCGGAATCGATTTTTTTCAAAATCCGATTTACATTAACAACAATTATTTATTAGCTAAAACTATCCTTTCTAACAATTCGTTAGACGTTAATTATATTTATAATTCTATACTTTCACTAAGGTTGACACAATCTTTTCAAACCTTTAAATCCTCACAGGAAAATAACCTGACAAAAACCGATTTAAAAAATGTTACGACCATTACAGGTCTGGCCGTCAACTTGACCTGGCCAAAACATTTTTCATTTAACAGCAATATTAATTTCAGCAAAAATGTATCACCAGGTATGCAACCTATTGATTTTAATATTTGGAATGCAAGTATGTTCTATCGTTTTTTTAAAGGGGAAAACGCAGAAGTTAAATTATCCGCTTTAGATCTTTTACACCAAAATACAGGACTGATAAATTATGGAAATTATAACAGCATAACCCGGGGCACCGCTGCGGTACTGCGTCAATATTTTATGATTACATTATCGTATTATCCAAGAAAATTCGGGTTAAAAAATTTGCACTGATCTCATTATGAAATTTTTAAATTTTAAAAAGCCCGGATTGAGTACTATGGTGATTGTATATCACTTACTGGTTGTGTTTTTGCTTTATGTCTCGTTATACCGGTATCATATAATTAACACGGTGCCAAATAACAAAAACTTAGTTCTCTGCGACGCAATTTGGTATAAATCGATAAAAGAAACCGGATATGTCTTCGTTCCTTTTCAGACTTGTAATCTAGCTTTTTTTCCGTTATTTCCGATAATTTGGAAAATACTTCAACTATCTCCGATAGAAATGGCCCTCTTTAATCTCTGCTTATTTTCAGTTTCATTATTGTTTTTGTCGCGGGGGAATAATTATCCATCTTTTTTTTATCTATTCTTTCTATCCCTGCCATCACTTATCTTTTTTGCCCTGCCCTATTCTGAGTCGCTTTTTTTCCTTTGTACTACCGCTATACTCGTTGGTTATAAAACTAATTCGACTTTTCTAAGATGTGTCGGATTTTTTCTGGCGTCACTGGTACGGTCAGTATCAATGGTTTTTATTCCTGCCATCATCATTTGTGAAATTTTGTATAGCCGCGATGATCTTACTGGAAAAGAAAAAATATTAAGAATCACCGGCAGCTGTGTTGCAACTATCTCAGGCTTATTATTAGTTGCCTGCCTGCAGGCTTATCAAACCGGAAAGTGGTTTTATTTCATAGAAATCCAAAAATTCTGGAAAAGGCATTGGTTATTACCTCGCTTCCCGCTAACTACTTATTCCCCTGATCGGATTATCAGCATAGACGGCATATCATTTATCATTGGTGTTGCGGCGATCTATTTTTGTGTAAAAACTATTATAAAAAGATTTTGCGTTTCTGAAAGTTCTTTCCAAAAAGATATATTCAATAACCGGGCACTACTATTTTCAATGCTTTGTCTCGCCGGCACGACCCTGTTGGATTTGTTATTTACTTTTAACGATAAGGAAGCTACCAGTATATGGAGTTTAAACAGGCATCTATTTTGCGCACCTTTTGTTCTGGTTTTTTTATCGGCTTTTTTGTATGATGTTGACTTATCGGAAAATGACCGCTATTTTTTGTTTTTCCTAGTAATGGCGGGACTTTTGATAACCGGTGTATTCAGATACACTCTCCAAAGCTCCTACTACATGCTGTTTTTCTTTTCACTATTTGTGATGAAATACTACAAGGCGTTAACCCCTTATCTTGTTTTGGTGTATTGTATCAATGCTATATTTCAAGTCCAGTTTTTTAATAATTTCCTTAAAGATCTTTGGATCGGATAACAAAGTAATAAACCTTACCTTAAAACCTAACAACCCTTCACATGAGCCTAAGTCTAAAAAAATCCGAAATTTCTCTTGTCGTTATCGTGCCATGCTTTAACGAAGAAGAAATGTTAGACCTGTTTTATTCCGAGTTGATTCGGGCAATTGATTGCTACTCTTATAGGATTATCTTTATTAATGATGGCAGTACTGACAAAACGCTTCAAAAAATAAAATTTTTGTCAGCGTATAATAACCGGTGCCAATACTTGAGTTTTTCAAGGAACTTTGGGCATCAGATGGCACTGCGCGCGGGATACAATTACGCTAAAGACGCCGATTGCGTCGTTTCTATCGATGCTGATTTGCAACAGCCACCATTGTTAATTGGAAAAATGGTGGAAGCCTGGCTTGATGGTTATCAGGTCGTAAATGCAATCCGTACGCAAAATCGACGCTTGCCACTTTTCAAAAGAGGCTCATCGTTACTTTTTTACAAAATGATTAATTATTTTTCAAGCAGGAAAATCGTCGAAAGCAGTCCCGATTTCCGTTTATTGGACAAAAAAGTGGTAAACGTGCTTAATGCTGCAAAGGAACGAAGTTTATTTCTAAGAGAATTGGTGTCATGGGTTGGATTCAAACAAAAAAGTATAGAATTCGAAGTAGCTGTAAGGCAATATGGCAAATCCAAATACAGTGTCAGAAAGATGTTCTCACTAGCGATAAATGGGGTATTTGCGTATGGCATAAATCCGCTTAGACTGGCCATTTTTATTGGAGTAATATTATCGGTCATGTCATTTACGTATGCACTTTACGCGGTTTTTAATTATTTATATACTAATAATAATATACCAGGGTGGACATCAATGATGGCGAGTTTTTTACTCATAGCAGGGTTTCAATTTATATTAATCGGCGTAATCGGAGAATACCTGGGGAAAACCTATTTAGAGATCAAAGGCAGGCCAAACTATATAGTAGACGAAAGCAATATTAGCCATCTTTCTCCGGCTTTTGATTTTCCAGTAAACGAGGTCAATTCTTACACTTCCGCAATCTAGATCCCAAGCAAACCTAACCTGAGATGATAGCGCAATACGAAAATTTATTATGCTGCTTTTGCCAAAGCACCCGCCTAAAACTTACTTTTAAAAACGAGTTTCATAAGTTTAAAAAAGACCATGGACCAATTAATTTTTATCGATGTTTAGACTGTCAGTCAGGATTTACTTACCCATTGCCAGATAAATCCGCTTTATCATCGCTTTATGCTTCATTTGCCGGAGGCATGATCCCTGAAACCAGGGACATAAGAAACAATAATCCGTTGCATAAATGGTACAATCAATGCGTAGACCGTGCAACCGATAACAGCAAATGCAAATTATCCAAAGATGAAATATTTAATTGGATAGATATAGGTGCCGGTGGTGGTGAGGTCGCAAAAATTATGGCAGAGCGCTATCCCAATTCAAAGGGTGTTGCGATTGACTATCACTCTAAACCTGATTTATTATCTGGTTTGAAAAATGTTGCCTGGGTACAATGCGATTTGAACGAAAAAGAGTTTTACAGGCAATTTCCAAGGAATCATTTTCAGGTGGCTTTATGTATAACAGTATTGGAGCATGTGCTATTCCCTTATGAATTTATCGGAAATATTTTGAAACTTTTGGCAAGTGATGGTTCATTATACCTTACTGTACCGGACATCGGGAGTGTTGCTGCAAAATCAATGCATCGTTTTTGGCCTTACTACATTTTTGGTGAACATCTTCATATTCCGTCAAAAACAGGAATGCGCGTACTGCTAAAAAGGCATCAAGCAGAAAACGCTCTATCAAAGAAAAAAATGCTTATTGTTGCCCCGGTTGTACTCCCTTATCCAATTACTTATTATTTAGATCATTTTCGGATGAAGTATTTATCACGTTTATTTTCAGCGGAAAATACCATTCCGGTGAATACGGGTATCATGGAGGCGATTATTCAATAACATTTTATCGTTCTGCATCTTTTAAGCCTTTGCTTTACAGTAATAAACCAAATTGTTCAACAGTCCAATTGTTTATATATCGATTATGCTAACTCATAAAAAGATATTGATTGCCGCGCTTGCAATCTATTGCCTCACCGCAATTTTCAGTACAGGTTACTATCATCCTGATGAACACTTTCAAATCATTGAATTTGCCGAATACAAAGCCGGACATAACTTAGCTTCAGATTTAACCTGGGAATACAAAGCGCGGATAAGGCCGGCGTCTCAACCTGCCCTTTTTTACGTGTTGTCCTATTTATTGAGATTGGTCGGTGTGAGTGATAATTATGTAATTATAATGATCGTCCGTATAATCACCGGTATTGTTTCCATCGTGGTGATCAGCTTGTTTGTCGAAAAGACAAAAAATAACTTCGATCCTTTGTTACAAAAACTTTATCTGCTGCTCGCTTATTTCCTTTGGTTTATGCCATTTTTAAACGTCAGGTTTTCATCTGAAACGTGGTCAGGTTTTTTGTTTTTGACAGGAATTATTTTTTTTTATAGCCAATTAAAACATAAATGGTTTTTGATGGGCGTATTTCTGGGATTAAGTTTCGTCTTTAGGTTCCAAACCGCCTTCATGTCCCTGGGACTTTTGTTGTGGCTGCTTCTTATTCAAAAAATACAAATCAGGCAGCTTTGTACAATAATGCTTGGGGCATTTTTTATTTTTGTTGGCGGCACTATTATTGACTATTGGTTTTATCAGGGCTTTAATTTAACATTTTACAATTACTTTTTTGAAAATGTTGTTAAGAATGATGCCGCCCATTTCGGCATATTTCCTTGGCATTTTTACATTACTTCTTTGTTTGAAAATGCAGGCTTTCCGATCGCATTGTTAATAATCATTTGCCTCATTTTATATATTTTCTTTTATCCCAAAGGAATAATAACCTGGATATTGGTTCCCTTTATTGCCGTACATTTAATCATTCCGCACAAAGAGTTAAGATTCATGTTTCCGCTGGTAAACTTGCTTCCGATGATCATCATCGGCGTATTGAATCGGCTCTTCTACTTGTATACGAAGTTTAAGTCAATTCGCTTTTTGACAGATACCATAGTGGTATTGTTAGGAACTTACAATTTTATTTTCCTGGTTATGGTAATGCTGAGTCCTGCGGATAAGGGCTATATAAACATGACCGAGTTCATAACTAAAAATTATAAACAAAAAAAAGTACATCTTTATGGATATGGTGTCGATGATCCTTACAATACTTTGTATATTCTTCATCAAAATTACTATGGCAACAAAAACGTTCATTTTGAATTTTTCAAACCGCCATTATTGTTAAATCATAACCGTAGTGAGGTGTCCCTTATCCTTATCCATTCTGCGGACTACATGGGCTGGTACAATTATCGTGACCTGGTTAACAAAAAACTCAAGATTGTGTACACCGCCACGCCGATCTGGCTTTTTTACTTTAAGGCATTTCTTTCCGACAAATATGCCAATGAAAATTTGTATCTGTTTGAGGTTGATAAAACAAAACAATAGTTATGGACTTTTTTTTAAATGTAAAAAAACATATACACTCATGTCGTAAACTTGTTTATCTGGTGACAACGACAATTATCATCATTTATTTAGTTGGTTTTTGGTTTCTCAAATTAGGCGAATTACCCGGGCTCCACGGCGATGAAGCCTGGTTTGGGTTACAGGCAATTGATTATAGCCAAAACGGCATACATAGCTTATGCGGAATGACCAACTACACGGGAATTTTACAGTCATCTCTCTCTTGGCTTACATTTAACTTGTGGAATTATGGTGTTCAGCAATTAAGGGTGGGGGGTGTGATATTAAATATTATTGGTCTTCTCATTTTGTTTTATACTTTCTACAGCATAAGGGAACTTAAAGGAGGGTTATTTTTCGTTTTGCTAATGGCCCAATCTATATTCTATTGTGTGTATCCGAAGATAGCTTGGGAGGTCACTTCGTTTAATCTTTTGTTTATTTCTATTTTAATTCATGCCGCATTGAAAATCTGGTGTCATGACGGGGATAACAAGCGATTTTGGGCCGGGGTTTTTCTGCTTGTCAACATTGTTGGCTCCTATAATCATATTTTATTTTCTTGTCTTGCTATCGCGGGCTTAACGGGCACTTTATTATGGGGAACAGTCACTAAAAACAGTGATTTGGGAAAATATCTTCCTATTCTTTTTCTTAACGTCATCAACGTAACATTGCTGCACTTTTTGATGGTCTATTGTTTCGGCTATATCTATATTGACAATTGGACTTTTTTTGTGCTGATTGCCGTTGTTTTTACTTTGATAACGCTTGAATCATGTTTTTATCAAAAGCTGAAATTTACTGCCCTAACCAGGTTACGCTCCAAATATGTGCGTAAACTTGTTCCCGTGATGTTGTTGGCTGGCTTAACTTTATTTGTTATGATTCATGGGGTTTCATTTTTTTTGGTAATGACCAATTATACCCCTTTGATTCGTTTTTTTTCGTTTGAGACACCACCGGCTCAAAAAATAATTTATTGCGCAAATGCAGGTGTGCTTTGTGCAATTTTGCTTTTTTTCCTGGTGAAAGATTTTTTAAAATCTTCTTTGATACCTTATTTGTTCGTGGCTTACGTTGGAATTTTTAATGTGTATACAATCAATCCTTATGACAGGTATTACTTATCTTTATATGTACTTATTTGGTTTTACCTTGCTTACAAATTAAGCAGAAGCACGCTATTAAGTAGTCCAGTACTCATAAGTACATTAATTGTCATAATTATTAATACTTCTATATTTACTAACATTTTTACGGATCTAAATCGGCCGCTACGACCAGTAGAATACAGCATTGGCTTAGATAAAAAAGAAAAGTCAGGACATTTCATTTCAGTAAAGCCCTTGGTAACAGTCCTAAGAAAAAATGGCATAAGCAACATCAAATATCTTTCACAACAATATTTTATTCAAACACCAATAGAATTTTACAGAAATTGTGAGCCTTGGCCCGTCTTTTCTCTGGACACTTTGGCCGTTGACTATGACTACTTTCATCTTGGTAAAGGTTTTACATATCAGGTTATTAAATAGAATTAATTTTATGCACTTGTGACGTTTCTTAATATCAAAAATAATGGATGCATGTTTACATATATTTGATAATTAGCCTGAATGACAAGGATAGTATAGCCGCATTTTCCGGCTGTCTTATGAATGAATTTGAAAGCATAAGTTATTGATTAGTTCTTTTTAACTATGAAATGAGAAAGTGTCGGATCACTTAACAACCGCTCCATTTCCAGCCGAATAATATCCCGGATATCCTGCTTGATTTGTAAGTAGTTCCGCTCCACAATGGCAGGCGAGATCGCCCTGACTTCTGGAATTGGTAAATAAATATCTTTGCTTATGCTGCTAAAGCATAGGCTGCATTTCTTTGCCAGCAAATAGGTGGTCAGTTTTGTCACGGAGCGGAGTGTAACATATCTCCGAAACACCCAAATATCATCATTGATTATCAAAATAATGTGATCTATTTAAAGCCAAATCGCGTAGTCAATTCTCGCTATAAGCAGTACCAAACACAAAATGGTCAATAAGTGGATAACTTGCTGTTAAAATAACAGGTCAATCGACAACTTAAAATGTTTTTATTTGTAGTTGGGCAGAATTAGAAATCTTTTAAGGGGTCTTCACCTATGTTTGCAATTCGCCGCAAATTTTCCACCAATTGTTTTAAAGTAATAACACTATGGGGAGCTTAAAATTAATAAAACCCCCACTCCGGCGAGTGGGGGTTTTTATTTGCAGAAATCTGCAAATAAAAGCAGTATTATGCAGAAAAAAGCAAGAATCTACAGAAAAAAACAAAAATCTGCAGATCTATCTATCGGTGTTGGATTTACCTGCTTTAATCAAACTTTATTTCAAATTCTGTTTGCTGCGGGGCTACTGTTTTTAGCGAAAAGGCAAATCCATGACTAAGCATTATTTCGCGCACCAGTGTTAAGCCTATTCCCTGTCCATCCTTCTTTGTGCTGTAAAACGGCGAAAACATTTGCTCGCTTTCGCCCGGTGTTATGCCTTTTCCGGTATCGGCAATAACCAGTCGGTTTGTTTTTATGTCAGTGCTAAATTTTACTGTACCGCCGTTGGTAATTGCTTCAATGCCGTTTTTTATGATGTTGATCAACGCCTGCTCCATCAGCTGCTCATCAGCCCGGATGGTAAATGGCCGGGCATCAAGATCATACTCAAATACTACACTTTTTTCTGCCGCTTTAATGTGCATGAGCGCCGTTACGCCATTGATGAGTTTATGCAGATCCAGATCATGCTTGTTAGCGGCGGGCAGCTTAACCAGTTCAGCAAAATCACTCATAAATCGATTTAGATTTTGGTTACGGTCAATAGCTACCTGTAGCGCATCCTTTAAGTTATTGTGTTCATGCGTTTGCCATAATTTATCTGCAGCCAAAGCCGATTGCATAATGGAGTTTACCGGGCCAATGGTATTGTTAACCTCATGAGCCATCATACGTATCATTTTACTGTATACCTTTTTTTCGGCTTCGAGCAGTTCAACCGTCAGATCTTCCATCATCACAAACTGGCGCGCAAAACCACGATCAATAAAATGAGCTTTTTGCAGTTTTAATGTGTTAATGCCGTCAAGCTTCACCACCACATGCTCGCCCGACTGGAGCGCAACCAACTGCCGGAATAACGGGTGCGGCAACTCCGTTATTAATTGCCCTACCAATTCATTTTCCGCTGCGTTAAGCAGTTCCAACGTTTTTGGGTTCACCTCGTAAATGCGCCCATCAAAATCCAGGATCAAGATGCCCGTGGGCGAAGTATGCACCATTTGTTCCAGGAAAAAATGCTGCTGCTCCTGCCGTGTCCGTTCGCTGCGTAACTCATCCATCATTTTATTATATACGCCTATCAGTTGGTCCACCTCGTGCTTACCGGTGGGCAAAAATTTCACATTAAAATCCTTATCGGTAATAGCGTCAACACCCTGCATTAGTGATTTTAAGGGCTGGATCAGCTGTCGGTACAACTGGAAAGCAATTACAGCCGATGCAATAATAACTGCCTCCGAAACGATAAAAAACAGCTTGTTATCTCTAAATATATAATAAGTAAGACCCAGCGCTAACACATGCAGCGTGACAACAAATATGATATACTTAGTCCTCAGCTTCATCGTAAGGGATCTGGTATTTCTCTAACCTGCGGTACAACGCGCTGCGGGTAAGGCCTAATGAAGCAGCGGCTTTACTGATCCGGTTTTTATGGTACTCCATCGCCCGCTTTATCATTTCTACTTCTACTTCTTCCAACGTTAAGGTGCCAACGCCCGGCAACTGCATGGCGCCTTTTTTAACCGGCGATAATTCAAGCTGCGACCTGAAATCATCGATATTCAACTCATCGGTTTTACTTACCAGGATTGACCGCTCCACCAGGTTTTTTAATTGCCTGATGTTCCCCGGCAGCGGCAACTGCATGAGCCATTTCATAGCGTCGGCCGATACCGATAACTTTGGCCGGTTATAAATTTCCTTTAAATTATTGATGAAAAAATTAACCAATAACGGGATATCCTTCGGTCTGTCGCGCAGGGCAGGCAGGTATATGGTGATAAGGTTGATCCGGTATAGCAAATCCTCGCGGAATGAGTTGCGGCTCACCATCTCATTTAAATTTTTATTAGTGGCACAAACCACCCTGATATCTACCATTTTTGTGCGACTGCTTCCCAAAACTTCGTAAGTTCTGTCTTGCAATACTCTTAATAGTTTTACCTGGCTGCCGGCATCCAGGTCGCCTATCTCATCTAAAAAAATAGTGCCTTTGTTAGCCATTTCAAAACGGCCCATGCGGTCAAACCTGGCATCGGTAAAAGCACCGCGCACGTGGCCAAACATTTCGCTTTCAAACAATGAGCTTGATATACCACCCAGGTTTACTTTTATAAAAGGCCTGTTGCGCCGCTGACTGTTTTGATGCACAGCCTCGGCTATTAACTCCTTACCTGTGCCACTTTCGCCCATGATCAGTATGGAAGCATCAGTTGTTGCTACCCGCCCAATGGTTTCCAATATATCCAGCATTTTGGGGTCCTCGCCTATAATGTGCTGAAAATTGTAAGTTTTATCTAACTGTTTGCGCGTCCGGTGCTCGGTCTTTTTGTCCTGCAGGTCTATCAATGTTTTAACCGATTGCACCAGGTGGTCATTGCTCCATGGCTTGTTAATGAAATCATTAGCGCCGGCCTTCATGCCCTGTACAGCCAATTGAATGCTGCCCCATCCGGTTATCAATATAACCGGTGTACCGGGGCTTAGCTGTTTAAGCTTAGCCAATAATTCTAAACCTTCCCTGCCCGAGGTATCAATAGAAAAGTTAAGGTCGAGGATAATAAGATCGGGGGCTTGCTTTTTGATGATAGACAACGCGTCGCCGGGGTTAGCTGTTGCAGCAACCCTGTAGCCCTCGCTCTCCAATAGCAAGATGAGCGAGGTTCTAACAGCGATATCATCATCTATAATTAATATCATTTACCTTTTTGTATAATGTCTCTTATCCCTTCGCACATTTTTTTGAACCGGTCATAAAACTCGGCAGAATTTTTTCGTTTATCGAACTTTAAAATAAGTTTTCCCGGTGACATTTTCATATAAAAGGTGATCTTATTATCCAGCGTAATTACCGCGTCGCTTTGCGTATTTTTAAATGAAAAGCTACTGCCATCGGTTAAGCTTTCGTCCATATACTGCTGGATCTTTTTAGTATAATCTCCATCGAAGGTGGCAGAAAGCTCGTAAGTCTTATTCGATTCGGTAAGAGAAACAGCTGATTTCTGATCGGTTTTTTGTGCCCATGTTTCAGTGCTTGTTAAACAAATGTTGAACAACAGGCAAAATGCAATTAAAATGTTAGTTTTCATTGTATTGGTTTTTAATGTTGTTTGAATGAAATTACTCCTCGTGCAAAGCCACCGCCGGATAAACCGCTGCTGCCTGCTTACCGGGGTAAAGCGAACAAACAAGCACCAGTATATAAATAAATATAATAGACAAAATAATAGCTGCGATATAAACCTCGGCCGAGAGGTTAAACAGATTCAGCAATGGAAACTGTATGGCAAAGAACGTCCCGATAATTAAGGATAATGTAGCCAGGAACATGGATTCTCCTACTATCTGCCACGAAACAGAATTTCCAGAGGCTCCTACAGCCCTGCGCAAACCAATTTCGCCGCGGCGCTTGTTAATGTTGTACCACAATACCCCAAATAAGCCTAATGCTACGTTAATGATCAGGAACGCGGCCAGTATTATCAGAATAACAATAGGCGTAAGGGTTTCTTTGTTCAGATCATCGCGCTTTTTGGTAAAATGCTCTATCTCGATGGATGTTTGCTTCATAACGCCTGCTACGGTTTTATACAAATGGCCTTCAAAACCTGCGTCTGCCGTAGGCGATACTTTAATAACTATACGGCTTACCCAACCGAAAAAGCCCGTATCAACCCGGTTATATATACCAGTGCCGGTTGGACTAAAATCGCTGTGATCCTTCATGTCAGCAACCACACCTATTACCCTCATGTTATCTTTAACCTTCTCGTCCCAACCGCCCAATAGCTGGCCTATTGCTTTGCCTTTACCAAATATCTGCTCTCTTAATGATTGATTAATAATTACCGGTTGTTTAGACGCAGCATCGTCCTGACTATTGAACCAGCGGCCCTCTAAAAGTTTCATGTCAAATGCTCTGCTGTAATTATCATCAACACGGTAGTAGTTAATGTTTTCAAACTTTTTACCCTTATAGCTATACCCGGTTGTAGACATGCTGTGCGTAAACGGCGTATTACTGCCGGCGTAGCTTACTTCTATAACCTGGGGCATGGCCTTTATAATATTACGGAGGTTTTTAAAATATGCGACAGCCGAATCGGCTGTTTTAAAATGCGGAGGGACACTGGTGGAGTTAATTACCCATACATTTTCGTACCGGAAACCCATGGGTGTTTTGTAGTTTTTATAATAGTTAACCAACATGGAAAACACAGCAAACATTACCATGAACGATACCAACATTTCGGTTATCAGCAGGGCGTTTTGCTTTTTCTTGTTCCAGATCAGCTTAAATAAATGCTTGAACATAATATTTTGATTTAGAGTGATAAAATTGATCTATTGCGCCTTTAATGCTTTTACTATAGCCAGCTTTGACATGCGCCAAGCCGGGTAAACCCCGGATATTATGCCAAAGGCCAGGCAGGTTAAAAAGCCGTAAAACAGTATGGTAAAATTTAAGGTTAAGTGTAATCCTGCTAAAAAATCTGAGGCATTTATTACCTGTAGCGCTATGGCCGAAAATACTACGCCTAAAATGCCGCCTATGACCGTTAAGATAACGTTCTCGATAATAAACTGGTAAACCAGGGTTTTTGACGAAGCACCAAATGCTTTGCGCACGCCGATCTCTGACGAGCGTTCCATGATACGGGTAATATTAATGTTTACCAGGTTAATGGTAGGCAACAACATAAACAAGAATATAGCACCACCAAACATGAGTAAAAATTTCCTGAAGCCTGACTCCGGACCGCCGCCATATAGGCCACGTACCTTATCCATGAAATAAGTATCTGCATTACTATACAGTTTATCCATCTCTTTGTCGTTAGTAGGTATTTTAGCCGCAATCTCGTCCCATTCGCGCTTCATCTTGTCAACCTCGGCAGGCGATTTAGCTAATAACACAGCATTAAAATCCCCCATGTTACCAGTGTCTTTATAACCACTTTTTGATAGTGTGTAAGGCAAAAACATATCTGCATAATAGCTATTACTGGTTATCGGCGGATCTTTCACCACACCAATAACACGGTACTTGACGTTATCAGCTTCAATGATCTTGCCGACAACATTAGCTTCATCGCCAAAATAATCAGCTTTAGTTCTTTCGGTGATAACGGCCACTTTTTGCGAACCATCTATTTGCGCTTTATCATATGGCTTTCCTTCAATGAAATCAAAGTCGGTCACCTCCCAGAATGCCACATTGGTGTATTTGATTTCGATGGTGATCTTTTTATTGGCTACATAAGCATTTGAGGAGGTAGTAGTTGATGATACAGCCAGTTTTTCCAGCGTTTTCATACCTGTAGTGTAATGCGTAAGAAAGTAATACGATGGGCTGGATATATTGACCCAACCCTTTTTACTGTTACGCAGTTCTACACGGTTTATATATAAAGAGCGGTCGCGCTTCATGTCTGGATAGGTTGGATTGATCACATTATCCATAAATGCGGTAAGCACCATCAGTATGGTTAGCGTAAAGCTAATACCGAACAAGCTGATGAACGTAAAGAACTTTCGGCGCTTAAGTACGGCTATAGCTATTTTAAAGTAATTTTTAAGCATGACTGTAATAATTAAGGTTGATGTTTATTGAACCTGTGAGCCGTCAAACAAGCGCACTAAACGATGTGTTTTGCCTGCCATGTGCTCATCGTGTGTAACCATAACTATGGTGGTGTCGTCGTTTTGGTTTAGCTGCATCAATATGTCCATGATCTCGTTACCCATGGCACTGTCCAGGTTACCTGTAGGCTCATCAGCCAGGATAATTTCCGGTCGCCCCACTATAGCCCTGGCAATGGCCACACGTTGGCGCTGGCCGCCCGACAATTGAGTAGGAAAATGCTTCATACGGTTTGACAAACCAACTTTAGCCAGGGCTTCGGCGGCCAGTTCGCGTCGCTCTTTGGCTGGTACTGCAGAACGGTATAACAGCGGTAACTCTACGTTATCTAACACCTGCAGGTCATTGATGAGGTGATAGCTCTGAAAGATAAAACCCAGGCTTTTGTTTCTAAAAGCTGCCAGGTTTTTATCATTTAAATCGTTGGTTTGTTGTCCGGCTATATTTACAATGCCTTTGCTCGGTGCATCCAGCAATCCAATAATATTTAGCAAAGTACTTTTGCCGCAACCTGACGGACCCATAATAGACAGGAACTCGCCTTTAGCCACTTCCAGGCTGATGCTGTTAAGCGCCAGCGTTTGCACGGTATCGGTGCGGTAAACTTTTTCGATGTTTTGTAAGCTGATCATTTGTTGAAGATATTTTTAAAAGTTTATTTATAGGTTATTTTTTGTTGATTTTCAAAATCGTATAGCGAAAGGTAGCGCAGCTGGTAGTAGGCGCCCCATAGGTCGCGCAGGGCAGTAATATGGTCACGCTTGGCCTGGTCGTTCTCTTCAAAGGCTATGGTCAGGTCGGTAATGTTGGTATTACCCAGCACGTAGCGATCTTTAGCTATTTTGTATTTCTCGCCGGCAATGCTATCGGCCTCGGCGCTCAAGCCTACCTGGTCTTTCATTTGGTCAAACAGTGTTACCTGTGTTACTATTTGCTGTTTAAAGGTTTGCTTGTCCTGCTCTACGGTGTAGGTAACCAGTTGCTCGTTGGCCTCGGCAGTCTTGATCTTGGCTTTTGAGCGCCCCCAATCCAGCACCGGGATATTGAATGAGAGCTGAACCAACTGCTGGTTTTGCGGCGAACGATACACATCCGGGATATTACGCGCACTGTTGCTGTAACCCAAGTTAGCTGTCAGCGATGCCGTTAAACCGGTTTGCCCGTGCGCTACTGCTACGTCACGTTTGGCTTCGGCAAGCTTCCGTATAAAAGCAATAGCGTCTGATCGATTGGCATAGGCTTGCACCAACACACTGTCCGCGGATATACTTATTGGATTTACCGATTGCGGTACCACCAGTTTTATAGGCAGATTACCCTCCTGCCCAATAAAACTGCGCAAGGTTAGCGATGCTACTTCCATGTCCCTGTGGGCAGCACCGGCAGCCTTGCGGGCGTTGAGCAGTTCCAGTTGCAATTGCAACAATTCGTTACGGCTTACTTTGCCCATATCAAACTTGGTTTGGGCTATCTTTAAAATGTTGGTGGTATTGGCAAAGTTGGTTTCGGCGATCTGCAAATTCACCTGGGCTAACAATAAGTCGAAGAAATATCCGGTGACATTAATGGCAATCTGTTCTTTGGCTTCAATATACGCTTGCTTGCTCTCGTTGTAAAGCAGGGGCTGTATCTTTTTATCCCATTTTAAACTGTTAAACTGCCCCAGCGGCTGGCTGATACCAATAGAATAAGGCACGCCGTTATACAAAATATTATGCCGGTCCAGGTCATCAAAACGCTGCAATTGGCTCTGGCCATAAATGGTGGCGCCGGTAGCTGTTATACTTTGGCTAAAATTTAGCGTAAGGTCAGAGTTATCGTAATGTATCGGCTGGAAAAGAATAGAGCCATCGGGCTGTATTACCTGCTGATTGGTTTTGCTATAGGCCGGCAAGTTTCCGCTTAACGACAGCTGCGGCGCATAGTTTGATTTAAAGGAACGCCATTGCCAGTACTTGGTTTCACGGGTAGTAATTGCTTGTTTTGAGGCTATAGAATTGCCTTTGGCCATTTCTACCACTTCGCCAAGCGACAGGCGCAACGTATCGCTTTGCGCCAGGCAAAATATAGCGTTAGTAAAGACCAGGAAAGATGTAAATAATGTCCGCTTCATGATTTGCCGCTTAATTAGTTATCTCTAATTGCCTTGAGTTTTTGTAGTTACTCATGTCAGACGTAATTACCTGGTCGCCGGGTTTTACGCCGTCCAGCAATTCTATGTAATCAAAATTGCTTAAGCCGGTATGTAAACTGCGGCGTTGTGCACCATCGGGGGCCAACACAAACACATCCTGCGGGCTGGCACCTTTAAACGCTGCCCCGTTAGCCACCCGCATCACCTTGTTATGTACAGCGGTAACCAGGTAAACATCAACCTTTAAATTTGGGCGCAGCTGTTTATTGGCTCGATCATTCAGCTGGATATCAAAACTAACCAGGTTATTCTGAATAGACGGATAAACATTTGAGACGTGACCCTGTAGCTGTGTGTCGTTAATGCGGACGATAACCGGCATACCATTATGCAATTGATCAATGTAACTATCCGTCAAACTACCGCTGATCTTGAAACTGCTCAGATCGGCAATGCGCAACAGCGTTTCACCTTCTTTTACATTCGCACCAATGTTTTTGTTAACGTAGGTGATAACGCCATTACGCGTAGCCGACACATTGGCTAATTTTAGCTTATGTTCTAATAGTTTTAGATCACTTTCCTGGATGCTGGCAGCCAGTTCGGCTTGTTTTTCTTCAAGCAGCATGGTTTTTTGCTTGCTGCGTACTTCGTTTTCCAGTTGAGCTTTTTCCAGTTTTGCAACTTTTAGGTTAAGTTCAGCTTGTTCAATGTCTTCGCGTGTGCCGCCGCCGGCTTTGTAGAGGCGTTTGGCATTTTCAACGGCGCTGGTCAGGTCGCCAATTTTTAGCTGTTTGATATCGTTGTTTGATTTGATATCGTAAAAGCTTTCATCCAGATCGAGCTTTAGCTTGGCTATCTCGCTGCGTTTGGTTTCAAGCTGGAACTTCAGTTTGTCATAATCATTTTCTGAGGCTGATTTATCCAGCTCCAATATCGCCTGGCCGGGCTTAACCTTTGCACCTGCATCACTAACTACCTTTTTTATAGAAGCATTGATAGGGCTGGTAATGATCTCTTCAAATTCGGGCAATACCTCGCCGCTGGCATTAATGGTATTTTCAACGTTACCTATCTCGACACGGGCGCTGATAAATTCGCTCCGCGATATGCTTGAGCCCAACCAACCGCGTATCAGCCATATCAACACAAATAACATAACCACTGCGGCAGCTATGATAACTACCGTGCGTTTTCGCTTTTGTGCCTTAACTTCCTGCGTAATTTCTGTATCCATACAAAGTAATTTGAGCAAGTACTTTGCAAGAGCCATACCAAAGTTAAGTATTTGATATACTGAATATTACCAAATATAAATTTAAAAAAAATGATCGATATCGAACATTTTTACCGATATCGATCATGCGCCGGCTTTTTCGGCAACGGCTAAAAAAGACAGTTAAGGATGGATCATTCTGTCATTGTATTTACTTTGCCACACCAATACAATAACCTGTAATGAATCGAATACTCTTTATCATAGCTGCTTTAACGTTATGTCTTATTAAAACGACAGAAGCACAAAATACTTTACTTGCAGGCTTTAAGAACCCGCCACCATCAGCAAAGGCACGCACCTGGTGGCACTGGATAAACGGAAATGTATCAAAAGAAGGTATCACCGCCGACCTGGAAGCTATGAAACGCGTTGGGATCCAGGAAGCACAGATCGTAAACGTTGACCAGGGATACCCCGACGGGCCGGCGACATATATGAGCCCCAAATGGCTGGAGCTTTTCAGGTTTGCGGTGTCAGAAGCGAAACGCCTGGGTCTTGAAATGGGATTTAGTAACAGTGCAGGCTGGTCATCAAGCGGCGGGCCATGGGTAACGCCTGAAAATGCCATGCAAACGGTTGTCTATAGTCAAACTCAATTAACGGGCGGCACTACCATACATCAAAGCTTACCGCAACCGGCCACAAAATTTAACTATTATAAAGACATAGCTGTGATCGCCTTCCCGACACCCAAAAGCAACCAACGGATAGATGACCTTGCCCTTAAAGCGCTTACGGGTGATGCTTTTAAAACTCACCTGGATCCAAGCGACAAAACAATTGATAATGCGGCAATTATCGACAAGGATAAAATAATTGACCTTACTTCAAAAATGAGTGCTGATGGCACGTTGGATTGGGTAGCACCCGCCGGCGACTGGACAATATTAAGATTTGGCCATACACCAAATGGCACACAAAACCGCCCCGCCGGTTTAGGGGGCAAGGGCCTTGAAGTTGATAAAATGAATCGCAAGGCAGTTGATGCCTACTGGGCCGGCGGCATACAGCCGGTCCTGGATAAATTAGGTCTGCTTGTTGGATCGACACTTACCAATTGCCTGATAGACAGCTATGAAGTAGGTTGTGATAACTGGACAGAGGGTTTTAGAGAAGACTTTAAAAAACGGCGGCACTATGATTGCTTTACTTTTTTGCCGACACTGGCAGGTTATTATGTAGAAAGCGGCGAAGTGTCTGAACGGTTTCTTTGGGATTTCCGTAAAACCATAGGCGATTTGATGGCTGACAATTACTACGGTTATTTTAGCGAGTTATGTCATAAACACGGAATGAAATTCTCGGTAGAGCCATACGGCGGACCGTTTGAATCATTTAAGGCCGGTGCATCCGGCGATATTGTTATGGGGGAATTTTGGCTGGGTAATACCGCCTATGCCGAGTCGCCAAAATTGGCAGCGTCTATCGCTCACCTTAAGGGTAATTCAATTGTTGGTGCCGAGTCTTTTACCAGCACCGGCGGATGGCGCAATCATCCTGCAACCATGAAACCCGTAGGCGACCACGAGTGGACCGAAGGCGTGAACCGCTTTATATTTCATACCTATGTTCATCAACCATGGAATATGGCCCCGGGGGTCACTTTCCATATGTATGGCGTTGAGATGAGCCGTTTGAATACCTGGTGGGAACAAAGCGGTGCTTACATGAGCTATATTGCACGTTCGCAGTTTCTGCTACAGCAAGGGCGAAGTACGGCAGATGTTTTGGTCTTTTCTGGCGAATCTTCCCCTAATGATGCTATTTCAAGGCCTGATATTAAAGCGCTCGGTTATGATTATGATCAGATCGGGCCGGACGAGTTGGCTGATCTAACCGCTAAAGACGGTAAAATTTATACGCGCAACGGGTTATCATACCGCATGTTGATACTTCCTGAAACAACCTGGGCCACGCCCGAATTATTATCAAAGATCAAAGAGCTGGTTCTCGCCGGCGCTGTGGTTACAGGCCCTAAGCCCATCAAATCTCCAAGCCTTCAGGGCTATCCTGCTTGCGATGAAAGGGTTACTAAAATAGCCGATGAACTATGGAGCAGTAAAATTTCGACTAATACTTCCGTTACTGATGTTTTTAAGAAGCTTGACCTGGCCCCTGATTTTTCAGGCGGATCTACCGGCGTTGATCTCAATTTTATTCATCGCAAGGTTAATGATGATGATATTTATTTTGTCTCTAATCCGCAAAATGAAAGCCGTAACGAAATATGCCGGTTTAGGATCACCGGCAAAAAGCCCGAGTTATGGAACCCCGAAACCGGGAAAGTAGAAGATATTTTAGTTTGGAAGAAAGGCCCGGGCAACACTACCGAGATCCCTTTATCTTTTAACCCAAACGGGGCGGTGTTTGTTGTTTTCCGCAATGCGGGGTCTTCAAATCACATCACCGATGTAAAAACTACTTTGCAACATCAGCCTTTAAAACCTCTTCTTGATCTGCAAATCATCAGAGCAGAATATGGTTCTTTTCTGCAAGAGGGAATAGTTGACGTTACAGATGTACTGGCAGCGCTTATTACAAAAGATGGTGTTCATTTAGCTGCCGATAATCATCTTTCGCCGACGGACCCGGCCCCCGGATCAGTTAAAGAACTGCGCCTTGATTATGAATTGGGCGGGCAACGGCATCAATTAAACCTGCTTGAAAATAAGCAGCAGGATCTTAAATTTAATAATGAAGAATTTAAGTTGATAAGGGCACTATATGGGAGGTTTCCGGCTGAATTAAAAGACATCACGCCAAAATACCCGGTATATAATGTTACAACAAACGTGCATAACCTGGTTAATTTAAACAAGCTGATATTTACTGTCACTGACAGTTTATTTGGAGTGCCGCCTTCGGAAAGCGGCGTTAAAAGAGAACTCCGGTTGGTTTATTCAACCGCGGGCGAAACGCGTCACATTTCTGTGCAGAGCGGTAGCGTGGTCCACCTGGAGCGCGACAAACCTGGAGCAAAATTTGTTTATGAAAACGGAGTACCTACCTGGGTTACACCGTATGCGGGGAAGATAAATTATACTACAGACGCCGGTTCGGTTAAAACTATCGAGGTAAAAGCAGTGCCAAAACCCATTGAGTTGTCGGGGCCATGGCAAGTGAGTTTTCCAAAAAACTCAGGTGCACCTGGAACGGCTACGTTTCCAAAACTGATCTCGTGGCCTCTGTCATCTGACGAAGGGATCCGCTATTTTTCAGGAACGGCTACTTATAAGAAGCAATTTACCTTAACTAACGATGTGCTTAAAAAAGGTAACTCATTGGAGTTAGACCTGGGAAGCGTAGCCGTAATTGCAGAGGTTATAGTAAACGGAAAAAACCTGGGCGTACTTTGGACAGCACCATTCAGGATAAACCTTGGCGATGCGGTACATACCGGGACAAATGATCTTGAGATACGAATCACCAACTTATGGCCAAACAGGTTGATCGGGGACGCACAACTTCCTGACGATATAACGTGGACCCCCTATGTTCCGCAGGTATGGCCCAAGTGGCTACTGGATAGCAGTGTTAAGCGTGATTCAAAACGCATTACTTTTACTACGTGGAAACATTGGGATGCAAATTCAGCTTTGCAACCATCAGGCTTGTTAGGGCCGGTGGTATTGCGGTTTTATCAGCATAAAAAATTGCCTGATTAAGATCTAACTGTATAATGGAATAAGCCTGATTTAAGCTAAATTAATGTAACATCTTATTTAAATTTTTATTCGTTAAATTTGATATCCAATTAACCTGTTAGCTATGAAAGTCATTAATAATGTCCAAAATTGGGGCGATTCGCATCACCCTAAAATACTGGATTTGATCCGCATGCTGTTAGGCATCTTTTTATTGATAAAAGGTTCCGTGTTTTTAAATCAGCATTCTTTTTTAATGGACAAAATCATGAGTACCCACACGTTCGACTGGTCGCCTGAAGCTATTAATTGGCTTATTCATTACGTTACACTGGTGCATATGATCGGCGGTGTATTGATATTCCTCGGTTTATTTACCCGGCTTGCCGCGCTGCTGCAGATCCCGGTAGTATTTGGCGCGGTATTTTTTGTGAACATTATGAGTTATTATGTAAACTCTGAGCTTTGGCTTTCCATTATTGTATTGGCTCTGCTCATGCTTTTTGCAGTTATTGGTTCGGGCCCGCTCTCTATTGATAATGTATTAAAAAACCTGTTCCCGGATAATAAGGCGGACAAATCTTCATAACGCAACATTGAATTGATGATAGGTTAAATTTATCAGGGGATAGTTATCTTAGTAACCTGATGATAGCTTATGCTCCTCCATTTTAAAGATAAATTTCCTCAATTAAACAATTATTGGGACAAATACCTGCCCTTTCAGAACCTGCTGGAAGTTCCCTCCAAAACAATTTTGCTGGACGAGGGTAAAGTATCATCAAATTACATTTTTATAGAAAAAGGCTGCGTACGTGCTTTCTTTAATAACAATGGCGACGATAAAACTGTGCAGTTCTTTTTTGAAAATGAAGGATTAACTTCTTTCGATAGTTTTGTAAATGATACGCCCAGCCTGATCACTATCGAAACCATAGAGCCATCAGTCATTTACCTATTGCCCAAAAACTACGTAATCCAATTAATGGACGAGCTGGCTAACGAGCCTAACTTTACCCGGTTGATCCTGCAGATGTTTGCCATACGGCAAACACATTACATGAATGAGTTCTTCTCCTTTATCCGTGATACACCGGAAGAACGTTACCAAAACCTGCTTAACGAACGCCCGCATATTGTGCAGCGTGTACCACAGCATTATATCGCTTCTTACCTGGGAGTATCCACCGTACATCTTAGCCGTATAAAAAGCAAGCTGGCCAAAGGCAATTTACATTTCTAAATTTGATAACATATGTTATCGTCCGGGCACAAATGCTGTAACTAATTTTGTTTCAACAAAAAAGACAAGAAAATGAAAGCAGCAGTGATGTATCAAAAAGGAGAACTACCCCATTATATGGATTTCCCGGAACCGGTAGCTCAAAACAATGATGAAATATTAGTTACCGTAAAGGCAGTCGCCATAAAACATTTGGATAAAAGCAGGGCCTCAGGCAAGCACTATTCAACCGATGCACCTAAAGAAAACGGACGCGTAATTGGCGGCGACGGCGTATGCCTGCTTGGGGACGGCACAAGGGTATATGGGATGGGCGTTAGCGGCATGCTGGCAGAAAAAGCAACCATCGATAAGGATAGAATTGTAAAGGTTCCTGACGCGTTAGATGATGCGACAGCGGCAGCTTTACCTAACGCGGTTATAGGCGCGTCTATGGGCCTTAAATTTAAAGCTGACATTAAGCCGGGTGATGTAGTTCTGATTAACGGGGCAACAGGCTTTACCGGCCGGGTAGCAGTGCAAATAGCTAAACACTATGGCGCAAAAAAGGTGATCGTGACCGGCAGAAACCCGCAATCACTTAACGAGTTATTATCACTTGGAGCGGATGAAATAATTTCTGTACTGCAGGATGATGAACAATTTAAAACACAACTTGTTGTCACCCACACCCAAACCCCAATAGACATTATTATAGATTATTTATGGGGCCACACTGCCGAAATGATATTGGCTTGTTTAAAAGGCAACGGCTCATTTACCAATAAAGTAAGATATGTATCGGTAGGCAGCATGGCCGGCGATTTGATCCAGCTCTCTGCGGCAAATCTTCGCAGTGTCGACCTGCAGTTAACCGGCTCGGGGCTTGGCGCATGGTCAAAGGCACAGGTCGGCCAGCTTTTCACTGAAATATTGCCCGAAATGTTCCAACTGGCAGTCACAGGAAAACTTACTGTAAAAACTACCAAAGTAAAACTGGAAAACATTGCGGAGCTATGGAACCTCGATGTGCCCGACGGACAACGTTTGGTAGTGACGATCTGATCCTATAAGCGTTCAATCGGGTTATAAAGAAAGGATAAAGCACGCAATTGTCAGCCACCAAATTTCAGCCTTTCGTCGGCAAAAACGTCCTTTCTGTCGATACATATAATTTTTATGATTTACTTGTTGTAGGTTAGCACTCATAAAGTCAAGCTATTGACTCTGTGATAAGGTTTAGGTTTATCCCCGGTAGTGGTACCGGGGATTTTTTGTCTTATGGCTACGATAAGGCAGTACCCCCTGTCTCCGGCAGCGAAATAGTCCCGTTTAGTAAACTTCAATATTTATTTTCCGGCCCGGTTTTACACTTGTTTCAACCAACGTTACCGTTACATTCTGTGCATCCATTTTTCTTTTTACGTTGGCCACAGATCCGTTTACCCGGGCGTGTTTAAATGCGCCGTAAAACATAGCCCTCCAATTAAAGGCTTTTTTACCTGTGTTGGATATACTTGATCGTGACCTGCTTAAATGCGAGAGATTAACGGTAGTACCCAATACAGGTAAGTTACTTATCATGGCATTACCAAACTCTTTTGTTTTATAAATTGTGCTTAAGGAATAGTTTCGTGCATCTGGCGCAACGCCCATTAAACCCTGTACGATACCTTCAATTATGCCGTAAGATACTTCAGGATATTCTCGCCTGGCAGTAGTGGCGCTTGACAGGTATATGATATAATTTCTTGCCTCTGTCCAGTGGCCAAACTTGTAAAACAAGAAAGGATGGTACGACATGTTTTCTACATTTCTATCAGATGCAGTGATCTGTTTAAGCGTCTTATCGATCCTTGCTGTATCAGTCAAAGCATCAAACCACAGCAAGAAAGTCCCGCCCGCATCCATCCCAAACTGATTACTGTTGCTGTAATAGGTATAATATTGGTTATCCTTTTCACTCCACCAATCAGCATCTAACCTTTCCCTATACTTTTTTGCCTTGTCGGCATAGATGGCAGCTTCTTTATATTGGTGTTTTTTAGATAAGATCTCAGAATAAGTAAGTAATCCACGGTACAGCGCAGCCACCAGGTCGGCACCGGTTTTCATATCTTTAATACCTTCCGAGTATGAAGGCAGCCCGCGGCATCTGTGAAAAGCATCCTCTTCATTGTATGGCACAGGTGCATTTGGATGTGCAGGCCTTTTCAATAAAGAATCAGGCGCAAGTACCCACTTGTTGATATAATCTTTCACTGTTTTTTGTTGAAAATTAGTGAAAGCGGGGCCATCTATATAATGGTTATCTCCGGTCCATAAATACAACCGCCAGCTTGCGTTTAAAACATCAAAATTTGCCGGCAAGTTGTACCAAAACTCTTTATCGTTTCTGTAATCATCAGGTACAGTCTTTGCCCATTTATTTATCTCCCAATAAGTGCACCAATCTTTTGATTGAGAAATATTGCCGGCAAAAAGGTTAAACATATTAGTATTCTCTTTACTTAGCCCTAATATTTCGGCACCAATACATTGATGCGATACATCGCGCATACAAAACGCAAACCTGGGTGGCAGGGCAGATTCATACCATGGGCCAACAGGGTCGGTATTTGCTCCCCGGTAATGTAATGCCATTTGTTTTGCCCAGTTAAACGATTGCTCAAGCGCTTTATCAGACGAAGTAAAAACAACAGTCTTTTGCTGTGCCCATGCATTAGAAAACATCAGTATCAGCACCAAAAATAACAATGAAGGTTTTTGTTTAAGCAAGCTCATTTTGAGTGATTCATACTTTGACAGTGTGTAAGACGGCTTTTATTAAGGCGGTTAAATTTTAATGTAGATCTTTCTTTTATCAAGCACATAAGCAACCAGCCAGCAAAGCATCATATAACAAATGGCAAAAACCAGCGTACCAAACGCCCCGGGGAAAAGGCGCTGGTAAAATACCTGGTTTATCCAGTCGTAAAAACTAAGCTGCGGCTTAACCCAAACCGTCTGGAATACAGTAAGCAGCAACTCGGATAAAAGATATATGGCCAGCGGGTTACGTCCAAATGTGAGAAAAAAAGACGTCCCCTTTTTTACTTTTTCTATTTCAATGGCAAATACCATAAAACCTAACAGCAAAAGATCGATGCCGACAGTCAGCAGCGTAAATGTGCTGGTCCACAATTTTTTGGCGATAGGGAAAAACTGCGCCCAGAATAGAGCCACGGCTATCAATAACACGCCACACATAAACAGGCGCGCAACCGATTCATAATTCTTTCCCTTACGCTGGATAAAAGCGCCGGCAAGGAAACCACCGATCACGTTTACTATACCGGTCAGGGTACTCAAAAAACCTTCGGGATCAAAGGCTATTGGTCCGCCTTTGTCATGATACAAGTGGTCATTGCCCAATATGGCTATATCCATGCGCGTACCCGCGTTGCCAAGCATGGTATATTCCTTTCCTGTTTCGCCAAATACCAGCAGGAAAACCCAGTAACCGATCAGCAACGCTATAGATATGATGATAGACACTTTTTGCGAACAATAATGAACTATTAAAGCGCCGAAAAAGTAGCATAAGGCAATGCGCTGCAACACCCCCATTATCCGGGTATGGCTTAGCGGGTTAAATGCCCACCCCCCGGCCTCGCGGTGAAAAAACGGGAACCAATACATTAAATAACCTAACAGAAAAATAATAAAGGTGCGCTTCAATATTTTGCCGATGAACGCGGCATCTGTTTCAAATTTCTTCTTCGAAAAGCTAAGCGCGTTACCTACAGCAAACAGGAACGACGGAAATACAAGATCAGTCGGTGTAAAACCGATCCACGGCGCATGGTCAAGCGGCGCCCAAACGTCGGCGCCTGATCCGGGCGCGTTTACAATGATCATAAAACAAATGGTAATCCCTCGGAAAACATCAAGCGCTGTAAATCTTTCGGTTGCTGCAGCCATATAGTGATATTTAGTTAAGCTTCGCGGTAACAGCAGTTACGGCCCTGTTAGCGTCCGGCTCGGTAACTACCTGTGTTTTGCTGATCGGTTTCCCATCTTCATCATATACCACCAGTTGGTTCACGCCCGTATTTAGCCAGCATTCGGGGATATACAGGCTTTTCATATCCAGTTTTTCAGGGTATCGGCCTAAATTATGACCGTTAACCCAAACCGAACCATGGCCTAATCCTTCAGGATCAAAGCGCCAGATCAACGTGCGGCCTTTTACTTGTGGTACATTAAAAGTGGTCCGGTAAAAAACGGGCCCACCGGTTTCTTTGGCTTGCGCCAATTTTGTCCAGCCTTTAACATCAAACGGATTACCGGGGCCGCCTTTTAGCTCCCAGCCGGTTACGGCAGTGGCGTCGCCAATGGCATTAATTTTTACAGGTTGGTCTATCCCACCTTCGTTCGAATGATTTTCAATAAATACGCTAAGTGTTAAAGGACTTTTTAAAGCTTCGGCATCGTTAACGGTTACCTCGAAAGGCTGGTCCCAGCCTTCATGATGGGCCACTTCCTTACCGTTAACAAATACGGTAGCGTTTTCATCAACACTCTTAAAAAACAAGGTTATTTTTGTGGTACCCGCAGGTTGTTGGGGTATAGTTGTTTTAAACCAGCCGTAGCCTTCTTTCCTGTTAAAGGCGTCATCGCCTATTTTATATTTTTTGTAGGCCGAGGCGTCAGTTATCGGGCCTGCTTTAACATCGCTCTTTTGAGTTGCTTTTGCAAAATACCAATCGTTTAGTCCCGTAATAAAGGGACCGCCCTTTTTAATGACGGCACTACCGGATACGCCCTTGTTGTCAATCTTATCTATAGGCCCGATGTACGATACCAATTTATCCCTGCCATCATGCGCGGTAAAAATCGCCAGCGTATGTTTGCCTTTTTTAAGGTTAAATGATACTTCATTTTTATTCAGGTTCCATGCCGCGGCTGGCTTACCGTCGATAAAGGCCTGTCCCCTGCCGTTGCCTTTTATCTGCAAGGTATATTTACCTTCTGATGGCGCATTAATAATTGTCCTGTACCATGCATCGGCGGTGATGTCGCCATCGGCACCCATTGGCTGCGGGTCTTTTGATTTAAGCCAGCCGGTTGTATTAACAGTTGTATTGGCCCAAACGGTACCGCTTTTGTATTCCCAGTTATTCAGGGCTATATTTTTAACCGGTTGATCAGCCACAGCGCCGGTGCTAAATGGAATTGCCGCATTAGCTGTATACAAAACCCCTGCCTGTTGCCCGTTCTGCTTTAACGGTGTTTCTGTAGTGATATGTAGCTGCTGATCTTTTATCGTCGCGTCGCCAACGTAAGCCAATCCGTTTATAATATAGTTTTTATTAGCTATTTCCGTGATCCACGTTTTATCGGTCTGCTGCCTGTTCATCGCTAAAACGCGGATGGTTTGGCTGCCGCTTTTAAAAGTATAGGCTACTGGTTTTTCTGTAGATGGCATAGTTTCATTTATATTAACAGTACCATTGTTTATTTTTACTTCGGATGAGGTAGACGACGCGCTATTTTTCACGCCAAACTGCAATAGCACAGGTGATTTTTCTTCGGCATCAACAATAATAGTCGTAGTATTTTCCTGTTTCACTACTGCAAAAACACGGGTGAGTGCCCAATTAAGCATAACGTCGTTGTTTATTTTAAAGTTATGAACTAACGGATAGATCTCCCCTGGCTTGATCGTAAATTTTTTATCAGCCGTAAGGCTTTCGGCACCACTTATATTTAAAGCGGTACTCACTTCTTTTTTGCCGGGATTGTCCAGGTAGATGATATCGCCCGCCGGGCTGGTTCTTGCTGTAACCTTTAAAGCGCTATCTGTAGCTACATGTGGGTACGCTGAAGATGCATCGGTACTGTTTTCGAGCACATTTTCAAAACTGCGGGCAAACCATGCGGCGCGTTTAAAAGTATAATACATCGGCCTCAAATCACCAGCCTGGCCTATAGCCGCGCCATAATCGTACGATGCCGCGTCTTCGTCATTATTAGTATAGCCAAAGTTTGAGCCGCCATGCGCCATATAATAATTGTACCCATTACCGCCGCGCGAAATTATTTTCCACGTACGCCTGTCGTACAAATCAGCGTCGCCCGGTTTTGCACCGTATTGCGAATACCAAACACTCCAAAATTCGGTCGACATCCATGGGTTCGGCCTTTTATCATCATCCAGTTTATTATCACCTGCCGGGTCACTGCCATGGTGCAAACCGCTAAAAAAGTAAGGTACTTGCAGGCCTAATTGAAGGGCTTTTGTTTGCAGGTTTTTAAAATATCCGTCTATCACAATGTCTCCCCAGCTTTTCGGGTGCTCATTTTCTAACTGCACCAGTATAACCGCGCCGCCGTTATTTATTTGATTTTTAAATACCACCGGCAATAAATGATCAAAGAAACGGTCAACATATTGCTCAAAAGGTTTGTTGTCCTCGCGTACGCTTACGCCCTTTTTAAATTTAAGCCATATCGGGTAACCGCCAAGGTCCCACTCCGCACAATAGTACGGGCCTACCCTTACTATGGCATAAAGGCCCAGGTCTTTCACTACTTTAAGAAAAGCGCCCAGGTCATGATCGCCGGTAAAATCAAATTTTCCTTCCTGTGGTTCGTGAAAGTTCCACATGGTGTAGATCTCGATGCAATTAAAGCCGGCGCGTTTTATCCGTAGCAGCCTGTCATACCAAAGCTGGTGCGGAATGCGGGCATACTCTAACCCTGCCGATACAATGAAAGTGCGTTTACCGTTAACAATGAAACCCTTGCTGTCAAAATCAATATAAGGCTTGGCTGCAGCTGATGCCGGAAAAATATGGTCGTTAGACTGGGCATTGGCCGTTGAACAAAAGCTTAATAAAATCAGAACTGTTAAAAACGCGTAAAAACTCCGGATCATTTGTATTGATATTAATAGGATTGCTGTATGATGTTATAATATTTTGCGAATAATAATTTTGACTGTTCAACCGCGTCGCCCTTTATCTTATCAGGATAAGCGTTGTCATGTTTGTTCACCCAGGCCCACTCCCAGTCTTTCACCTGCTTGTCAAACGCTTTATCATCAAACGCGACACCTGTTGTCATTGCCTTATCCAAAGCTGAAATATAAAGCTGCCAGCGTTGTTTGTAATAACCTTTTATCAAGCCCGCCCATTGCCGGTTTGAGTATTCGCGCAGCTCGCTTTCCTTATCGCCCCATAAAGTTACCAGGTCGCGGGCATTTAGCTCGTACAGGTTTTTCTCGACTTCGGTGATACCGTTGGCCCGCGCATCGTTGATCCATTTGCCCAACAGAAAATCCTTTCGGGTGCTTAGTAAAGCATCCATATCATCCATTAACTGCAAAAAGGCGGTGCTATAAGTTTTAAATCCCTGTTTGTCGCCGGCTTTATAGGCAACAACCATTTTTTGCTGTAAGGGCGAGGCGTAGTTGGCCAGCACCTGCCGTGTTACATCCACTAAATCATACTGAAAACCGTCACTTTTTTTCAGCTTGTCGGCAGCGGCTATCAGCAATTGCCAGGCTTTTATCAATTGCTTTGGGTCGTAACTTAACTGGGTCAACACCCTGTCAATAGTCGGTTTCATAGTTGGCCTGGCTACAATGATAGATTCCGGCCCACCCTCGCCAAGTCCACTACTATAAACGCTGTTTAATAAGATCTGCCATGCTTGTTTTGCCTGGCTGTTATCCTGCGCGTAACGCCTGCGCGCGTAATTGCTTACCCAGGCGTCGGCATCAATAGGTGTATCACGCCAAACATTCTCCAGCATCAGCTCAAATAAAGCCGGGTTTTGTTCAATTCCTTCGGGAGTAAGGCCTATGCCTTTTAAGTTTTTCGATTCGGGATCATGCAGCGCGATCGCCGGGTCGGCAGCTACGTGGCGCATCCGGCCAAACAGGCTGATATTGCCCCCAAAATTCTGCAACATGCTCCAGATCCAGGGCTTGCCATAATAAGCTTCGGTACGGTTCCAAACCGGGTGCGACTCGCTGTACAGGTCCAGCACGATCATTTGATCATTAGGCACAGCGTTTAACAGCGCCTTAATTTGTTGAGGCTGCCAAAATTGGTTGTTGTAATGAAACATCCAACCCTGCATTACCCATATCGCTTTCGGATCAGCAGCTGCCATCGAGTTAAAAACCTTTTTACTCATGCCATCCAGGTAAGTGGAATCATTGGTTGGCGGCACATTCTCGTTAAAAGTGTCTGCCGAGTATAAGTGATCCGTACCAAACTCCTTTGTCTGCGCGTCTATATATTTTTTGCCAATGGTTTCAAACATCGGGTCATCCGGGTCAAGGATATACACATCAGGAAAACCGGCACCCCAATTGGTTTTTTTAACCTTAGCACCGGGAAATTTATCTTTAAATGATGGCGGTACATGCCCCGTGAAAGACGACAGCACCGGTGTCATACCAAATGACCGTTCGCGTTCCAGGATCTTTTTTTGCAGTGCTTTGTGGGTATCCATCCAGTTTTGTGGCAGCGGGCCGCCCCAGGCATCAAGGTTGCCCATCCAAAACCACGAGAAATAAGCAGGGCCGCAAAAAAATGCATCCAGTTGCTTGTCGGTAAAACCCATGTCCTTATAAACCCCTTGCCAAATCGCTTCCTCGCCGGTAATAGCCAGCGGCATATTAATACCATTCAGCGCCATCCAGTCAATTTCTTTTTGCCAGCGACCCCAATCCCACCACGCCATGGAGTAATTGAATGTGCAATAATTGAGGTAATAACGGTATTGGTAAGGCGTAGATTTATGGATCTTACCTTTTACCATCGGCAGGCTTGCAGGTAAGTTTAAGTTAGTGCCATTCCAACCGATATCAGCAAAACAATATGTTTTAAGGTAGTAATTTAAAGCCCCCGCAACCGATAGCCCATTGCTGCCGCGTAAAACTATTTTACCATCGTGATTATCTACCTCAAAGGCGTCTTTGCCGTTATCCTGCGTGATGGTTTCAATCAGGAATGAATCCGATCTACCGGGAATAACACGTTCAATAAAATCATACACCGCTTTTTGATCAACCTGTGCATGAACATTTAAACTAAATACAGAAATGACAAATATGACCAGGCTTTTTTTCATTGAGCACGCAAACAATTTTAAGAAATCATTTAAAATTAAGCTTTTACAGCAAAACGCCTATTTATTCAGCACATTTATATTATTAGACGATACTTTTACACCGGTACAATGATCCAGTTTTACCAGGTCATCTATGTTTTTTAACTGGCCCTTAAGTTTAACGTCGTTATTGATCAGTTGAATATTCGCCGTGTTTTTTGCGGAGAACAAGTTGTTATCCTTTAGGTAGAAATGATTACCTGTTATAGTGATATTTGAATGCACAGCTGCGTTACCTGTTTCCGGGTTTTCTGGATGAATAGCAATAACCGGCCCGCCGCAGTTATAAAAGTAATTGTTGCTGATGGTAAGATCTTTAACCATGCCCGACTCATACCAATTAGCCGCGTCGTCACTAACCAATACGCCGCTGAGATAGGTACGCTGTAAATTATTGTTTTCGATAACCACTTTGCGCCGTGTGGTGGTAAGAATACCACGTGTCGGGATCCTGGCTATAGTGGTGTTATGGACCCAAACCTGTGGTGTAGCCGTGGCATTTTCAATGGCATCGCCTAACTGTACATCTGCCATAACCGGTGATTGTAAAGTGAGCAGGATCTCTTTATCGTTTAACATTTTTGATTCGGTAACTACATTGCTGCCATAAGCTAAAAGCGTTTGGGGCTTGATGAAATCAATACTGTCGCCTGCGGCATAAGCGTTAAAACCATAAGTTTGGTCATGCATAAACCTTACTTTAAGTTGGTTAGCGGCAGGTTTTTCAATGATCTTTAGGTGGATACCATGTACGTTAATAGCGTCATCATTGGCGCCTGAAAGATAAGAATTGCCAACCTCGATCTTTCCTTTGCAACCTGCAAAGTGCAGGATATCCGCCCATGCTGCACAGGTGCGGCCCGACGATGCCGACGGCCTTACCGCGACATGATCTATCTTAATATTATTGCAATATTGGCTCACCACGCCCATGCCATGCATAAAATAGATATTGAGATCCTTTAACCATAAATTACTGCTGTTCCGCATAAAAACACCGACGCAATCACGGGTTATGTCACGGTTTTGATAGATCATCCCTGTTTTGAACCCGGGATTCTGCGAAAAATGAATACGGACAGTTTGAGCGCCTATCGAACTGAATTTAGCTTTTTCAACAGATATATCCACCCTTTCCAATTCGTTTGTTGCCGGATCGAGCACCTGCCAGTATGAGCTGGGGTTATAGTTCCAGCCTTCGCCCTGCCAGCTAAGCACGCTGTCTTTAATGGTGTATTTTGAATCTTTATGGATCAAAACATCCGCATAATTATTTGTAACCGACAAGACTTTCAATTCGGATACCGTTGGCCGCTGATAATCAAAATTCAAGCCGCTAAGACGGATATGATCGCAGGCGTTTAAAAATGTCTCAATCATTTTACCACGCAATACGATCGTGGCCGCGTTGGATGCTTCGACGTCAACATACCTGCAACTGTCAAACATCAGCGCGATAGCTTTTAAAGCATAGGGTGTATCATTGGTATTGGTAATATGCAACTGTTTCTTAACCGCGCCATCCGGAAAAAAATTATACCTGCCTGGCGCAAACCATACTTTAACAGGCTGCTGTTTGGTTCCCTTGGCTTTCAATATCAGCGAGGTATGAAAAGAACCCGGAGCAATTACTTTCACTCCATCGCCTGCGAAAAGTGTAAGCCGGTTCAGGTTTCCAAATGTCTTCCAGGGCTTGTTAATTGCCGTGCCTATATTCTGATCATTGCCTTTATTGGGATCAACAAAGTAAGTAATACCTGTTGACGAGCGCGGGTGTTTAGCCTGCGCATTCAGCTTAAATACGCAAAACAGTATAATAGCTATTACTATGAATGATCTCGAAAAATGGTTACCGGTCTGCATTGTTCTAAGTTTACAAGGTGGTGTTGCAACGCAATTATCAGCAATAAATATCTCATTAACTAACTCACGGTTGTTAAATGTCGCCCCAAACCAGGCTTTAGATAATATCATTAAATACAATGGCAGTATTGCATAATTTAGCGTTAATTGTTAACCTTAGTTTTGTGATGGTTTGCATTAAATCCATGCCGATCATCAGAACCAATAAAACTTTTACCTGATAAATATGACCAAAAAGATCTTGCCGGTTTTACTGTTTGCCCTCATTTTTTTCCTGCAAGCATCGGCACAGGTACAATCGTTGCCTTTTAGTAATTATATCCAAAAAAGGGGCGGGCTTGTAAACGTCGAACATGCTATCAATACCCGCAAAGATGCAACAGTGGCTTTTTTAGGTGGATCGATCACCTATAATCCGGGTTGGCGGCAAATGGTTTGTGGCTATTTGAAAGACAGTTATCCGAAGGTAAATTTCAGGTTTATAGCCGCGGGTATTCCATCCTTGGGCAGCCTGCCGCATGTTTTCAGGTTGCAGTGTGACGTTTTGGATTCGGGCAAGGTAGACCTGTTGTTTCTAGAAGCCGCTGTAAACGACCAGGTGAACGGTACGGACAGCGTTACACAAGTCAGGTCATTAGAAGGTATTGTAAGGCATGCCTTGAAAACCAATCCTTATATGGATATCGTGATAATGTCTTTTGCTGACCAGGATAAAACCAACATCTATAAAAAAGGACTGGTACCTACATCAGTGGCCAATCATGAGCTGGTTGCCGGCCACTATAACCTGCCGTCCATCAACTTAGCAAAAGCGGTTGCCGACAAACTGGCGAATAACGAATTTAACTGGGAAAAAGATTTTAAAGACCTGCATCCAGCCCCGTTTGGCCAGCGCTTATATTTTGAAGCAATAAAAACGCTGCTGGCTGCCGAGTTAAGCGTTCCATTCAAAACCGGCGACCATACCAATAAGCACGACATTACTAAAATAACGCTACTCAACCCGGATAGCTTTACTAACGGAAGTTATTTGGATATCACAAACGCGCATACTGATGCAGGCTGGACCTTATATAAAAGCTGGACACCAACCGACCATATCGGGGTTAGGGATGGCTTTGTGAAAGTGCCGGTATTAGAAAGCACCAAAGCCGGTTCAACTTTAACCCTATCATTTAAAGGTACCGCCATCGGCATGGCGGTAACCTCGGGCGAGGACGCCGGTATCGTAAATTATACCATCGATAACGGGCCTGAAAAACAGATCGATCTTTTCACCCAATGGAGTACGTCGTTACACTTACCCTGGTATGTGTTGTTTGGCAGCGGGTTAAAAGAGGGCGAGCATCAACTTAAGCTGACCATCAGCAGTAATAAAAACAAAGGCAGTAACGGCAATGCCTGCCGTATTGTTTACTTTTTGCTGAATAAATAAGCGCTATCAAAATTTGTCTCGGTGGCCTCAGTGCCTTCTCTGTATCTCCGTGGTTTCTTTTTAACCACAAAGCCCGCAAAGAAGGCACAAAGAGGCGCGGAGCTTTCTTGCTTGATTTAATTTTGTTTTATTTTTTCTATTTCACCTTTGATACAATTCTTTTTGTGTGCTGCGGTTACATTTTTCTTTGGCTAAATAATTAAGTTTGCTGTCCTTACAGTTAAAACCAAGTTATGAAATTATATAGCCTATCCGTATGGTGTTTTGCAGGCCTGTTTTTGGCAAACAATACCTTCGCGCAAAGCCAAACAGCAAACTATTCGTTTAACCGCGCCCCGTTAAAGCAGGATGCTTATGTACAACTGCCATTAGGCAGCATTAAGGCCAAAGGGTGGTTATTAAAACAGCTTGAAATGCAAAGGGATGGCTTTACCGGCCATGCCGAAGAGCTTTATCCCGGCGATAACGATTTGGGGCCAAACTCCGACTGGCTGGGTGGTACAGGCAACGGCTGGGAAAAGGTGGCTTATTACGTTAAGGGACTTGTTTCTTTAGCCTATACTTTGGATGATGCAGGGCTTAAGGCCAAGGCAAAAAAGTGGATAGACTATACCCTTTCGCATCAGCAGGAAGACGGGCTTTTCGGCCCGCCAAAAATGAAGGACTGGTGGCCGCGCATGCCCTATATGTATGCGCTGCAAAGCTACTACGAAGCAACACACGATAGCCGGGTAATACCTTGCCTGAGCAAATATTTTAAATACCAGTTAGCGCATTTGGATGCAGCGCCACTGGATGCCTGGGGCAAATCACGAGCCGGCGATAACATTGAACTGGTGTTATGGGTTTACAACAAAACCGGCGATGTTTCTTTACTGCAACTGGCCAACAAGCTAAAAACACAGGCCTATCAATGGCAGGATATTTTTACCAATAACAAGTTTCATTTTTACGGCGATGATTACCAGCCAAGGCATATGGTAAACGTGGCTCAGGCATTGAAGTTCCCGGCGGTTGTTTCTGAGTTTTCGGCAGAGCCGATTTATGCCACTGCCATGCAGAAAGGTATAGCCCATATTTTGTATGAAAACGGGCAGCCTGAAGGCTTAGGCGCAGGTACGGAACACATGTCGGGCCATAGCTCTGTCGAGGGTGTCGAAACCTGTACCGTAGTTGAGTGGATGCAAAGCCTGGAGACTGCGTCGCGCGTTTTTCATGACGCCAGCATTGGCGATCAATTAGAGAAAGTCGCGTTTAACGCTCTCCCTGCCCAATTTAGCCGCGACCTGAAAGAACATTCTTACTACACCTTGCCGAACGAAGTTCGCGCGGCAGACGGCCAGCACGGCTTTAACCAGGATTATGGTAACGGACTATTGCTAAGCCCTTACTCGGGTTTCCCTTGCTGCCGGTATAACATGCACATGGGTTGGCCGTACTTTGTGAAAAACAGCGCAATGGCAACCCCGGATGGCGGTCTGGCTATCAACACCTATGGCCCGATGGAGATCAGCGCCATTGTAGGTAAAGGCACTAAGGTTAAAGTAACAGAAGACACCAACTACCCTTTTGAAGAGCAGATCAGGCTGAATGTGGCCTTGTCAGGTTCGGCTTCGTTCCCTGTTCATTTAAGGATCCCAACCTGGTGTTTAAACCCGCAGGTTTCGGTTAACGGTAAACCGTTGACCGGCGTTAAAAGCGGCGAATTGTTTGTGATCAGCAGGAAATGGAACAACAATGACAAGATCATCATCAACTTCCCGATGCATGTGGAGACCGAGAGACAGGTTAACAATGCCATAAGCGTTGAGCGGGGGCCGATAGTTTATTCGCTAAAGATCAATGAGGCAGTAACCAATATCAAGGAACATAAAGTAGCTGGCTTTTATGATACCCAGATCGTTCCGTCATCACCGTGGAACTATGGCTTACTATTAGACAACAGCAAACTGAACGACCAGTTTAAAGTGGTTAAAAGCAATATGACCGATGATCCTTTCCTGGCGGACCAAACCCCTGTGGTGCTAAAAGTAAGGGCAAAGCAGATCCCGTCATGGACGCTGGATCAACGCGGGACATCCGCCTTTGATGTGCCCTTAAGCCCGGTGCCATCAGCCGAGAAAACAGAAGACGTTACCCTGGTTCCGTTTGGTTCGCAGAATATCCGGATCAGCGTGTTCCCTACTATTGGCAGCACCGTTTGGAACACTAAACATTTAAGCGAAGACTTTACTAACAACACCGCCAAAGGCTGGGTGATTTACGGCGGCAGGTGGTATTATGAAAATAACGCTATCAATTGCGGGTCGATAGACGTTAACAACTCGGGCAATGGCGCCAAAATAGTAGCTACCGGCACCAATTTCGCCAACTTTACCTATAGCGCCAACGTGGCGGTTAACAGCGAAGGTGACGCAGGCCTGATCTTCAGGGTGGCTAAACCTGCCATAGGCTCAGAAGCTTACGAGGGCTATTATTTGGGGTTAAACGCCGTTAAAGGCACTATCGAGCTGGGCAAATCAAGCAACGGTAAATGGGTGGTTATCGCGTCGGCCAAACAAGATCTGAAAACCGCCGAAACCTACCAGGTGAAAGTTAAAGCCGATGGGGATAAGTTCGAGGTGTTTTTAAACAATGCCACCGTGCCTGTTATTACCGCTACCGATAGCGAATACAAAACCGGCAGCGTGGGTTTAAGGACTTACCGCGCTTTGGCTAAGATGGATAACGTGGAGGTGAATGCGTTGTAGAAGTGCGGTGTTCCACGTGAATGTGTGACAAATGGTACAAGCGGAACACTACTTTTGGTTAACTTGTTGTAAATAAGTTATTTGCTAAAATCAAGTGGTACAGAATGGCACAATATGACACAAAGGATAAGTCAGTAAATCTATAGCTAAAAAAGTTATAAATAGCTGTATATAAGAAGCTTGTATTTTTCTAATAATATAGCGCAAGTCTTAGCGGGCCGGGCAGAGAAAAAGGCCTGACTTGTGCTTTGGCAGGTCACAAGTCAAGCCAAGCTATGGCCATCACACTAAGACTTGCGCCAGATGCAGTACTCAAGGCTCTTTTTATCGCTGCATGGATCCGCTAACCGGGCCCTTATCAACAAAATGAAACAATGCACTTTCCGTCAATAAATTGCAGTAAAAAACAATTTATTGCATTAATAATCTGTTTTTGTATTTAATGCTTATTGCTAATATCTATTTGCTGTTAATCACGAGTACTCAGCGCTATTTCAATAAAGACACAAGTAGCTTTTGCCCGCTTAACTGCCCGAGATAATTGTGCCAACCGGGGTTCGATTCCTATCGATTACAAAGGCTGTAAATAGAAAGGTTTTTTATTGATTTTAAACTTTATAAATCGTTAATTGGTTATCTTAAATCTTTACACATGTCTCCAAATAGTTCTGAGGTTATTATTGCCAGTAAGCTTTCAATTGAGTTTAATAGAATTGCAAAGAATGTTTCAGATTGTTACATAGCGGTCGGCATGATTACAGACCATATGTTTGATTTTGCAGAGAGGCAACTGATTAATTGCCATAATTTGCAGATTGTTTGCGGCATCCACATGGCTACTACTCCAGATGTAATGGTTAAACTAATGGATCAAACGAAAGCTGGTAAAATCAAAGCAGGGGTATATACAAAGCGGTTCTTTCATGCGAAACTTTACCTTTTCAAGTGCAATGGTAAATGGACAGCTTATGTAGGATCAGGTAATTTTACTAATGGGGGCTGGACCGAGAATGAAGAACTATTTATAAAAGTTACCGAACAAACTGCCGGCACTTGTTTAGAAGAAAGATTTCATAATTGGTTCGAGGATTGCGAACCAATTGACGATAACTTTATTACTTTGTATTCACAGAATTTCGTCGCCAACATTCATTTAGAAAGAGAGAAAAAAAAGAATATCAGTAATTTGCTGGATAAGTTAAATTCCAAATTTAATCTTGATAATGTTGATTTTGAAGATCAGTTCTTTAAAAAACAAGAGATACTGGCGTTTGAGCCCGGCAAAACAAATTTGGACACTACAGAAGTATTAGCTGAAAGACAATTGGTAAGAAATAAATTGTTTCTTCTCAACTCAATGCTTGCACATAGAATACCAAAAAGTTGGAATATAGTACCTCACTATAAACCGGATCACATAGTATCGCATATTGAAACAAAAAATCATCATGATTTTAATGTTAGATCACTTTGGATAGGATATGGTCGAAGTGAGTTGCAATTAAAAAAATATGATAAATATCCGGGCTTGAATAACACTCCATTGTTTTTTATGCGAATGCAAGTAATTGTATCATATGAAAAAGTTGGCGTTTGGCTCATGCCAGGAAAAAACAATGCTGGACAAATTGATCGCGAAAGTTTTTTGGGGAAAATGAATGACGTTGCTTATTGCGAACGATTTTTTAATTTATTGACGGGATTGGGAAATTCTTATTGGATTGAGGTTGCTGATGATTTGCAATCAGTGGCAAAATTTAAAAAGCCTCAAGAATTAAAAGAATATATAACAAATGATAATTGGCGGTATTATTATTTTATAATTGGCAAAGATTATAATTTGGGCGATGTAGAATTAAAAGAAGGCAACATTGTCCAAACATGCCTAAATAGCTTTACTAAATACTGGCCTATATATGAAATGATCAGGGATAAAACTTTTGGATAGTTTAATAGAATTTTATACTAACACAAAAAATAAAGCATAAAAGTGGTTTACAGGTTAAGTACTTATACTTTGCAATATAGCAAGGTTATTATATAAGCTTTAAGACTTATATATTGATATTATAAGTAAAATAACTTATAATTGTATGATATAAGCTAATTTACTTATAACTTAGTAAAAGTAATAACACCGGCATGAAAATATACGCTGTAATAACAGGAGATATTAAGAACTTTACGAAGTTAACAAGCGAGCGGCGAAGCAAATTAGTTGTTGGCACCGAGGAGTTGATGAAAACTATGGTTAGTAATACGGAAGATGCCCAAATATTTAGAGGGGATAGCTACCAGCTGATCATAGAGGATATCAACCAGGTATTAAAAAAATGTATCCAGTTAATATGCTGGTTTAAGCTTAATTCGGGTAGTTTTAGTGTTGCAGGCAAAAGGCGTTCTACGGATTCACCTGTTCCGTTAGGGACCCGGTTATCTATCGGTATCGGAGAAATTGCTTACAAAGGCAAGAATGTGCTGGATTCGGATGGGGAAGCATTTCACTTATCTGGCCGGCAATTTGACCGGTTAAATAAAGATGATATTATCAGGCTTACTACAGCCGATGAAAAGAACAACGAGGTGTTTGAAATGTTACTGATGTTCATGAATTCGATCATCCGAAGCTGGACAAGAACCCAGGCGGAAACTATTTTTCTGCTGCTTGAAAAAGAGGATAACACCCAGGAGCAAATAGCAAAAAAACTAAACATGACGCAACCTGCTATCGCGTTTAGTTTACGTGCGGCAAAATGGAAAGAGATAGAAAAGGGTATTAATTATATCAGCAAAAAATTAGAAAACCAATATCTTCAATAATGGAACTGATTATATTGTTACGGCTGATCCTGGCTCACTTGTTAGGCGACTTTTTATTGCAGCCCGATAAATGGGTAAAAGCCAAGAACAGCAAAAAGGAACGAGCCCCTGAAATGTATTATCATGTGCTGGTAGTAACAGCGCTGACATACTTATTTTTATGGGACCGCAATATGTGGTACTTACCCTTGATCGTTATGGTAAGTCACTTATTAATTGATATATGGAAAAGCCATAGGGCTCATACTTTCACGTACTTCCTTGCTGACCAGCTATTGCATGTATCAGTAATTGTAGTAGTTTGGATCATGTTCTATTTCGATGCCAATACAATATCTACCTGGATCCCAAAATATTTTAACTCAGTACATTTTTGGATCCTGATCATAGCTTACTACCTGGTAACAGGGCCATTGGGTATCGCTATTGGTAACGCCACCAATAAGTGGCAAAAAGAGGCCGGCATGGATACAGCGGGTTTAGATAAGGCAGGTATTTGGATCGGTCGTTGTGAACGCGTTTTAGTACTCACTTTCATCATTACTAACCAGTATACCGCATTAGGCTTTTTAATGGCCGCCAAATCTATTCTTCGCTTTGGCGATGCCGAGGACAGGCCGCAAAAAAAGACAGAATACATATTGGTAGGCACTTTAATAAGTTTTGCATCTGCTGCTATTATAGGTACGATAGTGAGCTACCTGTTACATACATATTGATAATGTTGCCCATTAAATAGTTTGGCAGATATCTTTTATTAATATTATACCCTCACTGGTCGAAGTTTAGCGACAGCGTAACTTCGTCCTATATACAGCAAGCATTCTGCTTGCGTAAACTTAGCAAAGCAAGTTGAAAACTTGCTACATTTTAGGTCTGAGTTACATTTCATTAAACTTAGACCAGTGTGAGATTAAAGGGCGGATAGTTAAAAGACCAGCCTGGTGATAATTGAAATAAAATACTGTTTAAATAAAAGACAAACCCGATATTTATTGTAAATCAAACCTTTATGAAGAGAGAACCTATTTTGCTTATCGCTGCTGTTGGCTTATTAACGGGTTGTATTTTGGGTATGGCCGGCTCATTCGTACCTGATGCTATCGTTCGTAACGTACTTTGGGCCATTGACAGTTGCGGCCTTATCCTTGCTGCCGCATTGCTTACCCTATATTTTTCAAGAAAAGGGCAGGATATTGCCGCCGCCGGTTTTATCATATTTGCCATAGCAGAGAGTATTGTGTTTTTTAGTTGCGCCGGAGATCTAAGCGCGACTATCCCGGCATTTGGCACAGGCGCCTGCCTCTGGGCTTTAGCCCTCGCAGTGGTCAGTTCTCAAAAATCATTTCCGCTGTTTGTACGCTGTACAGGTATTATCGCGGCGCTGCTGTTCGCCATTACTGCTTTTATGATCTTTACCGGGCATCCCGCTACGGCCTTAGCCAAACCATTACCATTTTTCGCCTATCCTTTTTACGCGGCGACGCTGGCCGGCTGGGCCTGGACCCTGTTTTATAAAAGTGGCAAATTTCAGCAGTAGCCTGTAACGAATGCCTGAAGGTTTTTTTATTTGATACCTTTTTAAATTTACACGTATATTTGACATATAAATCGCACGTGCAATGACAACTAAGCTCACCTTAACAATAGACGATACGGTAATTGACTCAGCTAAAAAATATGCCCGGCAAAAAGGGAAAAGTTTATCTGATATCGTAGAAAATTATCTCAAAACTATAAGTAACGCTGAACACGGCGAACCTGTATTGTCTCCTAAAGTAGCTAAATTAATGGGCGCGGTAAAACTGCCGGATGATTTTGATTATAAACAAGAATTAGCTAAGGCTTTGACAAACAAACACGGTTAAGCACATGAAACATGTTTTCATGGATACCAATATTGTTATTGATTTTTTGGCAAACAGGCAACCTTTTGCTATGGATGCTGCCAAAATTTTTGATCTTGCTGTAAATGGCAAAGTGAGGATATTTATTGCCGCTGTTTCTTATAATAATATTTACTACGTCCTTCGCCAGTCTATGACCGGAAATGCGACCTTGAAACTACTTGAAGAACTGGCTGCTATTACGGAAATAGCAGATGTTACAGACGCGATTATCCGTCAGTCGCTTAAAACAGACTTTAAAGATTATGAAGATGCCATACAATATTATACCGCGTTAAGTATTCCGCATTTAGATTTTATAGTTACCCGGAACACTAAAGATTTTAAAAAGAGTAAACCTGCTGTTCTTAACCCCACCGAAGCGCTGGCCAGCCTTGTCGGTATATAGTTAACATACCAAACGACAAAAGCCCCAAATCTTTCGACCTGAGGCTTTACTTCATAGGTAGGTGAGTTATTATTTTCCTATTATCGCAGCAAATTTATTTTCGTAGTCATTTAACTGGGCCTGTAATTTGGTGTTTAATGCCAGTTGCTGGTTTTGTTTGGTGAGTTGCGTTATGGTATTCAAAACAGACAGATCAAATTGCACACTCTCCGTGTTGACATCGCCCGGGCTGCTTTGCATCAGGTTGTAGTGATAGGCAAGCTGATCGGTTATATGATCGTCCATGCCGGATACATATTTGTTGGCCATATCGTGCGCATGTAACCTATAGGCAGTATCAATAATGCGGATCTTGCTTTGCTCAATACCTGTGAACGGATAGATATCAGGCATTTCGGCATCGTATTTTTGCAGCGCTTTTAATGCCAGGCCGTTATGCCCCTCGGCCATCAAGCCATTAGCAAGTTCCACAAATGTATTGTTAATCAGCGTATAAAATAACCCGCTTGATTGCTCATCTAAATATTTCGCGGTTTTATAATTACCCCATTTAAACTTATTCATGATGTTACTGTACATCACCATTGTATTCAATTTAGGCGGTTGATTTTTTATAGCCGCGTCATTTTTAAATGGGATAAGATGATAAATAAACCCCTCTTTATATAAATATGATTGTAAACCGTTTAAACCCTCATTACCCATCGTAGTGGTAAAGCATATGGGCCTTTTCCAGTCGTTATGCGCCAGGATATCCATCAGCGCCAGGTTATCTTTCATTAAGTAGCTCCCCTGGAATTTCCATTGCATACTGTCGGCTATCCTGTTTTTCTGCTCAGGGCCTACTACCCCATTCTTTATCACATCGTCTGCATTTACAGATAGCTTAAAGTTTTTGGTGGGCAGGTAATTTAAAACAGAGCCATCCTGCATAGTCACTTTAGTTTGCGGGTTTTCTGAAGTAACAAAATCAAATACATCTTTCAACTCTACCGAATCGGGTATTTTGGCATCGTTATAAGGAATATAGTCGCGTGTACCGGCTTTATATTTTTCAAAAGGCATGGTTATCGGCAACGGGTCAGACTGATTCATTTTCTTTTGCATCTGGTGGATATACCAATCACTACCAAAAAGGGTATTGACAATAATCCGTACGTCGGGCCGCACGCCTTCCACTTCCTGCAGATACCATAACGAATACGTATCGTTATCGGCACCAGTAAACAGGATGGCATTTTTTGGACATGATATAAGGTAATTGTAAGCCATATCATGCGCCGTACGCTTGGTAGATCGATCATGCGATCGCCACTCCTGTTTTATCAGTAATGCAGGGACTGCCAGCAGGCACAAGCCTATTGAAACGTAGCCCGCTGTACGGGCATTTACTTTTTTGCGGATAAGTTCGGCAACGGCAATTACCCCCAGGCCTATCCAGATCGCGAAAGCATAAAATGATCCCACATAAGAATAATCACGCTCGCGGGGCTGTACAGCCTGGTTCACATATAGCACAATAGCTATACTGGTAAAAAACCAGAGCAGCGTGATCACTATAGCATCTTTTTTGTTGTGGCGATAATGATATATCAGCCCAAGCAAACCTAATATAAGCGGAATGGCATAAAGCGGCGTATAGGTATTACTGCCGACAACTGATTTTGGGAGGTGCTTTCCTTTATCAAACAGGCCCGTTGTCCAGTCGCCATCAACATACCCATGAAAGCCGCCCATTTGAAACTGGCCATCCTGCTGGTTATATCGCCCTGCGAAGTTCCATAAAAAATACCGGCCATACATTTGCCAGATCTGCCAGCTAAACATAAATTTCAGGTTATCGGCAAATGTGGGCACGTCATTATCCGACAACCCGAGCCAGGATTTATAAAATTGAGGGTCCTGGTCTCGCTGGCTAAACATCCGCGGTAAAACAGTAGTATGGTCATAGCTGGTAATTAAATCTTTCCCGGTTGCTTCATATTTGTCTTTCCCTTTAGCATAGTTAGTGCTCCCGTCTTTCTGATCAGTAACCCTTGCATCATAATAGGGGCCTGACAGCAACGGCACATCGCCATACTGTCCGCGGTTAAGGTACCAGTACAACATAAAGGCATTATCCGGATGCGAGTTATTCAGGTCGGTATTGGCGGTAGCGCGAATAGGGATATAAGCAAATGAGCAATAACCGAAATAAATAAATGTTACGCAAAGCAAGGCTAAATTAAGCCCTGGTTTACTTTTATGGATGCTGTAACGGATTGCTAACACCAATGCTGCAACTATTACCACCAAAGCAAAAATGGCACCGCTGCCAAAGCCCAAACCCAATGTATTCACAAAAAACAGGTCGGCATAGGCTGCAAATGCCACGGTATAGCCTCTTATACCAAACTGTACCAATGCCAGTATACCTATACTGATAATAAGGGCAACTATACCCGTTTTAAGGTTGATGTTTTTATATCTTCTAAAATAATATACTAATACAACAGCAGGTATGGTTAGCAAGTTAAGCAGGTGAATACCAATAGACAGGCCGATCATGTAGGCGATAAATATGATCCATTTATCAATACCCGGTTTATCAGATCCTGCGTCCCACTTTAATATGGCCCAAAATACGATTGCAGTACATAACGCCGACATAGCGAATACGATCGTCTCTACCGCCGAAAACCAGAATGTATCTGTAAAGGCGAGTGCCAATGCGCCAACTAATCCGGCACCCCAGATAAGTATATTTTGTGTTTTAGTTGCCTCATCACCTTGTTTGATCATCATCTTGCGCGCCATCATGGTAATGGTCCAGAACAGGAACATGATGGTTGCGCCACTGGCCAGCGCGCAGGCTGCATTGGTAAAATAAGCTACTTTAGTTACATCGCCCAATGAAAGCAGTGAGAATACTTTACAGATCATGGCAAAAAGAGGGTAACCCGGTTGATGTGATACCTGCAAGCGGTAAGCACATGCAATAAATTCGCCACAGTCCCAAAAACTGACTGAAGGTTCTAAAGTTAAAATGTAGGTAACAGCGGCAATGGCGAAACAAAGCCAGCCGAGAAGATTGTTGATCTTGTTGTACTGCATAGGATATTAGTGTAAAGGTTTTATCATTACCTAAATATCCATCTTTTTATAACTTGTTTAAAATGAACCGCTTGAGTTTAACATCTTTTAACTTTATTTAACGTTTCATTCACATATGGTATTATATCCTATCTTAAGGCCGCCACTATTACAGTGCCTTATTGACCAATTCTTATTTAACTTTTAAATTCCATATCTTAAAGTCCTGATTACGAACTATTATGGACTCGAAAGATAATGGCGAAGGCTTAAAGCGGGTTATTGGTGTACGCGGACTGGCAATTACCATAGTTAACAATACTATAGGTGCAGGTATTTATGCGCTACCGGCTGTTGTAGGTGTGCAAATGGGCGCGTCGGGTGTATTAGCTTATGTATTTTGCGGAATAATAGTGGTAACTATTATGCTTTGCTATATGGAAATAGGCAGCAAGATCACTGATAGCGGCGGGTCATACGTTTATGTAGAAAAAGCCTTTGGCCCGCTTGCCGGCTTCATCATTAACTGGCTGTTCTTTTTTGGCTGGGGTGTTTTAGGCAGCGCCGCTATAATGAATGTACTTGCCGATTCGCTTGCTGTATTGCTTCCCGTCTTTTTAAACCCGGTTATGCGTGGCTTGCTTTTTTTTATTTTGCTTGGCACAATGGCAGCAATAAACGTAACGGGCGCAAAAAACAGTGTACGATTTGTAGCCTATATTACCGTTATAAAGATCGTCCCGCTTGTGGCTATAGTCATTTTCGGATTAAGCCACATCAAAACAAGCAACTTGTACTGGGAGCATTTACCAACGCTACACACAACAGGCAATACGGTGCTTGCTCTGTTCTTTGCATTTGTAGGTTTTGAAACTTCATTTAGCTCAAGCGGAGAAATAAAAAATCCCGGAAAAACCATTCCGCGCGGCGTTTTATTTGGCGGCGTAACCGTATTTATCGTTTACGTTATCCTGCAGATAGTAACACAGGGAATCCTGGGCGCACAAATCAGCACTTTTAAAAATGCCCCGCTCGCGGCTGTAGCAGAAAACATTATTGGTCCGGTTGGCGCTACGCTCCTGGTGGTGGCTGCCATAATCTCTTGTTTGGGTAATACCAGCGGCGATGTGCTTGCTACCCCCCGCTTACTTTTTGCCGGCGCAAAGGATGGCCTGTTCCCCAAATTTCTGGCGAAAGTACATCCGCGGTTTGCCACACCATACATGGCAGTTATTGTTTATACGGCGCTGATATTTATTTTTTCGGTTTCGGGCGGATTTAAACAATTGGCTATTTTAGCCAGTTGTGTATTGCTGTTGATCTACCTGTCTGTTATTTTGGCGATGCTCAAACTCAGAAAGAAAGCCGATCCTTCAGCGGAAAAAACATACCGAACACCGGGCGGGTTATTAGTGCCGATTATAGCCATAACATCAATTATCTGGCTGCTGGCCAACCTTAGCGGTAATGAGATCTTATCGACAGCCATATTTATCGCTATAATTTGCGTAGTTTATTTTTTGATGCACCTCAAAAAGAAAGTAGTTATAAATTAGCGCTGCCGGGGTCTCTCTATTTTAGCAGATGTTTATTAAGTTTGAGGCTGTTAAACCAATTATTTCCGTATGAAAAAGGTATTGTTATTATTTGCCTTCATAGGCTTGCTAAGTGCTTTCGCTCCACAGAAAGAAAAGACATGGATGGCTATCGGCGATTCGATCACCTATCTGAATAGCAGGCCTGAGCTAACCAAAAACCGCATTACCAAAGGCTATATGGACAGGGTGGTTGAGAAACTGCCCTACGTTAAGTTTGAAAATAAAGGCTATGCCGGCTGGACCATCAAAGCCATTGCCGACAACATCAATAACCTGGGGCTTGAAAAGGCTGATTTTTACTCGGTGTTTTTGGGTACAAATGATTGGTGGACCAACCTGCCCATAGGCACATTTGACGATTATAAAAATGCTACCGGCGATGCTACAGCGTATGGATCATACCGTACTGTTGTCGATAAGATCAGGAGTTTGAATGACCATGCTGTTATCATCTTCATTACCCCATTTCAGCGAACCGATTATGTAGATATCAATAATATCCATAGTACTATTCACGGCGATTATAAACCGAACAACTCGGGCGTACTGCTATCGGCTTACGCCAATGCGATTAAAGATATCGCCCAAAAAGAGCATTTCGAACTGGTTGATCTTTATTACAAAAGCGGGGCTAATCTTAATAACGCCGTAAACTTTAAACGCATGCGCGACCCTAAAACCGGCGATTACAAGGACTATAAATATCCCGATTACGTCGACATCCCATTGAACCCTGATAAAGACGATTATCCTTACCCCATTGATGCCATGAACTGGGTATATGACGGCCTGCACCCTTCAGACAAAGGGCACCAGCGCATTGCCGATATGCTGGTTAAGGTGATGAAAAAGTATTAAGTAACCTAAGTTGCCGGTTAACAACGCTGAATTATGTCCGGCCAGCTTTTGTTCCGGAGGAACATTTGGTGGGTAGAAAAATCGCATAAATCACCAAGCGTTCCGAAGGAACGCCTGGTAAATCGCAAACTATACTACCGACCAGATGTGCCTAACGGCACATGACTTAAATACTTTTATAACCTGCAACCTGGGTTAATTACTCTGTTCTCAAACTTTTTATAGGATTAACAATCGACGCCTTTATAGATTCATAGCTCACGGTGATCCAGGCGATAAGCAGTGCCGCCAGCGAGGCGATGAAGAATATCAGCCAGCTAACATTAATATGATAGGCAAAACCGGCTAACCAACTATTCACCGCATACCATGAAATTGGGACCGCTATAATTATTGCGATCAGGATAAGCCTGGTTATACTGGTAGATAACAGATAGACCAGGTTTAATACGGACGCTCCTAATACTTTACGTACGCCAATTTCTTTGGTTCGTTGCTCGGCCATAAAGGCAGACAAGCCATATAAACCCAGGCAGGAAATAAAAATGCCCAGGATTGCAAACAGGTTAAAAATGTTGCCCATCTGCTGTTCCCCTTTGTAAAGATTAGCCAGGTCCTGGTCAATGAAATCAAATTTGAATGGGTGGGCCGGATTTAGCTGTTGGCTTATTGCTGATAAAGCCTGTATGGTGGCATTGGTTTTACCGGGCAATGTCCTTACCACTGTATAACCACCTGTCCTGTTAAAGTGCATGATCAATGGCTCAATGGCGTGCTGAACAGGTTTAAAATTAAAGTCTTTTACAACGCCGATAATGGTGCCCTTGTTACCCCAAAGTGATAATGTTTTACCAATTGCCGTACGGGCATTTAAACCCATAACGTTCAGCATCTTTTGGTTAACCATGTAGCTATTTGAGTCGGTTTTAAAGGCCCGCGAAAAACTTCGGCCTGCCACTAACGTCATTCTGAACGTACGTGTAAAATCTTCATCTACACCCATTACCGGCACTGCAATTTGAGCGCGTGGATCTTTGCCATCCCAGTCAACGCTTACGGTCCAGTCACCAAGATTGGTAGGCATGCCATCAATAATGGTAAAATCACTGGTAAGAGCGTTTCTTTTTAACTCATTTTTAAAAACCTGCTGCTTGTTCCGGATCTCTCCGGTCATAGGCATGTACAAGAGATTGGCCTTCTCAAATCCGGGGTTTCGTTCTTTAATGAATTTAAGCTGGTTATAGATAACCACCGTGCCTACCAGTAATACAATAGAGACCATAAACTGGATCACGACCAAAGTATTGCGGAAAAGCAAGTTGCCACCCATTGATTTTACATTACCCTTAAGCACTTTAACCGGGTTAAAGCCCGAAAGAAACAGGGCCGGGTAGCTGCCGGAAATAAGCCCGGTTAACAAGGCAATGCCAAAAAGGCTTAACCAAAGTTTCACATTCGATAAATCAATGGTGAGTTTCCTGTTGGCCAATTCGTTAAATGCCGGCAGGAAAAAACAAACTATCCCCAGCGCAAACAATAAGGACAGGAAGGAAATAAGTACCGACTCACTTAAAAACTGCAGGATCAGCTGCCCGCGTACGGCACCAGCCACCTTGCGTAAGCCTATTTCTTTGGCCCTGCGGGCCGAACGCGCGGTGGCCAGGTTCATAAAATTAATACAGGCCACTACAAGTATCAGTATAGCGATAATAAAAAAGATGCTTACATACTGAGCGTTCCCGTGGCCCGGCATATCGCCCAGCACTTCGGGTCCCAGGTGAATTTTGGTTAAAGGCTGCAATTGAAATGTAGCCTTCATTTCAGGAACATGTTTATGAAAGATCTGGTCGATTTGCTTTTCCAGCTTTAATAAATTGGGAGCAGATGCATCAAAACTTTTATCTAATTGAATATAGTTATAGAAATTAAAATTACCCCATACACTATTTTTCAAATCATTATTCGTTCTTGCTAATGAGGCCATTGGAAGAACGAAGTCAAATTGAAGGTCGGAGTTAGCAGGGATATTAGCTAAAACACCCGTTACTATTACGTTTTCCTTATTGTCTTTTCGCAGTATCTTGCCAATAGGGTCTTCGTTTCCGAAGTATTTTATTGCCATGTCCTGCGTTAATAAAACGCCGTCTATTTGTTTTAATGCCGTGGCACGATTGCCCTTTATTAACGGAAATGAAAATACATCCATGAAACTCGGGTCGGCATAACATACGTTTTCCTCTTCAAATTTTTTACCACCACTTTCCAGCAGCGTGGTATTGCCCGGTTGTAAACGAACTGTATTTTTAACAGCCGGTATTTCTGCTTTCAAACCGGCGGGCATACCTGCCGGGGCTCCCACAGTTTTTGAATCACCAAAATCGCAGGCTATGCGATAGATCTGGCCTGCATTTTTATGGAACTTGTCGAAACTTAATTCGTTTTGTACCCAAAGCAGGATCAGGATGCTTGACGCCAGGCCTATTGCCAACCCGGTTATATTAAGAATGGAATAAGCTTTGTCCTTAATTAAATTTCTATAAGTAAGTTTTAAATAATTTCTTAACATGGCGATATAGCTTTATAAAGGTGATAAAGAAATATTAATTACTCTGTTTTTAAACTTTTTACCGGGTTCATTAACGCTGCCTTAATACTTAACCATGAAACGGTGGCAAACGCTATTGCTACTACCGAGACAAACGGCAGCAAAAACAACAGCGGATTAATACTCATACGGAATGCGTAATGATTTAACCATTGGTGTACGGCGTACCAGGCTATCGGCGCAGCTAAAACAAAAGCTATCAGTATCAGCATAGCAAAATCTTTGTACAGTAGTTGCAATATACTGTTAACCGACGCGCCAAGAACCTTGCGGATGCCGATTTCTTTGGTGCGCTGTACAATGGTATAAGATACCAGCCCAAATAAACCTAAACAGGCAACAAAAATGGCTATCAATGTAAATATGCCGAAAACGTGAGCAAAGCGTTGATCGGCTTTATATTGCTCGTTAAAATGGCTGTCAAGGAAATAATACTCAAAAGGGTCGCCGGGGAAATATTTAGCCCAGTTGACTTTTAGTGAAGCGATGGTTTGCGAAACATTGTCGCTTCCTATTTTTACCGATACATTGCCATTAGCCCAGGAACTGAAATCAAATATTACAGCATCATATTTATCACGTAGCGATTGCTGGTGATAATCTTCTGTAACACCAACTATGGTGTGAGGGCCGCCATTAAGTATTATTTGTTTACCTATGATATCCTGCGGTTTGCTAAAGCCAAATAAAGCAACAGCCGATCGGTTAATTACGAATGTTTCTTCATCGCCCGGAAACTGCGGCGAATAATCCCGACCGGCGATGATCTTTATACCGTAGTTTTTAAGAAAATCATAATCTATACTGATTAACCGGCATTGCACGTCGTTCTGTTTGGTTTGACCTACCATATGTATGGCACCTATATTCATATACACCTCGCTGCCCGGCACATCGCTTGATACGGTTACACCTTTTACATTATTTAACGCCAGTGTGGCTTCTTTAAATATTTTAGTGTCCCGGCGTAATGAATCTACCTTTATTAGCGGAGAGCGAATCACAACCGTCTGGTCGATATTTACGCCAAGCTTTTGATCTTGCATAAAGGTAATTTGCTTATAAACTGTCAAAGCTCCGATCAATAGAAATATTGATGCCGCAAACTGTACCACTACCAGGCCTTGACGCAGCATTACTCCACCCGAGGTATTGGCCAGTTTGCCTTTCAACACCTCGACAGGCTTGTAATTAGAAAGTACGATAGCCGGATAAAAGCCTGAAAACAAAGAACCTACAGCCAATACACCAAAAACCCACAACCAAAAAGCAGGTTGCGCAAATAACGAAACCCCAATAGCCATACCACTTATGGCAGCAAAGCCCGGCAGGCAAATAGCAATGATAATAATAGCCAGTAACATAGCCAGTCCGTTGAGTAAAATTGCTTCAAACAAAAATTGACCTATCAACTGAATTTTAGCCGAACCGAGCGTTTTACGTACACCTACCTCCTTAGCGCGTGCCATACCACGAGCGGTGGCCAGGTTAATGTAGTTGATCCAGGCAATAACTATCACAAAAATGGCTATCGCTAATAATAGATATACAGATTTACCATCGCCATTAGGGCTTGCTTCCATTTTACGGTTAGAGTAAAGATGAATATCCTTAACGGGCTGTAAAGTGTATTTTGCCCTTTCGTTAGGCCATTGAGCCATGCCTTTATCAGCAATATGAACAAACTTTTTCTCAAGTGTCCGCGGGTTAACACCAGGTTTAAGCAACACATAAGCTATGAAACCGTCGTTAAACCATTTCGTTTCTACATCAACTGTTGGCGGCACACCAAAAATTTCTTTTAATGTAGAATAAGATTCCATGATGTCCAGGTTTAAGTGTGAGTTTTTGGGCATATCCTGCATAATGCCGGTTACCTTTAAAGGTTTATTAAATATGGTTACGTTTTGCCCCATGGCATTAGCACCACCAAAAAGTTTTTTCGCCATACTAACCGACAGCACTACAGACCGTGGTTCTTTCAACACGGTGTTCACATCGCCTTGCAATAATGGGTAGCTAAACATTTTAAAGAAATCGGCGCCAACCAAAAAGTTGTTTTCTATAACAAACGATTTGCCACTATAGCTAACCAATGTTTTACCAATAGTTATTAACTTTACGTAGTCTTCTATTTCGTTAGGGAAAGCGGCTTTAAATGCCGGCCCTGCGGCGGATGCTCCTGCCGCCCATTGCGTACTTAATTTACCGCCGGTATATCTGTCCTGGTTTATGCGATACAGCCTGTCGCCCTTAGCGTTAAAATTATCATAGCTCAGTTCAAAACTTACATATTGTAATATAAGCAGGCAGGCCGCCATGCCAACTGCAAGGCCAACGATATTGATAAAAGAAAAGGCTTTATTTTTAACCAAATTCCTGAAAACAACGTGTAAATAGTTTTTGATCATGATGATTAGTTATTTATAAAGGTGATAAAGAAATCTTAATTACTCTGTTTTTAAACTTTTTACCGGGTTCATTAACGCCGCCTTAATACTTAATCAAGCTGATCTGCTTGTAAACAGTTAAAGCACCAATCAGCAGGAAAATAGAAGCTGCAAACTGGAACACCACCAACCCATTACGCAATACAACACCTTTTGAAGGGGTGGTTATTCTACCCTTTAAAACTTCAATTGGCCGGTAATTAGACAATACAATTGCGGGATAAAAACCGCAAAAGACCGAGCCAACCACGAAAACAGTCAAAACACCCAGCCAAAACTCAGGCCTGTAGAATAAAGAAAATCCAATATTTAAACTGGTGAGCGACGCAAAAGCCGGAAGGGATAATGCTATGATAACAACAGCTGCCAGCATTGCCAGGCCATTAAGGGCCAAGGCCTCAAACATAAATTGCATGATTAATTGCCCCTTGCCTGAGCCTGATGTTTTACGCACCTCAACCTCTTTAGCCCGGGCCGTCCCCCGCGCGGTAGCCAGGTTGATATAATTTATCCAGGCGATAACTATTACAAAAATGGCTATCGCTAATAACAAATAAACTGATTTTCCATCGCCGTTTGCACTCGCTTCCATAGCCCGGTTAGAGTACAGGTGGATATCTTTTACAGGCTGTAAAGTATATGTTGCTGTTTCGTTAGCATACTTAGACATGCCTTCTTTGGCTATAGGTACAAATTTAGCCTCGAGTGCTTTTGGGTCAACCCCCGGCTTTAACAATACATAGGTTATAAAACCATCGGAGAACCAATGTTTTTCGCGGTCATACGTTGGCGGTACAGGGTCAATAACCTGCCAGGTAGCATATGATACCAAAATATCTAATTTTAAATGCGAATTGGCGGGCATGTCTTTCATTATGCCGGTAACCTTTATGGGTTCGTCAAATATGGTGACGGTTTGGCCCATGGCATCAGCACCATGAAACAGCTTTTTAGCCGCGGTAACTGATAACACTACCGAACTTGGTTCTTTCAGCGCGGTATTTCTGTCGCCTTGTAAAAGTGGGTAGCTAAACATCTTGAAGAAGTCGGCTCCTACCAAAAAGGTATTGGGAATAACCAGCTTGTTATCTCCGCGACTAACCATTTTCTGGCCAAATGTCAACAGCTTTACATAACTTTCTATCTCATTAGGGAAAGCAGCTTTAAAAGCCGGTCCGGCTGCCGAGGCTCCTGCCGCCCATTGTGTGCTTAATTTGCCGCTTGTATAACGGTCCTCGTTAATGCGGTAAAGCCTGTCGCCTTTGGTATTAAAATTATCATAGCTCAGTTCAAAACTTACATATTGCAATATGAGCAGGCAAGCCGCCATGCCAACTGCAAGGCCAACGATATTGATAAAAGAAAAGGCTTTATTTTTAACCAAATTCCTGAAAACAACTCGTAAATAGTTTTTGATCATGATATTGATTTTTAACTATGATATTAAAGCCAATTACATGCCTTGTTGTTAATACATTGAAATTCAGATAATTATATCAAAACCCACGATCTTTAAGTGTTCGGTATCGTTACAATGTAACGTACAGTACCGAACAATCGCCGACTGTTTGAATATCAGTTAATTTTTTTAGAATTGTATATGTTTAAACACCACAAGATCTTTGTTTTCATCTGTTTATTCGCCCTGTTACTGGCCGGTTGCGATATGGATACCAGCAAGTTTCTCCTCAAATCTATGACAGGCAACGGGTGGCGGGCTTTGAGCGTAGGCAACTGTCCCGAATACCAGGCCAGCAGTTATGATCGCCGGTCGGTGGCTTTTGACCAACCGGGCTGGTTCACCAATCGCGACGCTTCTCAATATATTCGTACTGAGGACGTAAACGGCCGAAAGGAAAATGTAATGCTGGATGTGGACGGCCCCGGCGCCATCGTGCGTTTTTGGCTGACTACTTTTAGGCGCAATGGTGTTATCCGCATATATTTTGATAATAAGGCCGAGCCTGAGATCACCATACCTGCTTATGATCTGATGAAGCTTGACCTGCCCCTGGGCCGGGCGCTGTTACAGCCGCATTCAAGCTACGAGCCTAAAGAGAAAGGCGGCAGCACACTGTATTTGCCTATGCCTTATGCCAAACACTGTAAAGTTACTTTTGAGGATAAAGACACCGATAACCAGCCGCGTTATTATCAGATCAACTACCTTAAATTACCTAAGGCAGAAACATTTACCCTTAAACATTTTGCTGAAATAAAAGCGAACGCTGACGAGGTTAATTATAAATTACTACATCCTGACAGCGTGATCACCGGCCCTACTACGGACATTGATCAGCAAATTGCGGCAAAAGGGCAGGCGTCTGTTGATTTGCCGCATGGCTCATCAACCATCAGCATGTTATCCATCCGCCTTAAAACTGACGACCCGGCAGATTATGCGCAGGCCCTGCGGTCGACTGTTTTAAAGATCGAGTTTGATGGCGAGCAAACCGTGTGGTGCCCTATTGGTGATTTTTCGGGATCGGGTGTTGGTGGCAAGCCTTTAAAAAGCTGGTACCGCACGGTTACCGACGATGGCGAAATGATAAGCCGCTGGGTGATGCCTTATCGGCATACCGCTAAAATAACAGTGATCAATTTGAATGATAAACCGGTACATGTATCCCTAAAGGCAAAAAATAGCCAGTGGCACTGGAACAAATACACCATGTATTTTCATGCCGACTGGAAAAATCAAAACAATGTACCGCTGCGCCAGGTTGATGTGCCGGTGTATCCGACAGATAAAAACTACCCCATGGATTGGGACCTGAACACCATTGAGGGCCAGGGCCTTTTTGTAGGCGAGACCTTTGCCGTGTACAACCACATGCACGTGTGGTACGGCGAAGGCGACCAGAAACTTTGGGTTGACGGTGCAAAATTCCCGGTTGAATATGGGACAGGGACCGAAGATTATTACAATACCTCATGGGCTCCGGTGGTACTTTACCAGACACCGTTTGCTAATGCACCACGGGCAGACAACGCCGACTCGTTCGGGTACAACACTTTTACCCGAACCCGTAACCTGGATGCTGTACCATTTAACAAATCATTTCGTTTTAGTTTAGAAACCCTGGGCTGGAAAGATGGCTTTGCCGATTTTGCCGCTACCACTTACTGGTATGGCCTTAAAGGCGCAAAAAGCAGCGCGGCAACGCATCAATCAATCCCCGGAAAATTACCTCAATAATATATGACTAATGACAATTTAGATTGCCCCGTAGACTTTGTGTTGATCAATGAGAATCGCGCGCGCATGGTGGCTTTTTTTGTAGGGATACTTGGCGCTGTTTGCTTTATAACTGCCAACTGGCTCATATCCGCTTTTTTATTGGCCGACTTTATACTGAGGGCATTTAACTTAAATAATTACAGCCCTTTAGGGCTGATCAGCGGCGAGTTGTTAAGGTTGTTTAAAATAAAAAATAAACCGGTAGACCGTGCACCCAAACGTTTCGCGGCTTTTATGGGGTTAGTTTTTGTGGCGATAATTACATTATCGTTGCTCACCGGGTTAATCACTTTAGCTAAAGTAGCCTTGGCAATCTTAATGATCTTTGCCGCACTTGAATCCTTTGCAGGTTTCTGTGCCGGTTGCCATGTTTACAGTTATTTAAAACGTTTAAAACTGATAAAATAAAGCAGTCTCAAAAGTCCATAGAAGAAAATAGTAGCCAACTAAAATCTGGCCTTTGTGAATCTCCGTGTCTCCTTAGTGCCCTTTGCGGTTAATTTTTTACCGCAGAGACGCAGAGAAGACACAAAGTAAACACAGAGAATCTATAACAAAAAAATAAAATTCTTTTTCTGTTGTTACCTTAATACAGCTTCATTTAAAAATTCTGTTTAGTTTTAGAGTCTTATGAGTTGTTTTCTATGAAACCATTTTACCTGCTAACAAGCCTGATCTGTTTAATTATCGTCCCCAAAATCAGCAGCGCGCAAACAAGCACGTCTGACTGGCAAAGCTATATCGAGGCTAAAGCCCCGTTAAGACAAAATCCTTATATAGAATTACCCCTGGGCGCAATTAAGCCCGAAGGCTGGTTACGCCAGATGTTGATCAAACAAAAAGAAGGCGCTACCGGTAATCTTGATAAGTTGTATCCCTTGGTTATGGGTAAACGCAACGGTTGGCTTGGCGGTGACGGCGACCAATGGGAACGTGGCCCCTACTGGATAGATGGTTTGCTGCCGTTGGCTTATATATTACAGGATAAAGAATTAATTGCCAAGGTAAAACCGTGGATAGAGTGGTCCATCAAAAGCCAGCAGCCTGATGGTTATTTCGGCCCGTCGAAAGATTATAGCCCCGAGCCGGGCATTCAGCGTGATAACAGCCGTGACTGGTGGCCAAAAATGGTGATGCTGAAAGTGCTGAAACAGTATTATTCGGCAACCGGCGATAAACGGGTGATCAACTTGCTGACCAACTATTTTAAGTACCAGCTTAAGGAATTGCCTAAAACCCCGCTAAACAACTGGACCTTTTGGGGCGAATGGCGCGGCGGCGATAACCTGATGGTGGTATATTGGCTGTACAATATTACCGGCGACAAATTCTTATTGGACCTGGGCGACCTGATCCACAAGCAAACTTTTGATTTTACAGGTGCTTTCCTGAAAGGCAATATGCTGACAACGCTGGGCAGCGCACATGGTGTAAACCTTGCCGAAGGTATGAAAGAGCCGCTGATCTACTATCAGCAACACCCCGAGCAACAATACATAGACGCTATGGGAAAAGGCCTGCATGACCTTACCAAATACGATGGCATGGCGCACGGCCTTTTCGGCGCGGACGAATCATTACATGGCAACAACCCTACCCAGGGCTCTGAGCTTTGTACGGCTGTCGAGATGATGTTTACGCTTGAAAATTCTTTAGAAATTACCGGCAATATCGACTATGCCGATCGTTTAGAGAAGATAGCGTTTAACGCGCTGCCTTCGCAAACGTCAGAGGATTATATGACCCGCCAGTATTTCCAGCAGGCCAACCAGGTGATGCTTACCCGCGCGTCGCATAATTTTAACGTGAACCATGCAGGTACCGATGTTTGTTTCGGCTTATTATCCGGCTATCCATGCTGTACGTCAAATATGCACCAGGGCTGGCCAAAGTTTACCCAAAACTTATGGTATGCTACTGCCGATAAAGGTGTGGCGGCGTTGGTTTATTCGGCCAGCGAGGTAAATACCAAGGTGGCTAATGGCATACCGGTTACTTTTAAAGAAGAAACCAATTACCCGTTTGATGAAACTATCCGCTTTACTTTAAGCCTGGATAAGAAAACTAAAGCGGTTTCTTTCCCTTTCCACCTACGCATCCCGGCGTGGTGCCAAAATGCGACCATCAAAATCAACGGTGCTGACTATCAGCAGGCAAAAGGCAACCAGATCTTAAAAATAAACCGCGAATGGAAAACCGGCGATGTGGTCGAACTGCAATTACCAATGCACATCTTTAAAAATACCTGGTACGAAAATTCGGTATCTGTGGAGCGCGGCCCGTTAGTTTACGCGCTTAAAATTGGCGAAGATGTTAAACTGGTAAAGAACGACAAAGACCCTATTGCATACGGCAGCGAGTACTATGAAATAACGCCCACCACTCCGTGGAACTACGGGTTGATTGAAACACGCAATAACCAGCTTGAAAAAGCATTTACTGTACAAAAGAAAAATGAGGTAAAAGCATACCCGTGGAGTTTAGCCAACGCGCCGCTGCAGTTAACCACCAAAGCCCGGAGAATACCTGACTGGAAATTATATAACGACATGGCCGGCCCAATGCCGTACAGCGTAATTTATAACGAAGGCACGCCGAAAGAAAAAGAAGAAGAAATAACACTGGTACCTTATGGCTGTACCAAGCTGCGTATCTCGCAGTTCCCGGTTGTGGGGAGATGATTTTTTGATGTGCAGATGCGGGGGATATGCAGATGTGCAGATGATTTTAATAATTGAATTTTTAAACCGATATGAAAAAATTGATTCTTGTTTTATGCACAATTTGTGTGCTGAGTTCATTTACCCACAAAGAGCTGACCTGGGTTGCCATAGGCGATTCAATAACCTATCTGAATGACCATAAGGACGAAACACAGAACCGCCTAACCAAAGGTTATTTAACACAGGTTACCGAAAAGTTGCCTTATATCCATTACATCAATAAGGGATATAATGGCTGGACATCCGGTGGTATTGCTGATAGCTTTGATAAGCTGAATATCCCGAAAGGTGATGTGTACACTATATTTTTAGGTACTAATGATTGGTGGCAAGGTCGTAACATTGGTACCATTGATGATTACAAGAATAAAACCGGCAATAACACCATCTATGGATCATTCCGCATTATTTTGGATAAGATCAAGGCCTTAAATCCCGATGCTAAAATCATCCTGATGACACCGCTGCAGCGCGTGGACTTTGTGTATGTGTTAGACAAAAACAATAATGCCTACGGTTCTTACCGCGATAAGAATGGCCAGACGCTTGAAGCCGTAGCCAATGCTATTGCGTCTATCGGGAAGCTTGAAAACATCCCGGTTGACGACTTGTACCACAATAGCGGTTTTACGCTGGATAAAATGGTTAAATTTAAACGGCTAAAAGATCCGGCAACAGGCGTTTATACCAATTATACATATCCTAAATTCATAGATATTCCGTTTAACCCGGCTACTGACGATTATCCATATCCAAAGGAAGCGATCGGGTTGACTTATGACGGTCTGCATCCCTCGGATAAAGGGTGTGCTATTATCGCAAAAAGTGTTGTTAAAATAATGAAAGCCTATTAATCCTGAAATGAAAAAAAACATCATCGCCTTAGTATTTATTGCATGTATCAGCTTCGCAGCAAAAGCACAGGATAAACCAATTACCTCAACGCCGCCAATGGGTTGGATGAGCTGGTTCCCGTTTATTGATAAGATCAATGAAAAAAAGATCATGGAGGTGGCGGATGCCATGGTTAAAAGCGGACTAAGGGATGCAGGCTATAAACTATTACAACTGGACGATGGGTGGATGGCCGCTAAAAGAGATAAGGAAGGCCGGCAATACGCAGATACATCCCGTTTTCCGCATGGCATGAAATACCTGGCTGATTACCTGCATGCACGCGGGTTAAAGATCGGTATTTATTCATCAAACGGGACACAAACCTGTGCGGGCTATCCGGGCAGCTATAACCACGAAGAGCTTGATGCCAAAACATACGCATCATGGGGTATTGATTATTTAAAATATGATGCCTGCGGCGAAAAAGAGAACCATACCGACAGGGAACTACATACCCGCATGAGTAAGGCACTAAAGGCCACAGGCCGACCTATTATGTTTGAGATCTGCATATTTTCAAGCGGGGATACGCATTTATGGGGTGCCGAAATTGCAGACATGTGGCGCACCGGCGGCGATATTGTAAAGTTTATAGAACGTACGCCCGAGGTTACCTACAAAAACTGGTATGAGAACCTGAACCAGGTTGTCGGTAAAGAAAATTACGCAGGCAACGGACATTGGAACGACCCGGATAATTTAATTGTTGATTACCCCCGTAATAATAAACAAACCTACGAAGAGCAAAAGGCGCAGTTTAGTTTATGGAGTGTTGTTTCTGCCCCGCTGATATTGGGTAATGATGTGCGCAACATGTCGGAAGCAACAAAGCTGATCCTGCTAAATAAAGAGATCATAGCTGTAGACCAGGACAAAGCAACCAAACCCGGCTCACGCGTGGTCAGCGACGATAAAAAAGAGATCTGGGTAAAATCCTTAAATGATGGCAGCAAGGCAGTGGTAATTTTTAATAAACAGGATACCGACGCTACGTTGTCGCTTAATTTTAAGGATATCAATGCAGCTAAAAAAGCAAAGATCAGGGACCTGTGGAGCCACAGCGATAAAGGCACTTTTAACGATACGTATGATGCAAAAGTCGCCCCACATGGTGTTGTTATGATCAAGTTGGTTGCGATTAATTAGCGAACGTACTCATTTGGTCATAGTAATATCTACCGCGCCGTAATTTCTAAGTACATCAACCGCTTCCTGCATTTCAATGGAGGTATCGGTATGAACTTTTAAAAGAACAGTTTGGTCTTTCAATGCTTCTGTAACGATATCATCTTCGGTAAACTCCTGTGCCAATAAATATTGCTGCGCGTCTTCCGCGTGGTCCATATCCCTGAAAATGCCGGTTGCTGTGTGTGATCTCATTTTTTAGCAACAACATATCCGTTAAACTGTTTCACTGTCATTACGCACAACGCCCTGTCACTTTTAAAAACCTATTTTAAAGCCACCGCCAAAAAATTTTCTTCTTTCCATTATTGTCGATTGGTTGTTTTGAATCAAGCTTCTTACATTGGCATATACTTCCAAGTCTTTAAATTGCTCGGTAGGTATTTTATAACCCAGGTCAATGCTTTGAATGTCAAAGGAGTTGTTTTTGCCGGTGATTAAAACAGTAGATGAGCTGCTAGGATGCTGAACCTGTACCTGGTTCAAGGCATATAGCAGGCTAAAGTCAAGAAACAGGTTTTTATACATCAAATTATTAACAAAGCCACCGGTGATAAATGGCTTGCCCGGGTAAATTAAATGCAACATATCCGGCGCAAAATTGATCTCGCGGTTATTATCCCTTAAAACTATATAGGTACCGTTAAGGTTTGACCGCCATTTAAAGTCAGCGTCACTTGCTAAATTAAACTCAATCCCTACCCGGTGCAGTTCAATCCGCACGTTGGCGGGAGAATAAACATCTACAATTGACGGATCAGTGTAAAGCGTTACCTGTGTTGCGCTGAACCTTTTTAAATTATAATTATAGCTAAATGATAAAGTATTATTTAATAATGATAAAGTAAGCCCACCCTGTAACTGGTTATAAATTTGATATGGGTCAAATTTGGGTGTAAAATTCCTGCCGTTGCCAATACCCACAAAAACACCATCCAGTAAGGCACCATACAGGTCACTACCATAATTAAAGTTTCTTGCATATGAACCAAACAGCATCAGGCGCGCTTCGGTCGAATCAACCTCAAAAGGTCGCAGCACATCAACACTTAATGATGCAAAGGGCAGGACTGCACCATTATCACGCGTGCTGATAGTTGGAGGGCCGGCGGCAACCAATGCCTGCACTCCACCCTGCAGCACAGCTATGTCGGCATAATTAACCGCGATAGAAGGTGTTAACAAAGCCAACTCTTGTTTGTGATAATAACGGTTAAAATATTCAGGAAGTCCAACTGGCTGGCCAAGAGGCTTGAATGTGCTTGTGTCAGTGTATTGGCGATAGATAAAATTAAGATTAGGCTCTAAGATAAAATCGCCAACCTTTGCATGGAAGTTGATCTCGTCTTTAATAAAGTAATTTTTTGTAATGCTTACCGTATCCTCAGAGGTTTCAGAAACAAGCTTGCCGCTATTGTAACCATGCCCTGCAATGTGGCCATCACTTTGTAAATGTTGAAAGCCCGCGCTTAATGTATTAACAAATACATCTGTGGTGGTTTTTAATTTAACATTTGTGTAATATAAATTCTGGCTGCCGTAGTAGCTTCCATTGTTGACAGCTTGGCCGCTTGTTACGCTTTGATTTTCTGCATCCCGTTGCGGAACATAGCCGGCGTTAACGCTTAACACATTGCGCTCACCGAGTTTGGCAGCAAGGTATCCGTTAAATTTAAACCGGTTGCTGTTGACAGGGTTAAGTGCAAAAAAATTTGATTGTGTGGTAAATTGCGGGAAAACATTATGCTGGATATCCGCAGAAATTCCCGCCTTTACATTATCTGTATTAACATAACCGGATATATAATATTGATGATAAAGGGTGCTGTTGTTTTCTATTTTATCCTTCACTTCTCCGGCCGGTATTTGGTAGGTGGAGCTTGCCCTTACCAAATTAGTTTGCCCGGCTACATTCACACCTGATTTTTCAGAGCCGCCCTTTTTGGTTTTTACCAGTATCAGGGTGCGTGTGGCATCTACCCCATTTAATACGGTAGCGGCATTTTGGATGAAAGTTATCTCATCAATATCATAAATGCTGTAAGCATTAATGTCGGTATTTAAAACGCCGTCAATAACGTAGGCATAGTTTTGTTTTGCGCTGTAAATGCCATTAATGTAAACGTTTATGGCATCCTTAAGATCAGTAAACGGCATCTTTTCCAGGTCGGCAGCTTTAATGGTAACAGCTTGCGTAAATTTCTTTGGAAGCGGCAAACGGCCAAGATCATAATTAGAAGTATCTGATTGTGCGTTTACAGTAGTTGCAAAAGCAAAAAGTGACAATACAAGACAGTTAAGTAATTTTAGTTTCATAGGTTCAGGATAAGGTAAAGGTTAATATACACATATTACATATCGGTTATTCACTCTATAGTAAATAGCTAAAATGTATTAACAGTAAATAATAAATATTTATAAAGTCATCCGGGCAGCCGGACAAATTCATAGGTTAATATTGGTTTATTAATCTAAGTAAATAATAATATCCCATAAAATCAAATAATATTGGCTGTAGCCTATAATACCGGGCATAAAAAAAGCGCCCCTGGTATAGGTGCGCTTTTCGTTATTGGATTATTATCTTAACTATTTTTTAGCCTGTAGCTTATCATGCAGCTCTTTCATAAAGTAACCGCCGATAACGCTGCGCGCCTGGAAACCTGTTTGTTTGCCGTTAGTGGTTTCATGCCAGTCGCTTAGTGGTACGCGGGTTGGCGTTTCTAATGCATATTTGTAAATCGGGTCAACCAGGGCGTCAAACTCTTTACGGGTTGGCGCAAAAGTAGCTGTCCATAGTATCCAGTCAGACTTTGTGTAAGTTTTGCGGCTATCTAATGGTAAGCCAAACTCGTTTTGTTTAGTCAGGTAAAATTTGGTTTCGGTATCATAAACTGATTGCGGGAACAGGTCAAGGCCCAGTACCTTATCCCAAACCAGGTTATATTTCTGGCTCCAGCTGCCCGGGTTTTCAAACGTCAGCGTGTAGTGATCGTTATCGCCGGCTAATTTCATCCATCTGCCTACCATTTCTTTGGCAATAGCATGATATTTTTTAGCGGCTGATTTTTCACCCAACGATTCTGCCATTTGCGCATAGCAACCAATGCCAACAATAGCTTTAACAGATAAATTGGCGTTACGTGCAAGGTGGCCTGCAAAGTCGTCAGTACATAATTGGTTAGCCGGGTCAAAACCTTCTTTAACCAGGTAATCAACCCATGTGCTCAAAGTTTTCCAGTGCAGTTTAGCATAAGCCGGGCTGCCTTGCGCTTTGCAGATCGCGGCAGTCAGGATGATCATGTTACCTGATTCTTCAACCGGCATACCTTCGCCATAAGTCTGGCCGTTGGCGTGCGGGTAGCTACCCAAATCGTGCGCTGCAAATTTATGGTCAAATTTACCGCTTTCGCTGAAGTAGAAGATGCCGTTTAACATACCCTGCATCAGTTTAGGGTTGTAGATCAAATATAATGGAGCCGATGGGTAAGTTACGTCAACGGTGTTAACAAAACCTCCGCTAAAGTTTTCTTTAGAGAACCAAAGGATCTCGCCCTGCGGGCTTTTCACTAAAATATGGGCAGCTATACTTTGACGGTAAGCCAATACGCATAAGTCAGCATATTTTTTGCCGCCTGCTTTTACAGCATCAGCATACATGCTTTTGTTAAACGCTGCACATTTTTGTATTACGGCAGGATATTCTGTAGCGGCCTTGGTTAACTGGCCCTCGATAGTTTCTTTACCCGAGTTGTTCCACCATGGCCTTAAGTTTTGTTTAAAGTATTGCATAGAGAAGATATCGTCATATCCTACTTCTATAAATTTAGATGCGCCGGCCGGGCCAACTTTACCAAACGGGATAACCGTGTTTAAAGCCAGGTTTGTGCCCTGGGTAACGGTTGTTTCAACACTGCCTTTGCGGAACGCGTTAACAGACTCGTTAGCGCCGGTGATGAATTGGATAGCACCAGTTGTTTTTGGAGCAGCTACGTAAACATAACCCCAGTCTATCCGCACATCATCTCCATTTTTTTGCAGGATAGGCTGTTCGTCTGTTCCGGCTTTAAGTAATGATAATGTTGCTGTGCTGTATTTTGAAGCAGAAACAGGTTGTTTTGACTGGTTAACCGCCAGGTTTGTTGAAGCGCTGAAAAACACTTTAACATCATGCGTTTTGCCATCATTAGCTTTTACTTTATAAGTGATGTATGATACCGGCCTTGATAGCAGGTTAAGATCAGACAACAATAATGGAGAAGTGAAGGTCAGGTCAAGATCAACGTAGCCGCATTTAAACCGGTAAACGGTTTGTGTAGCATTGATGTTTACGCTTTTTTGGTCGGCAACTTCAAGTTCTTTGGCAATAGCCGGTTTTTGTTTATCTACCAAACCAACATCGGCACGCGAGCCGCCACCGGTGTTTACCACGTGCATGGCAATGATGTTATCGCCAACCTTAAGTTTGCTTTTGTCTATCGGGGTCATTTCATAACCCTTGCTTACACCAACACGGTCAAAGATCTGCTCGCCATTTAGCGATACTTCTACGTTATCATCCCATGATAATTTCAAAAGCAGTTTATTGATATCGTCGGTTTGCGAAATAGTAAATACCCTTCTGATCCAGATATCTTTGGTTGTCCATTTCAATTTATCACCATGATTGTCCCCTATTGGCGATGCGCCGTCTTTCCAATCTGTTGGCGTATATTGTAAAGTTGTCCAGTCGCCGTCAGGCTTGGTTTCAGTATATTTTACAGGGTATGATCTTTCGTCAGATGCTGACAATATGGTTTTATATAACTCAGGCTCTTTACCTAAAAATCTGTAATCTGTACCATCTACATTAATAATACCTATTAATGATTGGTCCGCGCCGGTCCAGTGGGTGGTGGTTGATTCGGCCAGTTTATCAGAGTTTGACCAAACGCTGAAATAAGTATTATGCGTGATCAAAGGATAAGAAGGCGCTTTACGCTCTTGCGCCGATGTATATTGGAAACTTGCCAGGAGGGCCGCGATTCCAAATAACAGATTTTTTTTCATGAAGTTAAGTTTGTTTTGTTGTACAGTTGTTTTTAATAGCATTATTCTGCCGATTTTACATCACACAGAATTATTTGCTAAATAACATCATTTTATGCTAAAATCGCTTATTTATTTTCAATAATCATTTAATAATCGCCGGCCAATCGTCTGTACGGAACGGGTTAGCGGGTAAGCCATCCTTGTTATATAAATTTCCTGGTGGGTTGTCTGCCCAATTGTATCTTACCGCCTGCGGGTTCGGAATAACGTCCCTGCTAACTACAACAGTATTACCTTTAATAACCGCCTTGGCCCAAACAAATACATGGTCCTCGCCTGCTATGCCGAAGCCTTTCAGCTCCTGGCCATCGGCATTTACCACATCATCCCCCACAAGGCTGGCCGTTACCAATCCCTTATTTATTTCATTAAAGCTGATGATGATCTTATCGCCATCAATCTTCATTGATTTATATACGGGGCCTGAAGAAACTACCTTTTCGCCGTAAATATCATGGCGCGCTACTAAGGCAAGCCGGTTGCCTGGTACCAGTTTATTGGTTGGATGGATATCCTGTAACTCGCCGGCGTCGGTGATAACGGCCATGCCTGTTTTAGGCAGCGCCAGTGTTTTTTGCTGCGCTTCGCGCACCCACGGCCAGCTGCCTTCGGACGGTGTCATGGCCGGCTGCCTGAAATTTGGCAACTGCACAAACAGGAACGGAAAATTACCCTGCCCCCATTTAGCGCGCCAGTTATTGATCATCCGCGGGAAAAGGTCTTTATATTCTACCGCGTCGGCAAGGTTGTCGCCGTTGCTTTCGCCCTGGTACCATATCACCCCTTTTATGCCGTAGCCGGCCAGTGGTGCAATGACGCCATTATAGCAAATGGTAGGCGAACCATATCCGCCCAACGGATCGGCAGGGTAAATGGGCGCACGGCGCGATGGCTGAGGCCGTGGCGGCACCGCCTGATTAGCTGCTTTTGCTTGTGCTGCATCAGCTTCCCATTTTTTCACGGCTTCGACATAAGGGCTGTTAACTTCAGTGTACCAGGTTTTCATGCTGTCCTGGTAAAGCGCCATTCTTTGCGGATAGGCAGCTTTTGCCTTGTCATAATTATCCACCAGTTTTTGGTGGATATCTATATACTTGGTAAAGGCAGGGCTTTCTTTCAAGCCATCCTCGGTGATCCAGGCTTGCGCAGGTGTACCGCCCCGATAACTGCCGATCAAGCCAACAGGTGCGCCGGTAGTCTTGCGGATCTGCTGCGCGAAATAATAGCCTACGGCCGTAATACCATGCCATGCAAACTTTGGGTTCGCCATTACATCAGGCGAGCAAACCAGCCATTTACCATTTGGCGAATCGGCGGATTGTTTAGCGATATCATACAAAGGCTGCAACGACAGCGCCATCGGTACATAAAAAACATGGATCAGGTTGTCGGTAGCTTTGGGGATGGCACCGGCAGCGTGTTTTTCGGTCTGGATGCCAAACTCCATGTTTGATTGCCCTGACGCCAGCCATACCTCGCCGATTAATATATTTTTATAAATTAAATCCGTCGTATTGCCTTTGATGTGCATTTCATAGGGGCCACCGGCTTTGTAATTGCCCAGCTTTATCAGCCATTTACCATCGGCACCGGTGGTGGTGCTGTAGGTTTTACCCATAAAATCAACCCGCACCTTTTCTCCTGAAGTGGCCCAGCCGTAAACAGGCACATGGATACCGCGTTGCAGCACCATGTTGTCGCCAAATATAGCGGGTAGCATAACCTGGGCAAATGCCGCATTGCAAGTGAGCAGCAAAATAACCGCGCATTTAAAAATATGAGCTATTGATCTTTTCATTTTCATTAGGATTATAAGTTGGTTATGATAAGCTTGGATAAGCGCAGGTCAAATATAAAAAAGCCCCGCACGTATGCGAGGCTTTTTTGTAGGTAATGGCAATTAATTAACTGTCGCTTCAGACATTGACGGAGCCGCGTCGCCCGGAGCGCTGCCCCAGCTTTTGTTGGGGCGCGAACCCATTACCAACACAAGGCGTCCGCCTTTTACTACATCGCTATTGTTCATCCATGGTTTATTCAGCGCTACGCCGTTCAGCGTTGCCGATTGGATATATTTGTTTTGTGCCGATACGCCTTTAGCTTCAACCACAAAAGTTTTGCCGCCACCTACGTTAATAGTAGTCTCATCAAATATCGGGCTGCCGATGTCAAATACAGGCCTGCCCGGGCATTGCGGGTAAAAGCCCATCGCGTTAAATACGTACCAGCTTGAAGTTGCACCGCCATCTTCATCGCCGGCAAGGCCTTGCGGGGTAATATCGTACCAAAGATCCATCAGCATCCTGACCTTGCTCTGTGTTTTCCAGGGCTGGCCCGCGTAATTGTATAAATATGGAATATGATAGGCCGGCTCATTACCCTGCGGATACATACCCACCAAGCCTGTCATATCCGGGAACTGGCCCAGGAAAGTCAATTTATCCATGGAGTGTCCTGTAGTAAACAGCTCGTCCAGTTTATCGGCAAATTTTTGCCTGCCGCCCATCAGGTTGATCAGCCCCTGCACGTCATGCTGTACGCTCCAGGTATAAACCCATGAGTTACATTCGGCAAAATAACCTTCACCGGCAAATCCGCCCGAATATTTAGGATCAAAAGGCTCAACCCAATTGCCGTCAGCAGTTTTGGGCGCCATCAAGCCTATTGACGGTTTATACAGGTTTTGATAATTATGGGCGCGTTTCATAAATAGCTTATAGTCATCATCTTTACCCAAGGCTTTAGCGATCTGCGCCAGGCACCAGTCGTCATAACAATGCTCTAACGTTACCGAAACAGATTGCCGCCTGTGCCATCCGTCAACCTCGGGCACCCATTCTTTCACCTCTAAGGTAGGCGTCCACCTCACCTGGTAGGGCAGGCGGTCGTGCAGATCAAGCATTGGTTTTGGATTAGCGTTAGGGTCAACAGGCAATGCCGGGTAAAAACCCTTATCGAAATAGCATTGCTCCAACTCGGTAATATGCCCGCCATCTTTCCAGGGGATCATAGTGCCCTCGGTATGGTTTTTACGCATCCCCTCGTAAGCCTTCTGCACATCAAAACCGCGGATGCCTTTAAAATAAGCATCCACAATAACCGAGGTAGAATGGTTACCGATCATAGCGCCCGAGTTGGTAAGCCACCCGGTTTCCTCATAAGCCTTTACAAAGCCGTTGATGGCCTTTTCTGTTTCTTTAGGTTCTATCAGATCTTGTAGCGCGTAGGCACTACGGTAAGTATCCCAAACGTTGCCCATCCTTAACGCGCGGGTACGGTAAAGGGTGCTATAAAAGATGCCGCGCTGACGCTCGGTGCCGCCTTTTATTTTGATCAGGTTCAGTTCGGCATTCCAGCGGTCTTTTAATTTAGCTTTTACCTGCTCAAAGGTTGATTTGCCAACTTCTTGGTCCAGTGATGCTTTGGCATCTTCAACACTGATATTTGAAACCCCAACCTTAAATTCAATAGTTTGTGGTTGGGGCGATGCAGCCCAATGCAAATAATTACCGCTACCACCGCCACGGTTACGGCCACCACCTGTCTGTGCATCTTCTTTCCAGTCGCCATGAGTTGATACTGCCTTGCTTACTTCGGCGTAGAAATATCTTTTCTCTGCTGTTCCGCCGCGGCGGCCAAAAGAGGCGCCTGCGCCTTGAAGAATTTTATTATCCTTTACCTCTACCGTAGCGTTACCAGATAATAGCAGGTTCGTAGCCTGGTTAGCAGGAATGCTAAAACGGAAGATGGCCGCGTTATCGGTCATGGTGTACTCGGTATTTATATTCGGATCTTCGAGTAAAACCCGGTAATAATACGGCGTGGCAGTTTCAAGGTCATGGTCGAAATCCGATGCGTTCTCACGTGCGCCGGCCTTGAAATCGCCTTTTGTTATCATCAAATTACCAAAGCCCAGCGGGAAACCATAGATCTTATCAGCCAGGTAAAAATCTTCCATGTCAGGCGTAAAGTTGGGGAAGATATTCATATTACCACCCGGCGCCTTAATTACCGGCTGCGTGCTGCGTGTTTTTGGATTGATTGAGCCAATATACAGGTCGACATAATCAGCCGGGGTTTTGCCTGCCGACATAGCAGCGGCCGGTTTATGGCTTACCTTATGCTGCGCGAAAGCCGTACTGCCCAGCATAAAAAATGCTAAAAAAGTATGTTTTATTTTCATAACGGTGATTTAACTAAAAGGCGTTTATCAGGTTAAAACGTATTGGTATTCAATACTATGAAATTTTAGTTATTTATGGCGGGTGTGGATGGTAATTGTTTTGATACAATCACCATCCATATAAAATGTCATTTCGAAGCTAGAACGAGAAATCTTTAACAAGCGCTTATAACAAAGCGTATAAGATTTCTCACTCGTTCCTCGTTTCGAAATGACAATCTCTTATTGTGGCAGGATCATCTTCACCCCATCCTCTCCCGCAATAATAGCTTTTGATGCTATCCCCAAAAACAATGAATGTTCAACCACGCCGGGTACCATTTTTATAGCGTTCATTTTGTCAAGATCCATAGCTTCGTCAAAATAAACATCTAACAGGTAGTTGCCATTTTCAGTGATCACCGCGCCGTCTTTTTGGGTGCTCATCCGCATGGTGGTGTTTGCCGTCGGGATATTTTTTTGAAGCCATTGTGTCACCAATTGCAAAGCGGTGGGCAAAACTTCAAGGACTAACGGGTAAGTAGTATCTAATTGAGTTACTGATTTTGAAGCATCGCCCAATAAGATAAACTCTTTAGCCAGGCTGGCCATAATTTTCTCGGATGTATGGATGCCACCGCCGCATTTTAGGGCATTAAGCTGCGCGTCAAACTGGTCGCAGCCATCAAAGTAAATGTCGATACTTTTTACATGAGCACTGCTTTGTAGTGTAAAGCCATGATCTGTTATCAGCTTAGCGGTTTTGAATGACGACGTTGCAAAGCTAAGTGTAGCTGCTAATTCCTTATCGGCGGCTAACAAAGCAAGCAAATTGGCGATGGTTGACCCCGCTCCTACGCCGATGGTTTGTCCCGGTTTAATAAATTGAATAGCAGCTTTTGCCGCCTCCATTTTGTAGTCTGCCATGATGTTTAATTTATTGGATCTGCCTCTTTATTATTGCCCGATAATGCTACCAAACCGAATATGGGGCCTATGGCAAGCAATGTGTAAATATACCATGCGTTTGTGGATGTACGCAAACTGCTGATCAACTGTATACTGATAATAGTGATAGCAAAACCAATACTATTTACGATAGTTAAAGCCGAACCTTTTGATGTCACCGGCGCGTTTTGTGCCACGAGCGTAGAAAACAAGGGAGAATCGGCGATGACCGCCATACTCCAGACAAACATAAAGGCAATGAAAGCTTCTGTAGTATTACTAAAAAAAAACAATGGTGAAACTAAACAGCAAATACAAGAGATCAGCAAAGCGTTAGTGGCCGTTTTGGTAGCCCCAATTTTTTGTGATATAAAACCACTGACAACGCAAGAGATGCTTCCTGAAGCGATGATTAAAAATGATAAAAGCGGAACATTATAATCCGCTGCCGAATTGTGTTCTTTATAAAACTTCAATATTACTGGTACAAAAACCCAAAAGGCATATAACTCCCACATATGCCCAAAATAACCAAAGGCAGCTGCCTTAAACTGCGGGTCATTAAAGCCGCCTAAAAAGCCGGAGAAACTTAGTTTCTGTCCCTGTTTGCGCCCGGGGCCATCAGGCACCAGTAACAACATAGCTACACCGCCGAGAGCCGAAAGCAACGACGTAATATAGATCACAAGCTTATAGGGTAAAGGAATAGCTATGCTTATGAGCAGATTAGGGAATGCCGTACCCAATACCAGGGCCCCTACTAAAAAACCTAATGACTTGCCCAGCCCCTGCCGGTAATGATCTGAAGCGATTTTCATCCCGACAGGATATATCCCCGCCAGGAAAAACCCGGTACCAAACCTAAATAACATTAAGTCGCCCAATGTTATATCATTAATACTTGCACCTAAATTAATTAAGGCGGATATAATGGCGCAGCTAAAGAAAACTTTTACCGGAGAGAAACGATCGGCTATGCTGAGTATGGCAAAAATCAAAGTGCCGGCAATAAACCCAAATTGTACCGCGCTGCTTAAACGAGTCAAATACGCTGGGTCAAAATGAAGTTGTTCAGCTATATCGCCCATAAAGGCATTGCCTGCAAACCATACCGAAGTGCAAAAAAACTGGGCGATAACGATTATAGGCAGTATCCTTTTCATGATAAGTTGTTTCGCAAATATCTGTTGTATTTTTAAATTATGGGCGATGATTTAAAAAACTAATTATTAGGGCAAATGTTAATGTCTTAAATGCCCTTTATAATTGGCGTTTATAACCACCATACCTCATCGCAAAGAAAAGTAACTTAGCAAAAACACAAAATTATGTTTAAAGATTCAAAGGCTTTCAGTAGTTTTTCTGTGAACGATTTGCAGCAAGCTAAACATTTTTATGGAGAAATTTTAGGGTTAACCGTAAGCGATAACCCCATGGGCGTGCTGGAGTTACACATTGCCGGCAGCAGCAATATTATGGTTTACCCAAAGCCTAACCATGAAGCGGCAACCTTTACGGTCCTTAACTTCTTAGTTAAGAATATTGACGAGGCAGTGGATCAGCTTACCAAAAAAGGTGTCTTATTTGAGCATTACACTACCGAGCATTTGAAAACAGATGATAAAGGCATCGTTCGCGGTGACGGCCAGGGACCAAACATAGCCTGGTTCAAGGACCCGGCACATAATATTTTATCGGTGATAGAGGAGCATTAGCCTCACCTAAATCCTCTCTAAAGGAGAGGACTTTGACTTAAACGATTGGAATAAAATAAAAGAAAATAAAACCTCCCTCTCCTTTGGAGAGGGCCGGGGTGAGGCTACCTCTTTTTCTTTGCATTTCCCGCTATCAAAAATGCAATACCGCTAAAGCCAAGCGCTTCAAATACGCTGACTATTTCGTTGCCATGACCGGTTACCGGGTCGGCAATGGCGCGTGGAATGTGCAGCGTAATGAGCCATATAAAAATGATGATCCCCAATAAATTGGCGGCCAGCTTTAATTGTATGTTTAGAATGATACCTAAGGCGCCCGCTATCAGCGCCACGCCTGCCAAATAACCCCAGAAGGTATGCCACGGGATCCAGGCCGGCACCAACATGACTACAAACGACATGTACATAAAATGCATAATGCCGGCAACCAGCAGGTCTAAGGCAAAGAAAAACCGTCCAAACGGGATAAAGCCTTGCAGTACCGGGATGGTTTTTACCAGCCTGCTTTGGGTTGGTACGGAGCTTGCCGCCACAAACGCGCCGCCGCTTAGCGCCAGGATCTTAAGCGCGTCAGACCATCCGGCTAAAAAATGGAGATTGGTTTTTAATTGAAATGATAAATGAAATACCAGGAACAGCAGCAATAAAAAACCGCCCATCAGCAATGACGCGGCGCGGGCATATTTGTCGGCAGTAATAATTACCAATGATACAGCTATCAGCAAAACACTGATTATCCATACACAAGGCATACTATCAGAAATGAAGATCGTACCTGGTGGTATTATAACCGGCATAAACATGCCCACAACCAATTGCTGTATGGCTATCCCGATGATCGCGACAGCATAAAATAAACGCCAGATCTTGCTGTATTTTTCCATAATAAAGGTGATATAGTGCGATTTAGTTAACGCAATTTATCAAAAAAACAGCAGCTTAATATTTTCAGAATTATTTTTGGTGACATTTGTTATCTTGGCTTTTCTGAAGAATAAATTTCAAAAAGATCAATTATGAAGATCGCCATTGCATCTCCCCCATTTCCAACATCGATAAACGATGGATTATTTTGGCTTGAAAAACTGGTGAAGGATGCTGTAAAGCAACAAGCAGAGATGATTTGTTTCCCCGAGTCCTATATCCCGGGCTATCCATTGGAGGAATTGACGCTTGAAGAAACCTCGCCCGAAAAATTGAACACCGCACTGGATCGGGCCTGTGCAATAGCCGCCGAAAATAACATAGCCATTATATTACCCATGGACTGGTACGGGCCAAACGGGAAATTAAATATTGTACAAGTAATAGATAAAACGGGTAAGGTATTGGGCTACCAGACCAAGAACCAGCTTGACCCTACAGAAGATGCGATATGGATACCCGGAACAGAGCGAAACATTTTTGAAGTTAACGGATTAAAGTTTGGTATCACCATATGTCATGAAGGTTTTAGATATCCCGAATCTGTACGTTGGGCGGCGCGAAATGATGCCAAAATAGTATTTCACCCACATTGTAATGGCAGCAACATTGATGGGGCAATGCTTATTGGCTATAGGCACAGGGATAACCCATACTACGAACAAGCGATAATGATGCGGGCCTTAGAGAACACCATATACTTTGCCAGTTCAAATTATGCCTCGCAATATCCTGAATCAGCATCGTCCATCATTGGCCCTGATGGTACCAGCCTTGCACATGCACGTTATGGACAAGTTGGTGTTATTGTAACTGATATTGATATTGAGCTTGCAACCGGACTGCTGGCAAAACGCTTTAAACCACAGCTTTATAATTATGTATATAACACATAGTTTACACTAAAAAATGAACTAATATAAATGTTATAGATACATTTATAACTATTTATAAACCAAAATGAAAAAATTATTTTACTTGTTTATCCTGATCAGTTTATCAACTGTTGTGCATGCGCAAAGTGGGCGGTCGGTTTTGGATTTTGATCAAAACTGGACGTTTAACCTGGGCGACGTACCCAACGGCCAAAACGTTGATTTTAATGATGCCAGCTGGCGAAAATTAAATTTACCTCATGACTGGAGCATAGAGGGCGAATTTAAAAAAGAAAACCCGGCCACTGTGGAAGGCGGCGCT
>Ga0105239_10000105_pt1 | contig 117635 bp, 100 predicted proteins | sample KBSC44metaG_FD_92761 | JGI IMG/M metagenome (GOLD analysis project Ga0105239, IMG submission 92761) | Corn rhizosphere microbial communities from Kellogg Biological Station, Michigan, USA - KBS C4-4 metaG | ecosystem: Host-associated > Plants > Roots > Rhizosphere > Soil | place: Michigan... | reverse complement strand
GACGATCGAGGATGTCGGCGGCGCCGGCCTCTATTTCCTCTCGGACCTCTCGGCGGGCGTGACCGGCGAGATCCACCATGTCGATGCCGGCTACAACGTCATCGGCATGAAGGCCGAGGACGCGCCGGACATCGCGCTCGCCTGATGAGCTTCAACACCTTCGGTCGCGTCTTCCGCTTCACCACCTGGGGCGAATCCCATGGGCCGGCGCTGGGCGCCGTGGTCGATGGCTGCCCGCCGGGCCTGGCGCTCACCGAGGCCGACATCCAGCCCTGGCTCGACAAGCGCCGTCCCGGCACCTCGCGCTTCACCACGCAGCGGCAGGAGCCGGACCAGGTCCGCATCCTCTCGGGCGTGTTCGAGGGGCGGACCACCGGCACGCCGATCAGCCTGATGATCGAGAATGTCGACCAGCGGTCCAAGGATTATTCCGAGGTCGCGCTGGCCTATCGCCCCGGCCATGCCGATTATGCCTATGACGCCAAATATGGCTTTCGCGACTATCGCGGCGGCGGTCGCTCCTCGGCGCGCGAGACGGCGGCGCGGGTGGCGGCGGGCGGCGTGGCGCGGTCGGTGATCCCGGAGGTCCGGATCCGCGCCTATCTGGTCGAGCTCGGCGGCGACGCCATCGACCGTGCCGCGTTCGACGATGCGCAGATCGATGCGAACCCCTTCTTCTGTCCCGACGCCGCCGCCGCCGCGCGCTGGGAAGAGATCATGGACCGCACCCGCAAGGCCGGATCCTCGGTCGGCGCGGTGGTGGAATGCGTGGCGGAAGGCGTGCCGGCGGGCTGGGGCGCGCCGCTCTACGCCAAGCTCGACAGCGAGCTGGCCGCCGCGATGATGAGCATCAACGCCGTGAAGGGCGTGGAGGTCGGCGACGGCTTCGCGGCGGCGCGGCTGACCGGCGAGCAGAATGCCGATCCGATGCGCCCCGGCAATGAGGGCCGGCCCATCTTCCTCGCCAACCATGCCGGCGGCGTGGCGGGCGGGATCGCGACCGGCCAGCCGGTGGTGGTGCGCGTGGCGCTCAAGCCGACCAGCTCGATCCTGACCCCGGTCGAGACGATCACCCGCGAGGGCGAAGCCTCCGAGATCCGCACCAAGGGCCGCCACGATCCCTGCGTCGGCATCCGCGCCGCCCCGGTGGTGGAGGCGATGATGGCGCTGGTATTGGCCGACCAGAAGCTGCTGCACCGCGCGCAGACCGGCGGCTGATCGTTTCGCTGGCGTCCAGCCGGTCCAAAGCCCGGTCGGGATGCGCGTCCGATGGCACGATCCCTGCGTTGCCCTCTCACCTGATAAGAACATCAAGGAGAGACTGTCATGCGCATTCTGATCGCAGCCGCTGCGGCCGCTCTGTTGCCGGCGGCGGCCTTTGCCCAGGCCATGGCCCCGGCCGCCGCGCCCCCGCCCGGCATGAGCCAGCAGACCACCACCACGACGGCGCCGACCACCGACGCCACGGGCACCCCCGACGGTGGCGCGGCATCGACCTCGACCACCACCACCGCGCCGACCGATTCGAGCGCGATGCCGGCCCCGACCGGATCGACCACGAGCACGACGACGAGCTCCACCGATCCGGACACCGGCGCCACCAAGACGAAGACCAAGACGAAGCATCACCCGTATTGAGGGTGCAGCGTTAGCGGGTGACAGGCCCGCCGCGCAGGAAGGGCCGGGGCCGCAAGGCTTCCGGCCCTTCATCATAATGGGGGCGTTTCGCTCGGCACTTCTGGCGCCGGCAAGGGTTAAGGAGGGAGGGCGTGGGCTAAAGCCTTGAAACAACAGGAGAGACCAACATGCGCAAGATTTTGATCGCGATCACCACGCTGGCGGCGGTGCCGGCCATCGCCCTTGCCCAGAGCGGCGGCAGCGCCGGGACGGGCGGATCGGGAACCGGTGGTTCGACGGGCAGCGCCGGTTCGACGATGGGCACGGGATCAACCGGATCGACCGGCCAGATGGGCTCGCAGGGGCAGGTGGGCACGATGGCACCCAATGGCTCGACGGGGCAGGCGGGGTCGATGGGCTCCAACGGGTCGATGGGTTCGACAATGGGTGCCGGCACGATGGGCAGCGGCTCGACGGGCTCGGGCCTGACCACACAGGGCGGCAATAGCGGCTCCTCCTCCACGATGGGCGGCAAGAAGAGCGGCAAGGGCAAGTCCGGCTCGATGTCGAGCGGTTCGACGAGCAGCGGTGGTACCGTTGGCTCGACTTCGGGTGGCGCGAGCGGCTCCACCGGCGCCATGGGAAGCAGCACCTCGTCGGGCGGCCCGCAGTAACTCTCCGTCGCTCCTGCGCAGGCGGGAGCCCATCACCCGAGCCGTCGCCTTCGTGGAACGGTGAGGAGATGGGCCCCTGCCTGCGCAGGGGCGACGCATATTTTTTTACGACCCGACTCAGTCCGCGAACGGATCGCGGACCAGGATGGTGTCGTCGCGCTCGGGGCTGGTGGAGACCAGAGCCACCGGGCAGCGGATCAATTCCTCCACGCGGCGGATATATTTGATCGCGGCGGCCGGCAGATCGGCCCAGCTGCGCGCGCCGGCGGTCGTCTCGCTCCAGCCCGTGATGGTCTCGTAGATCGGCTCGACATTGGCTTGGTCGGCGGCGTGCGGCGGGAGATAATCGTAATCCCGATCACCGATGCGATAGCCGACGCAGATCTTCAGTTCCTCGAAGCCGTCCAGCACGTCGAGCTTGGTCAGCGCCACGCCGGTGATGCCCGACACCGCCGCCGCCTGCCGCACCAGCACCGCGTCGAACCAGCCGCAGCGGCGCTTGCGCCCCGTCACCGTGCCGAATTCGTGGCCGCGCGTGCCCAGCCGCTCGCCGATCTCATTCTCCTGCTCGGTCGGGAACGGCCCCGAGCCGACGCGGGTGGTGTAGGCCTTCACGATCCCCAGCACGAAGCCCGCCGCGCTGGGCCCCAGGCCCGATCCGCCCGCCGCCGTGCCGGCGATGGTGTTGGACGAGGTGACGAACGGATAGGTGCCGTGATCGACGTCGAGCAGGATGCCCTGCGCGCCCTCGAACAGGATGCGCTTGCCGGCCTGCTTGGCGGCGTTGAGCGTCAGCCACACCGGCTTGGCATAAGGCAGCACGATGTCGGCGATCTCGCGCAGGTCGGCCAGCAACCGCTCGCGATCGATCGGCGGCTCGCCGAAGCCGGCGCGCAGCGCGTCGTGATGCGCGCAGAGTCGATCGATCTGCGGCCCCAGGCTGTCGAGATGGGCGAGATCGCACACCCGGATCGCGCGGCGGCCGACCTTGTCCTCATAGGCCGGGCCGATGCCGCGCCGCGTCGTGCCGATCTTGCCGGCGCCGGACGCATCCTCGCGCAGGCCATCGAGATCGCGGTGGAAGGGCAGGATCAGCGGGCAGGTCTCGGCGATCTGGAGGTTGCTCTCGTCGATCGTCACGCCCTGGCCGCGCAGCTTGGCGATCTCGTCGCGCAGATGCCAGGGATCGAGCACCACGCCATTGCCGATCACGCTCAGCGCGCCGCGCACGATGCCCGAGGGCAGCAGGCTCAGCTTGTAGACATTGTTGCCGACGACCAGCGTGTGGCCGGCATTGTGGCCGCCCTGGAAGCGCACCACCACCTCGGCGCGCTCGGTCAGCCAGTCGACGATCTTGCCCTTGCCCTCATCGCCCCACTGGGCGCCGACGACGGTGACGTTGGCCATGGCTAGACTTTCTCAGGCAAGGGGTTGGAGGGCGCCGCCGGCCCAGACGTGGGTGCAGCCGAGCGCGTGCGGCTCGTCGGCGTCGGACAGGGCCGCGACGGTGGCGTGGCCCTGCGCGTGGAGCGTGGGCGCCACCTGCGCCTCGGTGCCGATCGGCAGGAACACGCGATCGCGGCCGCTGGGCGCCACGCCCGCATCCACGATCGGATCGAGATAGATGGAGAAGCCGACCGCAGGCTCTTCCCGCCCGCCCGGATGGACGATGGAATAGGCGCCGCCGCGCCCGACCTCGCCGCGCACGCCATCCGCGAACAGCGAGAAGCCGATCCAGCTCTGATATTCGAAGCCGTGCCGCTCGGTGGGATCGAGCGTGACGGTGGCGCGGCCGCCGATCGCATCGGCGATGGCGCGCACGCCCGCGACGCGGCTGGCGAGCAGGTGTTGCGCGTCGAGCGCGGAGAGCGTCTCCAGCGCCGCCTCGACCGGCCCGGCCGCCTCGATCAGCGGCAGGTAGGCGGTGGCGCCCAGCGCGGCGAGCGCGCCGGCATCCTTGCCGTCCAGCTCGTGGATCACCGCCTCGACATCGTCCACCGGCATCGGCCCGGCGGCCAGCGTCGCGACCAGATCGGGGAGCGTGAGATCGACCGAGAGGCCGGTCGCGCCGGCGGCGGCGAGCGCGTCCAGCGCCACGCGGATCGCCTCGATCACGGCGGGCACGGCATCGGTGCCGACGATCTCGGCGCCGGCCTGGCACATCTCGCGCTCGGGCCGCAGCTGCGTGCCGCGCACCTTGAGCACCTGGCCGGCATAGCAGAGCCGCAAGGGGCGGGCGCGGTGGGCCAGGCGGGTGGCGGCGATGCGGCCGACCTGCGCGGTGATGTCCGGCCGCAGCGCCAGCGTGCGCTGCGAGATCGGATCGATCACGCGCAGCAGATCCGTGCCGCGCGAGGATTTGAGCCGGCCGAGCAGGGTCGTCTCGAACTCGGCGAGCGGCGGCTCGACCCGGCCGTAGCCGTTCAGCTCGGTGGCGAGCAGCACCGCGCCGCGCACGCGCCCCAGCGCCTCCGCCTCGGGGGGCAGGCGATCGCGCAGGCCTTCGGGAAGGAGCGAGGGGCTGGTCATGGCGGGGACGCTCTTAGCGGGATTTCGGGTGGAGGGAAGGGTTTCGGTGTGGGGGTGGGGTGAGGGGGCGCCGCCGATTCGCGGGAGCGGGGCCGGTTCAACATGGACAACATGGACACCAGCGTCGGTAGGGAGGGCGGCCCTTTCCGGGATTGCGCGGCGATGATGGAGGCGGAGGCGGGGTGAGGTGGCCGTCACGATGGGGACGGTGACACGCGAAATCCTACATTGGAAGCCGCACGCTCGTCCCGACTCAACGCATTCGGATATTTGAAGGAACCCGCTTACGCTCCACGTTGGCTTCGCTTCGGGCGAGCGATCGCATGGACTATACGAAGAAACGAAAACTCAACCATGGGCAGGAAATCTCTTAATGGATTTTCTAAACGCTGGAGTTCCTAAGAGTTCTCCGTTTCACGCAATGCGAACTGAACCAGTAATCAACTTGCGCCCGTAATTCTATGTCCAGGGAGATGATCGACAATGACCTGTTCTCCCTGCTCATCCCAAAAATAATAAATACGAAAGCATCGAGCGGGATCGCGGGTTGTCCCACCATTTTTTACATGCCAGTCAACAGTATGCTTCCCCTTCCAGTTCGTCTCGTAAGAATCCCCTCCGCAGGGGCAATTTCGAACACCTGATTCTAAGTGATGATCGGGACGCGCGGCATCACCCCCTTCAATGCGGGCGGTCCGATAATCTTCCGCTAGCCAAATAAGCGCTCTTGCTGTTAAATCTATGTCTTCGAATTCAGCGTCCTTCATTGCGCGTCGTGCGCTTGAAGTCAAGACAAGGCGTCCGGGAAAGTTGCGGTCGCACCAGTCTGCCATATCGCCCCAATTTTGGGGTCTAATCTCGCTGGTTGATGAATTCGATCCTCTTTGTTTAAGTGCGTACTCCAATTGCTGAATTCGTAGCCTGCTGGCATTGGCTTGTGCTTCATATGTGTCTGCTTTCGACCTTAAGTCGATATTGTCATCCTCAAGGGCTGAGATCCATTCGGAATCTGATTTCCTTTGGTCCTCCAGTGATGTGATGCGGAGAGTGGCGGCTGCTAGTTTTTCATCGGAACTCGCGCCGGTCATTTCAAGGGCGGTCTGTTTCCGTACGATCGCTGCATCTTTGACCTCGGAATAAGAGATCATGTTGGAGCCTAGCCTAACACGCCGGACGCTGACGTGAGCCAACTCATTCTTGAGCCAGCGGATAGCTTGATTTACTCCACCCCGGTCATCGAGTTGGCGGCCTACAATTAAATCATGTGGTCCGTAGGGGTCGTCATCGCTCGAAAATCCCGGCTGATAGACTCGTATGCCGCCCCCAAAGACAGATAAAGGGCGTCCAAGAACACGACTCATTTCCCAGGTTAGTTCCTCAGGAAGTACCGTTACGTGCGCAATGGCTGCCATTGCTGCCGCGAGCTCGTCAGGATTAAAAGGAAGAAGATCAGCATCGTATCCTGCCGATCCAGTTGTAATAACCACAAGGGGAAGTTTGCGCGCTTGACTCGTTAGTCGATCAAGTAATTCGCTGACTTATTCTCGATCATTTAACCACCATGCTGAATCGTAGCACGGATATCCAGAGATTATGCCCGTGGTATTTATAATTTGGCGTATGAAACCGGGTACGGCCGCATCGATCTCCAAAACGGGTTCGCTAGTAGTTGCAAATAGTCGAGCGCTAAATTTGGGTGGTTGGTTCGGTATGGCGCCGACGACAACTTCGGTTGTCCAAGTTCGCCCCGCTATATTTTTATCTGGATCATCTGCTCGGAAAGCCCAAATATCAGAGCCTTCTTGTTCTAGACGCACTGCGATGCATGTTCTTCCGCCAGTCAGATGCTTGAAAGATTCATGGCGCCATGCCTCATTCGGTAGCGCAGGGCCAAGTCGTTTCTGTGCCCACCGAAGAACGTCATCGATGACGGTTCCAAAGGCTGCATGATGGTCTGTCGAGCCTAGATTGCCAGCAACTCGTAATATCTCAATTTCGCGGATTTTGCCCGAGATATATCGAGGTGGCCTTTTCTCCATCGATCAAACTCCATTTTGAGTTAATCGATAGGTCCAAAGTGAGTTCTTCACAAGCGGGCGGCTCCCAATGAAGCCGCCCGCCCTCTACCTCAAAACCCCAGCGCCTTCACCTGCTTCACGCCCGGCAGGCCCTGCACCTTCGCCAGCAGTGCGTCGTCCACGCGGGTGTCGACCGAGAGCAGCAGCACCGCCTCGCCGCCCGCCGTGCGGCGGCCGAGGTGGAAGGTGCCGATGTTGACGCCCGCCTCGCCCAAAGTGGTGCCGAGACGGCCGATGAAGCCCGGCGCGTCCTCGTTGACGATGTAGAGCATCGGGCCGTCCAGATCGGCCTCCACCTTGATCCCGAAGATTTCGGTGAGGCGCGGCGAGGCATTGCCGAACAGGGTGCCGGCGACAGACTTCGGGCCCTTGTCGGTGTCCACCGTCACGCGCACCAGGGTGTGATAGTCGCCCTCGCGATCGTGGCGCACCTCGCGCACGTCCAGCCCGCGCTCCTTGGCGAGCGGGGTGGCGTTGACCATGTTCACCGTGTCCGAATAGACGCGCATCAGCCCGGCCAGCACCGCGCCGGTGATCGGCTTCTGGTTGAGCTCGGCGGCGGCGCCCTCCACCTCGATGGCGACGCCCTTGATCGCATCGCCCTCCAGCTGGCCGACGAGGCTGCCGAGCTTCTCGGCCAGCGCCATGTACGGCTTCAGCTTGGGCGCCTCCTCGGCCGACAGGCTCGGCATGTTGAGCGCGTTGGTGACGCCGCCCGAGACGAGGAAGTCGGCCATCTGCTCGGCCACCTGGATCGCGACATTGACCTGCGCCTCGGTGGTCGACGCGCCGAGATGCGGGGTGGAGATGAAGTTCGGCGTGCCGAACAGCGGGCTCTCCTTGGCCGGCTCGGTGACGAACACGTCGAGCGCGGCGCCGGCGATGTGGCCCGAATCGAGCCCGGCCTTGAGCGCCGCCTCGTCGATCAGCCCGCCGCGCGCGCAGTTGACGATGCGCACGCCCTTCTTGGTCTTGGCCAGATTCTCGGCCGAGAGGATGTTGCGGGTCTGCTCGGTGAGCGGGGTGTGCAGGGTGATGAAGTCGGCGCGGGCCAGCAGCTCGTCGAGCGTCGCCTTGGTGACGCCCAGCTCCACGGCGCGCTCCTCGGTGAGGAAGGGATCGTAGGCGACCACCTTCATCCGGAGGCCCAGCGCGCGATCGGCGACGATCGAGCCGATATTGCCGGCGCCGATGAGGCCGAGCGTCTTGCCCGTCACCTCGACGCCCATGAAGCGGTTCTTCTCCCACTTGCCGGCCTGGGTGGACTTGTCCGCCTCCGGCAGATCGCGGGCGAGCGCGAACATCAGCGCGATGGCGTGCTCGGCGGTGGTGATCGAATTGCCGAACGGGGTGTTCATCACCACCACGCCGGCGGCCGAGGCGGACGGGATGTCGACATTGTCGACGCCGATGCCGGCGCGGCCGACCACCTTAAGGTTGGTGGCGTGGGCGAGGATGTCCTTGGTCACCTTGGTGGAGGAGCGGATGGCGAGGCCGTCATACTGGCCGATGATCGCCTTGAGCTCGTCCGGCGTCTTGCCGGTGATCTCGTCCACCTCGACCCCGCGCTCGCGGAAGATCTTGGCGGCTTGAGGGTCCATCTTGTCGGAAATCAGTACCTTGGGCATGGAAATGTCTCCCTCTCCCCTTCAGGGGAGAGGGCCGGGGAGAGGGGAATGCCGCTACCCGGCCCTATGTGGTTGGATGAAATGGAGAGGGTGTTCCCCTCTCCCAACCCTCTCCCCTGAAGGGGAGAGGGCTATGGGTCAGGCCTTGGCTTGGGCGAAGGCGAAGTCGAGCCAGGGGCCGAGCGCCTGGATGTCCGCGGTCTCGACGGTGGCGCCGCACCAGATGCGCAGGCCCGCCGGCGCGTCGCGATACGATCCGAGATCGTAGGCGGCGTCCTCGGCTTCCAGGGTCGCGACCATCTTCTTCTCGATCGCGGCCGCCCGTTCCTCGTCGAGGCCCGCGAATTTCAGGCACACCGAGGTGTTGGAGCGGGAGGCCGGATCGGCGGCGAGATGGTCGAGCCAGTCGCGCTCCGCCACGATGGCGTCGAGCGCGGCGGCGTTGGCGTCGGCGCGGGCGATCAGGCCGGAAAGGCCGCCGAGGCCCAGCGCCCATTCCAGCGAATGGATATAATCCTCCACCGCCAGCATCGACGGGGTGTTGATCGTCTCGCCCTTGAACACGCCTTCGGAGAGTTTGCCCTTGGCGGTGAGGCGGAAGACCTTGGGGATCGGCCAGCTCGGCGTGTGGCTTTCCAGCCGCTCGACGGCGCGCGGGCTGAGGATGATCACGCCATGCGCGCCCTCGCCGCCCAGCACCTTCTGCCAGGAGAAGGTGACGACATCGAGCTTCCCGATCGGCACGTCCTGCGCGAAGACGGCGGAGGTGGCGTCGCAGATCAGAAGGCCCTGGCGGTCGTCCCGGATCCAGTCGCCGTCGGGCACGCGCACGCCCGACGTGGTGCCGTTCCAGGTGAAGACGACATCCGAATCCTGGTCGATCGCTTCCAGATCGGGCAGCTGGCCGTAATCGGCCTTGATCACGGTGGGATCGAGCTTGAGCTGCTTGGCGGCGTCGGTCACCCAGCCTTCGCCGAAGCTTTCCCAGGCGACGGTGGTGACGGGGCGGGCGCCGAGCAGGGTCCACATCGCCATCTCGACCGCGCCGGTATCCGAGCCGGGGACGATGCCGATGCGGTGCGTGTCCGGCACCTGCAGGATCTTACGGGTTAGCTCGATCGCATAAGCGAGCCGGCTCTTGCCGATCTTCGACCGGTGCGAGCGGCCGAGCGAGGCGTGCGGCAGCGTAGCGGCATCCCAGCCGGGCGGCTTGGCGCAGGGGCCGGAGCTGAAGAAGGGACGCGCCGGTTTGGCGGCGGTGGGGCGCTCGACAGGCGCAAGAGTGGCGTCGGCACGCAACGTATCAGTCATGTAGTCTCTCCTCGCAGAGAGCACGCGCCGCGTTGGGACGGCGTGGCCCGCCGACGGCCTTAGCGGCGCGGAAGGGCATGTCAACCACCGTCTGCCTGGCCCGATGGGAGACGGCCGGATAAATTGTTCACTATACTGTCAGGTTCGGATCGGCAATATCATGGCTTATCCGTGTTGCTGTACGAATGTTTTGTTCGTGAAAGTGCCGAATCGCTTGCAGAATCGACCATAAAGGTTAAGGAACCCGCATGATGGACCGGGGGGTTCAACAGATTGTCTCGCCGCAGGGCGATGTGCTGGTGGTCATGCCGCTCGCCCATTTCGAGCGGCTGTCCGCGGCGGCGAGCAGCTTCATGCTGCCGACGGCGATCGACGACGGCGATCATGCGGCCAGCCTTCCCGGCGAAGTGCGCACGGCGATCGATGCCGGCGAGAGCCCGCTGGCCGCCTGGCGTCGCTATCGCCAGGTGTCGCAGAGCGCATTGGCGCGGGCGGCGGGCGTGTCGCGCTTCACCGTGATGCGGATCGAATCGGCCGGCGCGGGGGCCGGCAACCGCCAGAGCCGCCGCCTTCTGGCCGCCGCGCTGGATATCCCCGCCTCCGCGATCTGATCAGCTCGGGCCGCTTTGGCCCTGCATCACCGTATCGAGCCGGGCCTGCCATGCGGCGCGGCGCGCCTGATAATCGTCCTGCGGCGCCGGCGCGGCTGCGGCGGACGGCGGTGGCGCGGCCTCCGCGACGGCCGAGGGGGCTTCGTCCGCCGGCTGGGGCTGGTCGCTCACCGGCGCGTCTTGGGCGACCGGCGGGGGAATCGCCGCGGCCATGTCGGGCGGCGGGCCGGCCTCCGCGACCTGCATCGGCGGTGCGGCGGTCGATGGCCCGGCGGCGGGCACCTGGCGGAGGTTCGCCGCCCAGGATGGAATCGCCGAATCGGGGACGGCCGAATAGGTCGGCTTCTGGGCTTCGGCCGTGGCGGCCATGCCGGCGATCACCGAGGGCCGGGCGTTGGGCGTGGTGTCGGGGATCATCCAGACGGTCAGCAGCGCGCAAGCGCCGGCGCCGATGCCCGCCCGGATCGCCCATATCGTGTGTATTCTGTCCATGGCGCGAAGAACGCGCGATGGGGCGCGGCGAATCTCGGCTCGGCGCGCGGATCGGGCGGCTGACGGCCAAATCGCATGCCCAGGCCGCTTGCCAGCCCGGCAAAATGCGGCACTCTCCTGGCCGGGAGACGAAGGGCCTGTAGAGTATCAGGATGCGTATCCGGTGCGTTCTTGCCTGCTTCGCCCTTTGGGCGCTCGCCTCCTGCGTGCCGCACGCGCGCGAATCCCGCCCGCAGCCGGCGCATCGTCCGCCACCGCCGCGCCCGGCCTATGACGCGGCGGCGCGGCGCCAGTGCCTCACGCAACTCACCGCCGACGGCGCGCATTATTCGGTGCTGCCCGACCGCGAGTTCGGCAATGGCTGCTCGGCGATTGGCACGGTGCAGCTGTCCGACATCGGCATGCCGGTCTCCAATCTCGGCGCGATGACCTGCCCGCTGGCCGACGCCTTCACCCGCTGGACCCGCGACGCGACGCAGAAGGCGGCGGTCGCCTGGCTCGATTCGCCGGTGGTGAAGATCGAGAGCTTCGGCACCTACAGCTGCCGGCCGGTCAACAACCAGGCCGGCAACCGCCTGTCCGAACATGGCCTGTCCAACGCCGTCGACATATCGGGCTTCGTGCTGGCCAACGGGCGGCGGATCACGGTGCTGGCCGACTGGAACGGGCCGGACGAATATGCCCGCAATTTCCTGCGCGCGGTGCACGATGCGGGGTGCCGGCGTTTCAGCGTCGTGCTGGGGCCGGACGCCAATGCGCTGCACCGCAACCACCTGCATTTCGACATGGGGCGAGGGCCGTATTGCAAATGACCGATCTTCCTTCCGTCACGAACCGGGTCTAAGCCCCCGCCAATGACCAACGACAATCGTACCCCGGCCGGCGACAAGGCCGGCGTTCCCAAGCGCATCTTCGCCCCCGCCCGCACCGAGGCCAAGGTCGCCCGCGAAGCGGTGATCACGCCGCAGACGCAGGATCCGTCCTACCGGCTCGCCTTCCAGGACGACGATTTCCTGCTGCGCGAGGATTTGCGCCCGGTCCGCTTCCAGCTGGAACTGCTCAAGACCCAGCTGACCCTCGACGAGGCGAATATCGGCTCCACCTTCGTGATGTACGGATCGGCGCGCATCCCCGAGCCGGAGCGCGTGCCGCTGGTGCTGGAGGCGGCCAGGACGCCCGAGCAGAAAGCGGTGGCCGAAAAGCTGGCCGAGAACGCCAAATATTATGACGAGGCGCGCAAGCTGGCGCGGATCGCCAGCGAGGTGGGGCTGGACGAGGACGGCAAGAAGCAATTCGTCGTCTGCTCAGGCGGCGGCCCCTCGATCATGGAGGCGGCGAATCGCGGCGCGCGCGATGTCGGCGCGGACACGATCGGGCTCAACATCGTGCTGCCCCACGAACAGGCGCCCAACGAATATGTGACGCCGCACCTCTCGCTGCGCTTCCACTATTTCGCGCTGCGCAAGATGCACTTCCTCCTGCACGCCCGCGCCGTGGCGGTGTTTCCGGGCGGCTTCGGCACGTTCGACGAATTCTTTGAGCTGCTGACCCTGGTGCAGACCGGCAAGACCAGGCCGCTGCCGATCCTGCTGTTCGGGCGCGCATTCTGGGAGACGGTGGTGAACTGGCAGGCGCTCGCCGGCTATGGCGTGATCTCGTCGCAGGACCTCGAGCTGTTCCGCTTCGTCGAGACTGCCGAGGAGGCCTGGGCGGTCGTCGAGGAATGGTACGGGATGGGCGGGGAGGGGTGAAGCCCCGCGCGGTCTAGCTCCGAAAACCCCCAGACCCGTTCGGGCTGCGCCTGTCGAAGCCCTGTCCTTTCTTCTTCCGCGTCCCGCAAAGGGGGAAGGACACTCTTCGACAGGCTCGGCGTGAACGGGGAGGGACGAGCCGTCACCCCAGCGGAAGCTGGGGTCTTCCTGGGGCGTGCGCGGCGTTTCCCCGCCCGGGATCCCAGCTTTCGCTGGGATGACGAAGAGGGGGCCGGGGAATTCGGCCCAAACAGAAGGCCGCCGACTTGTGCCGGCGGCCCTCCATCGCTTCCGATAATCGCTTCCCCGACCGGCGCTCCTGCGAAGGCAGGAGGCCATCTCCCCAGCGCGCCACTCGTGAGACAGCGCAGGTGATGGGCCCCTGCCTCCGCAGGGGCGACGAGGTCAGGAAGGCGTCGCGGAGCCTTACTTCTTCGTCTGCGCCGCGTTGCCCGTCACGCTCGGCGCGGCATCGCCGCCGACGCTGCCCTTGGGATTGGCCGCGGCCTGTCCCTCGGTGATCACCGGCTGCTTGGTCGCGCCCTCGCCCGCCGAATTGTTGCCCGGCTTGGCGGCGGCATCGGTGCCCGCGGCGGCGGCCGGGGCCTCGGTGGGGGCGGTCGGCAGCTTCTGCGGGCTGTCGCTCTGTGCGTTCAGATAGGCGATGACATTGGCGCGGTCCTCCGGCTTGGAGAGGCCGGCGAAGGTCATCTTGGTGCCCGGCGCATAGGCCTTCGGGCTCTTCAGCCACTGGAACAGCTCGTCGAAGGTCCAGGGGCCGGACTTGGTCTTGATCGCATCCGAATACGCGAAGCCGGCTTCGCTCCCGACCGGACGGCCGACCACGCCCCACAGCTGCGGGCCGATCTGGTTGGGTCCGCCCTTCTGGTCCGAATGGCAGGCGCCGCACTTCTTGAAGACGTCCGCACCCTTCTGCGGATCGGCCGAAGCGAGATAGAAAGCGGCCGGCTTTTCAGCCACCTCGCCACCGGCACTCGCATCGGCTTCGACGCCTTCCACCGTATAGCCCATCTTCTCGGGCCGCTCGGAATGGAAATATTCGCCGGTCGCCACCGTGAAGCCGAGCGCGCAGATGCCGGCGAACAGCACCCAGCCAGCAATCGTGTTGGTGCGGTCCTTCACGCCACCGGAGACCCGGTGCCCATCTTCGAAATGGGGATCTTCGTTCCGCTCCACCATGCGTCGCAGCACTCCCTGTTCGCATCCGCTCGCTTCGATGGCGGAGACTTTCGCGGGCAACCCATAGATTCCGGAAACCGGACGCGCAAGCGCGCTTGCGGGCCGCCACGCGATGCGCGTAAGCGCGTCGCCCGATGCAGACCTATCCCGCCCCCGCCGCGAAGCTCGTCGACGATATGGTGGCCGCCGCCGCCGCCGAGCCGCACCGCGCCGTCGCCTTCCAGGGCGCGCCCGGCGCCAATTCGCATATCGCGGTGGGCGAGGCGTTTCCGGATGCGCTGCCGCTGCCCTGCTTTGACTTCGAGGATGCGATCGACGCGGTGCGCATGGGGAATGCCGACTGCGCGCTGATCCCGATCGAGAATTCGCTCCACGGCCGCGTCGCGGACATGCATTTCCTGCTGCCGGAGAGCGGCCTCGTCATCACCGGCGAGCACTTCCTGCCGATCCGGCACTGCCTGCTGGGCTCCGGCACGCTGGCGGAGGTGCGGGAGGCGATGAGCCATCCGCAGGCGCTCGGCCAGTGCCGGCACTGGCTGCGCGGCAAGGGGATTCGCCCGATTCCCTATCCGGATACCGCCGCCGCCGCCGCCGAAGTGGTGGCGATGGGCGCGCCGAAGGGCACCGCCGCGCTGGCGCCGAAACTGGCGTCCGAGATTTACGGCCTGCCGCTGATCGAGGAGGCGATCGCCGACGAGGCGGACAACACCACGCGCTTCGTGGCGCTGGCGCTGGGGCCGCCGGCCGAGCTGGCGCCGGGGCCGTACATGACGACGCTCATGTTCGCGGTGAAGAACGTGCCGGCGGCGCTGTTCAAGGCGCTGGGCGGCTTCGCCACCAACGGCGTCAACATGACCAAGCTGGAGAGCTACCAGCGCGGCGGCGCCTTCCAGGCGACCGAATTCTACGCCGATATCGAGGGGCATCCCGAGGATGTGCCGGTGGCGCGGGCACTGGAGGAACTGGCCTTCCATTCGCGCTGGGTGCGGCTGCTGGGGACGTATCCGCGGGCGCGGGCGCGGGGGTAAAAGCCCTCTCCCGCCTTCGCGGGAGAGGGTTGGGTGAGGGTCTTCTTCTTCGACGCAACTGGCTCCGTCGAAGAAAAAGACCCTCATCCTCCCCACGCTGCGCGCGGGTCCCCTCCTTCTCCCGCGAAGGCGGGAGAAGGCCACAAATCAGCTCTCCCCCAGCCACATGCTGAACAGCGTGTGGGCGATCGCGTAGGGCGGGGGCGGCAGGAAGGGGGCGTCGGGCTCGCCGGCCAGCGCGGCGCGGACGCCGTCGCGCGGAATCCAGATCGCGTCCTCCAATTCGGTACGGTCGACCGTCAGCGTGTCGTCGTCGGTCATGCCGACACAGGCGATCATCAGCTGCGAGGGGAAGGGCCAGGGCTGCGAAGCCAGATAGCGCACCGAATGGACGGTGACGCCGGCCTCTTCCTTGAGCTCGCGCGCGACCGCCTCCTCGATCGATTCGCCGGGTTCCAGGAAGCCCGCCAGCGCCGAATAGCGGCCCGGCGGGAAAGCGGGCTGGCGGCCGACCAGCACGCGGGCCGCCGCCCCCTCGCCGTGCTGGGCGAGCATGATCACCACCGGATCGACGCGCGGGAAATGCTCGGCATTGCAGCTCGGGCAGACGCGGCCCCAGCCGGCGCGGAACATCAGCGTCTCGGTGCCGCAATTGGCGCAGAAGCCGTGGCGGCTGTGCCAGTCGACCAGGCTGCGCGCGGTCGCATAGGTGCCGGCATCCTGGGCGGACATCGCCGTGATCGCGGCGAACAGCTCGGGCGAGCGGCGGAAGGCCGAGACGCCGCGTTCCAGCGCGACGAAGCGCGGGCGCCCGTCGAGCCGGCCGAGCAGCGCCAGCTCGGTGCGCACCTCGGCATAGCGTAGCGGCGTCCAGCCCAGCGCGCCCTGTTCGGCGCCGGTCGGGTGGAGGCCGGTCATGTCGAGCAGCAGCGCCTCGGGGTCCTGCCGCATGGCGCGGACCATCGCCTCGTCGTGGCGCGCCTCGTCGGCGCGATCGAGCAGGGAGCCGGTGAAACCGGGTGCGTTCATAGCGCGAGCATCTCCGAAGAAGCGCGGCCAAGCGCGGCGGCGCGGGCATAGAGGGTGGGCAATCCGGCGGCCTCGATCGCATCGACCGGCCACCATTCGCCCTCGGCCGGGCGGCCGGGCAGTTCGGCGGCCATCACGTCCAGCGACAAGGCGAAATGGGTGAAGACATGCGCGACCGTGCCGACATGGCGCCAGCGCGCCGATACGGGCGGCGCGGCTTCGGGAGGGTCGCCCCAGTCGCCGCCGGGCAGCGCGCGCATCCCGCCGAGCATGCCCTTGTCCGGCCGGCGGACGAGCAGCACCGCGCCCTCCGATTCGAGCCAGTAGGCGATGCCCTTGCGGTGGGGCCTGGCCTTCTTCGTCGGCTTGACCGGATAGGCCGCGGGGTCGCCCTGCGCGAACGCGGCGCAGGCGGTGGTGAGGGGGCAGGCGTCGCAACGCGGCGTGCGCGGCGTGCAGATGGTGGCGCCGAGGTCCATCATCGCCTGCGCGAAATCCCCGGCGCGCGCGTCCGGCGTGATCGTGTCTGTGCAGGCGCGGATGCGCGGGCGGCTGGCGGGCAGCGGCTCGTGAATCGCGAACAGGCGCGAGACGACGCGCTCGACATTGGCGTCCACCACCACGGCCCGCTCCCCGAAGGCGATCGCAGCAACGGCGGCGGCCGTGTAGGCGCCGACGCCGGGCAAGGCGCGCAATCCCTCCTCGGTCGCCGGGAAGCCGCCCAGCCGGGCCACGTCGCGGGCACAGGCGATCAGGTTGCGGGCGCGGGCATAATAACCCAGCCCCGCCCAGGCAGCCATCAGCTCCGCCTCGTCGGCCGCCGCGAGGTCCCGGACGGTCGGCCAGCGGGCCGTGAACTTCGCGAAATACGGCCCGACCGCCGCCACCGTGGTCTGCTGGAGCATGATCTCGGACAGCCACACCCGGTAGGGATCGGGCCGTTCCCGCGCGCCCGGCGGGGTGCGCCAGGGCAGGGTGCGGGCGTGGGCGTCATACCAATCGACCAGCAGGCGCGAGACGGACATATCGACGGGCATGGGGCGGCTATGGCATGGGGACGGGAATGACGGAACGGACTTCTCGAAAATCGGGCGCGGGCAAGGGCAAGACGCCCGCCGAGCCCCCGCGCCAGAATCGCGCGCGCGCCTTGTCCGAGATCGTGCCGGAGATCGGCGGCGCCGCCTTCCGTCGCTTCGGCTTCGTCCAGTCGGCGATCATCAGCCGCTGGCCGGAGATTGTCGGCCAGCGCTTCGCCGGTGTCTCCGCCCCCGAATCGATCCGCTTCCCGGCCGGCAAGAAATCGGACGGGGTGCTGACCTTGTCGGTCGAGGGCGCGCATGCCCCGATGATGCAGCATGTCGCGCCGACGCTGATCGATCGGGTCAACCGCTTCTTCGGCTATTCCGCCGTCGCCCGCGTGCAGATTCGCCAGGGCGCCGCTTCGCCCCGGCCGAAGCCGGTGGCCAAGCCCGCGCCGCCCTCGCTCAAGCCGGTCGCGCTGGGCGATTCGCTGCGCGCGGTCGACGATCCGGAGCTGCGTGCGGTGCTCGAATCGCTCGCCACGGGCCTTGCCTTCACCACCGGCGCGCCGCGCCTGCCGGAGCCTTCCGAATGATTCGTGCCGTCCTCGCGTTGCTTGCCCTGACGTCCCCCATCGCGGCGCAGGCCGCCGCCCCGCAGCATCCGCCGGCCCATCGCGTCCAGCAGCGGATCGCCGACTGGACCAAAATGGTGGCGCTCACGCCGGACGGCGGCGTCCGCCTCGGCAATCCCAATGCCAAGGTGAAGGTGGTGGAATTCTTCTCCTTCACCTGCCCCCATTGCGCCGTCTTCGCCACCGAGGGCTACGATCCGCTGGCGCAGAAATATGTGCGCGGCGGGCAGGTGAGCTACGAGATCCGCTCGGCGCTGCGCGACGCCGTCGACCTCACCGCCGCGATGGCGGTCCGCTGCGTCGCCACGCCGCATTATTTCGCGGCGGTCGAGGCGGTCATGGCCGCGCAGCAGGTCTGGATGCCCAAGGCCTCCGACTATATCGACGCCAACCGCGACGCGCTGAACGGCCCCGGCAAGATCAAGGCGATCCACGGGATGCTGACCGCCGCCGGGATCGAGGCGCTGCTTGTGAAGCAGGGCATGGCGCCCGCCGCGCTCGACACGTGCCTGGACGACAAGCCGTCCGAGCAGGCCTTGCAGAAGACCACCAACGACGCCTGGAACGTGCGGAAGATTTCCGGCACGCCCGGTTTCTACATCAACGATACCGCCCAGCCCGACATTCATGGCTGGGCGCAACTCGAGCCCGCCATCCAGGCGGCGCTCAAGGGCTGACAGGAGTAGCGCGCACCATGAAGACCCCCCTCATCCTCGTGCCCGTCCTCGCCGCATTGGCGCTCGCCGGCTGCAAGAAGCAGGCGGACGAGAGCGCGACGCCGGCCGCGGCCAATGCCGCGTCCGCCGCGCCCGTGGCGGCGCCGGCCGGCGGCTGGACCGAGCAGGTGGTGCAGACGGCCGACGGCGGCTTCCAGATGGGCAATCCCAACGCCCCGGTGAAGCTGATCGAATATGGCTCGCGCTCCTGCCCGCATTGCGCGAAGTTCGACGAGGAAGGCGCACCGCTGCTCAAGGCGCAATATGTCGCCTCCGGCAAGGTGAGCTACGAATTCCGCGATTTCCCGATCCATCCGATGGATCTGGCCGCGATCCTGCTCGGCCAGTGCAACGGCCCGGCCACCTTCTTCCCGCTTCTCGACCAGATGATGGCCGGCCAGACCGACATGACCGCCAAGCTGGAGAAATTGCCGCAGAGCTTCCAGAGCACGCTCACCGGCAGCCCCAACGACCAGGCGACCAAATGGGCCGAGGCGCTGGGCTATATCCAGTTCGTCGGCCAGCGCGGCGTGCCGGAAGCGAAGGCGCGCCAGTGCCTCGCCGATCCCAAGGCGACCGACGCCATCACCCAGCAGCTCAACACCGCGCAGAGCAAGTTCAACGTCGATTCGACGCCGACCTTCATCATCAACGGCAACAAGGTCGACGGCGCCTACGACTGGGCAACGCTGGAGCCGGCGCTGAAGGCCGCCGGCGCCTGATCGGGGCCTGAGGGGGGCGGGGCCGCACCGATGCGCATCCGGAAGCTCAAGCTCACGGGCTTCAAGAGCTTCGTCGATCCCGCCGAACTGGTGATCGAGCCGGGGCTGACGGGCATCGTCGGCCCCAATGGCTGCGGCAAGTCCAACCTGCTCGAGGCGATCCGCTGGGTGATGGGCGAGGCGTCCGCCAAGTCGCTGCGCGGCGGCGGCATGGAGGATGTGATCTTCGCCGGCACCACGGCTCGGCCGGCGCGCGACTTCGCCGAGGTCTCGATCCTGCTCGACCAATTGGACGGGCGCGACGCCGAGGTGGTGCGGCGGATCGAGCGGGGCGCCGGCTCCGCCTACCGGATCGACGGGCGCGACGTCCGCCAGAAGGACGTGTCCCTGCTGTTCGCCGACGCCGCGACCGGCGCGCATTCGCCGGCCCTGGTGAGCCAGGGGCGGATCGGCGCGATCATCGCCGCCAAGCCGGTCGATCGCCGTGCCATGCTGGAGGAAGCGGCGGGCATTGCCGGCCTGCATGTCCGCCGGCGCGATGCGGAGCTCAAGCTGCGCGCCACCGAGAGCAATCTGGAGCGGCTCGACACGCTGCTCGGCGACATGGAGGCGCGCGCCACGGCGCTCAGGCGGCAGGCGCGCGCGGCCGAGCGCTACCGGCTGCTCTCCACCGAGATCCGCGTCGCCGAGGGACGGTTGATCTATGCCCGCTGGCGCGATGCGGCGGCGCAGGCGGAGAAAGCCAAGCGCGAGGCGGAGGCGGCCGAGGCCTCGGTCGCGACCACGGCCGACCAGCTGCGCCGCGCGACCGGGGCGGTGGGCCAGGCGACGATGAAGGTCGCTGCTGCGCGATCGGCGGCGCAGGCGGCGCGCGAGGTCGTGGCGAGTGCCGGCCACCGGCTGGAGACGCTGCGATCGGAGCTGGAGGCGCTCCACCGCCGCATCACCGACGTGGCCCGGCTGCGCGACACGCTGGAACATGATCGCGCGCGCGAGGGCGCGCTGGCGGAGGACGCCGCGAGCGCCATCGCGCGGCTGACCGAGGAAGCGGAAACACTGGCCGCGCGCGCCGCCGAGGCCGAGGCGGCGCGGCCCGCGCTGGCGGCGCGGCTGGCAGAGGCGGAGGGGATGCTGCGCGACGCCGAGGTGGCGCTGGCCCAGGTGCTCGCGGCGGAGGCGGCCGAGCAGGCCGAGGCACGGATCGCGCGCGCGGCCTTGGCCTCCGCGCAGCAGCGCCTGGCCCGCGCCGAGGCGGAGGTCGCGCGGATCGCGCGCGATGCCGCGCAGGCCGGCGACGCGGCCCAGCATGAGGTGGAACTGGCCCGCGCCACCGCCGCGCGCACGGCGGCGGATGCCGAGGCGGCGGCCGCGGCGGAGACGATCATCGCGGCCGAGGCGCGCCGGGTGGCGGCACTCGCCGAGCGCGATGCCGCGCAGCCCGTGCTGGCTACTGCGCGCGCGGATCTCGCCTCGCTGGAATCGGAGGCGGCGGCGCTGCGGCGATCGCTCCCCAAGGCGGACGGCCGCGCGCGGGCGATCGACCGGATCACCGCCGCGCCCGGCTATGAGCGCGCGCTGGCGGCGGCACTGGGCGACGATCTGGAGGCATCGATCGGCGCGGGTGCGGTGCGCTGGACCGGTGCCGATGCCAAGGGCGATCCGGCCTTGCCGAAGGGCTGCATCGCGCTGTCCGGCCACGTCGAGGCCCCGGCCGAGCTGGCGCGGCGGCTGGCACAGGTCGGCGTCGTGGATGGCGATGACGGGACGATCCGGCTGGGCGTGGGCCAGCGGCTGGTGACGCGCGACGGCAGGCTGCGGCGCTGGGACGGATTCGTGGCCGAGGATCGCGGCGCGGCGGCGGCCGAAGGGCTGATCCGCCGCAATCGCCTTGCCGAGATCGAAGGCATGCTGGAGCCGGCGCGGGCGGCGGTCGGCGCGGCGGACCAGACCCTGTCCGCCATTTCGACGACATTGGACGCCGCCCAGCGCGACGGCCAGGCGGCGCGCACCACGCAGCAGGCGGCCGAGCGGCGCGCCCGCGACGAGGCGATGATCGAGGGCCGCGCCCGCGTCGCGATCGAGCGGGTCGAATCGCGCCGCGCCGAACTGGCCGAGCGGGCCAAGGGTGCGGCCGCCGAGCGCGGAGAGGCGGCCGGAGAGGTGCAGCGCGCCGAGCAGGCGGTACTGGCTTTGCCCGATGGCGGCGAGACCGCGCGGGGCGTTGCCGCGCAGCGGGCGGCGACCGAGGCGGCACGCGGCGCGGTCGGCCAGTATCGGCTCGATCTGGCGGGGCTGGATCGCGGCCTCGCCGCCGATCGCGATCGCGCGATCTCGGCGCGGGCGGAGGCCAAGGGCTGGAATGCGCGTGCCGGCGATGCCGCCAAGCGGATCAAGGAAATGACCTCCCGCGCCGCCGCCGCGGCCGACGAGGCCGAGATGCTGGCATTGGCACCGCCGCAGATCGAGAAGAGGATCGCGGCGGCCGAGGCCGAGCGTGCCGATGCCGCCAAGACCGGCGAGGCCACCGCGCTCGACGAGCGCGAGGCCGAGGCGCTGCTCCGCGAGGCCGAGCGCGTCGCCGCCGAGGCCGGCGAGGCCGCCGCCGCCGCCCGCGAGGGCCGCGCCACCGCCGTCGCCCGTCACGAGAATCACGAGCAGCGTCGCATCGAGATGGGGCGCATCGCGGGCGAGCGCTTCCAGTGCCCGGCCCCCGTTCTGCCCGAGAAAGCCGGGTTCGCGGCGAAGGATGTCGGCGAGGCGGGCGCCGAATCGGCGCGCTTCGACCGGCTCAATCTCGATCGCGAGCGGATCGGCCCGGTCAATCTCGTTGCCGAGCAGGAACTGGGCGAGCTTGATGCCGAGCGGACCACCCAAGCCGCGCAGCGCGACGAGCTGGCCGAGGCGGTGTCGCGCCTGCGCGGCTCGATCGGCAGCCTCAACCGCGAGGGGCGCGCGCGCCTGCTCGCTGCCTTCGAGGCGGTCGACGGCCATTTCCGCCGGCTCTTCACGCGCCTGTTCGCGGGCGGCGAGGCCCATCTCGCGCTGATCGACAGCGACGATCCGCTGGAGGCGGGGCTGGAGATCATGGCCCAGCCGCCGGGCAAGAAGCTCGCCTCGCTCACCCTGCTGTCGGGCGGCGAGCAGGCGCTGACGGCGGTCGCGCTGATCTTCGCCCTGTTCCTCACCAACCCCGCGCCGATCTGCGTGCTGGACGAGGTCGACGCGCCGCTCGACGACGCCAATATCGAGCGCTTCTGCGACCTGCTCGACCAGATGACGAAGGAGACGGACACGCGCTACCTCGTCGTCACCCACAATGCGGTGAGCATGGCGCGCATGCACCGCCTGTTCGGCGTGACGATGGTGGAGCGTGGCGTGAGCCGGCTGGTCTCGGTCGATCTCGGCGGCGCCGAGTCTTTGCTTGCTGCCGAATGAACGGCGGAAACAAACGCTTTTTCCTCCGTTGAGGGGCCGTCCGGCGCGTATTTGCCGGTCCAGTCAGGACGAGGATATCATGAAGCGGATTCTTCTGACCGCGCTCGCCACGGGTGCCGTGCTCGCCGCCGTCACCCCCGCCGACGCACGCCAGGGCTGCGGCCCGGGTGGCCATCGCGGGCCTTATGGCCATTGCCGCCCGAACATGGGCCCCGGCGGCCCCGGTGGCGCGCTGGTGATCGGCACTTATTATCCCAACCAGGGCTATTGGGACGGCCATCGCTACTGGCAGCATCGCGATCGCTGGCATGGCGGCTGGCGCTATCGCTGAGCCACGCCGGTCTGCGATCGGACTGATCCGTTCGCACTGAGCGACGTCGAAGGGCTGCCGCGGGCGTTCCGCCTGCGGCACGTCCTTCGACAGGCTCAGGACGAACGGATCAAATCCTTCACCCGCTCGTCGATCCTCCGCAAATCTTCCACGAAGCGGGCATATTCCTCCGCCTTGCGGTCCTCGTCGGGCACGCGCAACAGGAAGCTCGGGTGGACCGTCACCCAACCCTCGGAACCGTCCGCCAGCGCGATCGGCGCCCCGCGCAGCTTCGATATCGTCACCGCCTTGCCCAGCAGCGAATGCGCCGCCGTGGCGCCCAACGCGACCGTCACCTTGGGTCGCACGATCGCCCGCTCCTGGTCGATCCACCAGCGACAGGCCTCGATCTCGCCGGCATTGGGCTTGGCGTGGATGCGCCGCTTGCCGCGCGGCTCGAACTTGAAATGCTTCACCGCATTGGAGACGTAGGCGCGGGCGCGATCTACGCCAGCCTCTGCCAGCGCGCGGTCGAACAATTGGCCTGCGGGGCCGACGAAGGGCTTGCCGGCCAGATCCTCCTGGTCGCCCGGCTGCTCGCCGATGAAGAGCAGGGCCGCATCCGCCGGCCCCTCGCTGAACACCGTCTGGGTCGCCGGCTCCCACAGCGGGCAGCGCCGGCAATGCGCCGCTTCCTCGCGCAGCGCCGCCAGCGCGGCCTCGGCATTGCCGCCGGGGCCGGTGCGCTTCATGTCCCTGGCCGCCGCCACCATCTCCGCCTCCCGTGCCTGCGCACCTGCAATCAGTTGCGGCACCAACGCGGTCTCGGGCATGTTTTTCCAGTATTTCTTGGGCATTTCCTTGAGCATGGCGTGCGTCTTCAAGCGTGCCGGATTGAAGATCGAGGCATAATAGGTCTTCCACACCTCCTCGGTCGGGTCGCCGTCCGGCGCATCCTCGCGGGTCGCGCCGGGGCCTTCGCTCAGCCGCGCGCCGTCCCAATGGATCGAGACGTCGGGCGTCAGGATCGACCAGCGCATGCTGGCGAAGCGGCGCTGGAAGAAGCCGGCATTGGCGCGCACGATATGATGCTCGGGTTCGAACCAGGCGACGTAGCGCGGCTGCCCATCATCGTCCGCCACTTCGCGGAAACGCAGGAAGGCGCGCATCTTGTGGATGTCGCGCCGCACCGCCTTGGCCATCTCCTCCAGCCGGCGGCGCAGGGGATCGGTCTCGTCCTCGATCCGGCGGGGCGCGTCGCGCAGGCGGAGCAGCATCGCGTAGAGCAGCCCGAACCGCTCGGCATCGCGATGCAGGATGACCGTCTCGGCGAGGGTGATGAACGGGCGCGGCACGGCGAAGGCGGTGCCGGCCGGCGCGGCCGGCAGCGGCGGCTCGGCCGCGCCGGCGAAGAGATCGGCGATCTGGTCGCCCACCCGCCAGTGCAGGCCTTCGGGCGGGATATCGAGCAAGGCGGCGGTGCGGGCGGCGGTGCGCCAGCCGTCGAAATCATCTTCGGCATCGAGCTTGACCAAAGGCAAAATAGTCTCCGTTCGCACTGAGCGAAGTCGAAGTGCGGGCCTGGGACGCCTTGCTTGCAGCCCGTCCTTCGACTTCGCTCAGGACGAACGGATGGCGGGAAGGTTCAGGCCGCGAACAACTCGAACTGTTCTTCCGTCTGCCGCGCGACCGGTGCGGCCACGTCCGCCAAGGCCGTCGGCCGCCAGTCCTCGGCGATCAGGAAGGGGCGGAGCTTCGCGATCGAGCGGGTGAGGCGGGCCACGTCGGCCAGCCGCAGCCGCCGCCAGCGCCGCGCCGTGACGATGCCGTCCACCGCCTTCGGCCCCAGCCCCGGCACGCGCAGCAGCGCCTCGCGCGGCGCGCGGTTGACGTCGACCGGGAAGGCCTCGCGGAACTTGAGCGCCCAGGCGAGCTTGGGATCGATGTCGAGCGGCAGCATCCCCGTCGCGGGATCGGCGGCGGCGGCCACCTCCTGGGGCGCGAAACCGTAGAAGCGCATCATCCAGTCGGACTGGTAGAGCCGGTGCTCGCGCATCAGCGGCGGGCGTTTCAGCGGCAGCACCGCGCTGGCGTCCGGGATCGGGCTGAACGCCGAATAATAGACGCGCTTGAGCTGGTAGCGGTCGTAGAGCGTGCTGGCGCGCGCGACGATGTCGCGGTCGGTGGCGGCATCGGCGCCGATGATCATTTGCGTGGATTGCCCGGCCGGCGCGAAGCCGGGTGCCGTCTTGTAGCGTTTCACGGCATCCCGCCCATCCTCGATGCCGTGGCGCAGGGCTCCCATCGCTCCCTCGATCCGCGCCGCCGATTTCTCGGGCGCCAGGCGGGAAAGGCCGGCGACGGTCGGCAGCTCGACATTGATCGAGAGGCGATCGGCATGGCGCCCCGCATTCTCCAGCAGCGTCGGATCGGCATCGGGAATGGTCTTCAGATGGATATAGCCGCGAAAGCCGTGATCCTCGCGCAGCGCGCGCGCCACTTCGACGATCTGCTCCATCGTGTAGTCGGACGAGCGGATGATGCCGGAGGAGAGGAACAGCCCCTCGATATAATTGCGCCGGTAGAAGGAAAGGGTGAGCTGCACCACCTCCTGGGCCGTGAAGCGCGCGCGGCGTACGTTCGAGCTCTTGCGGTTGATGCAATAATGGCAATCGAAGATGCAGCTGTTGGTCAGCAGGATCTTGAGCAGCGAGATGCAGCGGCCATCCGGCGCATAGGCATGGCAGATGCCCATGCCCTCGGTCGATCCGATGCCGCTCGCCTTCGCCGCCGAATCGCGCTTGGCGGTTCCGGAGGACGCGCAGGACGCATCGTATTTCGCGGCGTCCGCAAGGATCGCGAGCTTGGTCTGGATATCGAGCTGCGCCATGCGTTCATTATATGTTCCAATATCTTGGCGCGCAAGTCAGCCGTGAAACAGCCACGCGCCCAGCATTCGCCCGAACGGCAGGGTGAAGAGGCCGGCGACGACGAAGGCACCGATCACCGTCCCGCGCATCGCCGCGCGGTGGCGCGCGATCTGATGGCGCCGGGCAGCGAGAAAGGCGGTCGGCACCCGCCACAGCACGAACAGCGAGATCAGCCAGATCGGCGAGAAGGACCGGCCATGGAGGGGATGAAGAAACCCTCGACCGCGATCGCCACCAGCAGGACGACCCAGATCGTGCCGAGCAGACGGTGGCTGTCGGAACCCTTGGCGCGGAGCATCATCACTGGCGTTAGGCCCAGCGCCGCGATCACCAGCGCGAGATGGCCCCAGACGACCGCCGGGGGCTCCCCCCAATGGCCGTGGCCCCGCCCGATCGCCGCAAGCACGATGGCCAGCATGGCGATCGCCGCGAATCCCAGAGCCCGATCGAGAGGTTCGGGCACGATGCCCGTCCTGCCGCTGCCGGCCGGTGCCATGAGTCCCCCTTCGCAATGCCCTCGATCCGCTCATAGCGCGGGCCAAGCGAGGAGGGGAGGTCAGTTCTGCGGCGTGTCGTTCGCCTGATCGTCCTTGTCCTGCCGGCGCTGCTGCGCGGCCTGGGTGACGAAATGCTGGTAGCAGCCAGACTGGCCGCCCGAGCCGACCGCCGAGCAGGTATTGGGCAGGCCGGCGGCCGTGCGGCTGGCATCCTCGCTCGATCGCGTCTTGTTCGCCCAGCTGTTGCCCGGCGCCGGCTCGGCCTTCTTGCCGCGGAAACGCTTGGGGATGCGGTAGCGCTCGCTCTCGGGTTCGCGCGCGCAGACCACGATCTCGTCATCCTTGCCCGGCGGGCAGGGATCGTTGCCGTAGACGACGATCGAGATGGTCCTGGCGTCGTTGTCGACCGGTTGCCGGGCAGCGGCCGACGGGGGTGGGGCGGCCGTCACCGCCGGGGACTGGGCGCGCGCCGCGATCGGCAGCGCCAGCGCCGCCAGCAGCAGGCCGAGCAGGAAACCCGCGACCGCGACGGCGATGGAGCGAACGGTAGTGAGCGCGGTCGTCATACGGGCCTCGGGCGACTGGACTGGAGGAAACTCAAGCCCGTCCGAGGCTTTCGCGGTGCTGAACGATACGGCCATGCGGGAACCGGGCGGGATCAGGGGACCCCTTCCTCCTGCTTCTTCTGGGCGCGCTGCTGGGCCTTCCAATTGTCGAGCTGGGACTTGGTGCAGCCGGCATTGACGCCTGCGCCGATCGCGTTGCAGCTCTGCACCTGCACCCCGGTGCCGCCGGTGGTGGCGACGGCGGAGGCCGCGCCGACATTGCCGCCGGCCGCCTGCGGCTCCGGCTCGCTATCCCGCAGATCCTTGGGGATGCGGTATTTTTCCTTCAGGTCGTGACGATGGCAGACGACGATCTGCTGGCCGTTGCTGCTCGGGCACTTCTCGTCGCCATAGATGTCGATGACGCGATCGGCGCTGATCTGGGCGAGCGCGGGCGTAGGCGCCACGAACGCGGCGGCGGTGGCGCCCGAAAGAGCCAGAGAGAGAATCAACAGCCTGCGCATGACGGGTCCTCGACCGGAGGGTTCTTCGACGCAACGAATGACCAGATGGGAGTGTTCTGGCAAGCGTTCAAGGAGATGAGATGACGCGGATCGAGGTGGAGCGCGCCGATATCACGGCCATGGCGGTGGATGCGATCGTCAATGCGGCCAACATGGGATTGACCGGCGGCGGCGGGGTGGACGGCGCCATCCACCGCGCGGCCGGCCCCGAACTGGCGCAAGCGAGCCGCGCGCAGGCGCCGTGCCCGGCGGGTGAGGCGCGGATCACGCCGGGCTTCCGGCTGACGGCGAAGCACGTGATCCACGCCGTCGGGCCGGTCTGGCGGGGTGGCGAGCGGGGCGAGCCGGATCTGCTGGCGAGCTGCTACCGCCGCAGCCTCGATCTGGCGGCGGAGGTGGGCGCCCGCAGCATCGCCTTCCCGGCGATCTCGACCGGCATCTACGGCTATCCCAAGGATGCGGCCGCCGGCGTGGCGCTGGCCGCGATCAAGGATTGGGTGATGGCGCATCCCGATACCGTGGAGCGGATCGTGCTGGTGGCCTTTTCCGGGGCGGACGAGGCGGCGCTGCGGGGGGCGATATAGCGAGCCCTCTCCCGCCTTCGCGGGAGAGGGTTGGGTGAGGGTCTTCTTGTTCGACGTTGGCGACCACGTCGAACAAGAAGACCCTCATCCTCCCCATCGCTTTGCGACGGGTCCCCTCCTTCTCCCGCGAAGGCGGGAGAAGACCAAGCTAGATGCGCTTCGACAGGCCGATCGCCGCCCGGCAGCCCAGCCGGATCGCGGCGGAGAGGATCGGATAGGCCGGTGCGCGCTCGGCGCCCTCCGCGATCGCGGTCTCGCGATGCTCGATCTCCTCGGCGCGGAATTCGGCGATGGTCGCGGAGAGGTCCGGATCGGTGTCGCCCAGCTCTTCGATCTGCTCGGCATAATGGCGGTCGATCTCGGTCTCGATCGCGGCCGTGCAGGCCATCGCCGCCTCGGGCGAGATCAGGGCGGTGGCGGCGCCGAGCAGGAAGCCGGCCTTGTCCCAGAAGGGCGCCAGCAGCGTCGGGCGCACGCCGCGCTCGGCGACGATGCGGTCGAACGCCTGGCGGTGCCGCTCCTCCTGCGCCGCCATCCGCGCGATCGGCCGCGCCGCCTCGGCGCGCGTGCCGAGCACCGCGAGCTGGCCCGCATAGATGCGCGTCGCCCCGAACTCGCCGGCCTGGTCGACGCGGATCATCGACCGGATGTCGGGCGTGCTCACCGCCGGCCCTTGCGGGTCGCGAGGACGATGGCCGCGAGGCCGCCAAGGATCGAGAAGATCGCGTTGAAGCCGGCGAGGCTGATGCCGGCCAGCTTCCATTGCGGCACGTCGCACATCACCACCGGCGCCTTCATCAGGTCCTCCAGCGAGTGGAAGCCGCCGCCGGTGCAGCGCGGCGGACCCTGCCACCAGTGATATTCGACGCCGGCATGATAGACGCCGATCCCGCCCGAGACGAGGATCGCCAGCGCCGCCAGCAGCACGAAACCGCGTGACGCCGAGGGTTGTCCGCGCAGCGCGATGGCGACCAGCGCCAGCGCGATCGCGGCGACATGCGGCCAGCGCTGCCACATGCACATCTCGCAGGGCACGAGATGGCCGATATATTGGGAGCCGATCGCTCCCCACAGCAGCGCATTGGGGACGAGAATCGCGATCAGCCGCGCGCGCGACAGGTTGGTCATGGCGCGCGACTCAGTTGGCGGCCGGGAGTTCGGACGCTGTCGGCGGCAGCGCCTCGGCGATGCGCGTGCCGGCACCGGCCGGCGCGAGGCGGGACAGCGTCTGCAGCGCATAGCTCAACTGATAATCGTTGACGCCCTGCTTCTTGAGCTGGTCGGCGGTGGCGGTGAAGCGCGGATCGGCCTTGCTGTCCGCCTCCAGCACGCTGTCGTCCACCTTGGCCTCGTTGATCAGGTGGCGGCGCAGATCGTCCTCGCGGAACTTGGGCCGGTCCTTGTAATCGGGATCGGACAGCTGCGGCACCGAGATGTCCGGCTGGATGCCGCCTTCCTGCACCGAACGGCCCGACGGCGTGAAGTAGCGTGCCGTCGTCAGGCGCAGCGCCGTCTCGTCGGTCAGCGGCAGCAGCGTCTGCACCGAACCCTTGCCGAAGCTGCGCTCGCCCATCACGATCGCGCGGCGCTGGTCCTGCAGGGCGCCCGCCACGATCTCGGCGGCCGAGGCCGAGCCGGCATTGACCAGCACGACGATCGGCAGGCCATGCGCGTCGTCGCCGGGCTTGGCGTAATAACGCTCGATATCGTCCTTCTCGCGGCCGCGCTGCGAGACGATCTCGCCATGGTCGAGGAAGGCGTCGGCCGTCTCGATCGCCTGGTCGAGCAGGCCGCCGGGATCGTCGCGCAGATCGATGACGTAGCCGGTCGGATTGTGGCCGAGCTGCTTGGAGATGCCGGCGATCGCGGCGCGGGTGTCGGCGCCGGTCTGCTTCGAGAAGCTGTTGATGTTGATCACGCCGATATTGTCGATCACCTTCCACTTCACCGGCTTGATCACGATATTCTCGCGGGTGAGGGTGATGTCGAACGGCTTGTCGCGGCCGGGGCGCACGATGGTCAGCGTGATCTTGGTGCCGGGATCGCCGCGCATCTGGTCCACCGCCTCGTCCAGCGTGGAGCCGTAGATCAGCTTGCTGTTGATGTGGGTGATGTAGTCGCCGGACTTGAGGCCGGCGCGCCATGCCGGCGTGTCCTCGGTCGGCGTCACGATCTTCACCACGCCGTCCTCGGCCTGCACGGTGAGGCCGAGGCCGCCATAATTGCCGTCCGTCGTCAGCTTCATCTGCTGGAAGTCGTGGCTGTCCAGGTAGGAGCTGTGCGGATCGAGGCTGGCGAGCATGCCGTCGATGGCGCCCTTCACCAGATCCTTGTCGGTGGTCTTGTCGACATAGTCCGCGCGCACCTTCTGGAACACGTTCATGAACTGGTCGAGTTGCTTGTAGGTGTCGTTGTCCTGCGCGGTGGATTCGGCGGCGCGGGCATTCTGCACGGCCATCATCGTGGTGGGGATGGCGGCGCCGGCCGCCAGCAGGCCGAGGGTACGCAGCAGGGACTTGGGCATCGTGCGAGAGTCTTTCCGTCAGGGCGCGTGTCGTGGTTCGCTATTACAGCCTTTCCGCACCGTGCAAAAGACCGGGCGAAGGGATGTTGGTCGGGCGCCGGTTTGCCGCTAACCGGCGGGCATGGGGACGGGGACTATCGCGGTGGCGGGATGCGGGCCGGCGGGGCTGGCGGCGGCCTTGCTGCTCCATCGCGACGGCCATCGAGTCACCCTGTTCGAGCGGTTCGACGCGCCGAAGCCGGTGGGATCGGGCCTGATGATCCAGCCGACCGGGCAGGCTGTGTTGCGCGCGCTGGGGCTGGAGGCGCGGCTGCTGGCGGCGGGATCGCGGGTCGACCGGCTGTTCGGGCGGGCCGGCGAGGACGGGCCGATCGTGCTCGACGTCCGCTATGCGGCGCTCGGCGCGGCGGCCGGCTTCGGGGTCGGCATCCACCGCGCCTCGCTGTTCGCGATCCTGCACGATGCGGTGACGGCGGCGGGAATCCCCATCGAGACCGGGCGGCCGATCGCGGCGAGCCGGCTGGACGGAGGGCGCCGCTGGCTGCGCTTCGAGGACGGGAGCGAGGCGGGGCCGTTCGACCTGGTGGTGGACACGCTCGGCGCGCGCACGCCGCTGGCGCCGCCGACGGGCCAGGCGCTGGCCTATGGCGCGCTCTGGGCGAGCCTCGACTGGCCCGAGGATGCGGGATTCGATCCGGCCGCGCTGGAGCAGCGCTATCGCCGCGCCAGCGTGATGGTGGGTGTGCTGCCGATCGGCACGCCGCCGGGGCGGAGCGCGCGGCAGGCGGCCTTCTTCTGGTCGCTCCGGGCCGACCGGCTGGCGGCGTGGCGCGCGGCCGGGCTGGCGGCGTGGAAGGAGGACGTGCTGCGGCTCTGGCCGTTGCTCGCGCCCTTGGTGGAGCAGATCGGGATGCCCGAGCAGCTGACCTTCGCGCGCTACGCCCATCGCACGCTGCCGATGCCCGCCGAGCCGGCGATGATCCACATCGGCGATGCCTGGCATTCGGCCAGCCCGCAGCTGGGCCAGGGCGCCAACATGGCGCTGATCGACGCTTATGCGCTGGCGCTGGCCCTGCGATCGGAGCCGGGGATCGAGGCCGCGATCGGGCGGGCGATCGCGCTGCGGCGGCGGCATGTCCGGCTGTATCAGGCGATGAGCGCGCTGTTCACGCCGGTCTACCAGTCGGACAGCCGGCTGCTGCCCTTCGTGCGCGACCGGCTGGTCGGCCCGCTCTCGCGGCTGTGGCCGGCGACGCGCATCCAGGCGGCGATGGTCAGCGGGCTGGTGGGCGATCCGCTGGGGGGATTGGGGCTATAGGCTTACGCCCGGAGAAAAGGTGTCTCCTACCGCTGATACGCCTTCGGCAGCGCTCCATCCTCCGGCGTCATGTAGCGATCCCGCAATTCCGTCTGCCGCGAACCCTGTGGCTGGGCCTTGCCGTCGACGAACACCGCCACCGGCGCCGAGGCCAGCTCCAGCGGATCGCCGTCCCAGATCACCACGTCGGCGCGGCGGCCGGGGCGGAGCGAGCCGATCTCGCCGTCCATCCCCAGCACCGCCGCCGGGCCGGAGGTGATCGACGCGAAGGCATGGCCCCAGTCGAGCCCGGTCGATCCCGGGATCTTCGTGATCGCCACGAGGTTGCCGGCGAACTGCTTGAGGTTGCGCTGGCTGCCCGGCGCGCTGGCATCCACGGTGGAGAGCGCGACCGTCACGCCCGCCTGCTCCATCCGGCCGACATTGGATTCGGTCGCGGCGAGGCGCTCGAACTCCTCCGGCAGATCGACCAGCGCGGCGGCGATCACCGGCACGCGGGCGGCGGCGATGTCGCGCGCGACCAGCCAGCCTTCCTCGGCGCCGACCAGCACCAGCCGGAGTTGCGGATAGGCCTTCTTGAGCGCGAGGACGGAGCGGATGTCGCTGGCCCGCTCGACATGGACGAGCAAGGGCTGCTTCCCGTCCAGCACCGCCAGCAGCGCCTGCGCGTCGGGCCGCTTGATCAGCGAATCCTTCTCGCGTCCCCCGAAGGCGGCGGGGCTGCGGCGATAATCCTGCGCCTCGGCGAGCGCGTCGTGGAGCATGGCATAGGCCGCCGGGCGGCTGCCGCCGGCCGCCTGCGCGCCGTCCTCACCCAGCTCGACGTATTGGAAGGCGCGGGGCCGCAGCACCGCGTCCGGCCCGATGCCCAGCGAGATCACCGCGCCCTGGCCCGCGAAGATCGATCCGCCGGTGGCAGGTGAGACGAGCGCGCTGGTGACGCCGCCCCAGCGCTCGTTGTTGAGGATGATCGAATGGGGGTTGATGGCGGGCGCGATGTCGATCGCGGCGTTGAACGGGGATTTGCCGGCGGAGACGTCGTTGCTCTCCTCCACCCCTTCCGAATCGGCGAGGCCCAGCGTCGAGAGGCCGGCGACCATGCCGGCGGACACCCATTTGCCGTGCGCATCGATCACCGTCGCGCCGGCCGGCACCGGCACGCGGGCGCCCGCCGCGACGATGCGGCCGTCGGTGAAGACGACGGTGCCGTCGGGGATCGGCCCGGAGCCGTCCCCGATCGCGACGGTGCCGCCGACGATCGCGGTGGTCGCGGCGCAAGCGGGGCTGGCGAGGAGGGCGGCCATGCCGAGGAGCAGCGCCTTCATTTCACGTCTCCCGAGCCCGGCTGGCCCAGCTCGAAGTCGCTCACCGGGCGGAGCTTCGGATTGTTGGCGTCGTAGAGCATCGCGCCGTCGATCCAGACCTTCTCGGGCCGCGAATAGACGCTCAGGGGATTGCCGTTCCACAGCACCACGTCGGCCATCTTGCCGGGCTTGAGGCTGCCCGTCTTGTCGGCGATGCCGAGGGCTTTGGCCGGATTGATGGAGAGCCATTCCCACGCCACTTCGTCGGGAATGTCGATGCCCGCGCGGCGTCCGGCGGCCTGTGCCTTGGCGACCTCCTGGTTGAGCCGCTGGATGCCGTTCTGGTCGTCCGAATGGATCATCGCGCACGTGCCTTCCTTCTGGAGCAGCGCGAGATTTTCCGGGATGCCGTCGTAGCTTTCCATCTTGAAGCCGTACCAGTCGGCCCAGACGGCGGCGCAGATGCCGTTCGCCTTGAGCAGATCGGCGATCTTGTAGGCCTCCACCGCGTGATGGAAGGCCGTGACGCGGTAGCCGAACTCCTTCGCCATATCGATCACGTTGGCCATCTCGTCGGCGCGGTAGCAATGGTTCTGGACGAGGATCTCGCCCGCCAGCACGCCGGCCAGCGTGTCCATGGCGAGATCGCGGGCGGGCGGATCGCCGCCCTCCTTCTCATACCGGTCCCACTTGCGCTTATAGTCCACCGCCTTGGCCCAGGTGGCGCGATCGACCGCGATATTGCCCATGCGGGTGGAGGGTTCGCGCCCCTTGGCGCCGTAGACGCGCTTGGGATTCTCGCCGCACGCCATCTTGAGGCCGTAGGGCGCGCCGGGGAATTTCATGCCCTGCACGGTGCGGGCATAGACGTTCTTGAGCACCACCGATCGCCCGCCGAACAGGTTGGCGGAGCCGGGCAGGATCTCCAGCGTGGTGACGCCGCCATTGGCCAGCGCGCGGCTGAAACCGGGATCCTGCGGCCAGACGCTGTGCTCGGCCCAGACCTCGGCGGTGACGGGCGCGGTCGCCTCGTTGCCGTCGCTGAGCGCCTTGACGCCCGGCGAGGGATAGTCGCCGAGATGGCTGTGGATGTCGATCACGCCGGGCGTCACCCACTTGCCGGTGCCGTCGATCACGCTGGCGCCGGCGGGCGGCGCGATGCTCTGGCCGACCTGGACGATCCTGCCGTCCGCGAACAGCACCGCGCCATGGTCGATCCTGCCGCCCTCGCCGTCATAGAGGGTGACGTTGGTCAGCAGCGTCGGCACGCCGGGATAGGCATGGTAGGTCGAGGGAAAGGGATCGCGATTGTAGCCGTGGCCCGGCCCCGGCGGCGGTGCCTTGGAGGCGGTAGCGGGGGGCGGCGCCGAGGCGGTGCAGGCCATCAGGCCCAGGCAGGTCGCCACGGTCACGGCCGCGTTGAACGCGCGCGAAAGGCTGCTGGTCACGGATACGCCCCTTGCCCTGTTGTGCGGCGGACCCTGCGACGATCGATACGAATGTGCAAGACCGGGTTGGCGGTTTGCAGATCCGGCTTTCACGCCGCTCGGTCCGATCCCCCGACTTCGCTCGGGAGGAACGGAAATGCGGAAGAAATTGCCGCGTTCCGGAGATCAGGATCATCAGGATGGGCCGAAGCGCGCCACCAGATCATAAGCCGAGCCGACGAAGCGCTGGCGCACGTTGGTGATGCGCTCGGCCCCGCGCCACGTCCGCCGCTCGACCGAGAGCAAGGCGGTGCCGGGATCGAGGCCGAGCAGGTCGGCGCTCCGGGCATCCGCGCCGATCGCCGAGATGCGGGTCTCCGCCTCCGTCCAGGGAACATGGTGGAGCAGCCAGCTACCGGGCGCTTCGGCCGAGAAATCCGCGTCCGCCATTTCCGGCGCGGCGGCGAGCGCGACGAGGCGCTGCTCCAGCGCCAGCGGCATGCCGTCGGCGAGGTGCAGGCCGTCGAGCTGCAGCAGCTTGCCAGGGCCCGCGAGCAGCCGCTCCTCCGCGCCGCGCGGCGCGCGCAGCGTGCGGCCGAGCAGGCGATAGGCGTAGCTCTGGCCGCGCTCCGTCACCTCGACGCCGAGATCGGGCACGTCGAGCACCATGGCATGCACCTTCGGCCGCGCCACGAACGAGCCCGCGCGCTTGCGCCGCTCGATCAGCCCGGCCGCGGCGAGGGCGGACAGCGCCTTGCTCACCGTCATGCGCGAGCAGCCGTGGAGCCGCATCAGCACATGCTCGACCGGCAGGCGCGCGCCGGGCGCCAGCGTGCCGGAGAGGATGTCCGCCTCGATCCCGGCGCGGATGCGTTCGTGCAGCGGCACGCTCATGCGAGGAGCCTGGCCAGCGCCGCGCGATAGCGGGTGGCGATCGTGGCGTGGGCGACGTGGCGGCCATTGGTCACGACCTCCCGGCCGCGCCGCCAGACGCGATCGATCGCCTCGCGCCCGGCGGCGAAGAGGAGTCCGTCGAGCAAGGCGTCGCCGGACCGCGTCGCGAGCGACGGATGATCGGCATCGAGGCTGACGATGTCCGCCGGCGCGCCGACGCGCAGGCCGACCTGCGCGCCGAGCGCCTGCGCCCCGCCCGCCAGCACCGCGCGATAGAGCGCGCCGCCGGTCGATCCGCCCGGCTCGGCCAGCAGGTTGCGGCCGCGCCGGACGAGGCGCTGGCCATATTCGAGCAGGCGCAATTCCTCGGTCGCATCGATGCGGACGTTGGAATCCGATCCGACGCCGTATCGGCCGCCCGCCGCGAGAAACGCCTCCGCCGGGAACAGGCCGTCGCCGAGATTGGCCTCGGTGATCGGGCACAGGCCGGCCACCGCGCCGCTGCGCGCCAGCGCGACCGTCTCGGCCTCGGTCATGTGCGTGGCGTGGACGAGGCACCAGTCCGGCCCGACCGGCGCGTGATCGAGCAGCCATGCCACCGGCCGCGCGCCGCTGAACGCGAGGCAATCCTCCACCTCGCGCACCTGCTCGGCGATATGGATATGGATCGGCGCGCCGCCGGCCAGCGGCACCAGCACGGCCAGTTCGTCGGGCGTCACCGCGCGCAGGCTGTGCGGGGCGATGCCCACCACCGCATCGGGCAGCGTCGCCGCTTCGGCGCGTGCGGCGTCGAGCAGGGTCGCGAAGCCATCCAGATCGTGGATGAAGCGCCGCTGTCCGTCGCCCGGCGTGCTGCCGCCGAAACCGGCATGGGCGTAGAAGACCGGCAAATGGGTGAGCGCGATCCCCGTCTCCCGCGCGGCGGCCATGATCGCGCCGCTCATCGCAGCCGGATCGGCGAAGGGGCGACCGTCGCGATCGTGGTGGAGATAGTGGAACTCGCCGACGCGGGTGAAGCCGCTTTCCAGCATCTCCGCATACGCCAAAGCGGCGATGGCGGCGAGGTCGTCCGGGGTCAGCCGGTCGACGAAGCGGTACATGATCTCGCGCCAGGTCCAGAAGCTGTCGTCGCTTGTGCCTCGCACCTCGGCGAGGCCCGCCATGCCGCGCTGGAAGGCGTGGCTGTGGAGGTTGGACAGGCCGGGCAGGGCCACGGCGTGGCGCGCGTCCGCACCCGGCGCCACCCCCACATCGACCGCCGCGATCAGGCCGCCCTGCACCGTGATCCGGACGTCGCGCGCCCAGCCGTCCGGCAGCAGGGCGGTGGCGAAGTGCAGGCTGGCACTCATCGGACGCTCTCCTCGTTCGATCGATTATGTCTATACATTATCGGATGGCGGTGCCAGTCTTGATCGCGATCAAGCCGGAGTCGGACATGCGCTGCGACAGACTGTGGAGCGACGCGCGCCTCGCCACGATGACGGGCGACGGGCTCGGCCTTGTCGAGCCTGGCCTGATCGCGGCGACCGACGGGCGTATCGTCTATGCCGGCCCCGCCGCCGACGCGCCGGCCTTCGCCGCGGACGAGACGATCGCCTGCGATGGCCGCTGGATCACGCCGGGGCTGATCGACTGCCACACGCATCTCGTCCATGGCGGCGATCGCGCGCACGAATTCGAGCTGCGGTTGCAGGGTGCCTCCTATGAGGCGATCGCGCGGGCCGGCGGCGGCATCGTCTCGACCATGCGGGCCACGCGGGCGGCGAGTGAGGACGATCTGTTCGCCTCCGCGCTGCCCCGCCTCGATGCGCTGATCGCGGAGGGCGTCACCACCGTCGAGATCAAGTCCGGCTACGGGCTGGAGCGGGAGACGGAGCTCCGGATGCTGCGTGCGGCGCGGCGGCTGGGCGCAGAGCGGCCGGTGCGGATCGTCCCCACCTTCCTCGGCGCCCATGCTTTGCCGCCCGAACAGGCCGGCGATGCGGACGCCTATATCGCCACGGTGTGCGACGACATGCTCCCGGCGGTCGCGGCCGAGGGGCTGGCCGATGCGGTCGATGCGTTCTGCGAGGGGATCGGCTTCACCCCCGCGCAGACCGCGCGGGTGTTCGAGGCGGCGGCGGCGCACGGCCTGCCCGTCAAGCTCCACGCCGAGCAACTGTCCAACCTGCACGGTGCCGCATTGGCCGCGCGCCGTGGGGCGCTCTCGGCCGATCATCTCGAATATCTCGACGAAGCCGGCGTCGCCGCGATGGCGCGGGCCGGCACGGTCGCCACGCTGCTGCCCGGCGCCTTCTACTTCGTCCGCGAGACGAAGCTGCCGCCCATCGATCTCCTGCGCCGCGCGGGCGTGCCGATCGCGCTCGCGACCGACTGCAATCCCGGTACCTCGCCGCTCACCTCGCTGCTGCTGGTGCTCAACATGGGCGCAACCCTGTTCCGGCTGACGGTGGAGGAATGCCTGCTCGGCGTGACGCGCCACGCGGCCCGCGCGCTGGGGCTGCAGCACGAGGTGGGGACGCTGGAGGCCGGCAAGGCCTGCGACCTCGCCATCTGGGACGTCGAGCGGCCCGCCGAACTGGTGTATCGCATGGGGCTCAACCCGCTCCATGCCCGTGTGTGGAGAGCGAAGTGACCGATATCGTGCTGGTGCCCGGTGCCGTAAGCCTGGGCCAGTGGCGGCGCATCTACCGGGGCGCGACGCCGCGCCTCGATCCGTCGTCTGCCTCGTTGATCGCCGAGAGCGCGGCGGCGGTGGCGCGCATCCTCGCGAAGGGCGCGCCGGTCTACGGCATCAACACCGGCTTCGGGAAGCTCGCCAGCGTCCGCATCGGCGACGAGGACCTCGCCACGCTCCAGCGCAATATCGTGCTGAGCCATGCGGCGGGTACGGGCGCGCCTTCGCCGGTGCCGGTGGTGCGGCTGATGCTGGCGCTCAAGCTCGCCAGCCTCGCCCAGGGCGCATCCGGCGTGAAGCCGGAGACGGTCGCGCTGCTGGAGGCGATGCTGGTGCGCGGCCTCACCCCCGTCATCCCGTCCCAGGGGTCGGTGGGCGCCTCGGGCGACCTCGCGCCGCTCTCCCACATGGCCGCCGCGATGATCGGGGTCGGCGACATCATGGTGGGCGGCAAGCGCTGGCCCGCCGTCGAGGCGCTGCGCGAGGCCGGGCTGATGCCGCTGGAGCTGGGGCCGAAGGAAGGCCTCGCCTTGCTCAACGGCACGCAATTCTCCACCGCCAACGCGCTGGCCGGCCTGTTCGAGGCGGAGCGGCTGTTCCAGTCCGCGCTGGTGACGGGCGCGCTCGCCACCGAGGCGGCCAAGGGATCGGACACGCCCTTCGATCATCGCATCCACAGGCTGCGCCGCCATCGCGGCCAGATCGAGACGGCCGACGCGCTGCGCACGCTGATGGCGGGATCGGCGATCCGCGCCAGCCACCTCGTCGACGATATCCGCGTGCAGGATCCCTATTGCCTGCGCTGCCAGCCGCAGGTGATGGGCGCGGCGCTCGACGTGCTGCGGCAGGCGGCGGCGACGCTGGAGACCGAGGCCAACGGCGTCTCGGACAATCCGCTGATCTTCCCGGAGGCGGACGAGGCTTTGTCGGGTGGCAATTTCCATGCCGAGCCGGTGGCCTTCGCGGCCGACATGATCGCGCTGACGGTGTGCGAGATCGGCTCGATCGCCGAGCGGCGCATCGCGATGCTGGTCGATCCGGCTTTGTCCGGCCTGCCCGCCTTCCTGACGCCCAAGCCGGGGCTGAATTCGGGCTTCATGATCCCGCAGGTGACGGCGGCGGCGCTCGTCTCCGAGAACAAGCAGCGGGCGACGCCGGCGAGCGTCGATTCGATCCCGACCTCCGCCAACCAGGAGGATCATGTCTCGATGGCGGCGCACGGTGCGCGGCGGCTGCTGGAGATGGTGGAGAATGCCAGCGCCGTGATCGGCATCGAGCTGCTGGCGGCGGTGCAGGGTTGCGACTTCCATGCGCCGCTGCGCTCCAGCGAGGCGCTGGAGGCGGTACGGGCGCGGCTGCGCAAGGTGGTGCCGCATCTCGACGACGACCGCCATTTCCATCCGGACATGGAGGCCGCGAACGTCGTCGTGCGATCGGGCGCGCTGATCGAGGCGGCGGGCATGGACCTGCCGGGGCTGGGGTGACCTTCATGATCCATTCCCGTCGTCCCTGCGAAGGCAGGAACCCATCTCCGATGGTCTCTTCGAGGGCAGCGCAGGAGATGGGCTTCTGCCTTCGCAGGAGCGGCGGGGAGGGGATGCGATGAAGGATTGGCTGGAGATCCACCGCGGCACCGCGCCGCTGGTCGTCGGCTTTCCGCACACCGGCACCGACCTGCCGCCCGAGCTGGAGCACGCCTTCGTCTCGCCCTGGCTGGCCCGTAAGGATGCCGACTGGTGGATCGACCGGCTCTACGCCTTCGCGCGCGATCTCGGCGCGACGACGGTGCGCACGCGGCTGTCGCGCAGCGTGATCGACTGCAACCGCGATCCCTCCGGCGCGTCGCTCTATCCGGCGCAGACCACCACCGGCCTGTGCCCGACCGAGACGTTCGACGGCGAGCCGCTTTACGCCGGTGAAGGTCCCGACCAGATCGAGATCGACCGCCGCCGCGCCGCCTATTTCGATCCCTATCACGAGGCGCTCGCCACCGAGCTGCTGCGGCTGCGCACGACGCACCGCCACGTCGTCCTCTACGACGCCCATTCGATCCGCAGCCACATGCCGCGCCTGTTCGACGGCGAGTTGCCGCAGTTCAACATCGGCACCAACAACGGCGAGACCTGCGATCCGGCACTGGCCGACGCGGCGGCCGCGATCTGCGCCGCGAGCGGCCACAGCCATGTCCTCGATGGCCGCTTCCGAGGCGGCTGGACGACCCGCCATTATGGCCGCCCGGCGGACGGCATCCACGCCATCCAGATGGAGCTGTCGATGCGCGGCTACATGGCCGAGCCGGCGCCGCCCACTCCCGACAATTGGCCAAGCCCGATCGATCCCGAACCCGCCGTCCTTCCCATCCTCCGGCACGTGCTCGGCGCCTGCCTGTCCTTCGCCAAGGAGCACACATGACCCGCATCGACAACAATCGCGTGATCAGGCCGGCCACCGGCCCGGGCCTGTCGGCGAAAAGCTGGCTCACCGAGGCGCCGATGCGGATGCTGATGAACAATCTCCATCCCGATGTCGCCGAGCGGCCGGAGGAGCTGGTCGTCTATGGCGGCATCGGCCGCGCCGCGCGCGACTGGGAGAGCTTCGACCGGATCGTCGAGACCTTGAAGCGGCTGGAGGACGACCAGACCCTGCTCGTCCAGTCGGGCAAGCCGGTGGGCGTCTTCCGTACCCATGCCGACGCGCCGCGCGTACTGATCGCCAATTCGAACCTCGTGCCGAAATGGGCGGATTGGGAGCATTTCAACGAGCTCGATAAGCGTGGCCTCGCCATGTACGGCCAGATGACGGCGGGCTCGTGGATCTACATCGGCACGCAGGGCATCGTGCAGGGCACCTACGAGACCTTCGTGGAGATGGGCCGGCAGCATTATGGCGGCGATCTCTCGGGCCGGTGGCTGCTGACGGCGGGGCTCGGCGGCATGGGCGGCGCGCAGCCGCTCGCCGCAGTGATGGCGGGCGCCTCCTGCCTCGCGATCGAATGCCAGCCGAGCCGCATCGAGATGCGCCTGCGCACCGGCTATCTCGATCGCGCAACCGAGAGCATCGACGAGGCGGTGGAGATCGTCACCTCGGCGAAAGAGCCCGTCTCGGTCGGCCTGCTCGGCAATGCCGCCGAGATCCTGCCGGCGCTGTTCCGGCGCGGCGTGCGGCCGGACCTGCTGACCGACCAGACCTCCGCCCACGATCCGGTCAACGGCTATCTCCCCGCCGGCTGGACCGTCGCCGACTGGATCGCGCGGCGCGAGCGCGAGCCGGAGGCGGTGGCGAAGGCTGCCAAGGCCTCGATGGCGGCGCATGTGCGGGCGATGCTCGATTTCCAGACGGCCGGCGTGCCGACCGTCGATTACGGCAACAATATCCGCCAGGTCGCCAAGGATGAGGGTGTCGCCAACGCCTTCGATTTCCCCGGCTTCGTGCCCGCTTATATCCGCCCGCTTTTCTGCCGCGGCATCGGGCCGTTCCGCTGGGCGGCGCTGTCGGGCGATCCGGAGGACATCTACCGGACCGACGCCAAGGTGAAGGAGCTGCTGCCGGACAACGCCCATCTCCATCGCTGGCTCGACATGGCGCGCGAGAAGATCAATTTTCAGGGCCTGCCCGCGCGCATCTGCTGGGTGGGGCTGGGGGATCGCCACCGGCTCGGTCTCGCCTTCAACGAGATGGTGGCGAAGGGCGAGCTCAAGGCCCCCGTGGTCATCGGCCGCGACCATCTCGACAGCGGTTCGGTCGCGTCGCCCAATCGCGAGACCGAGGCGATGAAGGACGGCACCGATGCCGTGTCCGACTGGCCGTTGCTCAATGCCCTGCTCAACACCGCCTCGGGCGCGACCTGGGTGTCGTTCCACCATGGCGGCGGGGTCGGCATGGGCTATTCGCAGCATGCCGGCATGGTGATCGTCGCGGACGGCACGGCGGCGGCGGCGAAGCGGCTGGAACGGGTGCTGTGGAACGATCCCGCCACCGGCGTGATGCGCCATGCCGATGCGGGCTACGAGATCGCCCTCGATTGCGCGCGGGAGAAGGGGCTGGATCTGCCGGGGATATTGGGCTGACCGAGAAGTATGGGCGCGATCCGTTCGGACCGTCCCATCCATTCGGGCTGAGCCTGTCGAAGCCTGCCCTGAGCTTGTCGAAGGGCCCTGTCCCTCCTTCGTCATGCCAGCGGAAGCTGGCATCTCGGGCGGCAGGCGCAGCGACCGCCCCAGGGAGACCCCAGCTTCGCTGGGGTGACGTGGGAGGGAAAGTAAAGACAGCCCTTCGACAGGCTCAGGGCGAACGGTGTTACTTGCCGCCCGCCTGCTCCTTCGCCAGCACCTCCCCCAGCATCTTCTCGCTCGCGTCGGCATAGGTGCGGCAGGCACCCGGATCGATGAACGGATTCGGATCGCGCTGCTTCTGGAACTGGGCGAACTTCACGTCGCCGTCCGATTGCCCCGGATGCGCGGTGATGAGGATGTCGCAGGGGAGCGCGCGCACCGTCGTGAAGCTCCCCCGGAACGCGGCCAGCGCGGCTGCGTGCGCCGGATCGGAGAAGCGGTAGTCGCCCGCCGCGAGCGGATTGAGGCTGGAGCCGAACACCATCGCCAGGCAGCGCCCCGCCTCGCAGGATCGCCACGTCCAGCTCATCGATCCGGGCGTGTGGCCGGGCGTGGCGTGCGCCGTCACCGTCACCTCGCCCAGCCGGATCGTCTCGCCATCCCGGACGGTGCGCACCCGCGCGACCGGCGGATAGGGATCGAGCCAGGCCATTTGCGGATCGTCGGCATTGCTGTGCCCTTGCCGCAGCACGATGGCGGCGGGCGCGCTGGAGATCACGGTCGCGCCGGTGTCGCGCTCCAGCGCGGCGAGGCCGCCGGCATGATCGAAATGCGGCTCGGTGCTGAGGATCCACTTCACGTCATGCAGCGCGAAGCCGAGCCGGCGGATGTTCGCCTCGACATCGTGCACCGCCTGCGGCAGCGCGCCGTCGATCAGGATCAGCCCGTTCCCGGTCCGGATCAGGCCGACATTGAGGCCCCCGAAGCCGACCAGATAGGTGTTGCCGTAGATGCGGGCCGGGGGCTGCGGCGTCAGCCAGTCCTTGGCGTGGTCGGGCTCGATCGGGCGCAGCAGAGGATCGTCGGCGCCCAGCGCCGGTGTCGCCATTGCCAGAACGATCCCAATCAGGCTCATGCCGAAACGCATGTCGGTGCTCCCATATCGATGTCCGCCGGCAATCTGGCGAAGCGGTTGCCGGCCGGCAAAGCATCAATTCTCGACAGAGCCCCCAATTTCATTCATGCCTGGGGGATGGATCGCGCCCAGCTTCCGCTCAACGCCTTGCGCGCCTTCGAGGCAGCGGCGCGCCACCTGAACTTCACCCGCGCGGCGATCGAATTGTGCGTCAGCCAGGGCGCCGTCAGCCACCAGGTCGCGGCGCTGGAGCGCCGGCTCGGCACGCCCCTGTTCCGCCGCCTGCCGCGCGGCCTCGCGCTCACCGACGAGGGCCAGGCGCTGGTGCCCGTGGTGGCGGATGCCTTCGCGCGGATCGGCGCGACGCTCGATCTCTATGCCGGCGGCCATCTGCGCGCGGTGCTGACGGTGGGGGTGGTGGGCACGTTCGCGGTCGGCTGGCTGCTCGATCGCGTCGAGGATTTCACGCGCGCGCATCCGCAGGTCGATCTGCGCATCCTGACCAACAACAATCGCGTCGATCTGGCGGGTGAGGGGCTGGACTGCGCGATCCGTTTCGGGGCGGGGGCGTGGCACGCGACCCACGCCGATTTTCTGATGGCCGCGCCGCTCGCCCCGCTGTGCGCGCCGGCGGTGGCCGAGCGGTTGCGCGGCGATCCGGCGGCGCTGCGCGGCGAAATGCTGCTGCGCTCCTATCGCGCCGACGAATGGCCGCGCTGGTTCGCCGCCGCCGGCCTCGATGCGCCGCCGCTCCGGGGGCCGGTGTTCGACAGTTCGGTGCCGATGGTCGCCTCGGCCATCGCCGGGCGCGGCGTGGCGCTGGCCCCGGCGGCGATGTTCGCGGCGGATCTCGCCTCGGAGCGGCTGGCCCGGCCGTTCGCGGTGGAGATCGATTGCGGCGGTTACTGGCTGACCCGTGGGCAGTCGCGGCCGGAGACGGCGGCGATGCGGCTGTTCCGGGACTGGCTGGCGGAAGCGGTCTGAATTCGCGCCTCGATCCTCCGTCGTCCCGAGCGAAGCCGACGCGCCGCCCGCCACCCGCATCTCGACTTCGCTCGGGGCTAACGGGGAAGAGTGGATTCGCTATCCGATTCTCTAGCGCCGGTGCGGCGGCCAATGGCCTTCGGCCGCCAGCGCGCGCACTGCCGAGAAGCCCGGCACCGGATTCGGCCAGCCGAGCCGGACAAGGCGCGCAACAAGGCGCTGGCGGGCGGCGTCCTCGGCAGGCGCGTTCGTCACCATGGGGGATGTCACGGCCGAGCCGAGATTGGCTCCGCCATGATCGACCGCCCACGGGTCGGCGCCGCGATCGAGCAGCAATTCGGCGATCCGGAAATGCTCGGTGTCGAGCGCGATGTGCAGCGGGCGGCGGCCGTTGCTTTCGGCCGCGTTCGGATCGGCGTGGAAATCGAGCAGCATGCGCGTGCCGCCCAGCGAATTGAGCTCGATCGCGGTGCGCAGCGGGCCGGTGGGATGGCTCTTGGGATTGGGATGGGCGCCGGCCTTGAGCAGTCGGAACGCGAGTTCGGGATCGTCGGCGCGCAAGGCGAGGTCGAGCGGCAGGCCGGGCAGGACGCCCTCGGGCGAGGCGCCATGAACGAGCAGCAGCGACACCAAGGCCGGGTCACAACTCGCGATCGCGACCGTCAGCATGTCGTGATCGTGGCCGACCGGCAATCGGGCCAGCGCCGGATCGACATCGAGCAGCCGTTTCGCGCGGACACCGTCCCGATCCAGCAGCGCCTCCGCGAGATCGCGGCCCGATCCGCCCAGCGAAGGGCTCGCCAGCACGTCGGCGCGGGTCGGCAGCACCGTGTCGGCGGCGAAGCAGCGGGCCTCGGCGGGCGCGCAGGCGCCGAGCGTCATGGCGAGCAGACCGGGCAGCAGAAGGCGGGCATAAGGCACGGAATCCATGGTCGCGGTACGGCGCGTGGGGAGTCAATCACTCAGTGGAGCGCCGCCGCGCCGGCCAAGACCCAGTCGATGCCGTGGCGGCTGATCGGGTTCAGCCCTTCGAACCAGTTGACGCTCTGCGGCCGGACATCGGGCAAGGCGTGCTCGGTGCCATAAGCCGACGGCGCATCGAGGATGGCGCCGCCCGCCAGCCCGCCGAGCGGCCCCGCGACGAGATCGCCCAGTACTCCGCCGATCGCGCGGTCGCCGCCATTCTGCAGGCTGGTCAGGATTTCGCGCGGCACATGATATGCCTGCACCGCCGCCGTGCCGCGCCCGTTGGCCTGTGCGACCGCCCGGGCCGAGGATAGGGTTCCCGAGGCGAGGCCGGCGGCGTTGAACGTGTCCGCCTCGCGGCCCGAGGCGATCGCTGCGTCCGAAGCCAGCCCGCCGCCCAGCGAGTGGCCGGTGAAGGTGACATTGGCATCGCTGCGCGCGATCGTCTTGCCGATCTCCAGCGCCTTGGCATAGCTCGGCGCGTTGAAGCCGGCGGCCTGTTCGAAATCGTTCTTCCAATCCTCGCCGGTCTGCGATCCCCGGAAGGCGACGACGTAGCGCTCGCTTGCCCCTTCGCCCGTCGCGTAGACGCGGGCGCGGAAGCTCGATCCCGGCTGCTCCAGCATCTCGGGCGAGAGGCCGAGCTTTTCGAGATCGGCGGAATCGGCGACGCGGAAGCCCGGCGGCGGGGTCGCGGTGTCGTGATAGACGTCGGCGGAGAGCAGGGCGTCCTGCTGGGCGCGGGCGACGAGATCGGTGTCGTTGGCCGGCGCGGGCGTGGCGACCGTCGCGGGGGCGGAAGGCGCCGGGCCGGGCTGCGGCGAGGGCGCGCGCCAGTCGGCCCGATAGGCGGTCGATCCGTCTCCCGATGCGGCCGGTGCCGGCGCGGCCGATGCCGCCGTGGCCTGGGTGCGAACCGTGCCGGTGACTGCCGCCTGGAACATGGGCTTTACTCCGCCTGTTTGGTGGAGACTGCGCCTGCTGGCGGGACCGGGCCATAATCGGAAAGACTAGCGCGCTCGCGCGGCGGGCGGTCTAGCCGGAGAAGGTGATGATCGAGGTGGTGCTCATGGCGACGACCGTGGCGGCGATGCCCGCGACCGACGAGGCGGCCCGCGCCGCGATCCTGGACGCGGCGCGCGTGCCGGTGACGGACGCGCTGCACAAGCCCGTGAAATTCAAGGTGCGGCACCTGAACCGCGCCGGGGATTGGGCCTTCCTGATCGCCGAGATGGTCGAGCCGTCGGGCGCGCCGCTCGATTACAGCACCACGCCGATGGCCGCGCCGGCCGCGCAGGGTTACATGTCCCGCAGCTACATGGCGTTGCTGCGCCAACAGGACGGCCGCTGGACGATCGTCGACAAGGCGATCGGGCCGAGCGACGTTCCTTGGAGCCTGTGGGCGAAGCGGCACGCCGCGCCGCCGGCCCTCTTCCCCGCTCAGTAGGAACCGTGCTCCTCGGTGGGATACCACCAGGCGAAGCGGTGGGAGAGATCCGTCGTCGCGAAGACGATGTTCCCGCGATTGCGCTCGTATCCCATGGCCGGCTTGCCGTTCAGCTTGCCCGACCACCAGCCGGTCTGCGGCTTGCCGACGAAGACGGTGGGCTTGCCGTCGCCGGCGAAGAGCATCCGGTGGGTGCCGTCGGGCTGCACCGTGTCAGTGTAGGTGCAGGGCCTGGCCGGGCCGTCGTCATGCGAGCAGCGGACCGGCTCGGCGGCGAAGGCGGGCGTGGCGGCCAGCAGCGCGAGGGGCAGAGCGAGGAGCTTCATGGGGCCTCGAACGACAGGTTCATTCATGATGTTCCCATGGCATGCCTCAACCGTTCGCTTCGAGCGCAGGGTCGAGCGAAGCCGAGACCCGTAGTCGAGAAGGCACTGTAGCGGGCTCTCTACGGGCGCATCTCGACCTCGCTCGATGCGGCTCGAACCGAACGGAGATTGGGGTGAGCGGGGTCGCCTTCCCTCAATGCTGGGCGTAGATGTCCGCCGCGCGGTTGCCGCGCGCGACGGACTGGCCGGCGGTGTCCGCCGGCCGCTCGTAGAGGCGGGTGACGATCTGCCCGGCCTCGCGCGCGTCGTTGGTCTGCTTGAGGGCGTTGCCGGCGCCCGCCTCGGTGCTGGTCAGCTCATGCTGCACGAAGCGGAGCTGCTCGGCGAAGGACGAGCCGTGGATGTCATGGCCGGACCAGCGCTGGAACTCGGCCTGGCGCGGCCCTTCCCACTGGGCGATGCCGTAGCCCGGCCCGCCGCCATTCTGGGGAATGCTGCGCAGGCCGCTCTCGGCATCGAGGTTGGCGACGATCCCGGCGGCCTGCGCCTTGCTCCAGCCCTGGCTCTCGAAATATTGCATCGCCTGGTCGATGCGCTGCGATTCGCTGCCGTCGCCGGAGGGGGCGGCACCGCTTGTGCTCTTGGGGGCCGCGCTGGCCGGGGCGCGCAGGATCAGGCCGCCATGGCTCTGCGCATAGCTCAGCGAGTTGGTGCTGACCTTCTGCGTGCCATCGGCATTGATGTTGTTCGATCCGATCATCTGGCCGGGGCCGGAGACGATCTCGGTGTGCGAGATGCCGCCACCCTGCATGATCACGACGTCGCCGGCCTTCGCCTCCGAGGCCGGCACCGCCGTCCAGCCGCGCGACTGCAGCGTGTTCTTGAGCTGGTCCACCGAATCGGTGTGCAGGTTGGCCGGCAGCGCGCCCGACTGGACGAGCACCGCCGATACGAAGTTGGCGCAGCATTCGCTCGACGGGCAATTGGGGTCCATCGGCAGATTGTCGTTGCTGTTGGTCTTCAGCGACGAGGCATTCTGGCCGAGATAGGAGCGCGCGATGTCCGCGACATTGCCGTCGCCCGCGCCCGGCATGCCGCCGACTCCGCCCACGCCGCCGGTCGATCCCGATCCGCTTGGGCCCGATCCGCTCGGAATGGTGATGCGCTGGCCGGGATAGATGAGATCGGGATTGGCGATCTGCGGGTTGGCCGCCTCCAGCGCGGACAAGGAGACGCCGTGCGCCTTGGCGATGTCCCACAGGCAATCGCCCGACCGGACCGTGTAGCTGCCCGTGCTGCTCCCGCTGCTGGCGACGGCCGTGCGGCCCTGAACCGAGGATACCGACATGGCTGACTCCCTCCTCCCAGAAAATATGAGGCGGAGACTAGGCCCTGGGTTCGGGGAGGTCGCTAATCGGAACGCTTAGGGATTGAAATCCGGCCGACCATCTCCCCCGTTGGGAGCGATGTCCGCCTAAAGCGCCGTCCGCCGCCCCACATAATAGCGCATCTCGGCGCCGAACTGGCGCACCGCCGCGACCACGCCGGCCTCGACGCCCGGTGTCTGCGAGACGGTCTCCAGCGCGGCGAAGGAGGCGTCGCCATAGCGCTTGCTGGCGAACAAGGGCGTGGCGGCCTGCGGCACGATCTTGTCGGCGCCCGGCCAGGTGGAGAAGCAGGCGAGGCCCGTGACCAGCCGGCGCAGATCGTCGGGCGCGATCGCCACTTTCTTGAGGTCGCTGGTGTGGCGGAACTGGTCCGGGAAAGTGCGGTCGAACTCGGCGAGCATCGCATCCTGCCCGACCGGGCCGGCCTGGCCGTAGCTGCGGCAGCTGGTGTCGGCGGCGCTGGCCTGCGGCGGCGGGGCGTCGAGCGGGCGCATCTGGCCGCCGACATAGGCGTAGCGGATCGCCGGTCCACCGGCGACGCTCGCGTTCATCGCGACGACGAGCTGGCCGCGCGCGACCCGGCCGACGGCGAGCGCGCAGGTGCCGAAGGGCGAGGTGACCAGCGGCGTGCCGCCGCGTGACGGCGCGACGACGACATAGCGCGAGGGGCAGCTCGCCCCGCCGCTGCCGCGCACGAGGAACAGGGTGTCGCGGCCGATCTGGTAGCGGCCGATGATCGAGAGCGTGTCGACCAGCTCGCCGCCGAACGGGCGGGGCAGGATGGTCGGCCCATATTGCAGCGCCTGCTCATTCCCTTGCGGCACGACCGCCAGCGTCGGGCGGAGCGGCGGCGCGGGGCGGGCATCGGCGGCGGTGACGGCAACGGCCGTGGCGGCGAGCAGGATCAGGTGACGGGCAGGCATCGTCTTCCCCCTCAGATGGCGATCGCTATCACGCGCCAGCGGACGAAGGGTTCCCGCGCACGAAGGCGGCGGTGCGATTGTCGGCATCGGATCGCACGTCGGGCCGTGGCGTGACGCCATGCGCGTGGATATCGGCGGCGTGCGGGCCGGGATGCGCGGCATCGGCGGCGCGTGCCGCCTGCGACACCTCGCGCGGCACGGACGCCTGGGTGGAGGCCAGCACGCGCTCGTTGGGCTGGCCCAGCCGCGCCTCGACATGCGCGATCGTCTGGGCGATCGGCACGGTGAAGCTGCCGGTGCCGGACGGCAGCGCGTTGGGCTGGTCCTCGCGGAACTTGCCGAGCGCGCCGGCATCGGCGACGAGCCGGTCGAGCGCGGAACTCTGGCGGGTCAGCCGCTCCAGCGCGGAGCCGCCGCCGTCCTGCGCCAATGGATCGGAGACGTCGGTGACGTCCCGGGCCACGCTCCGGCCGATCGGTTCGATGGCCATCAGCCGCCGTTCTGGCCGACGAGCGTCGCGGTGGCCTGCTCGATCCGGGCCGTCACGCCGTCTATGCCATCCTCGGAATCGCCGGTGAGCGCGCTTTCCAGCGCATCGCGCAGGCCGGCGGTCTGGCGCTCGGGCGCAGCGCCCGACAGGCCGGCGGTCTGCACCATGGCGGCGCGGGTGAAATCCTCCAGCGCCCGATGCAGCGCGCCTTCCTGCGCCGGCGTGCCGCCCATGCGCGAGGCGATGTCGCTGCTCATGCTCCGCAGGTCGTAGATGTCGCCACGCTGGGCGAGCTTGCTGGCATCGGGCTCGAAATCGCTGCCGATGCCGCCCGCCGAGGTCCAGGCGGCGGCGCCCGAGTCGGTGGCGCGGGCGCTGGCCGAGGCCCAGGAGAGGGCGCGATGGCCGAGCTCGCCGATCGCCGCCTGCGTCTCCTGCTTCACCTGCTGGGCGTTGGGCGTGTCCTGCGGGCTGGTCGGCAGGATCGAGGAAAGTCGCGAGACGCCAATCATGTCATCTGTCCAGTTGCTCGGCCGTCATGGCCATCGTCGGCTCCGCATATCGCGCGTCGCGGGCGGGGGCGCCATCATCGGAACGACTATCCGCGCGCCGGAAACGCACGGGCCGGCAGCCCTGCGCGATCCAGGCCGCGCGGTTCAGGCGCATGATGCGGACGGGCCGTCCGAACAGGGTCCCGTCCCGCTCCGCCACGAAGCCGAGCCGGGCGAGCGAGGCGGGCGCGCTGCGGTGATCGGGGTGAAAGGCGCTGACCAGTCGTTCGCGGTCCAGCGTGCCGAAGGCGTGATCGATCAGGGCGGCGGCCGCCTCGATGGCCAGCCCGCCGCGCCAGGCGTCGGGCCGCAGCTTGCCGCCCAGTTCGAGCAGATCCGTGTCGCCCGTGAAGGGGGTGAGCGAGAAGAGGCCGATCAGCGCGGCCGAATCGAGATGATGCACCGCGAAGGTGCCATAGCCTTGCGCCGCCATCGGCGCGTTCCAGCGGAGCAGGGCGTCGGCCTTGTCCGGTGTATCGGGGATGCCGTCGACCAGCTGGGCGGCGACCCGCCGGTCGCCATGCAGCGCCACGATCGCGTCCCGATGCTCCGCCGCGATCGGGCGGAGCAGCAGGCGCCGGGTGAGCAGGACCGCCGTCATCCCGGCCGGTGCAGGCCGCCGGCGTCGAGCGCGGTGCGGCGCAGGTCGATGCCGTAGACCTGCTGGAACTGCCGCGCGATCCCGTCGGCATAGGGCCGGGCATTGTTCTCCTTCATCGAGCTCAGCCAGCCGGCATGGGCGATGACGAACTGGAGCTTGAGCTCCTCGCCCAGCTCGGCCCATTTTTCGCGCGGGACGGCCCGGCTCTCGGCTAACGTGCTGGCGACCTGCGCGCGCGCCGCGATCGCCGCGGCGCGGCCGGCCGGCACGTCCTGCTGACCGTTGGCGATCATCCAGCCGAGGACCAGATAGGCGGTCATCGCGCTGCCGGCGTCGTTGCCGCTGAGGCCATAGGGGCCGGCGATGCCGTCATAGATCCTGGCATAATCGTATCGGGCGAAGGCCGTCTGGATCGCCTGCGCGTCCTGGGGATTCTTCGCGCGGATCCGCCCGACGAGATCGGCCACCACCTGCTGGCGGACGGCCGGGCTGGCGACGTAGCGGAGCGGGACCTGGGGGGCGCCGCGCGGAACCGGCCGGCCAATGGCGGCCGCCGCGAAGCTCGGAGGGGGCGCCATGCCGCGGCGCGGCGCCTGGCGGGGCGGGGTGCCGCACCGGCCGGCCAGGCACGCGCTGGACGCCAGTTCCTGGTTCGTGGCCAGCATCGTGCTGAAATCCAGCGTGGGGATCTGGGCCTGCATGGGCAAAGCGCCGGCGAAAGGCAGGGCCAGGGCGGCGACACCGAGCTTCACGAACCTCTTCACGGCCATCTCCTTTCGGATGCACGACGGTAAGAAACGAAAACGACTGCAGGCGGCACAAGTGCCGCCTGCAGCCTTTCCCCGAAAGGGGGCGGGGATCAGCCCTTGCGCGCGAGCGTCGCGGACGCATCGCCGAGGGACTTGAGGGTGTTGGTGAGAGCGTTGGACAGCAGGCCGATTTCCTGCGTCAGGCCCTGCAGCTTGCCGGTCAGCTCGCTGAGGTGCGACTGGTTGCTGTTGTCGACGGTGCCGAGCTGGCCGATCTGGTCCGTGGTGTCGGCCATGTCGGTCATCTTCTGGTCCATCAGCTTGCCGAGCGCGATGGCGATCTTCATGAAGATGCTGCCCTTGGCGCCGCCGCTGCCCGACGCGAAGCCGGCGGAGTCGTTCGACTGGTCCGACGTGGCCTGCATGCCGGCCTGGGCGAGCTGGTTCAGCTGGCTGCCGAAATTGTCGCTGGCCTGCTGGAACTGGCCGACGTCGGAGGGCGTCGACTGGAATTGCGAGGTGACGTTCTGGATCGCGCCCTGGAAATCCTGCGCCGCGCCCTGCTCGTCGCCCAGCGCGCCGGCGAAGGCACCCTGCGCCATGCCGATGACGCTCTGCGGCAGGCCCAGTTCCTGGCCGAGCTGGCCGATCACCTGCTGGCCGATCTGCGACACCACGGTGCTGAGCGCGGCTTCCATCAGGAGGCTGGTGCCACCGGTCGCGACACCGAGGGCGACCTGGCTCACGAGGCTGACGGGATTGAAACCACCGGACATGTTCATCTCCTTCGTTTGATCGGTTCGATGCCACCCTCTCGGCGGCCGTGTCGAACCGACTGGCTGGCTCGACGGGATCGTTATGGCATTCGACCTTCGTCGAGGCTCTGAGCGTTCCGATTAGCCTCCCTAGTCGTTTCGATTAGCCGTCATTCGGACGGGTAGAAGAGCAGGCCGGCGAGCGCCGCCAGTTCGCGCATTCCGTCCAGCTCCAGCTTGCGCGCGACATTGGAGAGATGGACGCGCACGGTGTTCTCCGAGATCAGCAGCAGGGTCGCGATGTCGCCGTTCGATCGGCCCCAGCCGAGGAAGCGGATGCAGGTGAGCTCCATCGGGGTGAGCCGGAGCAGCGACTCGCGATGGCGCTTGGGCACGCGCGCCGCCTCGACGATATGCTCGCCCAGGCTGACGGGCGCGGCGGCGCCGGGCAGCGCATCCGCCTTGCGCAGCAGTTCGGCGATGGCGGCGAGGCGCTCATCCTCGCTCAGCGGCTCGGGCACCGGCTGCGCCATCATCGGCCGACCCCTTTGAGGATCGCCTCGATCAGCTGGGGGCGGCTCGTCACGTCGCGCGCGATGGCGTCGACATACGAGCCGACCAGCAGGAACAGCACCGCCGTCGCCGCGAAGGCCTTGATCGAGAGCGACAGGCTGAAGACGTTCAACTGCTGGGCGAAGCGGTTCATCAGCCCCAGCCCGCAATCGATCAGGAACAGCACGGTGAGCACCGGCGCCGCGAACAGGGTGGCGAGCACCATCATCCGCCCGAACTCGCCTTCGAACAGGATCAGGCCGCGCGGATCGAGCTTCGGCATGGGCGAGGCGATCGGCCACAAGGCGTAGCTTTCCATCAGCACCTTCACGATCAGCGACAGCCCGCCCGAGAAGATGAAGACCATGTTGGCGAGGCGGCTGAGGAATGCGCCGTTGAGCGAGGTCTGGTTGCCGGTCAGCGGATCGGTGATCTGGCCGATCGTGGCGCCGACCTTGAGATCGATGATCTGCCCCGCCGATTCGAGCGCCCACAGCACCGATCCGAAGAAGAAGCCGATGATCAGGCCGCAAAACGCCTCCTTGGCGAAGATCGCGACCCAGCCGGCAGGCTCGATCAGGGCGGTGGAGAGCGGCGGCTGGAGCGCCAGCGAGATCAGGCCGAGCGCGATGAAGATCGAGTTGCGCACCATCGCCGGCACCGTGTCCGATCCGAACAGCGGCAGCATCACGAAGGCGGTCGCGATCCGCGCGGTCCCGACGCCGAGGAGGAGGATCTGGTCCGCCCAGCCGTTCACGATCCGATGTCCCAAAGCCCGTTCGTGCCGAGCGAAGTCGAGGCATCGCTACGACCTCGGCTGCGCTCGGTCGGCCCCTCGACTTCGCTCGGGGCGAACGGTTGGAGGAGAAGGGATGCGCCCCTCATCGCGATTGCCGGATCATGCCGGGAAAGTCGGTGAACACCCGGTCGCCGAAGCGGTAGAGCGACGATCCCAGCAGCGACGCGGTGACGAACAGGGTCAGCACGATCGCGAAGAACTTCACGGTATATTGCAGCGTCTGTTCCTGGATCTGGGTCGCCGCCTGCAGCACCGCCACCAGCAGCCCCGCTACCGACGCGACGATGATCGGCGGCGCCGACAGGATCAGCACCAGCCACAGCGCGTCGTTGGTCAGCGCAAGGAAGTCGCCGTTCATGTGTAGCTCAGCACCAGGCCGTGGGCGAGCTTCACCCAGCCATCGACCAGCACGAACAGCAGCAGCTTGAACGGCAGCGAGATGGTGGTGGGGGAGAGCATCATCATGCCCATCGCCAGCAGGATGTTGGAGATGACGAGATCGATCACCAGGAAGGGCAGGAAGATCAGGAAGCCGATCTGGAAAGCGAGACTGAGCTCCTTCACCACGAAGGCGGGGGTGATCACGACGAAGTCGCGATCGCTCATGTCGAGCGCGCGATCGGGATCGGCGACGCGCTGTGCGGTCTTGAGAAAGAAGGCGCGCTCGTTGGGATCGCTGTGCTTGATCAGGAAATCGCGCAGCGGCTCCTTGGCGAGGTTCGCGGTGTCCAGCATCGAGGTGGTGGAGCCCATGACGTGGGTCTGGTGGCTCTGCTGGACGGCCGCCTGCATGCGCTGGCCGACCGGATACATCACGTAGAGCGACAGCACGAGCGCCAGCCCGTTGAGCACGATGTTGGGCGGCACCTGCTGGAGGCCGAGCGCATTGCGCAGCAGGCTCAAGGTCACCACGATCTTGGTGAAGCTCGTCACCATCACCGCGAAGAAGGGCGCGATCGCCAGCGCGATGACGACGACGAGCGCGGAGCCGGGCGTGAAGGTCGACAGATCCACGCGCTCAGTCCTCGGCCTGCCCGCGCGTGGCGGTGACGAGCACGCCGAAGCCTTCGCCCACCGTCACCAATTCGCCCTCGGCCACCACTTTCTCGCCGGCGATCACGCGCACCGCGATGGTGCCGCCCTGCGCGGGGAGGGGGAGCACGCTGCCCCTGCCGAGCGTCGCCAGCTCGGCCGCGGTGAAGCCGCCGCCGTCGAACTCGATCACGGCCGGCACGCGCACCCCGCCCCAGTCGGGCGCTTTTCCGGAAGGCGCCTCGACGAATTTCGCTTCGGTCTCGGTCGTCTCGGCGGTCGGGTCGGTCACGATGTCGTCCCTCTCGTGCGGATCCTGGGTGAGGAGGATGTGGCCGGCCGCCAGGTCGATACGGCCGGTGGGTCTGTCGTTGCGGCCCGGCAGGGCCAGCCGCGCGAGGTGCGGGCCGGTGCCGAGCAGGATGAGATCGCCGCGCGCCAGTGCCGCGAGGCGCGGCGCGGGAATGGCGGGGGCGGGCAGGCGCGCGGTCCAGCGCAGGCGCAGGCCGGCGAGCGCGCCGGTGAGCATGGGGGGCACGGCGATCGGCGTGGCGTCCAGCGTGGACGGCATGGCGATCAGCAGGCGGTGGCGCATCGCTCCGTCCGATCCGTCCGCATCGAGGCGGATGAGCACCTGCTCCTCGCCGGGATCGACCACCAGCCCGTCCGGATGGAGCGCGGCGCCCAGCACCGCCTCCAGCGCCGCGACCAGCGGCTCGATCCGCGCCAGCGTGGCGGCGGCGCTGGCGCCGTCGGGCTGGCCCTGCGCGGTGGTCGTGCGGGCCAGCGCGCCGTCGACCAGCAACGGCGCGATCGAGACCGGCCCGCGATCGGTGACGAACTGGATCCACCCGGTCGCCGCCGCCCGATCCCGCGCCGGGGCGAGACGGGCGCTGGTCCGCAGATCCTCGATCCGGCGCTGGTTGAGCGCGGAGATCAGCATGGTCTGCAGCCGGGCGCGATCCGGTTCGATCGAACGCAGCGCGGATCGGAGCGAGGTCGGTCGGCTACTCATGCGCGCTCTCCCCAATGGGCGGCGGCACGGCCGTCTCGCCCCAATGACGCAACAGGCTGATCGACCCCTGGGAAACCCCGATCAGCATCAATTCCCCCTTCACCTCGACGAGCATCAGCCGCTCGCGCTGGCCGATCGGCAGCGCGCGGACGAAGCGCATCGGATGATCCGGCAGATCGGCCGGGCGGCCGAAGCCGCGATCCTGCCACTGGCGCAGGCCGCGCAGCACCAGCCAGGCGAGCCCGAGGACGATCGCCAGCGCGACGATCGTGCCGAGCAGGCCGGACAGCGCGGTGCCTATGGTCGAATCCATCAGGCGGCTCCCTGCGCGTCGCCGAGATCGGCATGGTTGGCGGCATCGCCGGCGCGCACGCGGCCGGCCCACAGGATGATCTGGGCGATCGCCTCGAACATGTCCTTGGGGATCAGCTCGTCGACCGCCGCGCGCTCGAACAGCGCGCGGGCCACCGGCACGTGGCGAACGATCGGCACACCCGCTTCTTCGGCCGCCTCGCGCATCGCCTGGGCCAGCGGGCCTTCACCCTTGCCGCTCACCGCCGGCACCGGGCAACCCTCCGGATCATAGTCGATCGCGATCGCGATGTGGGTGGGGTTCACCACCAGCACCGAGGCGTCGCGCGCCGCGCCGACCGCATTCTGGCTCGCCCATTCCTCGTGGAGCTGGCGGCGGTTCTGCTTGATGTAGGGATCGCCCTCATTCTCCTTCACCTCGTCGCGGATGTCGCGCAGGCTCATGCGGAGCTTCTTCGTGTAGCTGTGCCGCTGCCACGCCATGTCCAGCACGGCGACGAGCAGGAACACGCCGAAGGTCCACAGCAGCACGGCACGCAGCAGGCCCCCCGTCTCGCCGAGCACTGCGGCGGCGGCGGCGCGCCCGTCGGTCTCGGCGGTGGGCTGGAGGAGGGGGCCGGTCTTCTCGATGATGTCGGCGAGCGAGCCGCGCAGCACCAGCCAGGTGACGAAGCCGATCAGCAGCGCCTTGGCGAGCGTCTTCAGCAGCTCGATGACATTGTCCATCGAGAACATCCGCTTGATACCCTCGGCCGGGTTCATCTTGTCGAGCGTGGGCTTGAGCTTCTCGGTGGTGAAGACGCCGCCGGCCTGGAGGAATTCGGAGAGCACGCCGGTCGCCGCGGCGGGCACCAGCGCGAGCGCGGTGATCAGCAGCCCGGCCGTCACCGCATTCCAGCCGAGCGTGCCGGCGGACAGGGCGAAGGGCTGGTTGCGCGCCACCATCGTGAAGCCCGCATCGAACAGGCCCATGATCCGGCTGCCGGCGAAACCGGCGCCGAAGACGAGCACCAGCAGCCACACCAGCAGGGTGGCGGTCGCGGTCACGTCCCTGGATTTGGCGACGTCGCCCTTCTTCCGCGCATCCCGCAGCCGCTTGGCCGTGGGTTGCTCGGTCTTGTCGCCGCCGTCATTCTTCTCGGCCAACGCCACTCTCCACGCACGGATGAGCATCGGATTCCGTAACGGAAACCACGCACAAGAGCGCCGAGGCGAAGCCCACTAATTGTAAGGATAACCGACAGTATTCACTGCCTGTCATCCCGTTCGTTCGCAGGACCCACTGCAAGTCGAACGCCCTTTTTATCTCCCTGACACATGGAGTCAGTCAATCCATCGGATGACCGCGAACTGTCACGGGACTGTATTATTAACGATTTCGCCGCTGATCGAGAAACAGCGGAATCAGCCCCGTTTATCGAATGTTTCCGGAATGTGTGGAACCATTTCCGCATTCGATAAAGCGTCGATAATTCATGACGGGCTGACCCATAACCACGATGACCCGTTGAAATACGGGGGTTCAATGCCATCCAAACCGTGGCTACGCTTTAGGGGCCGGACGAAGCCCGCCCGGTTCGCAGGACCCGCGATCTCAAGTCTGACTTCAACTTCATCCCGACGATCATGTCGGGTGCAAAGTGGAGGCGGCGTATGCGTGCGATGCGTTTGTGGCCGTGTGGGGGCGTCTTTGCCCTGGGCCTGATCGTCTGGTCCGCGCCTGCCGTGGCGCGCACCGGCACTCCGTCGATCGATTGCGGGACCGGCATCAGCGATGCCCGGTTCAGCGCGGCCATGGAATTGTGCGGCACCTCGCCGATCGCGCGCATGGTGCCGGCCGTCGCCGCGCCGGTGGACACGCCTGCGCCCGTCTCGATCGAGATACCGGCGGCACGGCGCCAGCTCGCCCGCGCCGAACAGGCGGTGATGCGGGCCAGCCCCGGCGCCGCGCCGACCGACGGCCTGGTCGAGCGGGTGGGCGCGCGCTACGGCGTCGATCCCCGCTTGCTCGCCGCGATGGTGCGCACCGAATCCGGCGGGCGCCAGGCGGCCGTCTCGAACAAGGGCGCGCTCGGGCTGATGCAGGTGATGCCGCAGACCGCGCGCAGCCTCGGCGTCGCCGATCCGGCCGCCATGCTCGCCGATCCCGAGCTCGCGCTCAGCGCCGGCGCGGCCTATCTCAAGACCTTGCAGGCGCGGCTCGGCAACAACGTGCCGCTGGTCGTCGCCGCCTACAATGCCGGCCCCGGCGCGGTGCTCAAGGCGGGGATGCGGGTGCCCGCCTTCCGCGAGACGCGGGGCTATGTCGGCCAGGTGATGGGCCGTTACGTCGGCAGCTACGGAGCCCCCTGATGAGCATCCGGGCCTATCTCCAGTCGGCCGAGGTGCGGCCGACCATCCCTTTCTCGGCCAAGGTCGCGGACCTCGTGCTGGTGGCGGGGGTGGTGGCGATCGTCGCGCTGATGATCCTGCCGATGCCGACCCTGATCATCGATCTGCTGGTCGGCGTGAACATCACCTTCGGCGTGATGCTGCTGCTGACCACGCTCTACATTCGCGGACCGCTCGATTTCTCGGCCTTCCCGTCGATCCTGCTGGTGTCGACCTTGTTTCGACTGGCGCTGTCTATCTCCACGACGCGGCTGATCCTGATGTACGGCCATGCCGGGCACATCATCCAGACCTTCGGCAAGGTCGTGGCGGGCGGCAACATCGTCGTCGGCCTGGTGGTGTTCCTGATCATCACCGTGGTGCAGTTCATCGTCATCGCCAAGGGCGCCGAGCGCGTCGCCGAGGTGGCGGCGCGGTTCAGCCTCGATTCGATGCCGGGCAAGCAGCTCTCGATCGACAGCGACCTGCGCTCGGGCCTGATCGACAAGGACGAGGCGCGCCGCCGCCGCCGCGTGCTGGAGCTGGAGAGCAAGCTCCACGGCAGCCTCGACGGCGCCATGAAGTTCGTGAAGGGCGATGCCATCGCCTCGATCGTGATCGTGATCGTCAACCTGATCGGCGGCCTCGCCATCGGCGTGATGCAGCAGGGGCTCGACCTTGCGGACGCGACCCAGAAATATTCGATCCTGACGATCGGCGAGGGCCTCGTCGCCCAGATCCCGGCGTTGCTCGGGGCGATGGCGGCGGGCCTGATGGTGACGCGCACCACCGACGAGGACAGCACCGACAATCTCGGCCAGGCGATCCAGCGCCAGCTCTCCGCCAATCCGCGCGTGCTGCTGTTCGTCGGCGCGATCTGCTTCCTGATGGCGCTGGTGCCAGGCTTCCCGGTGGGCGTATTCCTGGTGCTGGGCTTCCTCGCCTTGCTCGCCGGTTCGGTGATGCACCCGCGCCTACAGCCCTATGTGATCCGCTACGGCGGGCCGATGCGCCGGCTGATCGCCAAGGCCGATGCGCCGGCGCCGACCACGCTGCTGGCCGCGCCCAAGGCGCCCGCGCCGGTGGTGCCGCTGCTGCTGGAAATCGCCGGCCCGCCGCTGCCCCAGCCGGCGGCCGGCGAGCTGGCCGAGCGGCTGACCCAGATGATGGACGCGATCCAGTATCGTTCCGGCGTGCCGCTGCCGAAGCTGGCGATCCATTTCGCCGCACCGGACGGCGTGCCGGGCTGGCGGCTGCTGACCTTCGAATCGCCGGTCGGCACGGGCGACGTGCTCGATCCCGAGACGCTGACCTTGGCGATCGAGGCGCTGCTCCGCCGCAACCTCGCGACCTTCCTGGGCGTGCAGGAGGCGGTGACCCTGCTCAACCGCATCGGCGAGGACTATCCCGAAGTGGTCAAGGAGGCGGTCCGCGCCGTTCCCGCCGCGCGCATCGCCGAGGTGCTGCGCCGCCTCGCCGAGGAGGAGGTGCCGCTGCGCAACATGCGCGACGTGCTGGAGGGCATCACCGATGCCGCCGCGCAGGATCGCGAGCCGTCGCGCGTCGCCGACCGCACCCGCATCGCGCTCAAGCGCTACCTGCTCGATGCGGTGGCACGCGACGGCCAGCTCAGGGCGCTGGTCATCACCCCCGAGCTCGAACAGATGATCAAGGACGCCACCCGTCTGATCGACGGCGTGGAGCGCCTGGCGCTCCAGCCCGAAGTGGCGCGCGACCTGGTCGAGACGATCGACCAGACCATCGCCTCGACCGGGGCCACCGTGCTCGTCACCAGCTTCGAGGCGCGGCGCGCGGTGCGCAAGCTGATCGAGCCGGCGCTGTTCGACATGCCGGTGCTGTCGTTCAACGAACTTTCGCCGACCGTCCGTCTCGACGTGCTCGGCCAGATCGGCCTGCCGACGGCCATGCTGTCGCAGGACGGGGCCGCCCCCACCGCGATCGCCGCCGAATAAGGAGACGTGCGTGCAAAAACATAACATCCTTCGCGTTTCTGCTGTCGCCCTGCTGCTGGCCGGTGCCGCGCCCGCGCTCGCCCAGAATGCGGTAACGACACCCGCGATGCCGTCCGTCCCGGCGGCATCGGTGGCGCCCGCCAACGTCGATACCAGCGGCTCCGCGATCGTCGCGCGCGACCAGCCGGTCGGCGATTTCCTGCGCGACCTGTTCGGCCGGATCGGCCGCCCGGTGGTGCCGGCGCCCGGCCTGATCGGCACCGTCAACGGCACCTTCACCGGTGGCGTCGACAAGGTCTTTTCGGACATCGCCAAGGCCTTCAACCTTGTCGGCTATGACGACGGCGCCGCTTTCTACGTCTATCCGGCGAGCGACCTGGCCGTGCAGACCATCCCGGCCGGCCCGGCGGTGGCGCAGAAGGTGGTGCAGCGCGTCGCCGCCCAGCATCTCGGCAACACCCGCAATTTCGTGAAGGCGTCGAGCGACGGCAATCTCGTCGCCAGCGGCACGCCGCGCTTCATCGATCAGGTCAATGCGCTGGCCCATATGGGCACCGGCCCCAACCTGCCTACCGCCGGCGCGGTGGGCAGCGTGCTGGGCGCGCCGTCCGCCGGGGGCCTGCCGCCGCTCGAATTCCGGGTCTTCTACCTGCGCTATGCCCGCGCGGAGGACACCCAGGTCGATGCCGGCGGGCGCGAGGTCAGCATTCCCGGCCTCGCCACCACGCTGCAGGATCTCGTGCTCGATCGCCGCCCGGCCGGCGCCAAGACGCCGACCTTCGGATCGGTGCCGCTGCGCCAGAGCCAGCCGCGCCTCAAGGGGCTCGGCCTCGATGCGCTGGCGCCCAACCAGTCGCAGACGCCGGTGCTCGGCCTGCCGGTGCCGGGCCTGACGCCGGGCGCGGCCTATCCGGGCGCCCTCGCGGGCGGCAGCCAGTACGGCAATCTGCCGGGCATGACCGATACCGGCATCGTCGCGCCGCTGACGCAGGACATCGTGCGGATCGAGCCCGAACCCTATCTCAACGCGATCATCGTGCGCGACGTGCCCGAGCGCATGCCGGCCTACGATTCGCTGATTCGCGCGCTGGACGTCGAGCCGCAGATCGTCGAGGTCGAGGCGACGATCATCGACATCAACACGGACAAGCTCCGCCAGCTCGGCATCAACTGGCGCTTCAATTCGGGCGGCGTGAACGCGCTGTTCGGCGGTGGCAGTGACGCCGCCAATCCGGGCAACACCACGTCGGACGGGCAGCTGAGCCGGATCACCGGCGATCGCGCGGACAATGCCTTCAACATCGCGCCGAACGGGCAGGGCCTGTCGCTCGGCACGATCATCGGCAGCCACCGCGAGTTCATCAGCCGCATCACCGCGCTGGAGAACAAGGGCGCCGCGCACATCGTCAGCCGCCCGCAGGTGATGACGCTCGCCAATGTCGAGGCCGTGTTCGACCGGACCCGCACCTTCTACGTCAAGGTCGCCGGCCGCGAGGAGGTCGACCTGTTCAACGTGACGGCGGGCACCGTGCTGCGCGTCAACCCGCACGTCTTCCGCGATCACGACCAGACCCGCATCCGCATGATCGTCAACATCGAGGATGGCAGCATCAGCCCCAGTTCGCAGGTCCAGAACATCCCGCTGGTCGACAAGGCGAGCGTGTCCACCCAGGCGATCGTCACCGACGGCGAGAGCCTGCTGCTCGGTGGCATGACGATCGATCAGGATCTCGACAACGAATACAAGATCCCGCTGCTCGGCGACATTCCGCTGCTCGGCAATCTGTTCAAGGTGAAGTCGCGCGAGCGCGGCCACACCGAACGCCTGTTCCTGATCACCCCGCGCCTGGCGACGCTCGGCGCCACCACCACGACCCAGGTGTCGCAGGCCGCCGTGCCGGCGACGCCGATGGCCCCTTCATTCTCGGAGAAGCTCAAGTGACGGATGCACCGGCGCCCCACGTCCTGCGCGTTCTCAACGGCCGCCTCGCGGGCACGGAGAAGGTCCTGCCGCCCGCCGGCACCCTCTCGATCGGCTATCAATTCTGGCAGGACGTGGTGATCCGCGATCCCGCCACGCGCGGCATCGCGCTGGATGTCAGCTTCGACGATACCGGCGCGGCGCAGATCGTCGTGCTGAGCGGCGAGGCGAGCCTGCTGGGATCGACCCTGTCGGCCGGGCAGACGGCGCTGCTGCCGCCCTACGTCCCCTTCGCGATCGGCGGCGTCGCGCTGGCCTGGGGCGATCCGGCGAGCGCGCGCTGGCAGGATGCGGGCGGGCTCGCCGCCAGCGTGCCGGCGGTGCCGCCGCCGCCGCCCACGATGATGGATACGGCCGGCGCGATGGTCGCCACCGCCGGCGAGCGCTTCGCCGAGCTCTTCACCGGCAAGCGGGCGATCGCGCTCTCGGTCGCGGGCCTGCTGCTGGTCGGCGCCACGGCGGCGGGGCCGGCTGTCACTTTGCTCGGCCTGCGCGGCAATGCCGCCGATCGCGCCGAGACCGCGCTCGATCGCGCCGGGCTGCCCGGACTGGCGGCGGTGGCGGATGCGAGCCAGCAGGGCGTCGTCATCACCGGCGTGGTGGCGACCGAGGCCGACCGGGTGCGCGCGCAGGACGTGCTGCGCACCGCCTACGTTCCCGGCACGGTGCAGGTGCAGACCAGCCAGGAGCTGGCCCAGGCCAGCGCCGACGTCGCGCGCATCCACGGCCACGATGCGGTGGCGACGCCCATCGGGCGGACCTCGGTAGAGCTGCGCACCACGCCGCTGACCGGCGACGATCGCACCAAGCTGCTCGATGCGGTGAAGACCGACGTCCCCGCCGTCAGCCAGGTGGCGATCCGCGACGATCTCGCACCCGACGACGCGCCGCTGCGCAGCGTCCAGGATGCCACCAAGAAGGTATCGACCGTGGTCGCCGGCGATCCCTCCTACATCGCGACCGCCGACGGCGCCCATTACTTCCCGGGCGCCATGATGCCGAGCGGGCACAAGCTCGTCGCCATCCAGGGCAACACCGTCCTGCTCGAGAAGAACGGCCGCGAGACGCGGCTGACATTCTGACCAACCGGAACCCAAGGAAGGAAACGAAATCATGGCGAACATTCCCACCACCAACACCGGGCTCGGCATGCTGGCCGCCGCCCCCTCCACCAGCACCACCGGTTCCGGCTCGCGCCGCGGCGACAGCGGCAGCTGGTTCGAGGCGCTGTCCGAAGCGTGGGGCAACACGCTGGATCAGGAAGCCGGCCGCATCTCGCAAATGTCCGATGCGATCGGGCCGGACGGCAACGACAACCCCTCGGCGATCACCCAGCTCACCGCCGAATCGCTGCGCATGAGCTTCATGTCGCAAAGCTCGTCCAGTTCGGTGGACAGCGTCGGCAAGGCGCTGGAGACGATGGCGCGGAAGGATTGACCATGTCGGTCGAAGCCATTGCGGCGGCGTCTGCGGGCGCCGTCCCACCGCCGCCGGTCGATACGATCCAGGCCGGCCCCGCTGCCTCGATCGCGGACCAGGCGAGCTTCCAGGGCTCGCTCACCGCCGCGCAAGGCATCATCGGGCCGGCCGGGGCGGACGCACTGGCCCCGGCGATGAAGGCGGTGTTCAGCCAGCTGGAACAGGTCAATGGCGAGGCGCGATCGGTCGCGGAAACGGCCAAGACCGCCTCGTTGAAGGGCAAGGACATGACACCGGGCGAGGTGGTGCAGCTCACCATGCGCTGCCACGAATTCATGTTCCACTGCCAGCTGACGTCCAGCATCGCCAACCGCACGTCGGACGGCATCCAGCAGCTGTTCCGCCAGCAGAGCTGAGCGGAAGGCGGCGGATGGCCGCCGGAGGAGGATCACATGGACTGGCGCAAACAGGCGAAGCTGGCGGGGCTCGCGCTCTGCCTCGTGCTGGCCGGGTGCGGGCGGGCGGAACTGTACGGCAAGCTCACCGAATCGCAGGTCAACGAGATGATCGCGGTGCTGCAGACCGCCGGCATCTCGGCGTCCAAGGAGGATGAGGGCGAGGCCGGCTTCGCGCTGACCACCTCGAAGGGCGATTTCGCGCATGCCGTGCAGGTGCTGAACGCGCAGGGCTATCCGCGCGAGGATTTCGCCTCGCTCGGCACCGTGTTCAAGAAGGAAGGCTTCGTCTCCTCGCCCACCGAGGAGCGGGCGCGCCTGGTCTACGGGCTCAGCCAGGAACTGACCCACACCATCTCGGACATCGACGGCGTGGTGCAGGCCCGCGTGCAGCTCGCTTTGCCGCAGGACCGGCCGCTCGCCGATGCCGACCAGCAGACGCCGGCCTCGGCCGCCGTCTTCATCAAATACCGGCCTGGCACGAACATCGATGGGCAGGTCGGCAAGATCAAGGCGCTCGTGGTGAACTCCGTGGAGGGCCTGAAGATCGATAATGTCTCGGTCGAGACCTTCCCGGCACAGGACGTGCCGATCGCCGCACCCGGATCGCCGGGCGGCACGATCTCGGCGAGCCTCGGCGCGGCGATCATCCCGATCCTGCTGCTGCTCGGCCTGTGGCTCGGCTATCCGGCGATCCGCCGCTGGCACCAGCGCCGTGCCGTCCTCGTCCAGCCGGAGCATCGGCTGTGAGCGCCGCTGCCCGCCGCGCTGCCTTGGCCGCGATCGGCTGCGATCTCGTCGCGCGGGACGGCGGCCCCGGCGCGCGGCGCGCCGCCGCGCTGATGCGCAGGCTGGAGGGGCGCGAGGAGGAGGCGCTGGCGCTGCGCGACCTGCCCAAGGTGCCCGCCTGGGCGCGCCTGCCACGCCTCGCGCAGCGGCGGGTGGCGCAGCGCGCGGCGCTCGCCTCGATCGCCGACACGCTGGCCCATTCGATCGACGGTGCCTGGCTCGGCGAGCATGCCCACGAAGCCGGCGAGGAGGCGGTGGACTGGGCGATCGGGCTCGCGGGCAGGGCGCCCGAACTGGAGCCGGTCGATGGCGGTCAGCTGACTGGCCGCGGCTATGCGCTGCTGCGCACGACCCTCCCCGATCCGCTCCGGCCGCTGCTCGCCTGGGCGCCGGCGGACGAGGCGCCGGTGGCGGCCGATACGGCGTCCGCCTGCGTGGCGCTGGCCATGAAGGCGGCGGCATGAGTTTCGTTTTGCTCCACGCCGACAGCGTCGCGACCGCCCTGGTCGATGATCCGGTCGTCCCGGCGACCGACATCGCCGCGCTCAAGGATGCGACCGCGCTGCTGGCCGAGGCCGGCCGGATCCGCGCCGAGGCCGAGGATCGCGCCACCGAGGCGATCGAGGCCGGCTATCAAAAGGGGCATGCCCAGGGCCTCGCCGATGGCCGGGCCTCGGGCGAATCCGAGATGCGCACCGAGATGTTCCGCCTCGCCATCAAGGCCGGCGAGGAACAGCGTAAACGCCAGGCGGAGATTGCCGGCCTCGCGCTGGAGGTGGTGCGGCGCATCGCCGGCGCGATCGGCGACGAGCCCATGGTGGCCCGCCTTGCCGAGCGCGCCGCGGCGCAGCTTTCGCCCGATACGGCGGCCACCGTGCGCGTGCCACCCGCCGCGCTGGCCGAGACGTCGCAGCGGCTGGCCGATTGCGCCCATATCGTCGTCGAGGAGGACGACACGCTTGGTGCCAGCGACTGCGTGGTGGAAACCGCGCTTGGCCGCACCCATGCCGGGCTGGAGACCCAGCTCGGCCAGATCGAGCGCAGCTGGGCGGAGGCCGCCCGTGAGCGCTGAGGCGACCACCGTCGAGAAGCTGCTCGAGGGGCTGCGATACACGACCACGGTCGAGCGGCGCGGGCGGCTGGTCGAGGCGATTGGCACCACGCTCAAGGTGACGGGCATCGACGCGCGCATCGGCCAGGCCTGCGAGATCGTCGAGCCCGCCACCGGCCAGTCGATCCCCGCCGAGGTGATCGGCATCGCCGGGCAGGCCGCGATCCTCACGCCGCTGGCCGACGTGCGCGGCCTTTCGGTCGATGCCGAAGTGATCGTGCGGCCGGGCGAGGATCGCATCCCCTACGGCCCCGCTCTGCTCGGCCGCGTGCTGGACGGGCGGGGCCTGCCGATCGACGGCCTCGGCCCGATCGCCGACACCTTGCCCCGCCGCCCGCTCCACGCCCCCGCGCCGCCGCCGATGGAGCGCACGCTGATCGACACGCCGATGGCGACCGGGGTGCGCGCGATCGATACGCTGCTCACCGTCGGCGCCGGCCAGCGCATGGGCGTGTTCGCGGCGGCCGGCGGCGGCAAGTCGACCCTGCTCGGCATGCTGGCCCGCTTCTGTGTCGCGGACGTGATCGTGATCGCGCTGATCGGCGAGCGCGGCCGCGAGGTGCGCGAGTTCATCGAGGACAATCTCGGCCCCGAAGGTCTCGCCCGCTCGGTGATCGTCTGCGCCACGTCGGACCGGCCGGCGATGGAGCGGGTGCGCGCCGCCCACCACGCCACCGCCATCGCGGAAGGCTTTCGCGAGGAGGGCAAGCGCGTCCTGCTCCTCATGGATTCGGTTACCCGCTTCGCCCGCGCGCTGCGCGAGATCGGGTTGGCGGCGGGCGAGCCGGCGGTGCGGCGCGGCTTTCCGCCCTCGGTCTTCGCCGAGCTGCCGCGCCTGTTCGAGCGGGCCGGCACCGATGCCAAAGGCTCGATCACCGGCATCTACACCGTGCTGCTGGAGGATGAGGAGGGCGGCGATCCGGTGGGCGAGGAGGTCCGCTCGATCCTCGACGGCCATATCGTCCTTTCGCGCAAGCTCGGTGCGGCGGGCCATTATCCGGCGATCGATGTGCTCGGTTCGCTGAGCCGCGTCTTCCCGCGCCTCGCGACGCCCGATCATCGCGGCGCCGCGCAGCGGGTGCGCGCGCTGATGGCCAAATATGCCGAGATCGAATTCCTCGTGCAGGTCGGCGAATACAAGCCCGGCTCCGATCCGCTGGCCGACAAGGCGATCGCGGCGCGGCCCGAGATTGAAGCGCTGCTGCGCCAGGATGCCGGCATGGCCGAGCCCTTCGCCACCTCGCTGATGCTGCTGCAGGGGGCGGGGGCATGAGCGGCGCGCGCCAGATCGTCCGCCTGCGCGAGGCGCGGCTGACCGGCGCGGGACAGGCGCTGGCGATCGCGCGCGAGGAGACCAGAGCGGCGGAGCGCGCGCGCCTCGCCGCCGAGGCCCAGGCCGATCGCCGGCGCAGCGCGATGATCGACACGCGGGCGCGCCTCGCCCATGATCTCGACCAGGCCGCGACCCTGCTCGCGCTGCTGGACCGGCGTCGCTTCGATTATGCGGTGGCCCACAGCGCGGTGAACGACGCCGCCGAGGAGCAGCGCCAGCGCGAGGCGGCGGAGGCCGAGCGCCGTGCCGACCTGATCCGCGCGCAGGCGCGCCGCGACGCGCTGGTCGAGCATGTCGCGGGGATCGAGCGCCGTGCGGAGCGTCGGCGCGAAGAGACAATCGAGCTCGATGCGCTCGATGCAAGGAGAGTGTCATGAGCATGTCCGCCGCCGCCAGTTCGCGGCCCGTCTCTCCCTCGCGCCCCACGCCGCACCATGCGGGACGCAGCCAGCCGAGCGATCAGGACGTGCATGCGATGAAGGATGCCTTCGCGCTCGCGCAGAAGGGGGGGCAGCCGCAGGGACGGTTGCCGGTGCAGGTGAAGGGCGAGGGGAAGGACGGCCTGCCGGGCGAGGGGCGCGAAAAGGCCGAAGCGACCGTCGAGGGGCTCGACCAGCGCCAGACGGTGTCGCGCGACGATCGCGATCAGGATCAGGGCGATGCGCAGGGCTGGGCCTTCGGGCAGGCGCTGGCCGATGCGCCGATGATCGTGCCCAACGCGCCCTCGCCGCAGGTCGATGCCAGTGCCTTCGCGCAGTTGCTCGGCCAGCTCTGGGCGCAGGCGAAGCAGAAGAACGAGCGCGAAGTCCGCGTAAAGTTCGGCGCCAACGCCTGGCCCGCGACGGGCGCGCGCATGGTGATGAACGCCGCCGGATCGCTCGATATCTCGCTGCAGATGGATCGCGGCGGGCCGGACGATCTTTCGGCGCTTGCCGACAGCCTGGCGCGGTCGGGCGTGGCGGTGGGCGCGCTGGCGGTGGAGACGGGGGCCGTGGCGTAGATCGGACCTGATATTGACCTCGCTCAGCACGAACGAAGGAAAGGCGATCAACCCTTTCCCGTCGTCCCGGCGAAAGCCGGGATCCATGGATATGATGGGCTCAAAGGTGAAGCGAACCGCCGTCCGCCGGTCGCGGTTTTCGCCGGGACGCCGGGTAAAACGCTAGACCCGCGCCGCCTCCAGCTCTCGCGCCAACGTAGCGACCAGTTCCGCCGCCGGCATGAAGCGCGCGAGCGGCGCGCCTTGCCCCGCCCATTGCGCGCCGAAGCCGTATTCGCCGTGCCCCTTGCCGGCGGCATGGAGCGCTTTCCCAAGATCGTAGGCGATGGGATAGGCCGGCACCGCGGCGTCGGCAACCCCGGCGCCGACCGCCGTGAAGCGGTTGGCGAGCGAGCGGGCCGGGCGACCGGAGATGGCGCGCGTCATTGCCGTATGCTGCGCAGCATCGCTTGCCAGCGCGGCGCGATAGCCTGGGTCGGCCAGGCTCTCGTCGCAGCCGACGAAGGCGGTGCCGAGCTGCGCCGCCGCCGCGCCAAGCGCGAGCGCGGCGGCGATACCGGCACCATCCATGATCCCGCCGGCCGCGATCACCGGCAGCCGCGTCTCGCGCGACAGCAGGCGGGTGAGCGCCAGCGTGCCGATCCGGTCGTCGGGCCGGTCGGGATCGAACATGCCGCGATGGCCGCCGGCCTCCCAGCCCTGCGCCACGATCGCGTCGATCCCCGCCGCCTCGATCGCCCGCGCTTCGGCGAGACTGGTCGCGGTGGCGAGCAGGGCGATGCCCGCCTCGCGCAGCGCGCCCAGTACCGCCCCGGACGGCAGGCCGAAATGGAGGCTGACGACTGCCGGCCGCATCTCCAGCAGCATGCGCAGCATGGCATCGTCGGTGACGAAGCTCTGGTAGATCTCGCCGAGCGTGCCGGGCGGCGTGGCGCCCAGCGCCTCGAATTCGGGCCGCAGCCGCGCGATCCAGGCCTGCTCGACGGCGGCGTCCGCCTTCGCCGGCTGGTGGCAGAAGAGATTGACGTTGAACGGCCGGGATGTCCGCTCGCGCACAGCCTCGATCATCGCGCGCGCACCATCCGCGTCCACCGCGCCGACTCCGATCGAGCCCAGCCCGCCTGCGTCGCTCACCGCCGCCGCCATGGCCGGCGGGGAGACCCCCGCCATCGGCGCCTGGATGATCGGCAAGCGGATGCCGAGCCGGGCGAGCAGGGGGGAAAGGGGCATGGCGGGTCCTCGCGATCGTCGAGGCCCAGATATAGGGTCAGAGGCGCATGGCGTGTAGGGTGCGGAAGCTGGTCGCGATGTCCGGCAGGTAAGGCGCGGGCGCCTCGTCATCCTCGACGAAGATGTGCGGGACGTGCGCCGCGCCGGGCCGTTTGAACAGGGACGCGAAATCGATCGTGCCGGCGCCGACCGCGGCCATCGTCCGGTCCTGCCGCATGTCCTTGGCGTGGAAGGCGTAGAGCCGGCCCGCCAGGCGATCGATCAGCGTCGCGGCGTCCTGTCCGGCGTAGACGGCCCAGTAGAGATCGAGCTCCATCTTCACGAGCGCGGGATCGGTCTCCGCGATCAGCCGGTCGTACAGGGAGATGCCGCGCGAGCGCGACGTGAACTCGAAATCGTGATTGTGGTAGGCGAGGCCGAGGCCGGCGTCGCGCGCCTGGACGGCGAAGCGGCGGACATTCGCCAGAACGGACTCGAAGCCCGCTTCCGTGCGCAGCTCGGGCGGCAGCCAGGGCACGACGATGGTGCCGCACCCGAGCGCCTTCACCATGTTCAGCGCGTCGGCGAACCGGCCCGTCAGCATGTCGTAGGGCACGTGAGCAGAGGGCGCGGTCAGGTGCAGGCGGTCCATCGTCCGGCGCAGCAGGGCATGGTCCATGCCGTCATAATTGCCGCCGCCGAACTCGACCTCGCGATAGCCGATGCGGGCGACCTGCTCGAGCGTCCCCACCGGATCGCGCGCGAAGATGTCCCGCACGGTGTAGAGCTGGAGGCCGATGCTGCGGGCGGGCGCGGCCCACGCGCGGCTTCCGAGGCTGCTTGCGGCGACGAGCCCGGCGGCGCCCGCGACGAAGGCGCGGCGATCGATCTTCATGCGGTGCGAATCCCTCATCGAACGGAGAGCCGGACCCGGAGCACCTGCGGCGCCGAGCTGAAGTTCAGGCCATAATCCGTCTCGTCGCCATTCCAGATGCGGGCCGGGCGGAATGTGCCGTCGACATATTGCCCTTCCTCCACGGTCAGGAATTCCCATGGCTTGCCCGCGTCCTTTCCGGTGGGCGAGAAGCGGATCCCCGCATAATTGCCGGTCACGATGAACTCGTCCGGTGCCAGCTGCGCGACGAGGATGCGGCCGATCGGGTGATCGTTGCCGGCGTTGTTGCCGCGCGGGCCGACGCCGAACGTCACGGTGCCCTGCCAGCCGCCGAGGTCGATCGACGTCGGCCCCTTCGTCTCACCCTCGATCGCGGCCTTCACCTTGCCGTCCCGCACCCATTGCGCGACCTCCTGCATCATCGGGCCGATCGCGTGATAGCTGAGCGCGAGTGGCGCGAGATCCGCAGCGCGCATCCGGGGCTCGCCGGGGCGATCGGCCGCGTAGAGGCTATAATCGACACCGAAGGGCGCGAAGCCGATCGCGCCGTGGGCCAGCGCGGCATAGAAGAAGCGGGCATAATCCGGCGCCGCGATCGTCTCCGGGATCAACAGCGCATTGTCCGGCCGGGCATATTGATCGAGCACGGCCAGATAATTCTTGTCATCCCGCTGGTAGATGTCCGGCGCCAGCACGTCGATCGAGGGCGCCGCCGCCTTCCAAAGCGCCAGCACATTGTGCGTGGCGCCGCCATATTCGTAGCCGGGCCTGGGGCCGGACTGGAAAGGGTCCTTCAGGGCGGCGTTGACGTACAGGGGCAGCGGATAGATCGCCTTGCCCGCCGCCGCGACCCGATCGATGTAGTGGGCGACCGAATAAGCGTGGAAATATTCGTCGGCATCCGGGCCGAACGCCGCCTGCCAGTCCGGATGCGATCCGGCCGGCTTCCCCATCGCCCGCAGCACCGCCGGCGGCACGGGCTCCCGGAACGCCGTCTGCGCGGCCGGCGAGAAATCGCGGATCGAGCCCCAGCTTCCCGGCTCATTCTCCACTTGCACGAGGATCACCGTCCGCTGCGGATCGGTGTCCTTGAGATGCTGCATGAAGGCCGAGAAGGCATGGATGTCGGCGTCCAGCGCGGCCTGCGCATGGGGCGAGGGGGAATCGACCGCCTTGCCGTCCTGGCCGAGGATATTCGGATACAGGTCCGGCCGCGCCTTCATCCAGTTCGGCCGGTAATGCGCGCTGCCATTCTTCCACGTGCCGAACCACAGCAGGACGAGCCGCACCTTGTGCTCCCGCGCCTGGGCGATCAGCGTATCGACCACCGAGAAGTCGAAGCGGTTCGGCGCCGGCTCGATCTGCTCCCAATAGACCGGCAGCTCGACGGTGTTCACGCCGAGCGTTTCCATCGCCGGCCACACCTTGGGCAGCATCGCCGGCCACGCGCTGGAATTGTGCGCCTGCGCGCCCATGATCAGGAACGGCCGGCCGTCGACGATCAGGGCATGCCGTCCCCCGCTTTGCTCGATCCGCGGGATCGGCGCGGCTTGCTGGGCGGTCGCTGCCGTCGCGGCGAAGGCGAGCAGCGCGGCGACGATCAGGTGCGCCTTCATGACACCGGCAGGTCCTGTTTCAGAATGAGGTCGGCGGAGGAGCTGCCGACCATCACCTGCACATGCTCGGGCTCCACGACCAGCGCCTTCTTCGCCGCGTCCCAATAAGCGAGGGTCGAGGCCTGCACGGGGATGTGGACCGTCTTCGTCTCGCCCGGCGCGAGGTGGACGCGCTGGAACCCGACGAGCTGGAGCGCCGGGCGCGCGACGTGGGAATCGAGATGGCGGACATAGATCTGCGGCACCGCGTCGCCCGCGACCTTCCCGCTGTTGGTGACCGCGACGCTCACGTCGATCTGGCCGTCCCGCGCCATCGCCGGCTTGTCGATATGCAGGTCGGCGAAGCGGAAGCGCGTGTAGCTCAGGCCGAAGCCGAAGGGGTAGAGCGGCTTGCCCTTGAAATACATGTAGGTCCGGCCGTGGCGGATGTCGTAGTCCATCTTTGGCGGCAGCTGGTCCATCGCGGCCGGCCAGGTGACGATGGTGTGGCCGCCCGGATTGTAATCGCCGAACAGCACGCGCGACAGCGCCCAGCCTTCGTCCTGCGAGGCATGCGCCATCTGCACGATCGCCGGCACATTCTGCTGCGACCAACCGATCGTGTAGGGAAAGCTGGAGACCAGAACCATGACGGTATGGGGGTTGGCCGCCTTCACCCGCTTGACCAGATCCTCCTGCGCCAGCGTGAGCGTCACCCGGTCGCGCCCCTCGCGGCCGTCGCCGGGATCGGCGCAGGGCTTGGTGCCGGAATCGTCCCATTCGGTCGCCATGTTGGGCCCGCAGGTCGGATCGTTGCCGACCACGACGATCGCCACGTCCGAGGCCTTGGCCGCCTTGGAGGCAGCACCGTCCTTGTCGTCGGCCGCATAGTTCACCGTCACCCCCGCGCCGACCGCGTCGCGGATGCCCTGCAACGGTGTGGTCGCGTAAGGCGGGTGGCCGCCATACCAGTCCCAGTGCACGCTGTCGACGAGCGGGCCGATCACGGCGACCGACTTCAACCGCTCCTTTCGCAGCGGCAAGGCGTTGCCGGCATTCTTGAGCAGCACGATCGATTCCAGCGCCATCCGCTTCGAAACGGCCTGGTCCTTCTCGCCATCCCACGGCGCCGGGCCGTCATGGATCGCGGAATAGGCCACGCGCTCCGGCGGATCGAGCAGGCCGAGCTTCAGGGTGGTGCGGAACTTGCGGCGCAGCGCCTCGTCCAGATCGGCCTGCGTGACGCTGCCATCCTTCACCGCCTCGTGCATCTCGTCCTTGTAGGTATCGAGATACTGGTTGATGCCGGCCTTGAGCGTCGCGACCACGGCCTGCTTCTGCGTCGCGAAGCTTTTGTGCGCGGTGACCAGCAGCTTCACCGCGCCGCCGTCGCTGGACACGACGTCGACGCCCCATTTCCCGATGACGATGTCGCGCAGCACCGGGTTGATCGCCATCGGCGTGCCGTTCCAGGCATTATACGAGGCCATCACGCCGCTCGCCCCGGCCTGTTCGAACGCCATGCGGAAGGGGACCGAATAATATTCCCAGAACAGACGGTCGTCGAAATCGGAACTGGTCGAGGTGCGCTTGTCCTCGTTGGAATTGGCGAGGAAATGCTTGAGTAGCGGGGCGGCCTGCCAATATTTCGGATCGTCGCCCTCCAGCCCGCGCGCGAAGGCAGTGGTCATGGTGCCGTTGAAGAACGGATCCTCGCCATAGACCTCCTCGCTGCGGCCCCAGCGTGGATCGCGGGCGAGATCGGCCTGCGGCCCCCACAGCATCAGGATCTGGCGATCGTAGCGCGGCGTCTGCGAGATGTAGCGGGCCTCAAGGCCCTCCACGCCGCCGGCCTGCCGCACCAGCGCCGGGTCCCAGCTGGCGCCCATGCCGGGCGGCTGCGGGAATTGCGTGGTCGGGATGGGATCGCGGTGGCGCTTGTCCGCGCCGCGCTGGACGACGCCGTGGATTCCCTCGGACGATCCGAAATTGGGCACGCCGAGGCGGGGGACGCCCGAATTGGTGCTGAGCGCGTCGATCTTCTCGTCGATGGTCATCAGCGACAGCAGGTTGTCGATCCGCTGTTCGGCCGGCAGATCGGGATTGCGGAAGAGCGGAGGCGATGCCGGTGGCGGGGGCGCGGCGCCCGCCAGCGCCACGGTCGCCGCACCCAAGGCGACGCACGACAGGACGGCCGCCGCCGCCCGCTTCGATGCTGCACGACGGAGGGCCCAACGCTGCGTCATCCCACTCTCCTGATGCTCTTCGACTGCGCTTGCGTCGACTTGTAATCGATCGCATGATAGCGATACCAATGAAGGTGTCGAGCGGTCTGTGGTCTCATAGGCGCAAGTCAATGAGAGCGCTTTGGAAACTATGCCGGCCTCTCGCCGAAGACCATAAACAGGAGAGATGCGATGCGGGCGATGGCGGGTTTCGGACTGGGCGTCCTTGTGATGAGCGGCGCCGCCCATGCGGCGGACCGGCCGGCCATCACGGGCATATCGCATATCGCGGTCTATGCATCCGATGCCGCCGCCGCGCAGCAATTCTACGAGACGAAACTCGGTGCCGAGAAGCAGCCGGATCCGGAGGACCCGAAGGGCGTGCGCTATCGCTTCAGCCCACAGCAATTCGTCGAGGTGCTGCCGCTGCCCGCCGGGCAGGGCATCAGCCGGCTGGCCCATGTCGCCTTCTCGACCAAAGATGCGGCGGCGCTGCGCGTCTATCTGGTGGCGGGCCATGCGCAGCAAGTCTCACCCGTGCAGCACGCGGCGGATGGCGGCCAATGGTTCTCCGCCCGCGATCCGGAGGGCAATCTGGTGCAGTTCGTCCAGTCGGCGACCAGCGATGCCACCCCCGCGCCCGGCGCGCTGAGCGGCCGGATCATCCATATCGGCTTTCAGGTGCATGACCGGGCCAAGGAAGACAGCTTCTATCGCGGCCTGCTCGGCTTCCGCCCTTATTGGTACGGCGCGATGAAGGCGGGCACGACCGACTGGGTGTCCCAGCAGGTGCCCGACGGGCATGACTGGCTGGAATATATGATGGTAGGCGACGGCAGCACCACGCCGCTCACCAAGATCGACGGGCAGGAATTGGGCGTCCTCAACCATTTCTCGCTGGGCGTGTCGAACATGGAGGCGGCGGTGACGACGCTGATCGCCGGCGACCGCCTCAGCCCGCGTCACGACGGCCCGCAAATGGGGCTCGACGGCAAGTGGCAGGCCAATCTCTACGATCCCGACGGCACACGCGTGGAACTGATGGAATTCCAGCCGGTGACCAAGCCTTGCTGCTCGGCCTTCACCGCCGACAGCCCCGCCCGCTGACGGGGGCCGCGATGCGCAGGAGCCATCTTCTCGCCGCCGCCGGCCTGTGCCTCGCGGCGGTGCCGGCGGCGTGGGCCGCGCCGGCCGATCCGCTGGCGTGGAAGAATGCGTCGCTTTCGGCGGACCAGCGGGCGGACCTGCTCGTCCAGGCGATGACCGAGGATGAGAAGCTCGCCGTCGTCACCGGCTATTTCGGCGTGCAGCAGGATTGGAACAGGTTCCGCGATCCGCTGGCGCGGCCGCAGTCGGCGGGCTTCGTGCCGGGCGTGCCGCGCCTCGGCTTCACGCCGCAATGGCAGAGCGATGCCGGCAGCGGCGTCGCCACCCAGGGCGAGGCGGTGCCGGCGCTGGAGCGCACGGCGCTGCCCTCGGGCATCCTCACGGCCTCGACCTGGGATCCAGTGTTGGCGGAAGCGGGCGGCCGCATGGTCGGCGCCGAGGCGCGCGCGTCGGGCTTCAACGAGCAACTGGCGGGTGGGGTCGATCTCGATCGCGATCCGGGCAATGGCCGCAATTTCGAATATGGCGGCGAGGACCCTCTGCTCGCCGGCACGATGGTGGGTGCGTTCATTCGCGGCGTGCAGTCCAACCATATCGTCTCGACCGTGAAGCATTATGCCTTCAACGATCAGGAGACCGGGCGCGGATCGGTGAACGTGCTGGTCGATCCGGCGGCGGCCCGCATGTCCGATCTGCTGGCCTTCCAGATCGCCATCGAGCAGGGCCGGCCGGGATCGGTGATGTGCTCGTACAATCTCGTGAACGGCACCCACGCCTGTCAGAGCGACTGGCTGCTCAACACGGTGCTGAAGGGCGATTGGGGCTATCGCGGCTTCGTCATGTCCGACTGGAGCGCGGCCCATGACACGGTGGGCAATGCGCTGGGCGGCCTCGATCAGGAGACCGGCGTCTCGAACGACGACAATTACGTCTGGCGCGACAAGCTCAAGGCGGCGATCGCGGCCGGCACAGTGCCGATGGCGGTGCTCGACGACAAGGTCCGGCGGATCGCGCGCGCCCTGATCGAGAGCGGCGCGATCGATCATCCCGTCGCGCCCGGCCCGATCGATTTCGTCGCCGACGCCGGGGTCTCGCAGGCGGTGGCCGAGGCCGGTATCGTGCTGCTGAAGAATGACGCCGGTATCCTGCCTTTGGCAAAGACCGCCCGGCGGATCGCGGTGATCGGCGGCCATGCGGATGTCGGCGTGCTCACGGGCGGCGGATCGGCGCAGGTCTATTCGCCGGGTGGGAATGCGGTGCGCGGCCTCGGGCCGGCGCACTGGCCGGGGCCGATCGTCTATGCCAAATCCTCGCCCGTCGATGCGCTCGCGGCCGAGCGGCCCGATGCGGCGATCCGCTACGAGGATGGCCGGGATATCGCCGCTGCCGCTGCGGCGGCCAAGCAAGCCGACGTCGCCATCGTCTTCGCGACCCAGTGGACGGCGGAATCGCTCGATTTTCCACTGACCCTGCCGGACGGGCAGGACCGCCTGATCGCCGCCGTCGCGGCCGCCAACCCGCATGTCGTCGTCGTGCTGGAGACCGGCGGTGCCGTCACGATGCCATGGCTGGATCGGGTCGGTGCCGTGGTCGAGGCCTGGTATCCGGGTACGCGCGGCGGGCCGGCCATCGCGCGCGCGCTGACGGGTGCGATCAACCCCTCCGGCCATCTTCCCATCAGCTTCCCGCGCACGCCGGATCAATATCCGCGTCCGGCGATCGTCGGGCAGGATGTGCCGAAGAAGCAAGGGTTCGACGTGCGCCTCACGGAAGGGGCGGCCGTCGGCTACAAATGGCTCGACAGGACCGGCGCCGCGCCGCTGTTCCCGTTCGGCCATGGGCTCAGCTACACGCGCTTCGCCAGCGACGGCCTGACCGCGACACGGAGCGGCGAGGCGTTGCAGGTGCGGTTCCGCATCCGCAACACCGGCCCCGTCGCCGGCGCGGCGGTCGGCCAGGTCTATGTGTCGCCCGTGTCCGGCGGGTGGGAAGCGCCCAGGCGCCTCGGCGGCTTCCGCAAGCTGACGATCGCACCCGGCGCGGCGGAGACGGCGGACGTCACGGTCGATCCGCGCCTGCTCGCCTTATGGGATGAGGGGCGCCATGGCTGGCACGTCGCGGCCGGGCGCTACCGGGTGACGCTGGCCCGGTCGGCCAGCGATCCGGGTCAGAGCGTCGAGGTCGATCTCCCTGAGCGCTGGCTACCGGCGGGTGCGGGGATCAAGGCCGGATCTTGACGATCACCCGCTTGTAGCGCGGCCCGGGCGGTGTGACCGCCCAGGCCGCTCCTCCCTGGATCAGTTGCCGCCGATCACCTTGACGAGGCCCGGATCGATCTTCGCCTTGCCGATGGTGTCGAGCCGGTGCGCCGCCTCGTTCCAGTGCAGCGTCGTGCTGGTGCCGGCGCCCTTGCGATAGGCGTTGGTCTCGCCGTCATCGTCATAGAGGGTGAAGCTGGCGTCGCGCCCCGGATAGACGCGGATGCTTTCCAGCGGCTGCTTCTGCATCGTGTTCTGCACCTGTGCGCCCATCGGCACGATCGAACCCGCGCGCACGAACAGCGGGATGCGGTCGATCGGCGCGTCCGCCGTCACCGTCTGGCCGCCGGCATATTTGCGGTTGGTCCAGTAATCGTACCAGTCCGCGCCGGCCGGCAGGTAGACCGGCCGGCTGGTCTGGCCCTGGCTGGTGACGGGCGCCACCAGGAAAGCCTTGCCCAGCATATATTCGTCGCCGAGATTGGCGACGGCCGGATCGTTCGGGAAATCCATGAACAGGCCGCGCATGAACGGCGCGCCGGTCTCATAGGTCTCGTGGCCCAGCGCATAGAGATAGGGGATCAGCGCGTAGCGCAGGCGCAGATATTGGGCGAGGATCGGCTCGGCCGCTTTGCCGTACTGCCAGATCGCGGTGCCGGGGCGCTCGCCATGGATGCGCAGCGTGGGCGTGAAGGTGTTGTATTCGAACCAGCGGACGAACAGCTCCGGATAATCGGTATAGCTCGCCGGCATCGCGGTGGCGCCCGCCGGATCGACCAGCAGCGCGTGCGGCGGCGGCGGGCCGCTCGGATCCTGCCAGCCGCCGGTATCGCTGCCCCAGTATGCGAGGCCCGAGGCGGTGAAGTCGAGGCCGGTCGGCACCTGCCGCTGCAGCGCCTCCCACGTCGAATGCACGTCGGACGACCAGAACAGGCAGCCGTTGCGCTGGGTGCCGGTATAGGCCGCGCGGCACAGGATCAGGTTGCGCTTGTCGGGCCGGTCCTCGGCCGATCCCTGCGCGACGCTCTCGGTGTGGAGCAAAGGGAAGAGGTTGTGATAGCGATCGCCCGAGCCGATCGAATAGAAGAAGCCGTCCGGCACCAGATCGGGCTCGGTCTCGTCCAGCCAGAACCAGTCGAAGCCCTGCGACGCGATATTGTCGCGGATCTTGCCCCAGAACCATGCGCGCGCATCGGGGTTGGTGCTGTCGATCAGGGCGCCGGCCCGGTCCGATCGGGAGGGGAGGCCGTCGACGACCTTGCCGTCCTTGTCCTTGAGCAGCCAGCCCTTGCTTTCGAGATAGCCGAAATAGCGGGAGTCACGCTCGAAGCGCGGCCAGACGCTGATGATCGAATGCAGCCCCATGGCATGGAGCTGATCGTTCATGCCCTTGGGATCGGGGAAATATTTGCGGTCGATGTCGAGCTGGCCCATCCGCGTCCAGTAGAACCAGTCGAGCACCATCACGTCGAGCGGATAGCCGCGGCTGCGATAGCCGTTGGCGATGTCCATCATCTCCTGCTGGCTCTCGTAGCGCGCCTTGGACTGGATGAGGCCGAAGGCCGCCTTGGGCGGCAGCGGCGTCGCGCCCGTCAGCTTGGCATAGCCGGCATAGATGTCGTCAGTGGTCTTGCCGGCGATCAGGAAGAAGGAGACGCGCTCGCCGACATTCGATTGCCAGCTGGTGCTGCTGTGCAGGCCCGGCGACACGATCGTCTCGGACGGATTGTCCCACAGGATGCCATAGCCCTTGTTGGTGACCATGAAGGGCACGCACACCGTCTCGCCGGCCGGGGCGTCGTAATAATGTTTGCAGTCGATCGTGCGGCCGCGAAGGTCGAGCACGCCCTCCTGATTCTGGCCGAGCCCGTAATAATGTTCGTCGGCCGGCGCGGCGAAGGAGGCGCCGACCTTGAAGGTCTTCTCGCCCGCGACGGTGTTGGGGGACATGCTCCAGCCGGTCATGCGCGTCAGCGGCGTGCCGTCGGCGGAGGAGAACGTCACCGAGGCCGGCGGCAGGCTGGGCGCGAAATAGATTTCCATCTGGCTCGGCGCCTTGGGCCAGGGCTGGGCCGGCACCGTCACCGAGAGGCCGGCGGAGGTGAAGACGTCGTCGCCCTTCGCGTCGACGCTGTGGCTCCAGCCGCTGGCGTCGGCCTTGGCGTTGGGACCCTCGCCCGGCGGCGCATCGGCCAGCGCGCGATCGAGCGCGAGCGTGACCCGCACGATGTTGGGCGCATAGGGTTCGATCGAGACGATCGTGCCATGGCGATCGAGGCTCGCCATCGGCGCCGCGGCGGCGGGCAGGGCGATCGTGGCGCAGCCGGCGAGCAGGGCGGCCTGAACTAGGGTCTTCATCGGGTCACTTTCCGCTGGTTGGCTGCTGGTCGATCGTGACGAGCAGGATGTCGTTGCTGTGCATGGGCAGGGTGAAAGCGAGGCGTCCGTCGGCGCCGACCTCCACCGGGCGATCGACCTCCGGCGCGTCGCGCGTCAGGTCCTGCAACTGGCGAAGCTGACGAGGGGCGAGGCTCTTCGGCATGCCCATGTCGATATAAGCCGAATAAGCGTCGTTATGCCGGTAGCCGGTGCGATACGCCCGCACGCGGTAGAAGCCCGCCGCCAGATGCGCGAAGGCGAGATCGGCTGGGGCGGACGGGCTGTTCGGCACCAGATGCGTGTAGAAGGGGCGGTTGCTGATCTTCTGGTCGGGTTGCTGCCAGTCCCATATCAGCGCCGCCGTGCGGGTGCCGTCGGTTGCGGCCATCACCTGTTTGTCCGCTACCGGCACGGCGCGGCCCTCGATCGCGTTCAGATATTTGTAGGCGAAGTAAGCCGGCTTGCGGATGCCCTCGCGGTTCATCAGGCCGAAGCCGCCCTGGAAGGGCGCCGTGGGTGGGCCGGGCTCCTCGAACAGATCGGTGTAGGTCCAGTAGCTCATGCCCTGGACCAGGCCCTCCGTCCCCTTGAGCTTGGAGAGGATGTAGGGCGCGCTGATATAGCTGTCGTGCACGGCGTCGCGCGGCGTGTAGCTGGTGCTCCATTCGGTGAAATAGAGCGGCAGTTCCGGAAAGCGCGAGGCTGCGATCTGCTGGCGGACCTTGCGGACGTCACCGATGATCGCGTCCTGGTCGGGCGAGAGCCTGGTGTCCTTCTCGCCTTTCTCGTCGAGGAAGCCGCCGTCCACGCCATAGGCATGGGTGGTGACGAAATCGACGGGCGCGCCGGATTGCGCGACATGATCGAGAAACTCGGGCACCCACGCGGCGCCGGCGGTCGACGGGCCACCGACCTGCAATACGGGATCGATCGCCTTCAGCGTGCGCGCCGTCCGGTCGTAGAGCTCGAAATAGGCCTGCTGGTCGCCACCCTCCCAGAAGCCGCTGAGATTGGGCTCGTTCCACACCTCGAAATACCAGCGACGGACCTCGGCGACGCCGTAGCGCTGCTGCATGTGGCGGACGAACGCGTCGACCAGCGCCGTCCACATTGCGGGCTTGGGATGGGAGGTGTTGCCCTTCCAGTAGAAGATGCTGTTGTCCGAGGTCGCGAGCGCGTGCGGCGTGAAGCCGAGCTCGACGAAGGGGCGGATGCCCTTGGACAGCAGGGCGTCATAGAGCGCGTCCGTCTTTGTCCAGTCATAGACGGTGCGGCCATTCTCGACGCGGACCGCGCCCAGCACGTCGTGGAAGATGGCGTGGAAGCGGATATAGCGGAAGCCGAGCTCATCGACCGCCGTCTTGAGCTGGGCCTGGGAGTCCGGGCGGATCAGGGTGCCCGGAAAATCCGAGCCGATGGAGAGGTCGAAAAAGCGGTCGACCGGCTTTTCGGCCTGCGCGACATCGATGGCGATGGTGCGGTCCGCCGCGCATGCGGCTTGGCCGGCCAGCGTCGCGAGGCCACCCGCCAGGGCCAATGCCCATCCTTTGCTGCCCTGTCCCATCGGCCCTCCCGATCTCGCTCTTTGATGGTAGCGTTAACTTCTCTCGGCGCGCTTGTCGATGTCCTTGGTGGTCAGGCGCGACCGGGCAGGTGACGGTCGATCATGGCGCGCCAGGCATCGAAGCGTTGCGTGGAGCGGTCGTGGTCGAAGCGATCGATATTGGGGTCGTAATGTTCCGGCCGCCATCCCAGCGCGTCGAAGGCCGACAGCCAGATATCCCGCGTCCAGGGCTGTGGATCGGCGGGGAGGAGACCGGCGAAGCGGTATCGCGCTTCATAGCGATCCAATGTTGCGGACGGCGTGTCCCGGCCGGCGAGCCGGGCCAGCATGGCGGATGCGCTGTCCATGCCCGCCAGCTCGATCGCGAGCAGCCGGTTATATTCGCGTGCCAGCAAGGGCATCGCATCGGGACGGGGCAGGAAAGTCGCGAGCCGGGCCGCCGCCGAGAGCACCCCCGCGATCGCGAAGGGTTCGGCGGCATCCAGGCGCCGCGCGGCGGTTCCGATCGCCAGGATCCGGCCATGCCAGCCGGCCTCGTTGGTCCATGCGGCAAGGCCGCCTTCGCTGGCATCGATCAGCAGGTCGGCCTCGATGGCGTTCCCGTCCGTGAAATGGGGAGCCCCTGCCGGCCGGTCCATAGCGGCGGTGGCGGCCGAGCAGAGGACGCCGTGCGACACGGCAACCTCCCGCAGCAAAGCTCTGTAGCGATCGGCGTCGATCTCCCATCCGGCGCTGATGCTGCGCAGCAGAGCGGGATCGGAATCCGCGCGAAGCTGGCCACCGGACTGGAGCGCCCTGTTCGCGGACAGGGCGGCCAGAGCCGGCGCGCGACCCTCGCTGCGCAGCCTGATCCAGGCATCGACGAAATTGCCCGGCCCCTCCGGATCGCCATAGGAGCCATAGGGGATCAGCGCCCCGGCCCCGCCGGCGCCGACGATGCGGATCCCGTATCTCGGCTGTCCGAAGGCGGCCAAGGTGGCGGGCGCGATGCGCAGCAAATGGTGCGCGCCCGCCACGACGGGCGGCAACGCGATCGTATCCGCACCGCGCGCATGCGACGTGGGGATGACGAGCAGCGTGCCGGAGCGCCGCGACAGCTGGCGGAACAGGGCCGCGAACAGCCACGCTTCGATGCCGTCGCCCAGGATCGCGATGCGTGGACCGTTCATGGCCGTGATCCCGTCTCGCCCAGCCATTGCTCGATGAAGCGCCGATGCTGCGGCATCGTGCCGACATGCTGCGCGATCAGGTCGCGCCCTCGCGCCAGATGGCGCTCGACGGCGTCACGGGGCTCGATATCGGCGGCCGGATGATGGACTGCGGGTTGCGCGCCCAGGCCGAACAGGATCGCCGCCCAGCTCGGTTCGGCGAAGCTCTCCGGGTCGCGGATCGATATCTCGCCGGTTCGCTGGAACAGGTCGATCTGCTCGGCGAGCGAATCCGGAATCGGCTGGTCGCGCATCGCCTGCCAGAAGGGTTCCGTCCGCCTTCCCAGCCGATAATGGAGGATGACGAAATCCCGGATGCCGGCGAAGGCATTGGCCATGTAGCGATCATATTCGTCGGCCAGCGCGGGATGGAGCCCGGCGAACGGGAAAAGCTGGACGAGCTGGCTGATGCCGCGCTCGATCAGGTTGATGCTCGTCGATTCGAGCGGCTCGAGGAAGCCGCCCGACAGGCCGATCGCGATGCAATTGCCGACCCAGAAGCGTCGCCGGTGCCCCGCCTTGAAGCGAAGCTGCCGGGGCTCCGCCAGTGCTTCGCCGTCGAGATTCGCCATGAGCGTATCGAGCGCGGCCTGATCGTCCTGGAAGGCGCTGGCATAGACATGGCCGTTGCCGATGCGATGCCGCAGCGGAATCCGCCAGCGCCAGCCGGCCGCCCCGGCGGTCGAGCGCGTATAGGGCTCGATCGCATCGGTGCCGGCGCAGGGCACCGCCCAGGCGCGATCGGCGGGCAGCCAATGCGACCAGTCGTCGAACGGCACCCCGAGCGTCTGCCCGAGCAGCAGCGACCGGAAACCCGAGCAATCGACGAAGAGATCGCCCTCGATGGCGCGCTCGCCCTCCAGCCGAAGGCGCGAGATCAGCCCGGTCTCGCCATCGAGATCGACATCCACAATGCGGCCCTGGACATGCTCGGCCCCCGCTTCAGTCGCGAGGCGCCGGAGATGCGCCGCATAGAGGCTCGCATCGAAATGATAAGCGTAGGAGTAGGTCGAGGCCAGCGACCGGGCATCGGCCGACGGCGGCTGGAACCGGCCGGCCAGCGCCGCTTGCGCTGGCAGCGAATAAGCGTCGAGCGCCTCGCTCTGGCCCAGGCGGACCAGCTGATGATGTGGCGAGAGGCCGGCGATATCGGGGCCATGATCGCCGAAGCCGTGGAAGAAGCTGTGTCCGGGCGCGCGCCAGTCGCGAAATTCGATGCCGAGCTTGAAGGTGGCCTGCGTCTCGCGAACGAACGCGCGTTCGTCGACATTCGCCCAGACGTTGAAGTGGCGGATGGTGGGCAGCGTGGCCTCGCCAACGCCGACCGTGCCGATCTCCGGCGATTCCACGAGCGTGACGAGCGGTGCGTGAGGCCCCGCCATCCGCGTGAGCGCGAGCGCCGTCATCCAGCCGGCGGTGCCGCCGCCGACGATCACGACCCGTCTGATCGAAGGTCCGGTCATGTCCCCATCGTCCCCCGGACAATGTTAAAGAGGTGGCGGGCGGACGTCCACAAGACGCCACCCGCCACAGGGGGAGATTTAGAAAGTGACCCGCATCGAGGCCGTGTAGCGGCGATCGCTGACGAACCAGGCGCGGCCCATCAGGCCGGTCGTCTGCTTCATGAGCACGCGGTTCTGGGCGTTGTTGAGGTTCTGCGCTTCGACACCGAACGAGACCTTGTCGTTCAGGAACTTGAAGAAGATCGAACCGTCGAGCTGGCCATAGGCGGCATTGTAGGTCGGCAGGCCCCAGAGGACGCAATGGTCCGCCGCGGTGTTGCCGCCGCACTGCACGCCACCGGCGGTAAGCGGGGTGCCGTCCGATCCCTGCGTGCCGTTGACGTTGGTCGCCAGCAGATACTTGCTGCGCCAATTGTAGGCGAGGCGGACCGACAGGATGCCCTTCTCGTAATAGCCCGTCAGGTTGTAGCTGTACTTTGACAGGCCTTCGAGCGGCAGGTTCCCGAAGATCGCGCCGTTGGTGTCGACGCCGTTGATCGACACGAAGGATGCGCTGCCCGATTGCAGGCCCGATGCGTTGACCTTCGTCTTGCTGTCCACGAACGTGAAGTTGGAGGTGACGCCGAAGCCGCTCAGGAAGCCCGGCAGGAAGGTGAAGGCCTGGTTGTAGCCGACCTCCAGGCCTTTGATGTTGGCGGTGCCGACATTGTAGGGCGCGGTGAGCGGGTAGGTGATGCCGTCGAACTCGAACGACTCCGTCACGTTGCGGATGATGTTGTTCAGATGCTTGTAGAAGACCGTGGCCGTGAGCGAGCTGGCTTTGCCGAAATACCATTCGAGCGCGGCGTCGACCTGGTTCGAGGTGATCGGTTTGAGATAGGGATTGCCCGACGCGGTCGAGTTGAAATTATAGGTTCCCGTGGTCGTATCGTACGAGGCGGACAGCGGCGTATAGGCCTGCAGCTGCGTATAGTCCGGCCGGGTCATGGCGCGGGCGACGGCGAAGCGGGCCTGCAGCCTCGGGGTGATCTTGTAGAGCAGATTGAGGCTCGGCAGGAAGAAATGGTACTTGGTCTTGGCGTCGATCGCCTGCGATTCACCGGTGAACACCGGGCCGCCCGCCGGCTCCCCCGAAATCGGGTTCGGCTGGACGATGAAGCCGTCGGCGCTCAGATCCGTATGGATATAGCGCAGGCCGACATTGCCGCTGAGCGGCACGCCGAGATTGTCGAAATCGAAGTTCAGCACGCCGTAGAGCGCATAGCTCTTCTCGTGCAGCACGTTCTGGTTGGCCGCCGTATACTGGGCGAGCGCGAAGGTCGGGCAACTCGCGGCCGGGTTGATCTGCTCGCAGAGCTGCGTCGTGATGTTGTGGAGCGCGAGGTAGCTGCCCGGATAATCCGTCGCCTGCGATGTGGCGGGGAAGACGACGGAGAGCGGGACGTTCGCGCCGCCATGGTAGAAATCGTTGCCGAAGTTGAACGTGGTGCTCGCCAGCGGATAGTTGGACAGATAGGCGAGCGTCGGGATGGTGCCGGGCACCTGCCAGGTCTGGCTGACCGCCTGCCAGTTGTACGGCGTCGCCTGGTTGTTTTCCTTGGTGTTGGTCATGCGACCACCGAACTTGAAGCTCTTCAGGAAGCCGCCGGTGTCGAGGTCGTAATCGAGATCGGCGCGATAGGCCCACTCGTTGCCGACATTGTGCTGCTTCTCGTCCATCGTGAACGCCCAATAATAATTGGACGCATTGCCGATGAAGGACGGGTCGACCGAGACGCTCGGCACGCCCTTGGTCAGGTCGACCGTCTCGCTCGGCAGGTTGACGCCGGTGGCGACCGTCGAATCGAAGCTCTTGTTGGTCGCATGAACGTGCTGCAGGTCGGCGCGAATGGTCAGCCGTTCGATCGGATGCCATTTGACCGAGCCGGAAATGTCGGTCGTGACCGAGGTCTGGTCGGCGCTGCGCACATCGTCGCTGAACGGCATGCCGTTGCCGTCCGCCGGATTGGGATCGGTCTCGGTGCCCTTCTGGAAGACGCCATTGTCGTCGAACTGGAATTGCGTGCCGGCGGCGGGGACGATGTTATAGGCATTGTCCTGCGCGAAGATCGCATGTTCGGCCCAGTGGAACTTGTAGCGCGACTGGAAGAAGGTCGCCGTCACGTCGAGATTGTCGGCGGGCTTCCACTGCAGCGCGCCATAGGCACCGAAGCGCTTGCGCGTGTAATCGAGCCGGCGCCAGTCGATGCCCTTGGGGATATAGACCGTCTTGCCGGGGACGAGATCGGTGCGCGGATAATAAGGCTCGACCTGCACGCCGTCGGTGCGCGTGGCGCTGATCGAATAGGCGACGTCGGCCAGCACGCCGATCTCGCCGATCGGGGTTTCCCAGCGATTGCTGTAGAGGGCGGAGAAGGAGGGTTCGAGTTCCTTGCGCAGATCGCCCATCGAACCCGAGGCCGACACGCTGATGACCTGGCCCTTGGAATCGAACGGCAGGCGCGTGCGCAGGTTGACGAGACCGCCGATACCGCCCTCGATCAGGTCGGCCGAGGGATTCTTGTAGACGTCGACGCCCGACAGCAGCTCCGGCGGCACGTCCTCGAAGCTCAGCACGCGGCCGCCATTGGCGCTGAACGCATCGCGGCCGTTGAGTTCGGAGCGCACGAAGGTGAGGCCGCGGATATTCACGCCCGATCCCTCGACCGAGAAGTGATCCGGGTCGGCGCGGGAGATGAAGTGATCGATGGTGACGCCGGTGATGCGTTGGAGCGTTTCCGTGACGCTGCGATCGGGCAGCTTGCCGATATCGTCGGCGCTGATCGAATCGACGATCTGGTTGGCGTTGCGCTTGATGCCGATCGCATTGGCGATCGAGGCGCGCTGGCCGGTCACCACGATCTCGCCGGGATTGGCCTTGCCGGGGGTGGCGGCGCCCTGCTGGACGGGCGTGCCGGGCTGTCCGTTGGGGCTCGTCGGCGATGCCGATCCATTGTCGGTCTGGCCATTGGCCGCCTGCGCGAAAGCCGGCGCCGAAATGGTCGCGAGCGCGAAGACGGCGGCGGATGCGCCAGCGCAAAGAAGCCCAATACGGCGCGTGCGGGCGCAGCCCGCAGGCGTCAAATTCCCAGCCTTCATGTCTATCCCCTCCATGCGGCCCTCGTCCTGATCCGCGCCATTCAATGATAGCGTTATCAAATCAGGTGACGATCGAGTTCTTCTACTCGTCGGGCACAGATTGGTCGTAACATCTCGCTAACAGGTCGGCAACAGCTTTTTGTTGCGCGCTAACATTTTCGTCAGCGCAGGATGCGGAACGCAGCATAAGAGTGCGGCGGAATGACCATGGACACGCTATTCCGTGCGTTGGGATCCTGTGCGGCGGCGGTCTGGCCCGCGTCCGGGGAGGCCGCGTTCAGCGTCGCGCCGCTTTGCAGGTCCTGCAAGGCGCGGCCCGCCACATGCAGCGTGACAGGGGTGGATTCCGCGCGGAACGACTGCACGACCACGGTGTCATTGTCATAGGCGAACAGGGAGACCTGCGCGGGCGCGTCCATCCACGCCGGCATGCCCTTCTGCGCGACTTGCCGAATCTGCGACAGCACGGCCGGCGGCAGCGCATAGAGGTCGCTCGGATTCTCCGGAATGGTCAGCATGTAAAGCGTGCCGGCCGAATAATGGTTCATCAGCAGCAGCGGAAAGCCCTTGGCGCCCGCGACCCCGCGCACGATCGCCCAACTGTCGTTGGTGTAGAAGCGGACGTCCGGAAACAGGATCGGCTTCTGCGCGCCGTCCGTCGCATTGAGGCTGGTGCCGTTGCCGGCGCCGAAGCCTTCGACGAACTGGTCGATCATCACGCGCCGCCCGGTCGGCGTCCATTCGGCGAGATCCTGGAAGCCCTTGCCTTGCAGGGCCTCGACCAGGCCCGAGGTGACGATCACGGTCGCGCCGCGCTTGAGCGCGCCCTCGATCCGGCTGACGATCGCGGGATCGGCGGCGGCGGCCTGGGTGAGCAGGACGGTCTTGGCATCGTCCGGGAAATGCGGAGACAATTCGATCGGCAGGCCGATCATGCCGAGATAATTGTGGAGGAAGTCCTCGCCGCTCGACTGGTAGGGCTTGTAGCTGGCGATGCCGACCGGATGGCCGAGACCGCTCAGCACCTTGTCGACCGATTCGAGCGCCAGGCCGGCGGCGCGGCCCCAGCCGGCGGGCAGATCGGTGCCGGTGGCGCGCCAGCGCTTGAGCTCGGCCTGCCAATCGAAGCTCGTCGCCTGATGGCCCCAGGGGCGGATGCCGGGCTCGGCGGCCTCGTCGTTGGACATGGGGCGCCAGTTGAACAATGTGACTTCGCCCGTCTTGGCGAACAGCGTGTCCCAGAGCTGCTCGGCATAGCGATCGATGTCGCGCGTCGAGGCTTCGTCGACCCAGCCGCCGGTATTCGCGCCCGGCCGGATGTTGTCGTAATAGCGGATGATCTCGTAGCTCTCATATTGCTGGAGCAACTGGTCGGTGAGCGTCGGATCGCGGGATTCGGTGCCGGTGTGGATGCCGTCGAACATCCGGGCCTCCTGGTCGAGATCGTAGCCCAGTCCCTGGAAATGCTCGTACCAGTTCGGATATTTGATGATCATCCTGACACGGGGATTGGCCGCCTTGGCCGGCCCGATCACGAGATCGCGCGCGACCTTGCGCATCGTGTCGAGGCGATACTGGGTCCAGCTGCGCTTGCCCTTGGCGGCGATGTCGGCGTCGCTCTTGGACGTATAGAAGAAGAAGTCATCGAGGATGACCTCGTTGAAATGCTTCGCCGCAAGTCGCGCGGCACGCTCGCATTCGGCCCGATCGGCCGGGTCCTCATAGTCGAAGGTTCCGAACTGGCCGTTCTTGCCGCCGGCTGCGAGCGTGATGCCGCCGGCGGTCTCGATCCCTTTCGCGGCGAAGTAGCCCTTGACCTTCTCCAACTCGTCATCGGTCGCGAAGTCGTGATCGCGATAGGCCTCGATATAGACCTTGTCGAAATGCAGCTGCGCGGCGGCACGGGCGAATTGCTTGTCGAAGGTCGTCCGGTCGGCGAGACGGCGCGCATCGCCCACGGCGATATAGATCGCGGCGTGGAAATTCTGATAGCGGGCCGGGACCGGCGCGGGCGGGGGATTGGCCGGAGCCTGCGCCCAGCCCGTCGTCGCGATGGCCGTCAGCGATGCCATGGCGAGCGCAAGGTGGCGTGGCTTCATCGTCTCTCTCCCTGTCGCCGCCCGACTCGATCGGATCGGCCGCGTTATTTGTTAGCGATATCATTATTGCGCATATCGATGCCGTTCAAGCATCTTCATGCCGTTGCGATGCCGGATATCGTTATCAGCACGGCAGGCTCGCAAAAGGAGCATGCCTCATTGCGTTCGTCCTGAGCCTGTCGAAGGACGTGCGGCACGCGATGCGCCTGGGGCACGCCCTTCGACAGGTTCGGCGCGAACGGGCTTGGGAGCGCAGGGAGCCTTCAGGTGAAGGGGTGGCGGGGCGCCGTTTCCGTCACGCCGTCTCCGCGATGCCGTCGATGCGGCGTGGCAATCCGAACGGATTGGCGGACTGGACGGCCCCCGGCAGAAGCGCCTCGGGCAGATCCTGATAGCAGACCGGGCGCAGGAAGCGTTCGATCGCGGCCGTGCCGACGGAGGTCGAGCGAGGATCGGAGGTCGCGGGGAAGGGGCCGCCGTGCACCATCGCCGTCGAGACCTCGACCCCGGTCGGCCAGCCATTGGCCAGGATCCGGCCCGCCTTGCGTTCCAGCACCGGGATCAGGGAGGCCGCGGCTTCGTAATCCCCCTGGTCGATCTGCAGGGTGGCGGTCAGCTGGCCTTCCAGCCCTTCGAGCAGCGCCGCGACCTGCGCTAGGTCCTTTGCGCGGATCACGAGCGAGGCGGCGCCGAAAACCTCATGGGATAGGGTCGGGTCGGCGAGGAAGCGATCCGCGTCGGTCAGGAACAGCGCGGCGCGCCCGAGCGTGCATCCCGTGCCGTCGGCGCCGCGTGCCAGCGTTTCGACCGCCTGATTTCCCTCGAGCGCGGAAACGCCCTTGTCGAAGGCGCTCTGGATGCCCTGGGTCAGCATCACCTGCGGTTGCGCCTGTTCGAGCGCCCGCGCGGCGGTGTCGGCGAAGCGGTCGAGATCCGGGCCGGCGATGCCGATGGCGATGCCCGGATTGGTGCAGAATTGCCCGGCACCCATCGTCAGCGACCCAACATAGGCTTTCGCCAAGGCCTCGCCGCGCGCCGCCAGCGCCTCGGGGAACAGGATGACGGGGTTGATGCTCGACATCTCGGCATAGACCGGAATGGGCTCCGGCCGCGCGGCGGCCAGCGTCACCAGCGCCAGGCCACCGGCACGCGATCCGGTGAAGCCCACCGCCTTGATCCGCGGATCGGTGACGAGCGCGGCGCCGAGGGCGTTCGCCGGCCCCTGCACCAGCGAGAAGGTCCCCTCGGGCAGGCCGCATTCGGCCACTGCGGCCTGGATGGCGTCGGCGACGAGGCGCGTGGTGCCGGGATGAGCGGGATGCCCCTTCACCACCACCGGGCAGCCGGCGGCCAGCGCGGACGCGGTGTCTCCGCCCGCCACGGAGAAGGCCAGCGGGAAGTTGGAGGCGCCGAAGACCGCGACCGGGCCGATCGCGATGCGGCGCTGGCGCAGATCGCTGCGCGGCAAAGGCGCCCGATCGGGCAGCGGCGTGTCGAAGGTGACGCCCACCCAGTCGCCCCGGCGCAGATGGGTCGCGAACAGGCGGAGCTGGCCCGTCGTGCGGCCGCGCTCGCCCGCCAGCCGCGCCTGCGGCAGGCCGCTTTCCTGCATGGCCCGCGTCACCAGGGCGTCGCCCAATGCCTCGATCCGGTCGGCAATCGCCTCAAGGAAGCGGGCGCGCTGGTCCGGAGTGGTTTCGCGGAACGCATCGAACGCCTCGGCGGCCAGCCGGCAGGCTTCCGCCACATCCTCGGTGGTGGACACGGAGAAGATGGGGGCGATCTCCTCGCCCCGGGACGGATCGACCCCGCTGAAGCCGTCCTTGCGCGTGACCGCCCGCGCGCCGATGAGGAAATGCCCGTCCATTCGCTAAGCTCCGTTCGTCTGGGAAGGCGCGGAGACATCGCCCTGGAATCGGACGCGCGACCTTCGGCCGGCGCATTATAGCCGATCGTCATGCGAGCGCTACCACACGATGGGCTCCCGCCATTGTGGCGCGGCCCGAGCCCATGCTACATCGCTGCGATGGCGATCCGTTCCCGCAAGCCCCGTACCTCCCGTTCCCGGCAAAGTGGCGCTCCCACGATCGTGGACGTCGCCGAACTGGCGGGCGTGTCGGCCATGACGGTGTCGCGCGTGATCAATGCGGAGAGCAATGTTCGCGAGGAGACCCGCGAAACGGTCAATGCCGCGATCGCCAGCCTGAACTACGCGCCCAACCGGGCCGCGCGCAATCTGGCGGGCGCGGGGCAGATCCGCATGGGCCTCCTCTTCAGCAACCCGAGTTCGGCCTATCTGTCGGAATTCCTGCTGGGCGGCCTCGATCAGTCGTCGCGATCGGATATCCAGCTCGTCGTGCAGAAATGCGAGATCGACGATCATGAGCGCGATGTCGCGGAACGCCTGATCTCGGGCGGCGTCGACGGCGTCATCCTGCCGCCCCCTTTGTGCGATTCCCGCTCGGTTCTCGATCTGCTGATCGAGCGCAACGTGCCCACGGTGGTGGTGGCGACCGGGAGCCCGCCGCCCGAGGTTGCCGCCGTGTCGATCGACGACCGGGCGGCCGCCTGCGAGATGACGCGCCACCTGCTCACCCTGGGGCACAACCGCATCGGCTTCATCGAGGGCAATCCCAATCTGACCGCCAGTGCCGAACGGCTGGACGGATACAGGATGGCGCTCTCCGAGGCGGGGATCGCCTTCGACGAGGCGCTGGTCGCGCACGGGCTCTTCACCTATCGCTCGGGGCTCGATGCCGCGGACGAACTGCTGGAACTCGACGACGCCCCATCGGCGATCTTCGCCAGCAACGACGACATGGCCGCCGCGACCGTGGCCGTGGCGCACCGCCGGGGGCTCGACGTGCCGGGCGACCTGACGGTGTGCGGTTTCGACGATACCGCGATCGCCACGACCATCTGGCCCGAGCTCACCACCATCCATCAGCCGATCGCGGACATGTCGCGCGCCGCGGTGGAGATGCTTGCGGGCATCCTGCGGGCGCGTCGCAACGGCCAGAACGACAAGCGCCACCTGACGCTCGATTACACGCTGATCCGCCGCCAGTCGGATGCGGCACCCCGGCGGCGGCCGCGCTCGCGCGCCCGGACCACAGGGGCGGATTGACGCTAAGTTAGCGCTCCCATAATAGCTCTCCATCTAGGAGAGAGAGAGCCGATGGACCGCATCCCCGCAAAGCCCTTCCGCTCGCGCGACTGGTTCGCCGATCCGGCGCGCGCCGACATGACGGCGCTCTATCTCGAACGCTTCATGAATTACGGGCTGACCCCGGCCGAATTGCGCTCCGGCCGGCCGATCGTCGGGATCGCCCAGACGGGCAGCGACCTGTCGCCCTGCAACCGCATCCATCTCGAGCTGGCGAAGCGCGTGCGCGAGGGCATTCGCGATGCGGGCGGCATCGCGATGGAATTTCCGGTCCACCCCATTTTCGAGAATTGCCGGCGGCCGACCGCGGCGCTCGATCGCAACCTGGCCTATCTCGGCCTCGTCGAGGCGCTATACGGCTATCCGATCGACGCGGTGGTGCTCACGACCGGCTGCGACAAAACCACGCCCGCCGGGATCATGGCCGCGTCGACCGTCGACATCCCCGCGATCGTGCTGTCGGGCGGCCCGATGCTGGACGGCTGGCACGAGGGCGAGCTGGTCGGCTCCGGCACCGTGATCTGGCGCTCGCGCCGCAAGCTGGCGGCGGGCGAGATCGACGAGGAGGAATTCCTCCAGCGCGCCTGCAGCAGCGCGCCCTCAGCCGGGCATTGCAACACGATGGGGACGGCCTCGACGATGAACGCGGTGGCCGAGGCGCTGGGCCTGTCGCTGACGGGCTGCTCGGCGATCCCGGCGCCCTATCGCGAGCGCGGCCAGATCGCCTACGAGACCGGCCGGCGCATCGTCGATATGGCCTATGAGGATTTGCGCCCCTCGAAGATCCTGACGCGCGCCGCCTTTCTCAATGCGATCCGGGTGGTGAGCGCGATCGGGGGCAGTTCCAACGCGCAGCCGCATATCGCCGGCATGGCGCAGCATGCCGGGGTGGAGCTGCATCGCGAGGACTGGTCGCGCTACGGCTATGAGGTGCCGCTGATCGTCAACATGCAGCCGGCGGGGCAATATCTCGGCGAACGCTTCCACCGCGCGGGCGGTGTGCCGGCGGTGATGGCCGAGCTGGCGGATGCCGGCCTGCTCGACGGCGCTTGCCTGACGGTGACGGGCCGGACCATCGGCGACAATATCGCCGGCAGGCATTCGCGCGACCGCGAGATGATCCGCACCATCGCCGAGCCGCTGATGGCCAAGGCCGGCTTCCTCGTCCTGCGCGGCAATCTCTTCGACTTCGGGATCATGAAGACGTCGGTGATCTCGGAGGCGTTCCGCGCGCGCTATTTGTCGGCGCCGGGTGCGGAGAACCGCTTCGAGGGGCGGGCGATCGTGTTCGACGGATCGGACGATTATCATCACCGCATCAACGATCCGGCGCTCGCCATCGACGAGCATTGCATCCTGGTGATCCGCGGCTCCGGCCCGCTCGGCTGGCCGGGATCGGCCGAGGTGGTGAACATGCAGCCGCCCGATCACCTGATCCAGCGCGGCATCCTCGCGCTGCCGACGCTCGGCGACGGACGCCAGTCGGGTACCTCCGACAGCCCCTCGATCCTCAATTGCTCCCCCGAGAGCGCGGCTGGCGGCGGCCTCGCCTGGCTGCGCACCGGCGACCGCATCCGCATCGATCTGGACGCCGGCACCTGCGATGCCCTGGTTGAGCCGGAGGAGATCGCGCGGCGCCAGCAGGAAGGCGCGCCCCCCGTGCCCGAGAGCCATACGCCGTGGGAGGAGCTCTACCGCGAGAAGACCGGCCAGCTGGCGGATGGCGGCGTGCTGGACTTCGCCGTCAAATATCGCGGTATCGCGGCACGGACGCCCCGGCACAATCACTAGATCGTCTTGCCTGAACCTGCTCCGTTCGTCCTTCGACTTCGCTCAGGACGAGCGGGTGATCTTGCGAAGTCTGGAAGCCTCCTTCGGACCGTTTCACGCTGTCCGGATCGCCATCCCGATATGATAGGACTGCCCCGGTCGCAGCGTCACCGGCGTCGATCGGTTGAAGGCGTCCGGCATCGATGTCGCCGGCTCGGCGCAGAAGAAGGGTTCGCCCGGCGGGGTGTAGAGGTGCAGCACCGGGGTGTTCTCGCCGGTGAGGAGCAGGTCCCCGTCCGGGCGCGTGATGCGGGCGATGCTGTTCCAGCCGACATAGCTGTTGTCGATGAACGGGGCTTCCCGGACGGAGCCGCCGCTGCCCCAGTCCCCGAAGACGGTCGCGGGCGCGAGCGTCGAGGGCAGGCATTGTTCGTCGCGCAGCCACACCCCTTCCGCATCGAACCGCAGGGACACATCGTCGCCCGCCGGGAAATAGGGATGGAAGCCCAGCGAGGCGGGCATCTCCCGCTCGTCCTCGTTGGCGAGTGTCAGCGTGATCGACAGGCCGCTGTCGTCCAGCGCGAAATGCTGCTCGGCGCGATAGGACCAGGGCCATGCCGCATCGGCCGCGTGGCGATGCACGAGCGTGGCGGAGGCCGCTTCGCTCGCGGCGATGTCCCAGGGCCGCAACCAGCTGACGCCGTGCAGGGGATGGTCCTGCCCGTCGTGATTGGAGGCGAGCGCATAAGGCTGCCCGCCCGCCTCGAAGCGTCCGTGGGCGATGCGATTGGCGTAGGGCACCATCGCGAAGGAGGCGAGGAGGAGGGGTTCGGTCGCGCCCTCCGGCGCCGGCCGCAGCACGTCCCGATCCGACCGGCGCAGGCTGGTGATCGCGCCGCCCAGCTCCGGCGCGAGCGTCAGCGTCCATGATCCGGCGGAGAGCTTCATCCGACCATGTCCTCCAGTTCGCGACCGCGCGTCTCATGGACGAGGGCGCGGACGAAGAAGAAGGAGATCGCCGCCGCCAGCGTATAGCCGAGATAGGTGATCGACAGGCCGGGCGACACGACCAGCGAGGGGAAGCTCACCGAGATCAGCGCATTGGCGATCCATTGTGCGAAACCCGATACCGCCAGCGCCGATCCGCGGATCTGGTTGGGGAACATCTCGCCCAGCATCACCCACATCACCGGTCCCCAACTGGCGTTGAAGAAGACGACGTAGAGATTGGCGGCGACGAGCGCGATCAGGCCGTTATGGCCGGGGAGCGCGACCCCGCCGGCGGCATCGGGCAGCGCCGTGGAGAAGGCCCAGGCGACTGTCCCCAGCGTCACCGTCATGCCGGCCGAGCCGATCAGCAGCAGCGGCTTGCGGCCGATCTTGTCGATCAGGGCGATGGTCAGCAGGCACGCGCCGATCGACAGCACGCCCGAGAGGATGTTGGTCTGCAGCGCATAATCCTCGGTGAAGCCCACCGCCTGCCACAGGGTCGCGCCGTAATAGAAGACGACGTTGATGCCGACGAGCTGCTGGAAGATGGCGAGCCCGATGCCGGCCCAGAGGATCGGGCGGATGCGGCCGGTTGTCTTGTCGATCAGATCGGACAGCTTGGGCTTGTGATGATCGGTGGCGAGGCTGGCGCGGATCTCGGCGACCTTGCGGCGGGCCTCCGCCGCGCCGAACAGCCGCGTCAGGACCGCTTCGGCCTCGGCGTCGCGGCCGCGCACGACGAGATAGCGCGGGCTTTCCGGGATCAGGAGCAGCGCCGAGAGATAGATGGCGGCGGGAATGGTCTGCAGCCAGAACATCCAGCGCCAGGCGGGATAGCCGGCCCACAGGATCGCGGTCGAGCCGCCGGCCGAACGGGCCAGCACGAAATTGGCGACGAAGGCGCCGGTCAGGCCGGAGATGATCATCACCTGCTGGATGCTGGTCAGCCGTCCGCGCAGATGCGCCGGCGTCACTTCGGAGATGTAGACCGGCGAGGTCACGCTCGCCGCGCCGACGCCGAAGCCGCCGACGATGCGGGCGACGATGAAGATCGCCGAGGACCCGGCGGCGCCGGCCAGCAAGGCGGAGACGATGAACAAGGCAGCGGCCAGCATCATCGTGTTGCGGCGGCCGATCAGATCGGACAGGCGACCCGCCCCGAAGGCGCCGATCGAGGAGCCGACCAGGATCGCGCCGACATTGACGCCGATGCCGAAACGGCCGAGCCCGAAGGCGGCCTCGATGCCCTTCTGGGTGCCGTTGATCACGCCGGAATCATAACCGAACATGAAACCGCCGATGGTCGCGACGATCACGACGAGCGCGATCAGCCCGCCATTCATTTGCCTGCCTTCCATGAACCCTCCTGCGCGCCGTTCCTCCGGCGCTCGTATCGACTATCGTGCGCGGCGAAGCGGTGCGGCCGGGATATCCACCCGGAACGTGAACAGATCTCCGGCCAGCGGCTGCTGCGCCAGAGCGGCGGGATCGAGCCCCTGCCGGGCGGTCGTCGCCCAGGCGGTGAGGCCGTCGGCCCCGCCCAGCGCGATCTTGGTGACGTTGGCGACGGGGAAGCGGACGCGCTGCGTCAGCGTGCCGTCGGGTGCGTAGCGGCGTGCTTCCCAGCCGCCGTAGAAACCCAGCCAGATATGGCCTTCGGCATCGCAGACCGCGCCGTCGGGATAGCCGTCATCCGCGTCGAACCGCAGGAACATCTCGCCCACGCCGAGCGCGCCGTCCGGTCCGATCGCGTGGCGGATCACGCGCTGGCCGAGCGTGTCGACATGATAGAGGCGGTCGCCTGCGGGCGGGATGGCCGGGCCGTTGGTGATCACCACTGGTGCGGTCGCCATGGTCTCCACTCGCGCTCCGTCCCAGCGGTAGAGCCGGCCGGTCGGCGCCTGCTCGTCATTGTCCATGGTGCCGAACCAGATCCGCCCCTCCGGGTCCACGCAGGCATCGTTGAGGCGATTGGCGGGCAGCTCGGCATCGATCGTCGCGAGGCGCTCGAACCGGCAGAGCTGGGGATCGAAATGATGCGGGCCGGACCGGAAGCCGACGATCAGGCCGCCGCGCGCGGCGGGGACGACCCAGCCGACATAGTCCGGCGTTTCCCAGCAGGTGCTGCCATGGGCGCCCGGATCATGCCGGTAGATTCGCTTGCGTTTGATGTCGACGAACCACAAAGCGTCGTCGATCCAGATCGGCCCCTCGCCAAGCTGGGCGCCGACCTTGAGCGCGTGGGTGGCGAGCAGGGCGTCGGTCATCGCCAGCCGGCATCGACCCAGTATTCGTGGCCCGTGCACATCCGCGCATCGTCGGAGGCCAGGAACAGGACGAGGGCGGCGACATCGGACGGCTGGATGCGGCCGTCGAGGCACTGGCCCGCGACGATCTCGGCCTCGCCCTGCGGCGTGTACCATTTCTCCTGACGCGGCGTCTGGACATTGCCGGGGACGATCGTGTTGACCCGGATGCCATCCCGGCCGAGATCGCGCGCGAGGCTGCGGGTCAGGCCTTCGATCGCGGCCTTGCACGTCTGGTAGAGGACGAGATCGGGCAGGCCCAGATGCCAGCTGATCGATCCGAAATTCAGAATGGCGCCACCGCCCGCGCGCTGCATCGCGGGGACGACGGCCTTGGCGGCGAAGAATTGATGCCGCAGGTTCACGTTCAGCCGCTCGTTCCAATAGTCCGGGGTGACGTCGGCAATGGTGTGGCGATCGTCGTTGCCGGCATTGTTGGCGAGGATGTCGATGCCGCCGAGCAACTGCTCCAGCTCGGCGATCGTGGTGGCGAGGGCGTCCAGATCGGTCACGTCGCAATGGCGGTAGACCGGCTGGTGAGGTGCATCGGCCGACAGCCGGGCGACCACGCTGTGGCTGGCCTCGTCGTCGATATCGAGGAAGGCGACCCTGGCGCCCTGCGCGGCGAAGGCCTCGACCAGCCCTTCACCGATGCCCGAGCCGCCACCCGTCACGATCACGCGCTTGTCGCGCAGGCTGGGATAGACGGCGCGATCGACCGCGTCCGATGTCTGCTGCAGCATGAACCTCTTCTCTCCTTCGATCATGCTGCCAGGAGCCCGCGTCGGGCAAGGTTCTGCATGAGTCCGCCGATCCCCAAAGTCCAGGCGGGGGCGGCGGCGCTGGTGGTGACGGTGTTGACGAGCGTGCCGAGCCGCGGGCTGCTGATCGTCACGACATCGCCTTCCTTGTGGGTGAAGCCGCGGCCGGGCTCGTCGCGATCCTGCGTCGGCGCGAACAGCGTGCCGAGGAACAGCACGAAGCCGTCGGGATAATGATGCTCGCTCAGCGACTGGGCTAGCAGCTGCTCGGGATCGCGGCTGATCTCACGCATCGAGCTGGTGCCGTCCAGCACATAGCCGTCCGTGCCCTCGATCCGGAGCGCGATCTCGGCGGCCCGCACGTCGTCCATGGTGAAGCGGTCGTCGAACAGGCGGACGAGGGGGCCGATCGCGCAGGAGGCGTTGTTGTCCTTGGCCTTGCTCAGCAGCAGCGCCGACCGCCCCTCGAAATCGCGCAGGTTGACGTCGTTGCCCAGCGTCGCGCCGACCGCGCGGCCGTCATGCCCGGCCAGCAGCACCACCTCGGGCTCCGGATTGTTCCAGGTCGAATCCGAGCGAATGCCGATGGGGGCGTTCCAGCCCACGGTCGACAGCACCGGCGACTTGGTGAAGATCTCGGCATCGGGGCCGATCGCCACCTCCAGATATTGCGACCACATGCCGTCGTCGATCAGCGCCTGCTTGAGCTGGGCGGCCTGCGGCGATCCCGGTTCCACCGAGCGGATGTTGCCGCCGAGCGCTTCTTCGAGACGTCCGCGCACTTCGGCCGCGCGGCGATAGTCGCCACGGGCGCGTTCTTCGATGACGCGCTCTAGTGCCGAGACCGCGAAGGTGACGCCCGCCGCCTTGACGCATTGCAGGTCGATCGGGCTCAGCAGGGCCGGGGAGGCCGCCGTGCCGATCGCAAGATCCGCCAGATCGCCGACCGCGCGGCCGGCGGTCGCGTCGAACCGGCCGGATTCGACCAGGGTCGATACGGTCGGCGCCACCGCCGTCATGTCGTGAACGATACCACCGTCGATGAGAACAGGGGTCGGCCCGTCGCCGAAGTCGACGCGGCCGAGAAAAAGCGCGTCCCGCCAATCCAAGGGCAGGGCCTCGATCAGCGACTGTTGGTTGTCTGTCACCTATTCCCCTCCACGATTGTTAGCGTTATCGTACAAGCCATCATAGGTCGTCAAGCAGGCGATGGTCGCAAATAACGGCCACTGGGACGAAGAGAGGGGCAAGCTGGATGAGGGCGCGCGCGACAAGGAGAATGGCTGCTCTCGCCGCGTTGGCATGCCTTGCCTCTGTCGGCCCGGCCCTGGCTGCGCCGGTTGTCGAATCGGTCGCCTATCGCTGGTCGAACGTCACGATCGGCGGCGGGGGGTTCGCGCCCGGTATCGTGTTCAGCCCCGTCGAGCGCGGCCTCGCCTATCTGCGCACCGACATGGGCGGCGCCTATCGCTGGGATGCGAAGCCCGGCCGCTGGGTCCCGCTGGAGGACGACCAGGCGGTGGCGAGCTACATGGGGATCGAGAGCATCGCACCCGATCCGGTGGATGCCGGTATCGTCTACATGGCGGCGGGCATGGGCAGCAGCATGCCGGCGGCGATCTTCCGCTCGGCCGATCGCGGCGCGCACTGGCGGATCACCCCCGTACCATTCGCGATGGGCGGCAACGAGGACGGGCGCGGGCTGGGTGAGCGGCTGGCGATCGATCCGCATCATCACGCGACCCTGCTCTTCGGATCGCGGCACGACGGATTGTGGCGCAGCGACGATTCCGGCGCGGACTGGGCGCAGGTCGCTGGCTTCCCGCGGGCGGGGCTGGGGCCGCCGCACGGTCGGCGTGCCACCCATGGCGGGCTGTCCTTCGTGCTGTTCGATCCCCGCCATGCCGGCCGCATCTTCGTGGCCAGCGCCGATCCCGGCGGCACGCATCTCTTCCGGTCGGACGATGGCGGCACGCGCTGGTCCCCGATATCGGGTGGCCCGGATGGCGGGCTGTTGCCGGTGAAGGGCGTGATCGGCGGGGACGGCGTGCTCACCATCACCTATTGCGACGGGATCGGCCCCACCGGCGTCACGCGCGGCGCGGTGTGGCGCTACGACCCCGCCACGGCCCGGTGGAGCGACATCACCCCATTGCGCGGGGCCGATGCGCTGCCGGGCGGGTATATGGGGGTGGCCGTGTCGGCGCAGGATCCGCGCGTGATCGCGGTGAGCACGGTCGATCGCAGCCGCCCCGTCGACACCGTCTGGCGCTCGACCGATGCCGGCGCGCATTGGGACGAGCTCTGGCGGCGCAGCGCGCGCGATGTTGGCGAGACGCCGTTCCTCGATCTCGATGGCAAGGCCAATTTCGGCCACTGGATCGCCGGCCTGGCGATCGATCCCTTCGATGCCGACCATGCCGCCTACGTCACGGGCGCGACGATGTACGCGACGGAGCAGTTCGGACGGCCTGGCGCCATGCTCTGGAAGCCCTGGACCAGGGGCATCGAGCAGACCGCGATCATCACCCTGACCAGCCCGACTGGCGGCGCGCCTCTGGTTTCGGGCTTCGGGGACATTGCGGGGTTCAGGCACGACGATCTGGCGGTCTCCCCGCCGTTCCTGCATCGCAATCCCTATCTCACCAACACCAACACGCTCGATTATGCGGGGCTGAAACCCTCCATCATGGTGCGCAGCGGCAGCACCCACACGCGCATCGTGCCCGGCCCGTCGCTCGCCTGGTCCAGCGACGGGGGTGCGAACTGGACGCCGCTGCCGGTGCCGCCGTCGCCGGCCCATGCCGACGGCAGCCCGTCGCCCGAGCAGACCGGCGATGCCGCGATCACCGTGTCGGCGGATGGCGCGACCTTCCTCGTCGAGACGGATCGCCCGATCCTCACCCGCGATCTCGGCAGGAGCTGGCAGGCGGTGCAGGGCCTGCCATCGCGCGTGCGCGTGACCGCCGACAAGGTCGATCCCCGCCGCCTCTACGCCATCGACTTCGCCGCCGACCGGATCGTGCGCAGCGACGATGGCGGCGCCCATTTCCATGCGGTCGCGAGCACCGGCCTGCCGCAGGACCTGTCGGCGGCGCATGTCGTCTGGCGCGAGGCGCAGGACCCGCTGCTGGCGACTCCGGGCCGGGCGGGGCTGCTGTGGTTGAACGTCGGCGGCCAGCTTTACCGCTCTGCCGATGCCGGGGCGCATTGGGTGCGGACGGGACAGGGGGTCACGGTCGCTTATTACGGCCTCGGCAAGGCGGCGCCGGGGCAGGCATGGCCGGCGCTCTACGCGATCGGGCGGGGGCAGGGCATCACCGCCATCTGTCGCTCGATCGACGGCGGCGCGCGCTGGCAGCGGATCAACGATGATCGTCATCAATGGGGCCTGCGCTTCCGCGTGATCTCCGGCGATCCGCGCCGTTTCGGGCGCGTCTATATCGGCACGGACGGGCGCGGCATCCTCTACGGCGATGTCGCGGCGCATAAGGGAGAATGAGCGTGGGATCGAAGTTTCTGGCGGCGCTGGTCGCCACCCTGCCGGTCGCGGCCGCTGCTGCGCCGGATGTCGCGACCCCGCTACCCCATTTCATGACGCATGACGGCCATCACGCGCTGATCGTCGATGGGGCGCCGTTCCTGATGCTCGGCGGGCAGGTCAACAATTCGAGCAATTATGCCGAGCCGCTGAAGAGCGCCTGGGGCGTGCTCGATCGCATCCACGCCAATACGGTGGAAGTGCCGATCGCCTGGCAGCAGGTGGAGCCGGAAGAGGGCCAGTTCGACCTCTCCTTCCTCCAGACCCTGCTCGATCAGGCGCGCACCCACGACAAGCGCGTCGTTTTGCTGTGGTTCGGCACCTGGAAGAATGGCGGGCCGGGCTATCTGCCGGCCTGGGTGAAGCTGAACAACAGCCGCTTCCCCCGGATGAAGGACAAAGCGGGCAAGGATCATTATGCCCATACCCCGCTGGCGCGCGCCACATTGGAGGCGGACAAGCGCGCCTTCGTGAAGGTGATGGACTATCTGCGCGACCACGATCCGCAGAACACCGTGATCCTCGTCCAGGTCGAGAATGAGACCGGCAGCTACCGCCTGCCGCGCGACTATAGCCCGGCCGCCAACACATTGTTCGCGCAGCCGATCCCGGCGGCGCTGGCCAAGCGCACCGGCAAACATGGGACATGGAGCGAAGCCTTTGGCGCGCAGGCCGATCGCGCCTTCAACACCTGGTACGTGGCCTCGTTCGTCAACGAGATCGCGGCGGCCGGCAAGGCGGTGAAGCCGCTGCCGATGTATGTGAACGCCTCGCTCGCGGGCCCCGCCAACATCCCCGATCCCATGAACGTATCGAGCGGCGGCCCACAATGGGACGTGCTCGATATCTGGAAGGCGGGCGCGCCCGCCATCGATGCCGAGGCGCCCGACATCTACGACAAGGCCAGCGCCGACGTGGTGCAGTATCTCGACAAATATGCCCGGCCGGACAATCCGCTGATGGTGCCGGAGATCGGCAATGCCCGGCTCTTCGCGCGCTATGTCTATCCGGCGATCGGGCGCGGCGCGGTGGGCTTCTCGCCGTTCGGCATGGATGACAGCGGCTATTCCAACTATCCGCTCGGTGCCAAGGCGCTCGACGCCCAGACGCTCGACGCCTTCGCGCTGCCCTTCCAGGCGCTGGGCTCGATCTTGCCGGACTGGGCGCGCATCGCCGCCGAAAAGCCGACCTGGGGCGTGGCCAAGCCCGACGACGCGACCCCGCAATCGACCGTCATGGGCGGCTGGAAGATCACCGCCAGCTGGGGGCAATGGCAGTTCGGCGGCGAGGCTAAGTCGGATCGACCCGCCTGGGCCGACGAGCCGATCGGCGGCGCGGCGATCGCCCAGCTTTCGGCGGACAGCTTCCTCGTCGTCGGCGATCACGTCCGGCTCGATTTCGCGCCCGCGCCCGGTTCGGCGGCGAACGGTATCCTCGTCACTGTCGAGGAGGGGCGATTCGACAAGGGGCAGTGGATGACCAGCCGTGTCTGGAACGGTGACGAGACGGACTATGGTCTCAATCTCGTCGACCGGCCGCAGGTGCTTAAGGTGACGATGGGCCGCTACCGCTGAGCGGCGGCCTATAAGAAACGAAGGGAGCAGGGATGGTGAGGATCGGGTTGGCGGCGCTGCTGATTGGTAGCGCTATCGCGTCCGTTCAGGCGGCGGATCTGCATGGCGGCTACCAGAAGACGGATGGCGGCATCGTGGTGACCCCGGCGGGCGGTCCGGCCTCGCGGATCGCGCTGACCGTGCATGGCGACGGCATCATCCATGTCGTCGCGACGCCCCGGCAGTTGGCGAACGCCGATCTCACGCCCAGCCTGATCGCGCCCAACCCGCCGGCGGCCGGCGCTTTCTCCGTCCATGAGGCGGGGGGGCATGTCGAACTGCAGGCCGCGCGCACCACCGCCGATGTCGATCTCGCCACCGGCCGGGTGCGCTTCCTCGATCCCGCCGGCCACGTTTTGCTGGCGGAGGCGGACGCCCCCGGCTTCCGGCCCGCCAGCGCCGACGGCAAGCCCTTCGTCAGCGTCTCGCAGCAGTTCAACCGGGGTACGGACGAGGCGCTGTACGGCCTTGGCCAGCACCAGAACATGCAGATGGATTATAATGGCGAGGATGTGGAGCTCGCCCAGCACAATATGGACATCGCCGTGCCCTTCCTCGTCTCGACGAAGGGCTATGGGCTGCTCTGGGACAATGACGGCATCAGCCGCTTCGGCAATCCGAAGCCCTATGCGCTGGTGGGCGAGGGCCTGAAGGTCACGTCGCACGGCAAGCCCGGCTTCACGGCTCAATATTTCCTCGACGGCAAGCCGGTGGCGACGCGCCAGGAAGCGACGATCGACTATCAGTTCATCAAGGACAAGGCGAAGTGGCCGGCGGAGGCCAAGGCCCGCACCGTGGCGGCGACGGGCGGCCAGAACACCGCCGGCAACGCCGCGCAGCAGCAGACCGTGGTGTGGACGGGCGACGTGATGCCGACCATCACCGGCCTGCACAAGTTCGAGCTTTATGCGTCCAGCTACTACAAGGTCTATGTCGACGGGAAACTGGTGCTCGATCGCTGGCGGCAGAACTGGAATCCCTGGTACGCCAATTTCGCGGTGCCGCTGACCGCCGGCAAGGCGGCCGCGATCCGCATCGAATGGCAGCCTAATGCCGGCTACATGGCGCTCTTCCACAACGATCCGCTGCCGGAGGCCGATCGCCACTCCGTCTGGTTCACCAGCGACGTCGCGCAGGCCAAGAATTACTGGTTCGTGCAGGGCGGTACGATCGATGCGGTGGTGGCCGGCTACCGGCAGCTCACCGGCAAGGCCGAGATGATGCCGAAATGGGCCTATGGCTTCTGGCAGTCGCGCCAGCGCTACGAGGATGCGGCCCAGATCCTTGGTGTCCTCGATACCTATCGCAAGCTCGACATCCCGCTCGACAATATCGTGCTGGACTGGCGCTACTGGCGGGACGACAGCTGGGGCAGCCACCGCTTCGATCCGACGCGCTTCCCGGACCCCAAGGGGATGATCGACAGGATCCACGCCGCCGACGCGCATTTCATGATCTCGGTCTGGCCGAAATTCTATCCGGCCACGGATAACTACAAGGAGTTCGCCGCCAAGGGCCTCGTCTACCAGGGCAATCTCCGGCAGGGAAACAAGGACTGGGTCGGCCCCGGTTTTCCCTCCACCGACTACGATCCCTATGCGCCCGAGGGGCGCAAGATCTTCTGGCGGCAGGTCGAGGACCGGCTGGCCAAGCTCGGCGTGGACGCCTGGTGGGCGGATGCCAGCGAGCCGGACATGCATTCCAACATCTCGATCGCCGACCGGATCGACACGATGGGGCCGACCGCGATGGGGCCGGCGGCGCAATTCTTCAACAGCTACCCGCTGATGCACGCCCGCTCCTTCTATGACGGCTGGACGGCGTTCAAGCCCGACGTCCGCCCCTTCATCCTCACCCGCTCGGGCTTCGCCGGCCTGCAGCGCTACGGTGCGGCGATCTGGTCGGGCGATGTCGCGAGCCGCTGGTACGATCTCAAGGCGCAGATTTCCGCCGGCGTGAACGTCTCCATGTCGGGCCTGCCCAACTGGACCCACGATATCGGCGGCTTCGCGCTGGAGAATCGCTATTCGGCCAAGTCGGTGAAGCCCGAGGCTCTGGAGGAATGGCGCGAGCTCAACCTGCGCTGGTTCCAGTTCGGCGCGTTCAGCCCGCTGTTCCGCAGCCACGGCGAATATCCGTATCGCGAGATCTACGAGATCAGCCCCGAAGGCTCGGAGATGCGCGCCTCGATGATCTGGTACGACAAGCTGCGCTACCGGCTGATGCCCTATATCTACACGCTGGGCGCCGACACCTACATGCGCGACGGTAGCATCATGCGCGGGCTGGTCGCGGATTTCCCCGAGGACCGGACGGCGCGCACTTTGGTCGACGAATATCTGTTCGGCAGCGCCTTCCTCGTGGCGCCCGTCACCGAATATCATGCGCGCCAGCGGCCGGTCTATTTCCCCGGTAACGGGGTTTGGTACGATTTCGCCAGCGGCCGCACCTTTCATGGCGGCGAGACGGCCACGATCGAGGCGCCGCTGGGGCGGATGCCCTTGTTCGTCCGGGCGGGCGCGATCGTGCCGATGGGGCCGGTGATGCCGCATGTCGATGCCGTGCGCGACGCGCCGCTCACCGTCACGGTCTATACCGGCGCCGACGGCCATTTCTCGCTTTACGAGGATGATGGCACCAGCGAGCAATACAAGTCCGGCGCGTTCAGCCGCATCCCCATCGCCTTTGACGATCGCACCGGCACCGTCACGCTGGCCGCGCGCGAGGGCAAGGGCTGGGACGGCATGCCCGCCCGCCGCGTCGTGCGGGTGAAGTGGGTGAGCCCCGGCAAGCCGGTGACAGACGACAATGGCTATGATGCCGAGGCAACCTATACGGGCGAAGCCGTCACGATCGCCCGGAAATGACCATCACGCGGCGGCGGTCCCCGGGCCGCTGCCGATCCCCTCTGAATTGATCGAACTGGAGCCGAACATGGGTGAATGGAACCGCCGCGAACTGGGGGTCATGGGGCTGGGCGCGGCGGCGCTCGGGGCGATGGCCGGCACACCGGCCGGGGCGGCCGATCCGAAGCCGGGATCGGCGACCGTGCCGATGGGGAGCGCCGGGGCCTTCCCGCCGGATTTCCTGTGGGGCTGCGCCACCGCCTCCTACCAGATCGAGGGTGCGGTGAAGGAGGACGGGCGCGGGCCGACCATCTGGGACACCTTCTCCCAGACGCCGGGCAAGGTCTTCAACGGCGACAGCGGCGACATCGCCTGCGACAGCTACCATCGCTACAAGGAGGACACCCAGTTGCTGAAGGCGCTGGGCGTGAAGACCTATCGCATGTCGCTGGCCTGGTCGCGCATCTTCCCGGAGGGCAAGGGCAGGCTCAATCCCAAGGGCCTCGATCATTATGATCGCGTGGTCGACGATCTGCTCGCCAACGGCATCACGCCCTACGTCACTCTTTTCCACTGGGATCTGCCGCAGGCGTTGCCCGGCGGCTGGCAGAATCGCGATACCGCTTATGCCTTCGCCGAATATGCCGGAGTCGTCGCGCGCCGCCTGTCCGATCGGGTGAGCCACTTCATGACGGTGAACGAGCTGCGCTGCTTCACCGACATCGGCCATATGGAGGGCCGCCACGCGCCGGGCCTCAAGCTCCCGCCTGCGCTCGGCAACCAGGTGCGCCACCATGGCGTGCTGGCCCACGGCCTCGGCGTCCAGGCGATCCGCGCCAACGCCAAGCCCGGCACGCAGGTCGGCCTCGCCGACAATACCAGCTTCTTCGTGCCGGCGATCGAAACCGAAGAGCATATCGAGGCCGCCCGCAAGGCGACGCGCGAGGAAAACGCCATGTTCCTCACCGCCATCATGGAGGGGCGCTATCTCGACAGCTATATCGAGGGGCAGGGCGCCGCCGCGCCGAAGGTGCAGGCCGGTGACATGAAGGCGATCGGCAGCCCGCTCGATTTCGTGGCGATCAACGTCTATTGCCCGTCCTACGTCCGCGCCGATGGGTCGGCGAAGGGCTATGCCATCCTGCCGCATTTGCCCGAATCCCCGCACATGGCCTCGCCCTGGCTCTATGTGGCGCCGGAGGTGGCCTATTGGAGCGTGCGCTGCGTCCACGATCTGTGGAAGCCCAAGGCGCTCTACATCTCCGAAAATGGCTGCTCGGCGGACGATCCGATGGTGGACGGCCGCGTCGACGATGCCGATCGCATCATGTACCTGCGCAACTGCCTCGGCCATTTCCAGCGCGCCACCCGCGAGGGCCTGCCGCTCAAGGGCTATTTCCTGTGGAGCCTGATGGACAATTTCGAGTGGGCGGACGGGTACAGCAAGCGTTTCGGCATCCATTACGTCGATTTCGCCACCCAGAAGCGCACGCCCAAGCTCAGCGCCGAATGGTATCGCGAGCTGATCCGCCGCAACGCGCTCGTCTGACGCGACCGGAGACCATCGGATGACCTCGACCCGTCGCGAGACGCTGGGCCTCGGCCTGGCGTCCGCCGCCAGCATCGCCCTTCCGGCCGGCATCGCGCGGGCCGGAGCGCCCGCCTGTCCACCCGGCGGTGCGGCGGGCACTCCGCATGGGGGCAAGGGCGTGGAAGGCCAGCGCATTGCCGATCTGGGCGATGGCCGCTTCCTCAACCCCGTGCTGGCGGGTGATCGGCCCGATCCCAATGTGTTCAAGGACGGCGAGGATTATTACGCGACCTTCTCGTCCTTCGATTATTATCCCGGCGTGCCGATCTGGCACTCGCGCGATCTCGTCAACTGGACGCCGCTGACCACCGCGCTGAAGACCAATATCGGCGCGGTCTGGGCGCTGGACATCGCCAAGCATGACGGCCGCTATTTCATCTACATCCCGACGCTCGATCATCAGGATACGAAGCGCCCGCAGAAGATCTGGGCGATCACGGCCGACCGCATGAGCGGGCCGTGGAGCGAGCCCGTCGATATGAAGATCGACGGCTATATCGATCCCGGCCATGCCGTGGGCGAGGACGGCCGGCGCTATCTGTTCCTCAACGGCGGTCATCGCGTCCGGATCAGCGACGACGGGCTGGCGGCGGCCGGTCCCGTCGAACATGTCTATGGCGGCTGGCCCATCCCCGAGGACTGGATCGTCGAGGGATTCGCGCTGGAAGGGCCGAAGATCCTGCGCAAGGACGGCTGGTTCTATTACTTTTCGGGGCAGGGCGGCACCGCCGGCCCGCCGACGAGCCATATGGTCGTGGTCGCCCGTTCGCGCTCGATCGACGGTCCGTGGGAGAATGGCCCGCACAATCCGATCGTGCACACCGCTTCCTCCAGCGAGCCCTGGTGGTCGCGCGGGCATGCCACCGCGATCGAGGGGCCGGATGGGCGCTGGTGGCTGGCCTATCATGGCTATGAGAATGGCTTCCGCACGCTCGGGCGCCAGATGCTGCTCGATCCCATCGAATGGACCCCGGATGGCTGGCCTCGGGCGCTCGGCGGCGATCTTGGGCGGGCCTTGCCGAAGCCGGCTGGTCGTTCGCCCGCGACATCCGGTCAGGCCCTCTCGGGCTTTTCACCCACGATGTTCGGCACGAAGCTGCAATTCTACATGCCGCAGGCGGGCTATCTCGATCGCGCGCGGCTGGAGGGTGATACGCTTGTCATGACCGGCCAGGGGACCGGTCCGGCGGATGCTTCGCCCCTGCTGTTCGTCGCGGGGGATCGATCCTACGAAGTGCGGCTGGAGGTCGAGATCGTCGGCGCGGCGGAGGCGGGCCTGCTTCTCTTCTACAACGACAGGCTGTTCTGCGGCCTGGGGCTGAGCGAGGGCAAGTTGCGAGCCTATCGCATCGGCCAGGAGGAACGCTGGCCGCCGGGTGGGCCGACGACAGCGGGGCGCCTCCACCTGCGCCTGATCAACCGGGAGAATGTCGTGAGTTTCTATCACAGCGCGGACGGGCAGCGCTGGACCAAGGAGCGCTCGTTCGAGGTGGCCGGCTACAACCACAATGTCGCCGATGGTTTTCTCAGCCTGAGGCCCGGTTTCTATGCGGCAGGCACGGGGCAGGCGGTGTTCCGCTCTCTGGTCTATCGCGCGCTCTAGGCTGGTGCCGGCTCCCGATCCGCGTCCAGCCCGCCTAATGGCAGACATTGTTCTACCGATAATCCTCCGTCCCCGATTAAATTTACAGCGTCACCTCCCTATTCCACGTTGAATGACGGCATCGAATCCAGTCTACAAAGCGGGATTCGGCTAGCCTTGTGGGAGATGGAATGGCGTACGATCCGCAAAGGGCCGCGGAATTGCTGCGGATCGGCTCGGGTTTAAAGACCGCGGAGTTTCGCGACGGCCAGGAAGATGCCATTCGTCACATCGTTGATGGAATGGGCCGGCTTCTGGTGGTGCAAAAGACGGGCTGGGGCAAAAGCTTCGTCTATTTCATCGCGACGAAATTGCTGCGGGAGGCCGGAGGAGGGCCTGCGCTCCTGATTTCGCCCTTGCTGGCGCTCATGCGCAACCAGATTGCCGCAGCCGGGCGCATGGGGGTGCGAGCCGCCACCATCAACTCCGACAATGCGGAAGAATGGAGCGAAATCGAAGCGAGGCTCGCGCGCGGGGAGATCGATATCCTGCTGATCTCGCCCGAGCGCCTGGCCAATGACCGATTCCAGTCGCAGGTCCTGTCGCGCATCGCCGCGAACATCTCGCTGCTGGTCGTCGACGAGGCCCATTGCATCTCCGATTGGGGGCACGACTTCCGACCCCATTATCGCCTGCTGGAACGCATCGTCCGGACCTTGCCGCCCAACCTGCGGCTTCTCGCGACGACCGCGACGGCCAATAACCGCGTGATGGCGGATCTGGTCACCGTCCTCGGGCCAAACCTCAGCGTCTCGCGCGGCGACCTGAACCGCCATTCGCTCTCTCTCCAGACGCTCCGCCTGCCGAGCCAGGCGGAGCGTCTGGCATGGCTGGCCGAGCAATTGCCGAGGCTGGACGGCCACGGCATCATCTACACGCTGACCGTGCGGGACGCCTATCAGGTGACGGCCTGGCTCAAGGGCCGGGGCTTCGAGGTCGAAGCCTATACGGGAGAGAGCGGCGACCGGCGCGAGGCACTGGAAGAGGCGCTGCTGGGCAACAGAGTGAAGGCCCTCGTCGCGACGACGGCTTTGGGCATGGGCTATGACAAACCCGATCTGGCCTTCGTGATCCATTATCAGATGCCGGGATCGGTGGTCGCTTATTATCAGCAGGTCGGCCGGGCCGGCCGCGCGCTGGAAGCGGCCCATGGCGTGCTGCTCAGCGGGCAGGAGGAATCCGACATCACCGACTGGTTCATCCGCAGTGCCTTTCCCACCCGCCAGGAAGCGGCCGAGGTGCTGGACGCGCTGGACGATGCGCCGGATGGCCTCTCCGTTCCCCAACTGCTCAGCCGCGTCAATCTGAGCAAGGGGCGGATCGAGAAGACAATCTCGCTGCTGTCGCTGGAAAGCCCTGCCCCGATCGCCAAGCTGGGGACGAAATGGCAATTGACGGCGGCGCCGCTCGGCGAGGCGTTCTGGGCACGGGCAGAGCGGCTCACGGCTTTGCGGCGCGAGGAATATCGCCAGATGCGCGACTATGTGGACCTGCCCTTCGGCGCGCATATGGGCTTCCTGATCCGCGCGCTGGACGGCGAGGCCGATGTAGTGACGGCGCCTCCGCTTCCTCCCCTGGCGGCGGAGGTCAGCCCGGTCCTGGTCGGGGAGGCGATCGATTTCCTGCGCCGCAGCAGCCTGCCAATCGTGCCCCGCAAGCAATGGCCTGCCGGAGGCATGCCGCATTACGGCGTGAGCGGTGCCATCGGCAGCGGCTATCTGGCGCGGCCCGGAAAGGCGCTGTGCATCTGGGGTGACGCCGGATGGGGCAACCTCGTCCGGCAGGGCAAGTATCGGGACGGGCGATTTGCCGACGATCTGATCCAGGCCTGCCTGGCCATGGTCCGCACGTGGAATCCGCGGCCCCGGCCGACCTGGGTGACCTGCATCCCCTCGCTGCGGCACCCCGACCTCGTCCCCGATTTCGCCCGCCGGCTGGCCGACGCCCTGGGGCTGCCGTTCCACGCGGTACTTGCCAAGACCGATGATCGTCCCGAGCAGAAGACGATGGAGAACAGCGCGCAGCAGGCCCGCAATATCGATGGATCGCTGGCGCTCGATGGGCAGCCCGTGCCAGAGGGGCCGGTGATCCTGCTTGACGACATGGTCGATTCCCGCTGGACACTGACGATCGCCGCATGGCTGCTGCGCGAGGCCGGAAGCGGGGAGGTCTGGCCGGTGGCGCTCTCTCAAACCGGGCATGAGGATTGATGATTTCCCTGTCTCCCAACACCCAGGCGATCTTGCTGCTGACAGCACCGCTCATCGCGGGGGGAGACGCATCCTCGACCGAACTCCTCACGCCCGGCGAATATAAGCGCCTCGCCCGCCACTTGCGGGACATTCAATCCCAGCCGGCGGATCTGATCGCATCCGGCGCGACCGCTCTTCTCGACGATTGCGGCGCCGTGATCGACAAGGACCGCCTGCAGCGGCTGCTGGGGCGAGGGTTCCTGCTGGGGCAAGTCGTCGAGCGCTGGCAGGCACGTGCGATCTGGGTGGTGAGCCGCGCCGATGCTGGATATCCCCGCCGTCTCAAGGCGCGCCTGCGCGACGACGCCCCGGCCGTGCTGTACGGCTGTGGCGACGGTCGCTTGCTGGATGCGGGCGGCCTTGCCGTGGTCGGATCCCGGGACGCCGACGATGCCCTGATCCACTACACGATGGAAATCGGTGGATTGGCGGCGCGCGCCGGAAGGGCGATCGTCTCCGGTGGTGCCAAGGGAGTCGATCAGGCCGCCATGCGCGCCGCGCTCGAGGCTGGAGGGCTGGTGAGTGGGATCCTCGCCGACAGCCTGGAACGCACGGCCATGAACCGGGATCACCGCAACAAGGTGATGGATGGCCAGCTCGTTCTGATATCGCCTTATGATCCCGGCGCGGGGTTCAACACGGGGCATGCGATGCAGCGGAACAAGCTGATCTACGCTTTGTCCGATGCCGCGCTGGTCGTGAATGCCGATCTCAGGAAGGGTGGCACCCGCGCGGGCGCGATCGAGCAGCTCGGCAAGTTCAGGTTCGTTCCACTTTACGTCCGGTCCACCGGCGCGCCGTCCGCCGGCCTCGATGCGCTGCGCAGCGAGGGGGCGCTTCCCTGGCCGAACCCCCGGGATGCGGAGGAACTGGCCGGCGTGTTCGACGTGGACGCCGCAATTCCGGAGCCTTCGCTCTTCGCGGGCGCCGATCCGGCCGGGAGCGTTGCCGCTCCAGAGGAAGCGCCGGAGCGTCCGGGCGAGCTGGAACCGGCGAGCGCTGTCTCCGGGCACGCCTCGGACGCGCGCCTGGAGCAGGCGGCGCCCCGAAACCCCGCCGATGCGCTGTTCGCGATCGTTCGCAGCCTCATCCGGCAGATCCTGTCGGAGCCGAAGAAGGACAGTGACGTCAGCGCTGAGCTGGGTGTGAGCCCGGCACAAGCCAAAGTGTGGCTCAAGCGCCTGCTGGATGAGGGTGAGATCGAAAAGCGGCGTCATCCGGCCGGCTACGTCGCCAAGTCAGCGGATTTGTTCGAGCCGCGTTGATGGCGGCCGCGATGCAGGCCATCGCGAATGTGGCCTGTCCCGTAGTAAGATGGAGGTCGGGTCTTCCCCGAAAACAGGCGATTCCCGGAATCGCCTGCTTGGATACCTTCCGCCGAGGGAAGTGTGGTCGGGGAGAGAGGATTCGAACCTCCGGCCCCTGCCTCCCGAAGACAGTGCTCTACCAGGCTGAGCTACTCCCCGACGGAGCACCGGTCGTTGTTCTTGCTCGGGAGCCGACCGGCGGAGCCAAGCGAGGCGCCCCTATAGGGAGGCTTTTCGCGCCCCGCAAGCCACTCTTTTGCGGCGCACGAAATCGGCTCAGGCGGGGCGTATGGCGGCGATCATTTCGGCGAGATCGACGAATTTCTCGCGGGGCGAGCCGTCGCGGGCGCGGCCATGCTCGGCATCCTCGATTCGGCGCCAGTCGTCGAAGCTGACGGCGCTCACCGCGCGCTCGGCCAGAAGCTTCGCAAGGCCCTCACCACCGGCCTTGCCCTGCGCGTTCGGCAGGTCCTTGGCCATCTCCTCGACGATCTGGAAGCCGTCGGGACGATTGGTGCCGATCGTGCCAGTCGGCCCGCGCCGCGCCCAGCCGGCGCAATAGAGGCCCGAGCCGATGCCGCCGATCCGCCCGTCCTCGTTGGCGAAGTGGCCGGACTTGTCGTCATAGGGCAGGCCATCGATGGTGATGCTGCGATAGCCGATGCAACTCACCACCATCGTGCAGGGGATATCGGCGTTATGGCCGTCGCCGTGGGCGCGGCCGTCGGCATCGAGCGCGGTATGCTCCAGCCGGATGCCTTCCACCCGATCCGTGCCGAGGATCGCGACGGGGGACGAGAAGAAGCGGAAGTCGATCGTGACAGGCTTGTCGCGCGCGGCCGCCGCCGCGAAGCCGCGCAGCAGGGTCACCGACTTGCGCTGGCCGGGATCGAGCGCGTCGTCCTGCGCGACCGGCGGGAAGGCGGCGGGATCGACCAGCGCCGCTGCCCGCGTCAGATGGCTGAGCTCGCCCAGTTCCTTGGGCGTCATCGCGATCTGGTGAGGCCCGCGCCGGCCGCAGACGAGGATGCGGCGGACCCTGGAGAGCCGTAGCGCCTCCAATGCATGGGCGACGATGTCGGAGCCGCCAAACTCGTCCGGTGTCTTGGCGAGGATGCGGGCGACATCCAGCGCGACGTTGCCGTTGCCGATCACCGCCACCGTCTCGCCGTCGAGCGGGGGATGGAGGCCTGCGAAGTCCGGGTGGCCATTGTACCAGCCGACGAACGCCGCCGATCCGATCACGCCGGGCAGATCGTCGCCGGGAATGCCGAGGCGCTTGTCGGCCGGGGCGCCGGTGCAGGTGACGACCGCGTCGTAGAAGCCGCGCAATTCCGCCACCGTCACGTCCTGGCCAACCGTGACGTTGCCGAAGAAGCGGACCTGCTCGCCGCTCGCCGTGCCTTCGTAGCGGCGCGTCACCGCCTTGATCGACTGGTGGTCGGGCGCCACGCCGGAGCGGATCAGGCCGTAGGGCACCGGCAGCCGGTCGATCAGGTCGACCCTGACGTCGCTGCCGAAGGTCTTGAGGGCGGCTTCCGCCGTGTAGAAGCCCGCCGGGCCGGAACCGATCACCGCGATGTGGCGCATGCCGCTCTCTCCTCGATCGTTTTGCCGACGATGCTGGGCGCATCGAGCGGCTTTGGCAAGGCGCGCGCGGGGTGCTAGGGGGCGGCATGACTCCGCTCGACCGCATCCGCAATTTCAGCATCATCGCTCACATCGACCACGGCAAGTCCACGCTGGCCGATCGCCTCATCCAGCGCACGGGTGGCCTCTCCGAGCGTGAGATGACCGCCCAAGTCCTTGATAACATGGACATTGAGAAAGAGCGGGGGATCACCATCAAGGCGCAGACCGTGCGCCTCGACTATAAGGGCTACGTCCTCAACCTGATGGACACGCCAGGTCACGTCGATTTCGCCTACGAGGTCTCCCGCTCCCTCGCCGCCTGCGAGGGGGCGCTGCTCGTCGTCGACGCCGCGCAGGGGGTGGAGGCGCAGACGCTGGCCAACGTCTACCAGTCGATCGAGCACGACCACGAGATCGTCCCCGTCATCAACAAGATCGACCTGCCCGCCGCCGAGCCCGACAAGGTGAAGGCCGAGATCGAGGACATCATCGGCCTGCCCGCCGACGACGCCGTCCTCGCCAGCGCCAAATCCGGCATCGGCATCGACGAGATCCTCGACGCCATCGTCGCGCGCATCCCCGCCCCCAAGGGCGACATCGACGCCCCGCTCAAGGCGATGCTGGTCGATAGCTGGTACGATCCCTATCTCGGCGTCGTCATCCTGATCCGCGTGATCGACGGCTCGATCCGCAAGGGCCAGCAGATCAAGTTCATGCAGGAGGGCTCGGTCCACCTGGTCGACCGCGTCGGCTGCTTCCGCCCCAAGATCGAGCAGCTGACCGACCTCGGCCCCGGCGAGATCGGCTTCATCACCGCGCAGATCAAGGAGGTGGCGCAGACCCGCGTCGGCGACACCATCACCGACGCCAAGCGCCCCGCCGCCGAGGCGCTGCCCGGCTTCAAGGAGGTGCAGCCCGTCGTCTTCTGCGGCCTGTTCCCGGTGGACGCCAACGACTTCGAGAAACTGCGCGAGAGCATCAGCAAGCTGCGCCTCAACGACGCCTCGTTCAGCTTCGAGATGGAGACCAGCGCCGCGCTCGGCTTCGGCTTCCGCTGCGGCTTCCTCGGCCTGCTCCACCTGGAGATCATCCAGGAGCGGCTGACCCGCGAATATGACCTCGACCTCATCACCACCGCGCCCAGCGTGGTCTACAAGATCCACCTGGCCCATTCGAAGACCGAGCCCGCCACCACGATCGAGCTGCACAATCCGGCCGACATGCCCGATCCCAACCGGATCGAGAGCATCGAGGAGCCGTGGATCGACGCGACCATCTACGTGCCCGACGAATATCTCGGCTCGATCCTCAAGCTCTGCCAGGACCGGCGCGGCATCCAGAAGGACCTCACCTATGTCGGCGGCCGCGCCCAGCTGCGCTACGAGCTGCCGCTGAACGAGGTGGTGTTCGACTTCTACGACCGGCTGAAATCGATCTCGCGCGGCTATGCCAGCTTCGACTATCACCAGATCGAGACGCGCGAGGGCGATCTCGTGAAGATGTCCATCCTCGTCGACAACGAGCCGGTCGACGCGCTCAGCATGATCGTCCACCGCGGCACCGCCGAGGCGCGCGGGCGCGGCATGTGCGAGCGCTTGAAGGACCTGATCCCGAGGCACCTGTTCAAGATCCCGATCCAGGCGGCGATCGGCGGCAAGGTGATCGCCCGCGAGACCATCGCCGCCATGCGCAAGGACGTGACCGCGAAATGCTATGGCGGCGATATCTCGCGCAAGCGGAAGCTGCTGGACAAGCAGAAGGAAGGCAAGAAGCGGATGCGGGAATATGGGTCGGTGCAGATCCCGCAGGAGGCTTTTATCGCGGCGTTGCGTATGGGGGATGATGCGTGAGGGGTGAGCCTGGCGAGCGGATTGCGTAGGCGATCCGGGCGCTGGGCGAGGATCGGCCGAATGCCGGCCGGCGACCGGCCGGCATTCGGCCGTGTCGACCGACGCCGCGGCTTTGCCGCAGCGTACAGAGATCATTCGTCGCGTTTATAGTGTGGCTGATACGCGGCAATTCGCAAAATTTGTTACGGCAGCGTTTACGGTGGCTTCCTGTAATGCTAGAACATGAGCATCCCAATCCGTCAAACGTGCGGGAGTAGTTTGTTTGTACCGTCAACAGTTATTTTCGCGGTTGCGTGGTGCATAGCCACCTCCTTCGTGATGATGATTGCCGGATCGGCCAAGACGCAAGTCTCGATGATCCTAACGACAGTATACTCGATTTCGTTCGATAACAGTCCCATTAGAGTGTTCTCGCGCTCGATAAATAATGGTGTTGGGAGAAGAACTTTTCCGCGAGGAAAATTCCGCATGGGACGCGGATGTTCTTCTCCCCTCTCGTGGGGCGGGTGTGGTCGATTGGTCTCCTGCACTTAAGCACTATCCTCATTTCGATAAGCCGATCAGGCCAAAAGATATTGAGGCGCTAGTCGTAATTACCCAGGCCTTGGATTGATTGAATTCAGGCGGCGCCAAGGGTTGCTGATATAGCGCCAAAGATGTTGGCGCCCGGGGTCAGACGGGCTGTGTCGACGACGGTTCGGACGTCGGCTT